>WNFB01003041.1_pt1 | contig 21661 bp, 22 predicted proteins | sample 5400501 | NCBI WGS metagenome assembly WNFB01 (sample SAMN13153341, study PRJNA577476) | soil metagenome | isolation source: 200 cm saprolite under Douglas fir tree site 2 hole 1 | place: USA:California | collected 2015-04-18 | reverse complement strand
CGTTCTGGGTCATCGCGAAGGCTTGCCCGACCACGCCCACCTGCAACTCGCCGGACTCTCGGAGTAGCGCGATGATCTTGCGACGCGCGGGATCGGCCAGGCAATGAAACACGCGGCTGAGCCGCTCCTCCTCGCGAGCTTTGCCGCGCCGCGTGCTCATTCCCATTCCCTCGCATGCTGGCAGACCGGCTTGTTCAAATCTTCACGTCGTTCGGAACGGCCTTCCCCGGCCCGTCTCCGCGTAGTCGCGCAGGACCGGAAACTCCTTGATCGTGACCATAGTGATCCCCTTACTCAAGATTCTACGCGCTCTCGTGCCACGAGCGCCTGACCGATGCCCCGCGGTTGGCTCCGGTGATCAAGACTGTCTTCTGTGCAATGTTCATACAACCTCCTTTACCCGCCACGATGCGGATGCGTCATCCGAGCCCGGCTGCTCGCGCGATCAGAAACAACCCTGCCCCGATGACGACGGCCCCGGTGGCTCGCGCGACGCGCTCACCGGCCGGTGCGAGACGTTCGACGGTGATGGCTGCCGCCACGACAGCCATCGCGCGAAGGTCCATGACCCCGATGACCAGGAGGATCGCCATCAGACCGGCACAGCAGTGACTGCAGTGGAGGCCGAGGCGCAGGCCGTGCCGCCAGGCCGTGTCGGCGTCGGCCGGCAGCGTACGGCCGCGCCCGGGTGCCTCCCGGCAGCAGGCGAGGTGACGCGCCTTCCACGCGGTGAGCTGGAGGGAGCCGGCCATCAGGACGACCACACCGACCGCGATAGGTACGGCGCGCGCCAGCGCCGGCCGCTGCATCACGACCGCCGCCAGCGCGACGCCCAGCGGAAAAGAGGCCATTCCGAACAAGGTCCAGACGAAGAAATAACCCCCGCCCACGAGCGCGGTCAGCCGACCGAGGCGCGCCTCGCCTGTCCTGCCGACGGCCTGGCGGTAGCGCCACAGCATTGGGACCAAGGATGGCAGCATCATCGCCACCATCATCGCGACCCACATGCCAAAGAACGACGCCGCGGCGCCGGGCCACGTCTGTCCGGGCATCCGCATCCACGCCATCGACATCGTCCAGCCGCCGGGCATCGGCATCTCGCCCATCGCCGACATGGACGCGCACCAGACGATCGTTACCGCCCCGCTGGCAGCGAAGAGCAGAGCTGAGACGCCCAAAAACGCTTGCTCGGAAGCTCGCGCGGAAGCCACGTGTCGTGAGATCTCCAGGCCCGCGGTTGCGCCACGACAACCACGACTTCGCTCAGCGCTTGTCGTACTCGTCATGGCGGCGGAACCAGATCCCCGTCTCGTTGCGCCCCTTGGGTGCGCGATCGAGCCACTGGTACATGCCCCAGAGGCCGTCCAGTCCGCGCGCATACGCGGAATAGGTGTGGTAGACGACGCCGTCCTCGAGCGCGAACGCGCTCATGCCCGGCGCCTCGCGCGTGTACGTCGCCCAATCGGTGCCGACACCGGCCGCGATCTCGGCGAGCGGCCCCTCCTTGCCGGCCTCCTCGAGTCGCCGCACCGCGGAGAATCGAGCCCCGGACTGCTGTGAGCGGCGGAAGTTGTACTCGGCGCCGCCGGACTGCTGCTGCTCCTCGGTATACGCCACCTGGAAGTCGTAGTTGAAGTCGCTTCCGAACGACGACGCCCACGGGAAGCTCCACCCCATCCGCCGCTTGTACGCCTGCAGCTTCGCGAGTGGCGCCCGCGACACGGCCGAAAGCGTGACGTCGTGGCTGGCCAGGTGGACGACGAAGCCGTCGAACCCGTCCGCGATCGCCGAGCAGGACGGACATCCTGCGGTGTAGTCGGGCCCGAACATGAAGTGGTAGACGAGGAGCTGCGAGCGCCCTCGGAAGAGGTCTGCAAGCGAGGCATTCCCCTCGTCGGTCTCGAATCGGTACTCCTTGTCGATCCGGACCCACGGCAGCTCCTGCCGTCGCCGCGCCAGCTCGTCACTGCGCCGCGTTAGCTCCTTCTCCGCCTCGAGCAGCTCGAGCCGTGCAGCGAGCCACTCTTTACGTGTCCCGGTCATGTGCTTCGTCATCGCTCTTTTCTCCTTCCGGTCGCTACATCGGGGGCGTCAGCCGGCCCCGCTGTCGGCAGGGCTCAGCCCCTGCGCAGGACCAGAAATACCGCCCGCCGAAGCGGGGCGGGAGTAACAACGGCGACGGGGTTAGGATCAGACGATGGATTCCTCGATCACGGCGGCAGGGCGCGCGCTGCGCGCGGGGGATCCGCTCGGCGCGCTCAAGCGCGTCGCCCTGCGGGACGACCCGGCGGCCCTCGCGCTGCGCGGGATCGCGATGGCCCAGCTCGGGGATCTGGGGCGGGCGCGGGAGCTGCTGCGACGGGCGGCGCGGGGCTTCGGGCCGCGGGAGACGGTAGGGCGGGCGCGCTGCCTGACGGCAGAGGCGGAGGTGGCGCTGGCGGCGCGCGATCTCGCCTGGCCGCCGCGGGCGCTGACCGAAGCCCTGCGCACGTTCGCCGCTCACGGCGATCAGGAGAACGCGGCCCACGCCCGGCTGCTGCAGATCCGACGCCTCTTGCTGCTCGGCCGGGTCGACGAGGCGGACGGCGCGTGCGCTACGCTCGAGCTCGGCGCCGGGCCCGCCCGGCTCGCGGCCGTCGCCGCCCTGGTCGCCTTCGAGATCGCGCTCCGCCGGGGGCGAGCCGAGCAGGCGCGCGAGGCCCTCGCCGGCGCGCGGGAGGCGGCGGCGCGGTCGGGCATCGGGGCGCTGTGCGCGGAGGTCGAGCAGGCTGGACGGACCCTCGTCCTGCCGGCGGCGCGCCTCGTCGCCGCGGGCGAGGCGCGGTCCCTGACCCTGGCCGAGGTAGAGGCGGTGCTCGCCTCACCGGACCTGGTCGTCGACGGCTGCCGGCGGGCGGCACGCCGGGGAGAGCGGGTCGTGCAGCTCTCGCGCCGGCCGGTGCTGTTCGCGCTGCTGTGCGGTCTGGCGGAGGCGTGGCCCAGCGAGGCGGCGCGCGAGGACCTGATCGAGCGCGCGTTCGGCGCGCGCCGGACGAATCCGTCCCACCGCGCGCGCCTGCGGGTCGGGATGGGACGCCTTCGCCACGAGCTGCGGCCGCTCGCCGAGATCCGGGCCACCGCCGGTGGCTTCAGCCTGGTGGCGCGAGCCGGGGGCACGGTACGGCTGCTGGCGCCGCCGATCGAGAGCCCCGACGCCGCCGTCCTGGCGCTGCTCGCCGACGGCGAAGCCTGGTCGACCTCGGCGCTGGCTCTGGCCCTGGGCTCCAGCCAGCGGACGGTGCAGCGGGCGCTGGTCGCTCTCGAGGAGGCCGGCCAGGTGCGCGCGCTGGGCCGCGGCCGCTCCCAGCGCTGGCTCTCCGCGCCAGTGGCCGGATTCGCGACGACCTTGTTGCTCCCGGTCTCCGACGGATTCGGGTAGGGAAAGAGAAAGGAGCAGGCGATGGGCAAGAAGAGCGACACAGATCAGCCGGCCGAGATCGTGCGCGAGTACGGGCCCTTCCCCGGCGCGCCGCACGTGCACGGCGTCAGCTTCGACGGCAGCCTGGTCTGGTTCGCCAGCGGCGAGAAGCTGCAGGCCTTCGAGCCGGCGAGCGGCAGGATCGTGCGCGCTCTGGACGTCGCCTGCGATGCCGGGACGGCCTTCGACGGCCGGCACCTCTTCCAGATCGCGCGCGACCGCATCCACAAGATCGATCCGGCGACCGGCGAGGTCCTGTCGACGATCCCGGCCCCCGGCGGCGGGCGTGACTCGGGGCTGGCCTGGGGCGAGGGTACGCTGTGGGTCGGGCAATACGGCGACCGGAAGATCCACCAGATCGATCCCGACACTGGCGCGATCCTGCGCACGATCGAGTCGAACCGCTTCGTCACCGGAGTCACCTGGGTGGACGGCGAGCTCTGGCACGGGACCTGGGAAGGCGACGGCGCCGACATCCGCCAGGTCGACCCCGAGACAGGCGAGGTGCTGACCCGCCTGACGATGCCCGAGGGGATGGGGGTGAGCGGGCTGGAGTCGGACCAGGGCGACCTCTTCTACGCCGGCGGTGGCGAGAGCGGCCGGGTCCGCGCCGTGCGGAAGCCACGCCGCCGGTCAGGGCGCTAGTCGCAGCAGCGGCCAGCCGACGTAGCGCCCGCGAGGGGGGATGGGCGTTCATCTGCGGACACTGCGGCATCGACGCGGCGACCCTTGCCGAGTCGGCCTCGTACATCGCGGGGTGGCTGAAGGCGCTTCAGAACGATACGCGCATGGTGGTTCTCGCTGCGGCGCAGGCGCAGAAGGCAGCCGATCTCATTATGGGACACACCAAGGCGCCTGCTGTCGAACAAGCTGCCTGAGGGCTGAGCGTGCAATTGAGATCGGCGTTGACAACAAATCCACGTCGACGCGTCACGCACCTTCCGCACGACGTCGCTTTCGGTAGGCGGCAACCTTGTGGCGGTTTCCGCACAGCACTGTACTGCACCAACGGCGGTGGTGCGATTTGGTCTGATCGGAGAACCATAGTACGCAGGTCTCGTCTTCACAGCGTTTCACAAGAGTAAAGTCGCACGTCGCCAGCAGGTCAGCAGCAGCTTCTGCTACGGGTGCCAAAATCCCCGCCGCCGTGTCCTGTCGCCTCACTCGCTCAATCGTCAGCGAGCGCGGCTTGTTCCAGACCAGTCGGGGATGGCTCTGCGCCTCAGCCAGGAAACCGTTGAGGACCGACGGATCTCCTCGCTGCCCGGCCTTTCGTCTCTCTATTAGCGACCGGATGTTCTCCCGCAGCGTTCGCGCGGCATCCACGAGGGAGATTGGAGCCGTGTACGGGCGGATCTTTGCGACAGGCAATCCGGCTTGTTTGAGCCAACGCAGCACGTCCTCGTCGCTCTGCAAAAAGTCCACCAACTCGCGATTCACCCGCATCCGCGTGTTCAGAAAATCAAGCGCAGGATGACCTGCCAAGAACAGGGCGCGCGATTCTGCGGGCGGTCTCAAGCGGGACCGTTTCATGGACACGGTGTCAGAAGCATTGAAGTAAGGCCCAGTGTAACCTGAAATGTGGTGCTTGACAAGTTACACGTCGCGCCCTAACGTGGGGGCTGTAACCCCCCTGAGACCTGTCAGTTCTCAGGTGTTCACGGGCAACGCCCGGGGTCAGTAGGAGGAGGACATTGGTCATGAGTCAGAGTCTTCCACCCCGAAGCAAGAACTCCGGCGGCGTATCGCGGGCGGAGTCCTCCGCGGCAGTTTCTCATCGCCGCGACACGAGCTTCGTCATGCCGGTTACGTCCATCCGCGCGCTCGAAATGGGATCCGCAGCTTCTACCGAGAGGCTGGCTCACAAGCGAGCAGGGTCGAGTGAACGGAACCCGGTGACACGACCTATGGTCGCGATTCGAGTGGCGAGGAAAGGAGAAGGCGATGGGCTTGGCATGGCAGCAAGGACCGTTGGCGACCAGGTCGGTGGGGCAGTTCCTCGTGGCTGATCCGCTGCCGGAGCGGCTGCTGTTCGCCGAGCCGCTCCGCCGGCGGATGCGCGTGCGGTTCGGCGGGCAGTGGGTGGTCGAAAGCGAGGACGTCGTTCTGCTCCACGAGCCGGACCGCTACCCGGTCGCGTTCTTCCCGCTGGACCACGTCCGCGGGGACGTGCTCGTGCCGGAGACGCGCACGACGAGACATCGCGATCTCGGGCCGACCGCGTGGTTCAGCGTTCGCGTCGGGGACAAGCATGCGCAGCGGGCTGCATGGCAGTACACGGACCTGCCGAGCTACGCGACCATGTTGCAGGACCGGGTCGCCTTCGCCTGGCGATCGATGGACGCCTTCTATGAAGAGGACGAGCGCATCGTGGGTCATGCGGCGGATCTCTACCACCGCAACGACATCCGGCAGACCTCGCGGCACCTCGTCGTGCGTGACGGGAACCGGGTCATCGCCGAGACGCGGCGCCCGATTGTGCTTTACGAGTCGGGCTTCGCGCCCCGCTGGTACGTCCCCCGTGACGACGTCGACGAGTCGGCCCTGACGCCGGTCGAGGGACAGACGTTCTGCCCGTACAAGGGCCTGGCCAGCTACTACGACATCGGGCAGAACAAGCGTGCCGCCTGGTCCTACGTCGAGGCATGGCCCGAGGTGGCCCGCGTGTCGGGGTTCGTGTCGTTCGAGCAAGACATCGTGGACGTTTACCTCGACGGCAGGAAGCTGACCCTCGAACCGGGCCAAGCCGTTATCCCGCACGGTATCGACCGAGGGCTCGACCCCGACGAGGTGCGGCAGCGGAGCGTCGCAGCCGACGCAGTCAGGGCAGCTCCCGAGCTGACGCCCATATCGCCATCTAGTGTCCCATTCGCTTAATCCGCTTGCCATACGCCATGGAGTATGATCTACGCTGCGGATGCCCGAGGCGACACGACTTCCCGTTTCCGAGAGTGATCGACGAGAGCTGCAGAGTTGGCAGCGCGCTGCGACTACGCGGAGAAGCCACGCTGAGCGAGCGCGGATCATCTTGCTGAGCGCAGAGGGCCTCAGTGCGGAGGCGATCTCCGAGCAACTCGGCGTGGTGCGACTCACCGTTTACAAGTGGCGGTCGCGCTACCGGAGCGATGGCGTCGACGGGCTCAAGGACCTCCCGCGGCCCGGGCAGCCCCGCAAGATGACGCCCGAGAAGGCCAAGCAGATTCTCGATTGGACCACGCACCGCGTGCCCCGTGAATCGACGCACTGGAGCCTCACGCTGATGGCCAAGTATGCGGGCGTGACCAGATGGCAGGTCGGGCAGGTGTGGAAGGCCGCGGACCTGCGACCGCACCGCATCAAGTCCTTCAAGATCAGCAACGACCCGCGCTTCAGCGAGAAGGTCGTCGACGTGGTCGGCCTTTATCTCAATCCGCCGGACAATGCAGTTGTCCTTTCGGTGGACGAGAAGACGCAGATTCAAGCGCTGGATCGCACGCAGCCGATGCTGCCGCTCAGGCCGGGCCAAATCGAGCGGCGGACGCACGACTACAAGCGGCACGGAACGGCGAGCCTCTACGCCGCATTCAACGTCGCGACCGGCGACGTACTCGGGCGGATCACGGAAAAGCACCGCGCAAGGGAGTTTCTCGATTTCCTCAAGCAAATCGATCGCGCCCACGTGCACTCCATCGAATTGCACCTGATCCTCGACAACAGCAGCACGCACAAGACGCCCGAAGTGAACCGCTGGCTCGAGATGCATCCACGGTTCAAGCTGCACTTCACTCCAACGAGCGCCTCGTGGCTCAACGCCGTTGAGAGCTGGTTCTCCCAGCTGGAGAAGCGGGCCGTGCGCCGGGGCACGTTCAGCAGCGTCGCCGAGCTGCGCGCGGAGATCCGCCGCTACATCGACGCCCACACCATAGCCGCACAGATGCGCGAGGCCCTCGCGATCGTTCGCGTGCAGGTGCACTCCGGCGTGGAGGGAAAAGCCCTCGAGGTAAGCGGCCTGCCTCTTGATCCTGACCGCCTGGGGACGATCGCCCCGTAGCACGCTCAGGGAATCGGCTTGCGCCGCAGCGAGGGCGTCGGGTGCATGGGCATCGGCCTGCGCCACCTCGAGGCGCGGGCGAAGCAGCTACCGTGGCCGGACAACGGTCATCACGTGGAACGCCGGGCTCACCTGCTTAGTCAGATCGGCCTCCAATCCGCGTGGGTTCCTTAGGAGGCTCTCTGGGTCATACACGAAGCAAACGAGGGCCCCGCAATCGGGATGTCTCTCGTAGCGGCCAATGTCGACGAGGAGTTGCTCGCCTATGGCTTTGTCGCCGAGTTTGTCGCGGGTCATTTTGACCTCTACGACGATACGTTCGGGCTTCAGGACCAAATCCATTCGCCCATGAGCCCCTGCGGTGCTTGGCGTGTGCTCCTCTGCCCGCACATCCTGGAAGTCGATGAGCAGGAGACAGTGCAGAAGATCTTGGACATCGTACTCGTCGGCTATTCTAAGGGTCTCTCGTCCATCGTGGCGTCTGCGGAGTTGCCGAGCAACGTCGTGAAAGCGCTCCAGGACTGTCCGGACTCGATGCAGGGGGCGCTTCGCCGGCGGGAACTACAGACGGGGGCTTCTCGATCGCCGCTGCGCGTGCCTCCAGACTCGTTACGTGTCCCGTCAGCAACTTGATCTGCATGCCTACATCGGCAGCTCGCTCTTCAGCCTGTTCGGCCTCCGTGGGCCTCACGTAGTCGTCCCCGAGTACGATCGTAGGTCCAGGCTTCGCACTCGCATTGACGACAGACCAAATCGCCGGATGGTTCTGCCCGAGGGCGTCCGAGAGTGTCTGTTCGACCTCAATTCTCCACTGCTCGAAATCGTCGCGCGCAACCGGGCTTTGCGCCAGCGTCCGGCCTCGATCGATCAATTGCTTAATCATGCGCACGCCTTGCGAAGCGCTGACGGTCGGCGCGCCTTGCTGCGGCTGCGATGTTCCCTTCCTCGGCATCGACCCCTCCGTGCGCGGAGTGTCCCCGCTTATCACGTTCGAGACTCAAGGATAGCGGCTGCTTGTCTCGGACCCGACCCGTAGGAGTGAATCGGCGCTTCCCCAGGTCGGCTCACGGTGGCGCTCCAGGCGAGGTAGGCGAGCTCAGTCCCCGTTCGAACGCGTCGAGGCGGGCGAGCAGCGCCTCAGGGTCGCGTCGCCACGATACGGGAGCAACGTTGGCCATGCGCGCTTGCGCGGCATGGGGGTCGTTCTCGTCGCGGACCTTCGCGGTGAAGCTCGCGACGGCTGCGCGCTCTTCGCTGTTTACGAGTGCACCGATGTCGCGCCCGAGCAGGTACGCGCTGATCACCTCGAATTCGATTCCCGCCTCGGGGACCTCGTCAGAGTACCGGCGCTGATCCTCGGCTGGGACATACCCGTCGAAGATGTGCGCCAGGTCCTCTAGGTCGCGTGTTCGCGCCTGAGGCTGATCCTGATAGGCAACCATCTTCAGCACAGAGACGACCGGTACGGGCGCAACTCGGATGCTGAGGTCCGATGCCACTTGCACGTCGCGCGCCTGCTCGAATGCGAGCCGCTGGCCGAGCAGACTCATTTCGTTGCCAGTGCGCGGCCAACGAAGGGTACCCGCGCGGCGCAACTTCGGACCGGCAGGCAGAATGTCGACCTTGACGTCTTCCGGCGCCAGCCACCGATGCTCGGCGCGCGGATCAGCCGCCCATCCCGGCAGCCGATCGAGTCCCGCGGGCAGCTCATAGACTTCGATCGAGACCGAGATGTCGATGTCGTTCGTGGCACGCCAGCGAAAGTCGAGGAAACAGCCAAGAGCCGACGCTCCGACGAGCACGAACGGCGTGTCGGGCCAGAGCTCGCGCAGATTTCTCAATGCAGCGACCTGTCCCGGGGTGAACGTCACTTGGCCGGCTCCAGGTACTTCAGGTACTTCACGCGGACTTCCTCAGCCGCCTCGGCCGCACGGTCGGATGGGCGGGTCAGCAGCTCCGCATAGACCAGGAGCGGGTGAGCGGTGTGCAACTTTGCTCCTTCCAGCATGAGGGCACCCTTCGGCCGAAGGATGGTCAGCGGCCCATCCTTCGCCGGCAGCGCTTTCAGCCTCCGCAGAAGCTCGGACGTTGGCTCGGAAATCCAGAGCACCGAGTCCTCGCCTCGGAAGTGCCCTGTCAGGCGGAAGGCAGCCGCGCCGCCACTCCACGCCCAAGACTTCGCGTCCCCGAGCACGTTCTCGAGTGTAGCTTCAACCTCCGCGGGATTCGGTTCCGGAGTTCGAAAGCGCCCGAGGACAAGCGATGGGCGCAGTACATCCGCGTAGCCTGTGAGCCAACGTTCCAGCAGCCGGTCGCGCTCAAGCAGCTGGCGCCCACTGGTGGTGCGACCGAGATACCCCTCGGACTCAAGCCGCCGAACCATCTCAGCCGCCGCCGTCTTTCCAACGCCCGCGTTCTCGGCAAGCGTTCGGACGGAAGCGTTCGCCAGCCCGGGGCGCGCCAGCAGCGCAAAGAGAACCTGGTAGCTTGGGGCCCGAAGCGTCGCGCGCGGGAGATCGCGCGGAGGCCGACGCCTACCCTCGACGCGCGCCAGAAAGTCGGGCCCCAGGGACAGAAAACAGTTTCCGACCCTGTCCACGTAATTGATACCGCGTTCCTCAAGGAACTGACCGAGTCGCGGTGGGACGTAGGGCGTCATCAGAATGGAGGGCTTCCACCGCGAGTGGCGCATCTGAGACACCACGTGACCGGCGAGCTCATAGCTGAGATGCGTCCGCTTGATCTCCGCGTAGAGCCGACGCATGCCCTTTGGAGTCTTCAGCCGTACCACCGCATCCAGGCCCCCATCTGCCTGGCTGATGCGGGAGACTTCGGCGTTCGCAGCCCGCACGAAGGGGAGGCTTCGGAGGTGGTCCAGGTAGGGCTCGAGCTCATCAGCAGACAACATCGTGTCCGATATGATGCCATGTCCGTTACTAACGGACAAGATGATGTGCCGGACATCGTAGTCGCTCGCATCCTATCCCGCGGCCGGGGAGCCAATATCGCCAGTGGCAGCTCAGTCGCGCGAGACAACCAGCGGCACGCTACCGCTCAGTGATTTCCTGGCGTTCACCTCGGTAAGCACGAGAACAACGCCCGGTGCCTCGAAGCTCACCTTGATCCCGCCGACGTCCTTGAATGCAGGGAGCGGCTCGCGTTCGGCCCCCTGGGCCGACACCCGATACAGACCGTCGACGCCAGCGGCGAGGAGCTCGGCGCCTGAGCGGGCCACGCCGAAAAAGGCCACGGTCACGAAGTCGTCGCGTCCAATCCTCCCTCCGGATGTACCGGTCTTGTACGGCCGAGACAGGAGCGTACGGACGTCGTCGCCGCAGATCTCGACGAGACGGCCGTGACTCATCATGTGAACCAGGCCGATCGCCGCTACGACGCACCCGGGCTTCCATGGCTCGGCGGCAACCCCATGGACGGGATCGCAATCCGAGTTCAGCGGGCCCCCGCAGAGCTCGTTCGCTTTTCGGTCGACCGCGGCGACACGCCCCGTCCTCAGGTCCACTCGCAGGAGTCCGCCGCCAAACTCGCCCCGGTTGAGGCCCACGAACAACCGATCGCCCTCGACGTGGAGGCTCGAGGCCAGGGCGCCCGGGAGCGGTCGGGAAAGCATGACCGCTTTCGTTCTGCCGTCGCGAATGAGAAACACCCTGTTCGGCGTCACAACGGTGACGTCGTGGACAGTGCAATGCAGAGTGCCGAACCCCCCTCCGGCATCGATTGATGTCTCCGCTATCCAGTCATTGCCCTCGCGCCTGCGGAGCGTCCAGGCGCCCTTCGCAGACGTGAGCACGACCAGCTGGCCGTTCCTCGCGCACAGGTCCAGGACCGCTCCTGGCAGCGATTCCTCGCGGCGCTGCAGCTCACCCTGCGCAACACTGAATACAATTCCAGCGTCCGAGCGCATCCACAACCGGCCTTCTGCGAAAACGGCGCGAGTCAGGAACGAGTCCTGTCCAGGGCGCCGCGGCTCGACTGCTCCTGCAGCGAGAGCCAGCGTCACCGCAGACGAGAAGACCGCAACGCGCAAGTCGAGCATTAGGAGCGGCACAGGATCACGCCCACATCATCCGGCAGAGCGCCGGAGCGTAATCGCGGCAACTCAGCGAGCTGCCGGACCGCTACCTGCAGGTCTGCGCCCCGTGCCAGGACCGCGATACGATCGCGCCGGCCATACTTCAGCAGGCCATCGGTCGCCAGCAGCAGGGTCGCGTCGCGAAGAATGGCCTCGAAGGCAACAGGCAGCGCCTCTCCACTTCCAAGAAGTGGCTTCCGGACCTGTGTAGCGGTCAGGTCGTCAATGCCATTCACGCCCACGAGCCAAGCGCCGCAATCACCCACGCTCGCGCCGACGATTCGGTCCGCAACGAGGGCTGCGGCCACCACCGCGCACTGTCCAGTACGGCGAGCAACTTCGCTGTCCGCGTCCGCGAGCATCGAGGTCCACGAGGCCTGCTCGGACAATGTCTTCCTCCGTGCGACCTTCATGATCTCTCGTAACGCATGTTCCGCCGCCTGGGCACCTCCGGACATGCCTCCTGATCCATCGGCGACGACCATGACGGTCGCGTCTCCCAGACGCATCACTTCCACGCGGTCCTGTCCTTCGTGGGAAGCCACGACCACGTGCGCTACCTGGACCACCGCCCCCTCCGATCGACCGCGGCGTCCATCCTCTCATTCAGTCTGAACGCTGCCCAACCTCATCATCCGCCACCATCCCAGACTGCGCATGCCCCCTGCCGCTTCCCTCTCCTCGGTCGTCACCGATGCCTTGACCGCACGCGCCCTCCTTCGCTGTCGTGAATCTCCCCTGTCCCTAGTCGCCACTCACGCACGAGCCGTTCTTCCTCGCTGACATAACCCCTAGGCGGCTTCCACCTCCGATCTTCCCGGCAGCCTTCCTCGGCCCTTCTCTTTACAAAACCCTCACCCTTCCCTCTTGCACGTTTCCTGATCTCCCCGGCCCCAAAAAGCCACCTCCCTCTTACACCTTCTTGCCAGTCCCAAACTGGCCACCCCGCCCCCCGCCGTTCAAGGTGACCTTGATACCGGCCCCGACCCCTCCATCCAGGTCGTTGGGAGGGAGGGGTCGGGGCCGGTGTCGCTCACACGTCGCGCTCTTTGGCGGGGGGCGGGGGACCAGCCTCGCCCGCACATATCAAGGACTTCCGTCGTTCAAACTCATCACGTGCCTCGTCACCAGGGTGGTTCGCGAGCTAGTACATGCGCTGACGACCTTTCTGATGAGGCGCCGAACCACCCTGCGAACCACCCTCCGGACGACTTCCGTCGCCTGCGACGCCGGCCTGGAGATGCTCGGCTACCTGAAGAGCGTATTGTCGGCATGCATCACATTCCCGTTGCAGGGTGTACTACCGGCGGCCGTATGGAACTGTTGATCGGCGTTTAAGTCAATTGCGTGGGCGCACGGCCTCGCTCGGGTCTATTCAGCCCGTCGACTGTGCCATGCCGACGCTGGGCCAACAGACTAGGTCTTGCGGGCGAGAGTTCACCCTTTCTTCGGCTTGGCGAACAACTCCTGCTCGAGATCAACAAGTCCACGGGCGAGGGCCATACGGATGATCGTGCTCAGCTTTGCCTGCATTCCTGGTTGAGACTCGTTGAGACGCGTGAGGCATCGCTCGAGGCGGCGGTCCATGTCCGGCGGAATTCGGGCGGTGATGAGAACGAACTCGGCGCTGTCTGGTTCTCGGGGCATGAAGGTACCTATACGTCCTACGAGTATTGACAGCAAGTGCACTCATATGCGGATGTATACCTGGGCATATGGGCTCTCGTAGGGGGGATCGATGAGTGGATCCGTTCTTGAGCGGAGAGTCGTCCGGGACCGTCGAGCGAGCGAGCGGAGGAAGTTTACGAGCCGTGAGTTCGGCCGCGGGCGGCGCCGGAGCGATCGAATCGCGAACGTACCGGAGGGGCGCGCCAGCCCAGCGCTTCCGGCCGCCAGGTCCATGACGCTGCCGCCCTTGCTGACCGTAGACGAAGTCGCCGAAGCGCTCCGGACGACGCGCAAGGCGGTCTACGCTCTGATCCAGCGCGGGCATCTCCCTGGCGTCGTTCGAGTCCAACGCAGAGTGCTGGTCCGTCAGATCGCCCTGCTAGAATGGTTGCACGAGAAGGGCGCGCAGTCGTCGGAGGACCGACGATGAGCGTGTCAGTACGGAAGTACGAGGACGGAAAGGCGAAGGGGTACGAAGTGGACGTCGTCGCGCGGCTGCCGGATGGGGGGACGAAGCGGAGCCGGGTACGGCTCGCCGACGCGACGAAGGACGCTGCTGTTCGCTGGGGACAGCAGCGCCTCACCGAGCTGCTGCTTCACCGCGGCACGAAACCGAAGGAGGTGCCCACGCTGGCGGAGTTCGAGACGCGATTCGTCCAGGAGTTCGCGATCGCGAACCGGCAGAAGCCCAGCACAATCGCCAGCAAGAAGATGATCCTGAAGAAGTACCTGGTTCCGCAGCTCGGCCGGAAGCGACTGGACGAGATCAAGCACGAGGACGTCCAGAGGCTGAAGGCGAAGCTCGTCCACCTCAATCCGAAGACGGTGAACTGCATCCTGACGGTGCTCACCAAGCTGCTCAAGGTGGCGGTCGAGTGGCAGGTCATGGAGACGTTGCCCGTCACGGTGAAGCTGCTCCGGCACTCACTGCCCGAGTTGCCCTTCTACGAGCCTGAGGACTTCGAGAGGCTCGTCGCGGGCGCGAGGGAGGTCGGGCCCGAGGCCACTGCGGCCGTCCTGCTTGGCGGCCATGCCGGTCTGCGCCGCGGCGAGATGGTCGCGCTGGAGTGGTCCGACGTGGACTTCAAGCGCGGTCAGCTCACCGTGCGCCGCGGCCAGTGGGAAGGCGAGGTTGTCGCACCGAAGGGCGGACGCTCCCGTGTGGTGCCCATGACTGAGGCGCTCAAGAAGGCGCTCACGGCCATGCACATCCTGCGCCACACCTTCTGCTCGCACCTCGCCATGCGCGGCGTGCCCGCGAAGGTGATCCAGGAATTGGCCGGCCATGCGGACCTGACCACGACGATGCGCTACATGCACCTGGCCAAGGGCTCGAAGGAGGCGGCAATCGCCGTCCTCGATCGGCCCGCCACGCCGGAGGAGCGTGGAGACCTTCTGGAGACCCAGACTCCTGGCTGAGAAATCCGGAAGGAAATCAACAAGGAAGGTGGCGTCCCCACAGAGATTCGAACTGTACCAGGCGATTAATGACAACCCCGCGACGACACACGCCAAAGCCGAATTCGTGAGGGAATCCGAGGCCGCGGACCGTCAACAACGACTCGACAGGTCTTGACGGAGTCCGTCCGGACTTGTCCCTGTCGGGGGAGAGATAGGGGAGAGAGAAGTCGAGCTAACCGTGCCCGAGATCGTTCGCGCCTTCAGACAGACGCGGGCCGGAGGAAGGCCCCATGTACTACCCGCCTTTCGCGAACACCGGACCTTCGGGATACTTGCGGACCGCGATCAATATAGCCTTCCCCGCCGAGCAGTACACTGGCCCAACCTCGTCTCGGAAGAGCAGCCACGGCGTGTGCCGAAGCGCACGCCGTCGTTCGTCGACGTCCCGCGCGTCCTAGCGGAGATCTCGCCGCCGTGGGGCCCTCTCTTCGCCACTGCCGTGTACAGCCGTCTGCGCACGGGCGAAATCCGCCGGCGGCGCTGATCGGGATCGCCGGCGCGGAGACGCCACTCTCGTTTGCTTCATCGTCACCGGGAGCGAGAGCGGATGCACCGGAAACGCTTCGTTCAAGGCGATCCCGGGCCTGGTCACGCTGCGCCTGCAGCCGGCGGACACGCGATTCCCAGTCCGCGAGAATCTCGGCGCTATGCTCGCGCACGAAATCTGCGAGCCGTCTCGACTCACCTTCGGCTCTCGATTGTTCGCTCACACCACGTGGACTTCAAACGCGACCTGATCACGGTGCGCCAGTCGGACTGGAAGGAACAGATCACGGCTCCGAAGAGCGGCAAGGCGAGGCGTGTGCCGATGACCTCGACGCTCGCCGCCGCGCTGAACGCGATCCGGCACCGTGCGCGGACCGAGGGTGCTCTACCAGCGCGAAGGGAGCGCGGTCTCCGCCAACTCGCTGCGAAGCTGGATGCAGCGAGCGCAAGCCCGCGCTGGACTTCCGGTGACGAGCGGGTGTGCACATCCTGCGGCACACGTTCTGCTCGCATCTCGCGATGCGCGGCGCGGCGGTCAGAGCGATTCAGGAGCTGGCCGGACACGCCGACCTGACCACCACGATGCGCTAGATGCATCTTTCACCGGCATCGCTGCAACAGGCGATTCTGCTGCTCGAGCCGCGTCCGGGAGCCCCCGGGGGAGAGATAAGGAGACGAGCGGCCGCGTCATCGGTCCGCGCAGCCGGCTCGAGCGTTCCGCCTTGACCTCGTTCCATTGCCGCAACTGCGCCTCGTTGGCCATCGCCGGCAACGTACCGGGTCCGTTCGCTTCCGTGGGTGGCCGCGTTCAGTTTCGCACCGCAGACCGCCAATTCAATGGCAATGCATTGAACATCACGTACTGTCTTTCGTCCAATCCTGGACGGACGGGGCGGCGCGAACTGTCCTGCCCTATTTTCGGCTGACAGGATGCGCGGCGCCGGCAAGCCGCCGGCAACGAGGAGGGCATCGATTGCTCGCTGCGCATTCGAACTTCGGAGGGTACCCCGGAGAGCAGGGGAAATGGGCGGACGGCGGCCAATGCAACAACGACAATCAAGATGCGGACATTCACGAGTACGCCTCGCCAACGCGCGCTCGCCCGCGCAGATCGACCAGGGCGGCGTCGACCTCGAAGGGATTCTCGGAGGCGGCTTTTCGGACGACCTCGACACCTTTCGTCTGCCGCCCGGCGATTCCCGGGGCACGCATCGCCCACGACGACAACGCCTGCCGGCACAAGGACCGCGACATGAACATCGAGCTCCTCCCGACGAGGAACTGGTCGCGCCAGCACCACCTTCGGACGGCCGTCCGCGACAGGCTTTCCACTGCAAGAAAGCTGACCGTTGACGATTCAGCAACATTGTAGACATAGAGCCCGCGAGGGGAGATACACATGAAATCGGTAACCCTTACACCCGCGCCATTTTCGTTTCGCGCACTCATTCTTATCGGCGCCTTGGCCGCACCAATCTTGCTCTGGCCGCGCGTGAGCTTCGCCTACCTGCCCGCCCCTCTATCGCCAGTCTATTTGAACACGTTTTCGGACGGCCAAGGGTCGTGCCTTCCTGGTTACACTATTGGTACGTCCCCCTCGAGCCCGTGCAGCCAATTCATCGCTTACGTCTATACGACCCAGGTCACCGGGACCTCGCCAGTCTATTTAAATTCGACCATGGGCGACTTCTCGTGCTCTTATAGCCAGCTTTCGATTGGTGGGTCTCCCTCGAACGCGTGCGCCCAGTTCATTGGTTACTTCAATATGACTCAGGTCAGTGGGACCTCGCCAATCTATTTGAACGCGTCTGTGGACGACTTTGGGACGTGTACTTCTAATTACAGTATTAGTAGTACGTCCGCGAACTGGTGCTCCCAGTTCATTGGTTACGGATACCTCACACTTCCGCCGCCCGTTAATTTCACTGTGTTTCCAAAATTTTTTATCGGCTCCGTTATCTATGTGCCTCCTGGTCAAGGGGCCTCCTCGATCAGCTATGGAGCTGGAACTGTGACCGGCTCGACCGTGTCCACGACAGACAGCTGGAGCAAAAGTTCATCAACAGGTGTGCAAGTCGGCATTGTCTCTATTACGTTCGGCGATAATTTTGGTGGACAAACGACGCATTCGGTGGACATGCAGGAGACGGTCAGCCAAAACGCGACTTACAGGGCACCTCCTTCCGACTTTGTTAATCACGATTACGACCAGATCCAGATATTCCTTGGTGTCAACGTGAATGCGTCTGTGGATTATCTTGGTAATGTTGCTTGGGGCCTGGATTTCTCGCAAGTAGCAAGTCGGGGCTTTGCCGAGACTGGGTATGGCATTACCGTCGGGTGCTTGAGACCGAATAGCACTATCCCTTCTTCTCAATGTGCGCCAACGGTGAACTTCCTCAGTTCGGTTGGCATCACGTCAGCCGATTATCCGAGCATTCTAGGGGCCAATCCGTTCGCGGACCCGAACGCGTCGCAGGCGCCTGATCCCGATCGCTACGTCCTGATTGACTCGGTGGTTTATTTTGCCGACCCCACTGCTACTACATTTACATACACTGAAAACAACAGCACTACTACCACCAACTCCGTGACGATTAGTTATGGGTACTCCGTAGGTGCTGGATTGAGCCCCTCGTACGACGGTACAAGCCTGAAGATCTCGGATACACTTACGTTCACCAGTTCGTCAACGCGCTCAAACAGGACCGGCAGCACCAATTCGAGCGCGTTTACGCTTTCGATGCCTTCAAATGCATATACGGGACCAACGACGCTTTTTGTGTATATGGATACGATCTTCAAGACGTTCATGTTCTCGCTTCGAAGGTGACCGCGCCCGCTCGCGTGCCGCGAGCCCCGAGCCGGCGAGCACGGAGCCTCTGCCGGGCGAAGATGCTGCGCAGGGCGAGATGCAAGGTGCGCGTGATCAGCTTGGGATCGCGCGCGAACAGAAAACGAGCCCAGCGCGGCGGCGACAGCACCCCACTGGAGCATCGGGACGCGCGGCAGCACGCGATCGACCAGATGCGTGGCGGTGCCCTGCATCCTTCGTGTCGTGCAGGACGGGCAGATTCCACGGCTCTTGCAGGAGAAAGCGACGAGGATCTCGTCGCCGCAGGCGGTGCAACGCACGCGGACGAAGCCGTTCTCGGTGGACTGGCAGATCCTCGAAACGATGCCCTGCACCATCCGCCTGCTGAAAGCGCACCTTCCCGAACTGCCCTTCTATGACTTCTAGAGAGCCAAACCGCTAAGCGGCTGTCCGGAGGCCGGCGAGGACGTGCAGGTTGGCGAGCGCCGCCGCGCGATTGAGGTCGAGTTCGTTTTTGCGGGCACCGCGGTAGCGAGCGCGCCGGCCCTGAATTGCGCCGATGCGGGCGAGGCGATGTTCGACGGCAACGCGTTTGCGCAACTCTGCGCGTCCGACGGGGGTATGGCGCCTGCGGCGCAGTTGCAGGAGCAGGTCTTCTTGGCGATGGATGTAGATGCTGCGACGCTCAGCCGTGGTGCATCGCGGCTTCGCCAAGCAGCGAGCACAATCGTCAGCCGAAAACCACGCGATGCTCGAGGCGAGGATGCGGGCGATCTTTCCCGCGGGACACACGACGCGCTGACGCCGCAGGTCGATTTGAAAATCCTCCTTGGTGAAGAGGCCGAGGTATCTGTTCATCCGCCAAGCACGAGAGTGTACGGTGACACCCTCGCGGTGAAGCTGCTCAACCGCCGGGCTCGGCAGGTAGCCGCGATCGATGTCGAGGACCTCGATCTTGCCGTGGCGCTGGGCGGCGGAGAGTAGCCTCGGCGTGGGGACGTACTCGGAGACGTTGGCCGGCTCGACCGCGGTGCCCAGGATCAAACCGTTGGCGATGCTGACGTGCCGCTTGTAGCCGTCGAATCGCTTGGTCTTGCTCTTGCGGCCGTGACGCATCTCCGGATCGCCGATGGAGATCACCCGATCCGGTGCCACACCCTCCTTGATGCGTGGCCTTCCGTCGGGTGGGTCTGGTTCGGTGTCCTGATCGACCACTCGGCGCAGCAGCGCGAGCGCATCCTTCAGCGGCGGCTCGGCGACCTCTTTCTTGGCACGCTGGGCGACCCAATCCTCAAGGCGGGAGACCTCGTCGAGAAGTCGCTTCAGCGCTGACCGTTGAGCGTCCTCATCGTCCCAATCGATATCGAGCGCAGCTTTCACGCTCTGCCCCTCGAGGACGGTGAGCTTCGCCTCCCGGATCACCTCCGACTCTTCGACCTCTAGCGCCAGGCTGACCGCGTGTAGCACCTTCGACATCGCCCGGCCGATCAGATTCCAGGTGTCCTCGACGCGGCCCGCGCCCTCCAAGGGAGACGAATCGAGGGCCACCCGCAGCTTCTTCCAACCGAATTTGCCCGTTCTCTTCGCCAGCTCCACGGTGCGGTCGACCAGTTTTCTGTCCAGGTCATGGCCGATCATCCGCACCCGAAAACGCACCAAGCTGCCCTGACCGAATGGCGCCTTCTCGCGACCAAGGGTTCCCAGCACCAGCTGCCAGCGCCGGTCATTCTCTGCCGCATCGACGGCGGCAGCGTCGCTCAATCCCTCGTACCGCTGCAGCAGCAGCACCATCGCCAACATCGCCGGCGGACACGGGTCCTGCCCTCGCGGCTGGTACGACTGGATGAGCGTCTCCTCGAATCCGTCCTCGAACAACTCCCGACGGATCTCCCAGAGGAACCGATAGAACCTGCTCGATGCGCGCAGCCGGGCAGCTACGACCCGCTCGCGCTCACTCTCGATTGGTGGTCTCCAGCGCATGCCGTCCGTAGATCACGGAGGCCGCCCGGCTGTCGATCCCCCTACCGCCGAAAGCGGATCGGCTCTCTAGGACCTTCGAGAGGCTCGTCGAAGGGGCGAAGCGGGTGGGGCCCGAGGCGGTGGCGATAGTCCTGCTCGGCGGGCACGCCGGCCTGCGCCGGGGCGAGATGGTCGCCTTGGAGTGGTCCGACGTGGACTTCAAACGAGGCCCGCTCACCGTCGGCCGAGGACAGTGGGAGGGCGAAGTGATCTCGCCCAAGGCCGGGCGCTCCCGCGTGGTGCCGATGTCCGAGGCGCTGAAGAAGGAGCTCACTGAGATCCGGCATCTCCGAGGCGAGCGCGTCTTCTTCCAGCGCGACGGCTCACCCGTCGACGAGACGACACTGCGAAGCTGGATGGAACGAGCACAGAAGCAGGCCGGCCTCACAGTGAACAAAGGCCAGATCCACATCCTGCGCCACACCTTCTGCTCGCACCTCGCGATGAAGGGGGTGGCGGCGAAGGTGATTCAGGAGCTGGCCGGCCACGCCGACCTGACACCACCATGGGCTACATGCCCGTCGCGAAGTGCTTGAAGGAGGGCGGCCGCCGTGCTCGACCGGCCGATGAAGTCCACCGAGACCCCGCGCGCTAGAAAGGAGGAGGAATTAAGGCAAGTTACATGGCGTCCCCACAGAGATTCGAACTGTACCGAGCCAGCTAATCACAACCCCGCGACGACGCACGCCAAAGCCGAATTCGCGTGGGAATCCGAGGCCGCGGACCGTAAAGAACGACTCGACAGACGTTGACGGGCTCCGTCTGGACTTGCCCCTGTGGGGGGAGAGATAGGGGAGAGAAAGTCGAGCTAGCCGTGCCGAGATAGCTCTCGCCTCGGGACGCACGCCGGGCGGGGTGAAAGGCCCCGCGGGAGTCACGCCCACGAGGCCTTCGAGACCACGGGTGGCCTGCGCGACGCGGTTCTCGCCGAGCGGAGCTTTGGGCCTGGGATTGTCAGAGCACCACGACCTGCTTGCCGACCGCGCGGTTGCGCTCCATGTCGTCGTGCGCCTGTCTGATCTGTTCCAGTGAATACGGCTTGATCGGGCCGAGGCTGAGCTCGCCGGACGCGATGCGGTCGAGGTATCGCTGCAGGACCGCGGGCGGCAGGTTCGAGCTTTCGCCGCCGTACGCCGTCAGCCGCACGCCCGTCGGCAGATACGCAATCGGATAGAAGTCCTTCACGATCCATTCATTCGAGAGCATGCCGGTGAAACAGACCGTCCCGTGCACCCTGACGGCGCGCAGGGTGTCCGGCAGCGTCGGTGTGCCGACGAGCTCGAGTGCCGCGTCCGCGCCTTCGGGAAAACGCGCGCGCACCTGGGGCGCGATCGCCCCGTCGTCGACGATCGGGATCGCGCCCTGCCGTTCCAGCGTGGCGGCCCGCGCCGGGTTTCGCGTAGTGGCGAGCACCGTCGCGCCGATCTCTCTGGCGACCGCCGCCGCCGCGAAGCCGGTGCTCGACGTTCCGCCGCGGATGAGCAGGCTCTGCCCCGCCCGCAGATCGAGGCCCACCGTCAGCGATCCATAGGCCGTCTGCAGCGTCTCCGGCACCGCGCCCAGCACGTCCCACGGCAGCGCGGACGCGAATGGGATGACCTGCGCGGCGGGCACGACCACATACTCCGCGTACCC
>WNFB01001240.1_pt1 | contig 21671 bp, 18 predicted proteins | sample 5400501 | NCBI WGS metagenome assembly WNFB01 (sample SAMN13153341, study PRJNA577476) | soil metagenome | isolation source: 200 cm saprolite under Douglas fir tree site 2 hole 1 | place: USA:California | collected 2015-04-18 | reverse complement strand
TGAAGCCGCGACCCACAAACCTTTGCCCTTTTTCTGCGGCCTGCCAGGGCGGTCGGCAAAATTCTGGCTGGCTCTGATCGCGCGTGAGTGACCGCACGCAATCGCCAGACGCTTGAAGAATGAGACATGCACCTGACACCGAGGGAAATTGACAAGCTGCTGATCGCCAGCGCCGCGGAACTATCTCGCAAGCGGCGCGCGCGGGGACTGCGGCTGAATTACCCCGAGGCTGTCGCGCTCATTACGGCCGAAATACTAGAAGGAATCCGCGACGGCCGCTCCGTATCGGAACTCATGGAATATGGCGCGACGATTCTCAAGCGGGAAGATGTCATGGAAGGCGTGCCCGAAATGGTGGAGGAGGTTCAGGTGGAAGGAACTTTTCCCGACGGCACGAAACTGGTGACGGTCCACCGGCCCATTCGTTAGTCCGGATATCACACGAGTGCGTGATAGATCTGCCCTGCGAGAATAGCTTGCGGCGTCGAATTGCGCTGCGGTGCCGGGAGGTCTTGAGTAGCACAGGCTTCAGCCAGTGTGCTGTCGATGCGCCGAGACTCAAACCACACAGGCTGAAGCCTGTGCTACTGGACCGCGCCGGGCTTGCGCTATAGCTGCTTGCGATAAAACAGGCCGGGAGCTTCCACAGAGTTCTTGTGGGAAATGCCGATTAGCCTAGGCCCGGTCTGAAGGCATCCAGAAAATTGAGAGGTTTCCAATGATTCCAGGTGAATATAAGCTGGCGGAAAGCCCGGTGATCGCAAATGAAGGGCGCCGCGAAATCGAATTGGAAATTGCCAATACGGGCGACCGGCCCATCCAGGTTGGTTCTCATTTTCATTTTTTCGAGGTGAATCGCGCGCTGCGCTTCGATCGTGCGGCGGCCTACGGGATGCGGCTGAATATTCCCGCCGGAACCGCGGTGCGGTTCGAGCCGGGAGACTCGAAGACAGTTACCTTGGTCGAGATCGGTGGGTCCGCCACGATTCACGGCCTCAATGGTTTGACGAACGGCCCTGCGAACGCATCGACGAAGGCGATGGCTCTGAAGCGGGCCGCCGAGCAAGGTTTCGAGCAGTTCGCAGAAAAATGAAGTTTCGGACCCTCAGGGGTTAAAACCCCTGAAGAAAAGGTAAGCTTTACGTCGTGCCTATCCTTCCTTCGTCAGGATGAAAAGGCACGACCCACAAGACTCAGGAGTTTTTCCGCAACTTGCTAGTGCTCCGTCGCGGAAATAAGTCGCAATCTGGTTTGCGGGTCAGGGCTTCAGCCCTGACAAAAAGGACTGAAAACAAAGGGGCTTTAGAGTCTGTGTGGCAACGCAGGTTTTGAGCTCTTTTGTAGAGCCCGCCTTCAGGCGGGCACTGTAGATTCAAGCACATGCTCACCTAAAGGTGAGCGCTACAGGGGGCCGGCGCGGAGTTGTCACACAGACTCTTTAGCCCCCGACGAAGTCTGGGATTTCTTTAGAAAATTAGCGGGACGCCGCACTAGAGGACCACACGCCCATGAGTCTGAAAATTCCACGCCGACAGTACGCCGACTTGTACGGCCCGACCACAGGCGACCGCGTCCGGCTCGCCGACACGGAGCTGTTCATCGAAATTGAAAAAGACCTGACGGTTCCCGGCGAGGAAGCCAAATTCGGCGGCGGCAAAGTGATTCGCGATGGAATGGGACAGTCGGCGTCCGCCACCGGGGCTGACGGCGTTCTCGATGTGGTGATCACGAATGCGGTGATCGTGGACCACGGCGGAATCTACAAGGCAGACATCGGAATACGCAACGGCCGAATCGCGGGGATCGGCAAAGCGGGCAATCCTGATGTGATGAGTGGAGTGACGCCCGGAATGATCATCGGCGCTGGAACGGAAGTAATCGCCGGGGAAGGAAAAATCGTCACCGCCGGCGGGATCGATGCGCACGTTCACTTCATTTGCCCCCAACTAGTGGAGACGGCGCTTTCGGGCGGCTTGACAACTTTGATTGGCGGCGGCACGGGGCCTGCCACCGGAACCGACGCTACCACCTGCACTCCGGGCGCGTGGAACATGTACCGCATGCTGGAATCGGCCGACGGATTTCCCATTAATCTTGGATTTCTAGGAAAAGGCAATTCTTCGTTTGCCCCGCCTTTACGGGAACAAATCGAGGCAGGCGCAATCGGCCTGAAGCTGCATGAAGATTGGGGAACGACTCCGGCGGCGATCGAATGCGCGCTTTCGGTGGCCGAAGAGTACGACGTGCAAGTCGCGATTCACACGGACACGATTAACGAAGCAGGTTTCGTGCAGGACTCCATCCGCGCGTTCAAGGGACGCACCATTCACACGTATCACACCGAAGGTGCGGGAGGCGGGCACGCGCCCGACATCATCAAGGTTTGCGGTGAGGCGAACTGCCTGCCGTCGTCCACTAATCCGACGATGCCGTTCACCGTGAATACGCTCGATGAGCATCTGGACATGCTCATGGTTTGCCACCACTTGAGTCCTGCGATCCCCGAAGACGTTGCCTTCGCGGAATCGCGCATCCGCGCGGAAACGATTGCCGCCGAAGACGTCCTCCACGATCTGGGCGCGATCAGCATGATGTCTTCCGACTCGCAGGCCATGGGCCGGATTGGTGAAGTCATTACCCGCACCTGGCAGACCGCGGACAAAATGAAACGCCAGCGCGGGCCATTGCCCGGCGAAAAATCAGGAAGCGACAACGTCCGCGTGCGCCGCTACGTGGCTAAGTTCACCATAAATCCCGCCATCGCCCACGGAATCGCTCACGAAGTCGGCTCGGTGGAAGCCGGAAAACTCGCGGACCTCGTGCTGTGGAAACCCGCCTTTTTCGGGGTCAAACCAGAGATGGTAGTGAAGGGCGGCATGATCGCGTGGTCGGTGATGGGTGACGCCAATGCTTCAATTCCCACTCCGCAGCCCGTGATTTACCGGCCGATGTTCGGCAGCTACGGAGGCGCGCTGCATAGCACGTCTCTTACATTTTTCTCGAAGGCTGCCTTGAAGGCTGGCATACCCGGCAAGCTGGGGCTGAAGAAAACCGCTGTCGCCGTGAACCGGTGCCGCGGGCTCACCAAGCGGGACATGGTCAACAATGATGCTCTGCCGCGCATCGAGGTCGATCCGGACACTTACGAGGTGCGCGCGGACGGCCAACTCCTAACCTGCGAAGCCGCGCAAGTTTTGCCGATGGCGCAGCGCTACTATCTATTCTAAATGTGGGGCAGCCTACTGATTATCGACCGCTTGATTTCCCCCGTCAGCGAAGAAATCTTGCGGGCCAAAGAAGATGACAAGCTTGTGCTCACCTGGGAGCAGCGCCGGTGGGTCCGCGGCCGCTTCACGACGGACAAGGGAAGGAAAATCGGTCTGGCACTCCCAACCGGCACGACGCTCGCACCAGACGCGATTTTGTGGGTCGACCAGGATTGGTATCTGAGAGTCGAGGCGGCCACCGAATCTGTTCTTGAGATTTTCCCATCCGATTACGCGGAAGCCGTGAAGATCGCATTCGAGGTTGGCAACCGGCATTTCCCGCTCGCCATGCAGGGGGATAAATTGCTAGTGCCGGACGACAAGGCAATGGTTCGCTTGATGGATCGTCTGGGCGCGCCGTGGGAGAGGCGCCAGGCGGTGTTCAATCCGATCGCAAACACGCAGGGCCATCAACATGGATAGTTTTCTAAGCCTGCTCCAGTTCGCGGATGGACTCTTCCCAGCAGGCGCGTACGCGCATTCCTTCGGTCTCGAATACTACGTGCAGTGTGGTGAAGTGCGCGATGCGGCGGGAGTTGAAGAATTTCTTCGAGCCTATTTAGAAGGCTCGGCCGCTCCCACCGATGCGGTTGCCCTCTTGTGTGCTGCACGCGCGGGAAAAACAGGAGATCTTGCCGCGTGCTTTTCCCTGGATGAAACACTCGATGCGATAAAGACAGTGAGTGAATTGCGGGATGCGAGCTGCCAAATGGGAAGGCAGATGCTGCGCGTCGCGAATCATTTGTCCGGTCATCATCCCGTGGTTTTCGGAATCGTTGGAGGCGTGATGGCGTGGCCCGCCGAGGAAATGGCTGGCGCGTACCTCTATTCGACGAGCGCGGCGCTGGTTGGGGCAGCCCTGCGGCTCATGCCGTTGGGCCAGCTTGCAGGTCAGCGCATCCTCTGGAACATCAGGCCCCTAATCGCGAAGCTTGCTGAAGAGGTGCAAGGCAAAACCGAGACCGACATGTGGACTTTCGCGCCGGCCCTCGAAATCGCGGCCATGCGCCACGCGTCGCTCGATGCGAGGTTGTTCCGGTCGTGATCGGCAAACCTCTCAAGGTCGGCATCGGCGGTCCCGTGGGATCGGGTAAGACTGCGTTGGTCGAATCCCTCTGCACGCGTTTGAAATCAAGCCATCAATTGGCCGTGATCACGAATGACATTTACACGCGCGAAGACGCGGAATTCCTGACACGGCGCGGTGTGCTTTCTCCCGACCGGATCGTCGGCGTGGAAACGGGAGGATGCCCTCACACGGCGATCCGCGAAGATGCTTCGGTGAACCTGGAAGCGTCAAGCCTGCTTATCCGCCGTTTTCCGGACCTGGACATTTTGTTCATCGAAAGCGGGGGAGATAACCTCGCCGCCACATTCAGCCCCGAACTTGTCGACGCGACGATTTACGTGATCGACGTGGCGGAAGGTGACAAGATTCCGCGAAAGGGCGGGCCGGGCATCACGACATCCGGGTATCTGGTGATCAACAAAATCGACTTGGCGCCTTACGTGGGCGCGGACCTGACTGTGATGGACCGGGACGCCAAGCGCATTCGCGGGGAGAGGCCCTACGTTTTCACAAATCTCAAAACCGGTACAGGTGTGGACACGCTCATCGAATGGATCCGCCACTCCCTGCTCTTTGAATAGTGAACGGAATCCTGAGCGCGTCGGGCGAGACGGATACCTGCGGCTGCGGTTTGAACGTCGCGGCCAAAGGACGACCCTCAGCCAATCGCGTTTCACGCTGCCTCTGCAAGCGCTCACCCCGCTTGCGCTGGAAGACGGGACCGCGTACCTGATGCTTCTCAATCCGACGGGAGGAGTTTTGGGGGGCGATCACCTTCTTACGGAGATCGTTCAGGAGAAGGAAACACACGTCTGTTTGACGACACCTTCGGCAACTCGAATCTATCGCACCGCGGAAAAGCCGGCAGTACTGGAAAGCGTGATCCAGGTAGGGGAAGGAGCCACGCTCGAATACCTCCCGGACCACGTGATTCCGCATACCGGTTCGGCTCTGCGCCAATCTTTGCGCGTGGAAATGGCGCGAGGAAGCCGCGCCGTAATTTTGGAATCCATTGCCGCGGGCCGCGTCGCACGCGGGGAGCGCTGGAATTTTTCGGAGATCGATTCGCGAACGGAAGTCATCCTGTGCGGCAAGCCCGCCTACCTCAATCGCACCAAAATGAATCCTGCCGCGCAACAGCCCGAACATCTTGGCTGGATGGAAGAATTCAACTACATGGCTTCCCTAAGTTTATTTGCGGATGGATTCGAAAACTGGCCGCGTATCGTGGCCGCTATGAATGCGGAGTTGGAAAACGCCCCACAGGTAAAGGGTGGAGCGAGTGTCCTTTTCAGAGGCGGCTGCGTCGTTCGATATCTCGCGACCTCCGCTTCGGATCTGACTCGCACGAACAAGAAACTGTGTGATGCGGCCCGCGAACTGGTGGTGCAGCTCCCACCCTTCGATCACAGAAAGTATTGAATTTCACGTAAGCGGCCGGCATTGCTTGTACAATCATCGATGGCCGAAGGTGGAATACGAAATGGCTACACTGCTCGCAATCGTGCTGCTGGGATTTTTTCTCGGCATGCGGCACGCCACTGATCCCGATCACGTCGTCGCGGTGACAACCATCGTCAGCCGCGAGCGGACGATGCTGCACGCCGCGCTTATCGGCGCTCTTTGGGGATTGGGACACACCGTCACCATCCTCGTGGTTGGTTCCGCAATTATCCTGTTCAAATTGACGATCCCACCGAGGCTCGGGCTGAGCATGGAATTATCCGTAGGGTTCATGCTGATTCTGTTGGGCGTACTGAACTTGACTGGGCTCATGCGGCGGGCCATCGAGTGGGTCACGATTCACCGGCTGGGCCCCGGCGCACACTCGCATGTCATTCTGGGACGATTGATAATTCACACTCACGATAAAGATGGCGAGCCGCTATCCGCGGGACCCGGATCCATTTTCGGATGGACTCCGCAGTGGCCGAAAACGCTGGGTCTCTTTCATATCTTGCGGCCGCTGACGGTGGGCATCGTGCATGGCCTTGCTGGATCGGCGGCAGTGGCTTTGCTGGTCCTCGCAACGATCAATCGCCCTTCTTGGGCCATCGGATATTTGCTTGTTTTCGGACTCGGGACCATTGCCGGGATGATGCTGATTACCGCGGCGATCGCGCTTCCGTTCGCCTATACTCTGCAGCACTGTTTGCGATTGAATCGAGGCCTGGCCATGGCTTCGGGAATGCTGAGTTTGAGTTTTGGGTTATTCTTGTGCTACCAGATTGGATTCGTCGACGGGCTGTTCACCAGCCATCCGAATTGGACGCCTCGCTAGGAAGTGACTGGTGAGTCGTCAATAGTGACTCGTGAAATTCAGCGATCTCAGGTCGATGCGCTTTCGTAGCACAGGCTTCAGCCTGTGAAGTTTGAGTTGCGTCTCAGCGGCAGTACACACGCTCAAGCCTGTGCTACAAAAAATCTCCTCACAATTTTTCATGCCGGCTGCCGGTGCCAGGGAAGCGGTGAATGTTCCCGCATCCACGAAGCCAGCCGCTCGAAAAATCCTTTTCGCAGCGCAACCTCCAGAAAATTGAGCACCAAAGCAAGGATCAGCCAGTACGGCCACAGAGCCTTTCGTTCGCGGACCAGGCTCCCCCTGTTGCTCAACAATTGATCCATCGAGGGGTGCATGCGGCCGCCAGTCACGCGGCTGATTTCGCTGAGGAGGGCCGTATTGACCGCCTGCGGCTTCATTTCTTCCGTTTCGCGATAGAAACCGGCCTCGGGCAGGACCAATTCAGAACTGCCGGAGACGATTCGATAAAGGCCGCCCTGACCGGCTGGGATGCGCGCCTCATAGTGGCCCGGAGAAGTTTCCTCGAGTGAGACCGTGTGCGAAGCCTCCCCCGGCACCTCCACGAGGATGTGCGGAGGTCCGGAAACGCTGAGAGCCGCCGCCGTCGGATTGTCCGCATTCCCCAGCACGTCGTAGTACACGACCGCTTCACCTTCGCCGGTTCCCGGACGAACGCCGGCGCGCACGGTACGGTCGCGGTGGGAAGCGTCGCGCACCATTTGCGGCCACAGCGTGCCAAAGGAAGCCCAGCGAACCCAGGGCGCCGCCCAGCGGCTTTTGGCGTCTGACATAAAGGCGATCACGCGGCCCAAGCCGTAACGCCAGCGCACCAGAAGCGGCTTGTCGACATCCACGCGCAGGATGGTCTCGGTGCCTTCCTTGGCTTCCGCTTTGACAAAACCCAGTAGGCGCGGCGAGCGGGCGAAATCGATGCCGTCGATAATTTCCACAGGCCGGACACGGACGGCACGTACAGAGCGTTCCTGGATCGCCAAATCTTCCAGGGAGCGCACCTCGGCGTTGATGATTTGCGGGATCGATTCCGGATTCTCGACGAAATGCACCTTGCCCTTTGTCTTCCGCGCCAGTTCTTCCAGCAGTTCGCGATTAATGTAGTCCCCGACGCCGATCGTCGAGATAGTGACTTGTTTCGCGAGCGCGTCCCGCTCGAGCCGCGGAAAATCTTCCAGCGTACCCGGAGTCGAAACGCCATCGGTGAGCAGGATGATGTGCTTGTGGCTGGCCTGTTCATTTACAATCGTCTCGAATCCGGACTGCAAGGCCTGATAGATCTTCGTGCCGCCGTTGGCCGTAATTTGGCTGATCAGATTGCTCTTGCCCTCGAGATCGCCGGCCGGTCCCATGGGTATCACCCAGTTGAAAGTTTCGTCGAAAGAAATGACCCCGATCTTATCGATGGGACGCAGCGTCTTAATGCTGGCGCGCGCCGCTTCGCGGGCCATCTCGATTTTCGGGCCGCTCATGCTTCCGGACTTGTCCAACACCAGCACGACTGCCGTGGGTTTCTGCGGTGGGGGCGCGGCGCGGACCGGCAGCATCTTTTCGAGAGGCGTCTTTGGCTCCTGGGCGAGCTTGGCATTGCTGAAGCCGGCGATGAAAATCAGGCCGCCTCCCGCATAGACGTATCTTTCGAGTGCTTCGTCTTCGTCGGGCGCAAGAACGCGGTCGGGATAATTATCCAGCAGGACGGCATCCCAGTCCCGCGCACCATGATTCACGGGAAAGGCCGCTGCCCTTTCCACGTCCACTTGCGCACGCTTCAGCGTCTGCAAGAGCGGCGCCGAAGACTCGTAGCCGCCAGAAATGTATAGTACTCGAGGATGGCGCACGGTCACGGCCTGCGACAACAATACTTGCTCGGCTCCGGCGCTGGAGATGTGCACCTCCATTAAATTCACGCCGCTCTGCGCGATCCGCGCCTCCAGGTCCACGGCATTGTTGCCCGCGTGCAAATCTGCCTTTGTGGATCCGAGTTCCTGGCCTTGGGAGGTAATCCAGACGCGCGCAGGGATCGAGCCCGCGCTGTCGAGCTGCAGCGACAACGTGAACCGTTCGCCGGAGAAAACGTCTTGCGGAGAAGCGACACTCAGCACCTTCACCGGCAGCGGCGCGGTGCCGCCCGCGGGCACGGTAAACACGGCGATGCCGCGTTCCCGTGCGCGCAGGGCTTCGGTAAGCGCGTGCCCGCGGTTTTCATTGCCGTCGCTGATCAGCAGGATCCGCCTCGCTCCCTGTGTGGGAAACGTGCTAAGGGCCAGTTGCAGCGCACTCTCGATATCCGTAGCCATTCCCTCTTTCGGGTCGACGCCTTCTGGAATGCTCACCTGATCCGCTTGCTGGGGAACCACACGAAGATTGGGGCGCTCCGCGAACGTGATCAGCCGCAAATCCGCACCGGATTTCTTGCGAACCAGGTCGCGCAGCATGCCCTCACCATGCTGCAATGACTCGCGCGGCATGCTGGCGGAAGTATCCATCAGCACCGTGATGGCCAGTTTCTCCACCCGCATGGGAGCCCAGGGACCCGCCAGAGCGATGGCCAGGGCGGCGAAGGCCGCACACTTCAACGCCAAGCAGATGGGCGATGCCCCCGGGGCCTTCCGCATCCACCACCACAGGACCGGCAGCAACCCGAGCAGAATCAGAAAAATGGGTTGATCGAATGTCACTCAGCCATCCATCCTAACGAAATTCGGCTTGCGAACCTCGGCTTCCTCCGGGGTCCCCTCCAATTCCAGATCCGTATTCTGCAATTCGCCATCATCGGGGGTCGTCCGCATTTCCATCGCCCGCCGATTTTCCCTGCCAGAATAGTACAGCCACCATTCCAACCACAGAGCGACGATGCCCAGGAGCACCAACCCGCGCCACAAATCCGACCCCGGTTGCTGAAGTGGTTCCGATTCGATTCGGGCCGTTTCGGGAGGAGTCAGCGTCATGCGCTGCGCGGGCAGCAACGGAGTGTTCACGGCGACGCTTGTTTCACCGCTTGTTGAACCGTTTGGTGGAACGACGCGATACATCCCGGTTTCCGTCGCGAGCAGATGCACGTCCTGCCCCTTGCGCGCAAATGGCACATCCCTCCCCGACGGAGAAATGATTCGAGCAGCGGGGCCCGGCAGGTCCAATTCTCCGGTGGAAAGCGACTCCGCGGATTCATCCACCGAATGCGTCATCCACTCCATGCCACCGGCCATCAACAGCGGAAAAGCCGACTGAAGAGGAAAATTGGATTTTTGAGGATCGAAGCCGATGATGAGCATCCTGCGCCCATTTTGTTCGCGGGCCAGAATCAACGGCGCCGGCGGGTTCCCTTCGGTGGAAGCCAATATTGTATCGGTGGATAGCATGTTGAGCTGAGCCGGATTGCGCACACTGACGTCGTGAGTGCGTACCCAGCGCGTGACCGGGTGTTGCGAGTTCCACCCTACGACGCGGACTGAATGCGAGCCGGCCGAGGCTGGTCCGCTGAGAAAATAAATGGAGTTGAAAGATAACTGCGAAGGCATCTCTAATCCCTGGTAAATGGCGACATCGGGCGAGACGTCCGCATTCATTGCCGGGGTCACAACCTCAGTGCGCAAGTAGGGGTTGCTGGAAAGCACTGTGAGCAAGTCCGTTGGAAACGGAGCGTTACCGGGAAACACGGCCACACGTATCACGCGGAATGTGGGCAGATTGACGACGGCGCGGTCGTCAGCGGCTAAAGCGTCAGACGGGCTGATTTCCGCCTGCAACAACCCGCCTTCCGCCCAGGTAAATTCATTCTCCGCATTGGCCAGTTCGCCGGGAGACAGCGAAATCGTCCTCTGGCCCAGCGGTTGTCCGCTGACCGACAGCTTCAGGACCACACTGCTTTTGGTATCGCTGTAATTCTTCAATTGCGTGAGCAGGTGCCAGAGATCGGGCTGAGCCGCATCGCGCCGCAAAGAAAGCCGCGTGATTCCGCGGTTCTGGACTGGCTTTTCGCTGCCCACCAGCCGGACTAGAAATTGAGGCTGGCCGCGGTCGTCGTCCGGATTTTCGATGACCGCACGAAATTCGTCCAGGCTGCGCGCCTGCCGCTCGTCGAGCATTCCCGGGCCCACGTAAACAAGCACCCCACGTCGCGAGCCGCCCAAGGCGGCCCTGCCCATCTCGAGGACGCGTGGAATATCCGCAGTATTGCTGGAAGTGGGCACGTCCGCGATCGCGCGGCGCAGAGCTCCACGGTCTGTAGTGAACGGCAGAATCGGCGGCGCGTCGGCCTCGGCGGGGAGCAACAGCACACGGTCAGCTGAGGGCAGCGAATCCAGCACGCGCCGTGCCTCCTGACGCTCCGTGTCGATCCACGGGGATGCGCCCGCAGGCCGCATTTGCGACCAAATTGATGTATCGAGCACGATCACGACACTTCGGCCCTCGTTCGTTATGCCCAAGCGAGGATTCGCCAGCGCCAGGATCAGCAGCATCAGGAAGAGAACTTGCGCCAGCAAGGCCCAAGGTTCCCTAAGGCGCCGGCGACGCGGCTGCGCGACGGGCTGTACGCTGGCCCAAAACCGCAGGGTGGAAACTCGCCGGTGCTGAGGCCGGCGATGGTGCAGGTAAAGCCACAGCGCCAGCGCGGCCAGCGCCGACCAGACCGCTCCCACTTCCACCGGACTGAGCGCGAGCCAGTTCATGCCACCACCTGGCCGCTGCGCAGGCTTCGCAGCACAAAATCCTGGTAGGGAATGTTGGTCACTGCGCGGGCGTACCTTCCGCCATTGCGCAATGCAAGCCTTCGCAATCGAGCGGAGAAATCCAAAAATCTGCGTTCATACAGCGCCGTGCTTTCCGGCGAGCAATCCACGGTGCGTTGCGCCGCCGTTTCGGCGTCTTCCAGAATCAACTCGCCCGCGGCCGAGGGGCGTTGCTCCTCCGCGCTGTGCACCTGCACCAGGACGAAATCGTGGCCGGCCGATCGCAGCATCTCCACCGCGCGCTCGCATCCATGTTCATCGAAGAAATCGGAAATCACGATGACGATACCCCGGGACGTAAAGTTCCCCATGAATTCTTTAGTCGCGCCAAACAAATTGGTGCCGCCCGCGCAAGAATGCCCGCCCAAAAACTGAAGCACGGGCCACAGGCGGTCACGCCCTCCCGAGGCAATCAATGGCTTGTCGAGGCGCTCGGCGAACGGCACGACCGTGACCGTGTCCAGGTGCAGAAGAGCCAGATAGGCGAAAGTCGCCGCCAGGCGTTGCGCGTACAAATATTTCGATTCCTCGGCGCCTTCGCAATCCATCGATTCACTGCGATCGAGCAAAATCCGCACGGGAATATGCAGCTCGGTCTCGTAAATTTTCATGAACAGCTTTCCGAGCCGGAGATAGGCGCTCCAGTCGAGAGACCGCGGATCATCACCGAAGCTGTACCGGCGGTAATCGGCGAACTCCATTCCCGGTCCACGCATGCGGGAGCGATGCTCGGTGCCCACGGCGCCGCCCAGATTGTTGCGGCACAACAGCGTGACCTGTTCGAGCGTCTTCAAGAATTCGCGGTCGAGTAAGAGTGGCGACGACATGGCGATCAGGTCAAAAATGAAAAGGCGGTCTTCCCGGCGTGCTCCCTGCGGCGCAAAACCGCATTTCCACTTCAGATTTGGATCCTCTTCCGGCGGGCTTCAATTCGCCGGCGCGCTACTCGTCCGCCAAAGCAGCGCGGCGAGCGGGAAGCCAGCCCGCCTAGGCGGGACAGCGCGTAGAGCCCGCGCCCGAGGGCTTAGCTGATCTTGCCGGCGATTTCATCGAGCAAATCGTCGGTCGTCCGGCCATCCGCCTGGGCCTCAAAGTTCAAGATGATCCGGTGGCGCAGGGCAGGCAGCAGGAGCGCGCGAATATCTTCCATGCTGACGTTGAACCGCCCGTCCAATAGCGCGCGGACCTTTCCGCCAAGGATCAAGGTCTGGGCGCCGCGCGGAGAGCTCCCATAACGAATGTATTTATTCGCGAGAAAGTTTTCCCTGCCCTCGGGATGCGTGGCGAGCACAAGCTTCACCACATACTCCTGGACGTGCGGCGCCAGGGGAACCGTGCGCACCACCTGGCGCATGTCCATGATCTGCGCGCCATCGACCACGGAGATCACCACCTTGGCGGCCCCCTGCGTCGTGCGGTCCAGGATGTCATGCGGATCCTCGCGTCCGGGAAAAGGCACGCGCAGCTTGAACAAAAACCGGTCCAACTGCGCCTCCGGCAGCGGGTAGGTGCCTTCCATCTCCAGCGGGTTCTGCGTGGCCATCACGAAAAACGGTTCTTCCAACTGGTGCGAGGTGTGCGCCACCGTAACCTGCTTTTCCTGCATCGCCTCCAGCAACGCCGATTGCGTCTTGGGCGTGGCTCGATTAATTTCATCAGCAAGCAACAAATTGGTAAATATCGGGCCGGGCTGGAAACCAAGCGATTTTCTTCCTTCGCCGCTTTCCTGTACCACGGCCGTGCCGATCACGTCGGCTGGCATCAGGTCGGGGGTAAACTGAATCCGGGAATACTTCAGCGCGACGGCCTGCGCGAGTGTGCGCACCAGCATGGTTTTCCCGAGACCGGGCGCGCCTTCCAGAAGCACGTGGCCACCCGCCAGCAGCGCGATCAGCACGCCATCAACCACCTCCACCTGGCCCACAATCGCCTTGGAAATCTCGCCGCGAACCTCTTGCATCTTTTCGGCCAGAGACTCAGCCTGCTGGCCGAGCGTTTTGTCGTCCCTCTGGCCTTCCATCCGTACCGTTCCCGTCATGAATCCATCCGATTCCGGCGGGCTCCACGCCCCGATCTGATCGGGGCATTCAGTTTAAAAGTAGAGCCCGCACCCTTTTGCCTGACATCCAATTGGCCCCGGACAAAAACTTATTTCTGCCCATTCTCAGCGTGCTCGAAATAGTGCTGCACGTATAGACGGTAGCGCGCCGGGATATTTTCCTGCTCCGCGCCATTCGTCACCGCCACTGCCTGAGGAGACAAATCGCGAAGGGGTAGCCGCGCCGTGCCCGTCCCATTATCGATGTGCATCCGCGTTTTCTCTTTGAAACCGTTGGATTCGAGCGCGACGCGATCGGGCACCGCGTTCACCGGCCGCGAAGCCTGACCCCTTCTCAGTTCCTTGGACCCTTGCTGGCTCCCCGCCCCACTGCTGCTATTTTGCGACGCTTTTTGTTGCGCGTCCGACGTGCCCCGTGAATCACCCTTCTTGTCGGCCTCTCCTGAACCGGGTTGGCGTGAATTGCCGGACTGCGGCATGCCTTGAGAGTTGGGCTGTTTCTGATTCGCCTGGTTGTTCGCTTGCTGGTTCTGCGAGTTCGACAACATGTTTTTCAGCGCCTGCATCAGCGACTGCGACAGGGACTGGCGGTTGTTCTCGGAATTCTGAGATTCCGGTTGCTGCTGGGCCTCTCCGCCCATGCGTTCGGAGCCATTGTTGGCTTGCTGTGACTGACGTTCGCCGTCCTCCTGCTGTTGCGAATCGGCTTGCTGCGCTTCTCCCTGGTCACCCTGCATGGAAGATGAAGGCTGGTCTTGCATCTGATCGCCAGCGTTTGCCTCTAGGGAATCCTGTTGTCCCTCTCCCAGCTTGGCCCCGTGTTCATCACTCGACTTCCAGAGATCGTCAGGTGCCGCCGACGCGCTGGAGCGGACCTCATCGGCCGGTGAGTCCGGTTTCGAGTTTATAAGGGCCATCGTTCTTTGGAGGTCTTTTTCCATGGCGTGCGCGATCGGAGAAAGTATCGATTGCACCAACTGCGATCGCGCCGTGGCTTGTAGCAGCGCCACTATCGGTGGCTTGTAGTAGATGCGGTAGACAAACAACCCGGCGGCGGCCACGGTTAGCACGAACGTGCGGCGAGCCGCGGCAGGCAATCGCAATGGGAACAATGCGTGCGGACTCACTTGCGCGAGTCGCATGACTGCATCCTGGCGCTGCCGCAGGATCATCCCATTGGGATTCTCAACGCCTCCCAAGTGGACCGCCGTGGAGACTCGGTCGTGAAGGCTGGCGGCCGAATCCAGCCGGCAAGCTGCTTGGTATGCGGAGGGCCGCGCGCGCCACGTCAACACTCCAACGGCAACGGCCCCGATGGCTATCAGGGCCGCGGCCGAAACCCACGCCCAAGCTAGCTTTGGACTGAACGCGGCGGCCACGATCAGACCAGTCAGAATCCAGGTCCACACTTTCATCCACCCGCCAAGAAACGTGTTGGTAAGGATTCTTCGGCGAATCACAACAAGAGGATTCACGAGTGTGTGCAGTTCCGCTGGCCATCCATGATTTCCGAAGTCGGGTCCGTGGGACGCGCTGCGGGCGCGAGATTGCTTCTCGCCCCGGGCAGAACTCCCGTTCCAGATATTCCTGAGGGCGGAGAAGAGGGCAGGCCCGGATATAACCGCGGGCGCCACTGATTCTATCTTCCCTCGTGCAGGCAATGAATGCCTCCCCTACAAGTTCCGCCGGGGCAAGTACTGACTCCAATCTACCCCAAGATTCCCGCTTTCCAAACTAAAACCGCAAGCGCAGTTGATCGAACAATATGATCCGTGACATATCGAAAATAGACCTACAGAACTAGAGATTAAGAGCAGGCCGATACCCACTCCGTTGGATACTTGAGGGAACACGTTGGTTGTGCGATTTCAATGGTCAATGGCCCCCACCTGGCCAAAAGACTTCCCGGAGCAAATATGATCTGCAAAGAGTTGCTCTATAGCGGCATCTAAGTGCCGCAGACAGATGGCCTTGACTTTAACTCAGGTAACCGGGCCCCCCAGGACGAGATGAACCGGAAATCGCAAACGGCAGTCCCGCCGGGCGCTTGGACGAGGATGGGATGGCTTCCACCCTGGCGTAGTAGAGGAAAAGCCTTGCACAGTTGGCATCCCCGGAGGTGGTTCTGGACCTTTTCTAACCCGCGTCTCTCGCCGTGAGTGAACGCGAAGTGTCAGACGCGCGGATTATCTTTACGATACACGGGAAAACCCTGGTCCTGGTCAGACCGGTACGAACAACAAATTTGCCGGAGGCGGCCATAAATTTCGGCGCGATGCTCATGAGCCTCAGTCGTTGGACCGAGGCCATCAGCATCTTGGAGGGAGTTCTGCCGAAGCTGGATCTGGAAGCCCAATCAATTGTTGGCGCGCTCATTGAACAAGGCCGGGCGCAGTTCGCAGCGTCCTCGCGGAATTCCGTCAAAGCAACGCGATGAGGTCGATTTCGACACGGACGTCGCGGGGCAAGCGCGCCACCTCGACGGTCGAGCGCGCCGGCGGATGCGCGACAAAGTAGCGCGCGTAGACTTCATTCATCGCGGCGAAATCGTTCATGTCGGCGAGGAACACCGTCGTCTTTACGATCCGATGGATCGATGAGCCCGCGGCTTCCACGATACCCTTCAGATTCTCGAGCACGCGCTCGGTCTGCTTGGCAACGTCGCCTTCAACGATTTGCTGCGTGTGCGGGTCGAGCGCAATCTGCCCCGAAAGGAAAACAAATCCATTCGCCTTGATGGCTTGCGAGTATGGCCCGATGGCCTTCGGCCCTCGGTCCGTTGCGACAGGTTCTATCACGCGATCCTCCTGAAACGATGTTACTGCCGCCCTGGCGTGCTCGGTGGAGTTCTGTAGCGGGCGCGAAAGTCATCCGGGATGCCGGGGCGATTGAGCCAGGTGCGAAACATTTCGGCGAGGTCGCGCTGGGATGCGGCTTCCACAGCGGCCCTCAGTTCTTCGTCGGCCACTTCGTCTCCCGCGCGAGCCCGCACGATCTGCTGAAACGCCGCGCGGAGATTGTCACGGCCACACAGGTCTTCCAGGGCGACAAAAAACAGCGCGGCCCTGTAGCCGGTTGAGATACGCTCCGCGCGCGAATATCCCACCGGCGGCTCGAGTAGCTGCCGATCCGTTGCGATGCGCCTGAACTCATCATATCTGTCGAGAAGTAACGCGACCATGCGATGGCGCTCGTCCGGACCGCGCCCCTCGGCGGCAACGATTAGACCAAACAATCCCATGCCGCGGCCCATCAAAATTTGGGCTTCCGGCCTCGGCCTCACGCGCCAGCCAAACCACGTTCGGGCCAGTTCGTATTCGGCAAGCTCGAGGATCGATTCGTTCGCGACGCCCTGCGCCAATGCTCGGCGATCGAGCAGCGCGCCGCCTGGGAACGATGCGCCGCCCGCATCGCCAGCCTCGCTAAACTCCGCAGGCAGATCATCAGGCCCTTCCACGATGAACAGTGCGGTCTTGCTCTTTGATGCGGGGCCGAAAAAATCCGTGTAGTTGCGCATGGAAGAGGCGAGACGCGCCGCAGCATTTTCTGCCTGTTGCCGGTCGAGAGGTTGGAGCGTCCAGAAACTCACCTCACCTTGCGGCCCGCGGATCTTCTGTTCCAGATAGCGCCCCGCGACAACGTAAGGGAGAAAGTCCTCGCTCGGTCGAATCTTGAACCGGCGGGCAACCAGGTTCCCAACGGCGCCTGGCTTGAGCGGTTGGCCGGGAGCGAGGACGCGGAAATCCGGGGGGGCAACGACTGTGAGGCTCGCATCCGTCGGATTGGGGCCGCCTTTTACAAATACGCCGCTTGGCGCTTGCCAGAGAGGCAGTGCGGTTTCATCCGCGATGTAAAATGCCAGGGGCGACGCTGCGACGGTGCCGCGGCCAGCGGACTCAGGCATCAAGTCCCACTCGGTGACAATCTCGCGCGGCTGGTGCTGTTCCCAGACGGGATCAAACGGCGCACGCATCAATCGGCGATCCGTATCGGAGGCGCGCTGCGGCGTGACTTCGCGGCCGTCAATTGTCACGCGCAAATTCTGGCGTCCGAACGTCGGCCCTTCAGGCAGGCGCACTTCCATCGAACGAAGCGGGCGATTGCCGGCGTTGTCGAAGCGATCGACAACGCGTACGTGAAGCCCCGCGCCGTCAGGCGCCTCGGCGGCAGCGCGAATTTCAGTTTGGCGATCGACGAACCGAAAACCAGGGCCCAGTGGCTGCACGCAACTCGTCGTCAAAAACGCCCACGCGCAAAGGGCGAAGGGAAAAAAGATGCGGAGGCGCGTTTCCTTAGACAAGACGGAACGATTCTACCGGGGCTGGCCGAGCGCGTCAAAACTCGCTGTCGGGTGCGCGCTCTACTTTTACGCTGAATGCTCCGAGTGAAGCGTGGACCCCGCCAGAGTTTTAATCTCGCTTATCGGTTTGCCTTTCCAAAATTGGTTCCAGTTGTCAAGAGAGGTGAACGTGCGGGGGTGCATGCGATCGATATAGAGAGTCCCGCGCAGGTGGTCGATCTCGTGTTGCAGGATGCGCGCGTGCCATCCCGATGCTTCCAGTGTTTCTTTCATTCCACGTTCGTTCAGAAATTCCACTCGGACGGTGCATGCTCTGGGAACAAGGGCGGAAAAACCCGGCAGGCTGAGGCACCCCTCGAAAAACTCCACCGTATCACCACTCATTTCCGTAATTCTGGGATTGATGATGGCGTGAAAAGCCACGGGACGCCTTTCGCGCTCTCGTAGTTGCTCTGCTGGAACCTCCTTGTGGTATTCCTCGCGGTCCTCGATCACAGCGAGTTGCAGGGCAAGGCCGACTTGGGGAGCGGCAAGCCCGACACCCGGGGCGTCATACATGGTCTTGCGCATCGACTCGATCAGTTTCTGAATTTCTTTGCCGGCGATCTCAGCGGGGGTCAGCGGACGGGCCTGTTGCCGCAGAACCGGATTCCCGGTCTTTACGATCTCGAGTTCCACACCGATCTCGATTCTCGCGCACATCGGCGATTAACGTGCGCTGTTCAGGAGATTTGGATTCTCAAGGCGGATTTTCGCCCAGGGCGAGGCAAATACGAAACGAATTCGTGAAAACTTTCAGCGCTTCCTGCGCGCGCGCCCCTGATAGACCCACCCGGTGCCGGTGGTGTGTTCGCGGTGCGCGATGTAATTGGAGGCCTGCTCATCGGTGATGCCCTTCTGCACAAAATCCAGGATCACGGCATCGCTCGCGCCGGAATTCTTCAGCCCAGCGAGTTTTCCCCCGGAAAGCACCGGCAAACCCCGCGAGCGGCGTTGCGCGACCGCCAAAATCACTTTGTCGGAAAGTCCCGCCAGGCGCAAGGCTTGCGCCTCCCCGGCCCACAGCCCCAGTTGATCCAAGCGCGCCAGCTCCACCACGGTCTGCTCGGAGGATCCTGCCGCGAGCAAATCGGCGATGGGCTGGCCGCCGGAAAATGGTTGCCGGCGGCTGCGCGCAAGCTTAATCAGCTCGATGCAAGATGGATCGGAAAGGCCGCCCTGCCGCGCTTTGGTCAGTTCGCCGATTTCAGCGTTGGAAACGTTCAAGGTCCGAAGCTCGCTGACGCTGTTGGACCACATACCCGCCTCGTCCAGCGGCTGCGTATTGGTTTGCTCAACGCGCTTGCAAGCGGCAAGCGGCAGAAATAAGGCCAGCGACAGTCCAAGCAATAACCGCGGCTTGATTAAAACCCGCAAGTAGAGAGTAGAGGGCATCCCTTCCATTGTAGCCGCGCTGGCGAGGAGTTGCGCCGTCGTGTGCCGGGAAGATTAACGGCTGAGAGAAGCGGAAGAGCGCCAGGAAAGGGTGGGTGCCGGAAACTCAAACCTTGTAGAGGCGCTCGACACCAAAGACACCCGATATCTTCCTGATATTCGTCATGATGCGTTCCAAGTGCTTGCGGTCCGTGATTTCGAGTGTGAGATCGATGCGGGCGTGCAAATTGTCAGGGTGGCTGGCGAGGGTGCGGATATTCGAACCCGTATCGCTGATGACGCTCGTGATGTCAGCGAGCATGCCGGGGCGGTCCTGGGCGCGAATCAACAAATTGACGGGATAGATGGACCCTGCGGCGCCTCCCCACTCAACATCGATGCGCCTTTCCACCTGGTAAAGCAGGTTTTGAACGTTTGGGCAGGACTTGGCGTGCACGGCGACGCCGCGGCCGCGCGTGACGTAACCGACGATGTCGTCCCCCGGGATCGGATTGCAGCATTTGGCTCGAAAGACCATCAAGTCGTCATGGCCGCCGACCTGCAAGGCAGCCTCGCCAACCCTCAGCATGCGTTTGACGGTCGAAACCAGCCGCGCGGCGGGCTCCTCGGTTTGATCCGGCTTTTCTCCCAGCGGTTCGCCCAGCGCGTTCGAAAGAATTTGCCGAGCGGAAAATTTCCCGTAGCCCAAATCGGCGAATAGGTCTTCGAGCTTCGCGCATCCGTATTCGGAAGCCACGCGGAGAAGGTCAGCCTCCGGGATTTTCTTCAAGCTGCGGCCCACTTGCCGCGCTTCCCGTTCGAGCAATCGGCGGCCAACTTCAGTCGCCTGGCCGCGTTCGATGAAGTTGATGTGATGGCGGATCTTGCTCCGGGCGCGCGAGGTGCGCACAAAATTCAGCCAGTCCCGGCTGGGGACGTGTCCCTTCTGCGTCAGAACTTCAACGACGTCGCCGTTCGAAAGACGGTGGCGCAGCGGTACGATCTGTCCGTTTACCTTCGCGCCGATGCACTGATTGCCTACTTCGGTGTGGACGGCGTAAGCAAAATCGACGGGTGTGGCGCCCCGTGGCAGGGCGAGCACCTTTCCCTTCGGCGTGAATGCGTAGACCTCTTCGGGATAGAGGTCGACCTTGAGCGTCGCCATGAATTCCGACGGCTCTTGCATCTCCTTGACCCATTCGATTAATTGCCGCATCCACAGGATGCGTTGATCGTCGGCATCGGAGACGTCCTTGCCGTCCTTGTACCTCCAGTGCGCTGCAACTCCCTGCTCCGCGATGCGATGCATTTCCTGCGTGCGAATCTGTACTTCGAACGTCTGCCCGGAATGAATCACCGTCGTGTGGAGAGACTGGTACAGGTTCGGGCGCGGCATGGCGATGTAGTCCTTGAACCGGCCGGGAACCGGACGCCAGACCTGGTGGAGGACACCCAAAGCCGCGTAACAGTTGCGGATGGTGTCGGTAATCACGCGCACGGCCAGCAGGTCGTAGATCTGGTCGATGGTGCGATGCTGGCGCAGGCTTTTCTGATGAATCGAGTAGAGCCGCTTTACTCTGCCCTCCACTTCGGCGGCAATCCCGTTTTCCTCCAGCCGCTTGCGAACCGTTTCCTGCAATTCCATCAGAAACGCTTCGAACTCTTTCCTCTTCGATACGACCGTCTTTTGGAGCTCCTGATAGGCTTCCGGCTCCAAATAACTGAAGGCCAGGTCTTCAAGCTCTCCGCGAATCAGCCCCATTCCCAGGCGATGCGCGATGGGCGCGTAAATATCGAGCGTCTCCCGCGCGATGCGCTGCTGCTTCTCGGCCGGAAGAAAGCCGAGCGTGCGCATGTTGTGCAGCCGGTCGGCAAGCTTCACCACAACGACGCGAACGTCGTTGACCATGGCCAGGAGCATCTTGCGGACGTTTTCGGCCTGCCGCGCCTCGGGAGCCAGCAAATCCAGGCGGCTGATCTTCGTGACACCTTCGACCAGGCGCGCGATGTCCGAACCAAAGCGCTCGACGATGCGCGCCGAGGAAATGCGCGTGTCCTCGACGACATCGTGCAGCAGCGCGGCGCAAAGCGTCGTAATGTCCAGCTTCATGTCCGCCAGGATGTGCGCCACTTCGAGCGGATGCGAGAGGTATGGGTCACCGGACTTGCGCAACTGCGCGCGGTGCTGCTCGGCGGCGAATTCGAACGACCGGCGAAGCAGCTCGATGTCGCCCGCCGGACGCGTCTGCCGAACTTTCTCAACGAGTTCGAGGAAACGCGACTGCAGCGCGCGCGTCGTGCGCTCGGTTCTACCGCTGACGAGCGAGGATATACCGGTAGGCTTTTCGACCGATGACATCGTTCTCTATCTTAAGGCTATTTGATGCCACCGGGGAGAAAAGAGTTCCGCTCGTGCCCATATGCGTCTCAAACGGGGTTTAATGCGTATCGGCGCCGTCGACTAAGCTGAGGTTAAGTTGTAGAAAAGCCAAACCTTCGGACCCCTCGAAGTGCCGCGAG
>WNFB01005282.1_pt1 | contig 21675 bp, 21 predicted proteins | sample 5400501 | NCBI WGS metagenome assembly WNFB01 (sample SAMN13153341, study PRJNA577476) | soil metagenome | isolation source: 200 cm saprolite under Douglas fir tree site 2 hole 1 | place: USA:California | collected 2015-04-18 | reverse complement strand
ACGTGGGGCTTTCTCACGTGTGGAATTTTTCTGGGATCCCACTGGGCCTATTCCGTGCTCGGCTGGGGCGGCTACTGGGGATGGGACCCCGTCGAGAACGCCTCTCTCATGCCCTGGCTCGCCGGCACCGCCTTCCTGCCCGGACCAGAGAGTTGCGAACTTATACGGGCCCGACAGATCGCGGTTGCTGTGGTGGAAGATGTAGGCAATGCGGAAGTCGTCCGCGAACGCGGAAAACACGAGGGCGACGGCGGCGAGCAGGACCGCAGTGAACGTCGCCACGCCCGCGCGGCGGGCGGTCTCGCTGAGGCGCTCGGAGGCATCATCTTCATGCTGGCGGAACAATGCGATCAGTCCGGCCAGGAATGAATAGACACTCAGGGCGAGGGCGAGAAGAAGGGCAAAACTACCGATTTGCGCCATTTAAGGGAACCAAGCCTATTTTTTCAGAAACGCCCCTGCGAGGCAACGTGGAAAGAAAGCCAGAAAGCCAGCCACGGCCATTGGGACAGGCGCGGAAACGACATTGGACTGTGCTCGTTGGTGGGGAATTTGGACCCGCGAGCCGCGGACTGCTTCCGGAGGGCTCATGTGCGGACAGCCGCCCTCGGCTGTCCTTCGGGCCGAAGGCACGACGCCCTCTCCACCTAAACTGGCTGCCGACATCAAAAGCAGTCGAGCATTGCTCGACCGGACAGCCGAGGGCGGCTGTCCCCACACGAGCCCTCGGCCGCAGGAAATCAGTATGCGGGTTTCTTACGCGCTCTGCTGATGATAGCGCTGCAGAACCTCGCGTTCCGCGGTGACCCAGTCCTCGGTCTCGTGGCCGGACTCGAATCCCCGCTGCTGCGCGAGTTCGTAGGCGCGGCGGCGGATCTCATCTTCGAGGTTGATCGGGACGAGATTGGGACGTGCGTCAGTCTTTTTGACTGCCAGTATTCTGGTGTCCGGTCTGGTTTCAGTCTGCACAGGATCCACCGCGGATTCGGGTGCGGGTACGGGTGGAGTGGTGGTGATTGCGCCTTTCTTGGTGCCGGTGGGAGACTTGGGTCTAGCCATAAGTTGGATACTCCTTGCATGCTCCTGAATTCAGGAATGAAGTGATTGGTTGATGAATGAACGACATACACATCGCCCCAGCAAATGCGTTTCAGCTTAGCGATTGTTTAGCAGAGATGACACCAGTATAAACCTCTTCGGCCTGTGGATGATTACCTGTGGATGAAATTAGTTGCTGGAAACGATCATCGAAACCGCGACAGTTGCAAGACTGAGATCACGGATGGACGCTGGAGGGGGCGGAGCATACGATCTTGGTCGCAAAAGCGCTTTGTTATAATCGAAATCTGCCGCGTGGCGCTATCGTCTAGGGGTTAGGACGGAAGATTCTCAATCTTCAAACCCGGGTTCGATTCCCGGTAGCGCTACCATGTTTGCCTAAACGACTGTGGCGAGAGATGCTTCGCTGGGCTCAGGATTTCGGCAGCGGGCCGGACGCCCGCTACGCGCTCAGTGGCCCGGGTATGGCTAGCGTGTTCCATGAGGCGCGATGTAGAGCGGTGCGCTCCGAGGGACGCAGTGCGGCGGCATAAATCTCGTAGCCGTGCGCGTGTAGCAGTTTTGCCACGGCCTCGGCGTTTTCCGGAGACACCTCGCACCAGATGATGGGCCGCGCAGTGCGTAACAGTTTTGCCGAACCCTGCAATACTTTGACCTCTGCTGCCTCAGCATCAATCTTGAGAACAGATGGAGGCGGAAAGTGTTCCAGGAGAAAATCGAGGGAGACGGTGATGGTCTGCTGTGAATAGCGATTCCCGCCGACCTGGCTCGATCCCTGAATCTCCGCCAGGTGGCTTGCGGCGCGTCCCCGCTCCGCGATCTGGAACTCGCTAATACCTGTGTGCTCCGCAACGGCAGCGCAGACCACCGCCACGGGTGCGGCCACGCTGTAATGCCCGCGTGAGAGTCCCTGGGCTGAACGCATTAGCAGGTGCGCCAACCAGAAATCCGGCTCGATGGCCAGGACAGACCCCGAAGGACCCGCGAGCGCAGAGGCGCAGAAACTGAACAGGCCGACGTTAGCTCCTACGTCCCACACTACCTGCCCGGCCTTTACCATCTCCCGTGCCAAATCGAAGAGCAAGGGGTCCACCGTTGCGAGATTCGGTCGCCAATAACGCAAACTTGCCTCTGGAGAAACATACAGCGGCAGCTTCTGGAACTCTTTGGGCAGGCGCCGACGCAAGACTATGCCCCGACTCATCAGTTCTGCCACCCTTCGTAGATTCACGCGCAATCTTTCAATTGGCCTGTCCGTCGCTGTGTGCAGCGACAGGCAATCTTATACGGGCCTCGCGCGAAAATGGAATCAGCCGACAAGGAGCGTCGCCGGAAGGACGCAACCTTCCCCAGTCTGAGCCAGGCGATCGCTGGGGCTTTCGTTTTGCAGACTGCGCATTTTATTCGGTTCGGGGTCCGGCGAAAAGCCCGCTCAGGAGCCAATTCCAAGGTAAAATTCTTTGTGGGGTGTGGCGGCGGCGGGATAATGAAAGGCGCTGCGAAAACTTTCCCGACATCAGGGTTGTCTGGAGGCGTTGAGCTGTGAAGCTGCCGGTTGTGTCCGAGTCGGAAAGTACCTCGGTGTGCCTGGGCGGTCCACGATGATGAGCCGCATACCAAAATCCGTGGCGGCGGCTGCTGTGGTTGCAGGTGCAATCGCACTGGCTTACATGGCATGGTCGCGACCCTGGTATTTCACCAGTCAGGCCTATATTGGAGGACTGATCCTGCTCGAACTCGTGCTCGCAGCGGTCTGGAAGTTTCGGCAGGTGTTTTTCACGGCCCTGATTCTGGCGTTTCTTCTGGCCGGAACTGACTTACCGGGCGCGTCGGTTTGGACCTCGGCACGGTGGCTCTTCCTTGGGGTTGGTGCAGTAGTGGGCTTTCTACTGGTGTTGAAGAAAAGGCAGTATCGTTTTGGCTTCTTTGACGCGATTGCATTGTTTGCTGTGCTGGCTGCTGGCGTGTCAGCTTCGGTGTCGCGCTATCCGAGTTTTGCTTTGCTCAAGGTGCTTAGCCTGTTCCTGCTTTTTTTGTATGCCAGTTCGGGTGCAAGGCTGGCCGTGAAAGGAAGAGAAGAGCGCTTTTTTGCAGGACTGCTCGTGGGCTGTGAAGTTCTTGTAGGTGTTTTCGCGCTCTCATACCTCGTCCTGGGCAGGGACCTGATGGGCAATCCCAACTCACTCGGGGCGATTTTAGGTGTAGTGGTAGCTCCTCTTCTGCTGTGGGCAACGTTCGTCGCTCAGGATGTTGCTACCCGCCGCCGCCGTCTTTTCTTATTTGCGCTGTCCCTGTCCCTGGTTTACCACAGCCATGCGCGAGCAAGCATAGCGGCAGCTGCACTGTCCTGCGGACTGCTCTGTGTGGGACTGCGCAGGTACCGCAGCTTGATTTTGGGAACAAGCGTCGCTCTCATGTTCGTGGTAACAGCCGCTATCTTCCGGCCGGAACAGGTTTTTGAGACGGCATCGACCGTAACTTCCGACGTGATATACAAGGGATCATGGGAGAGTGGGATGCTGGCATCCCGAAAGACCCCATGGCAGAACGCTGTGGAGATACTTCGCGGCCATTTTTGGTTTGGGACCGGATTTGGCACGAGTGACAAGGTGGACCGAGTCACCCAACGGGTCGACAGTTTTTCTTCTGCAGCACACGTGGCGACAGAATTTGGGAGCAGTTACCTGGCAATCGCAACCTGGGTGGGAATGCTCGGGGTGCTGCCCTTTATGCTTTTGCTGATGCTGTTAGCGGGGAAAGTGTTTCGAACGTTCGCAGGGATGCGTAGCGGCGGAGACGCTTCCCATCCTGCAATTCCGGTTGCGATGGTCATTGCAGCGGGTCTGGTACATGCCGCCTTCGAAGATTGGATGTTTGCGCCGGGCTACTACCTGTGCGTTTTCTACTGGAGTATGGCATTCGTGCTGGCGGACATGACGCTAGTCCAAGCACAAGTCCGGGCCGGCCGCGGGATTGCGTGGTTTTTCGAGAGCCGAGGCATCAGCATTACGCGTGCGTCCACTGATAATGGACTGATATCCCGATAAGAGCAGATTCCCGGGTTTTGATCAGATTGCGGATAACTGCGGCGCGGACCTCAATCGGATACTATCCGTGGGTCGCGCAGCGCAGGCTGTTTGCCCGTGCGGTGTATTCTTGCCACCTCAATCCTTCGCGCAGTTGAAAACAATCAATGCCGTCTGCTTCACTGACTTCCAATGCCAGTGAATTTAGGCTAAAGTGCCCGGAAATCATGAGTGATCAACCGCAAGCTGAAAGGAAAGAGTTGATGGCGTCTGGTTCTACAGAGACTGATCTCCCAGAACGACTTCTCAGGAAGAGTATTTCGCAGTCGCATTCCAGACTGGAATTCTGGGTTGAGTTCATACGGGCCATTGGGGCGCAACGAATGGCCGAAGTAGGCGTCTATCGAGGGGACTTCGCGGCCGGGCTGTTGCGCAGTTGTGACCGTTTGACCAGGTACTACATGGTCGACCCGTGGAGACACTTGAACGGTTGGAACAAGCCAGCAAATCACGATGACTCGGTGCTGCAGCAGTTCCTGGAGGAAGCAAAAGCGAAGACCGACTTCGCCGTCGGCAAGAGAGTGATCTTGCGCGGGAAAACCACAGAGGTGATCGATCAGATAGCTGATGGTGAACTGGATTTTGGTTACATCGACGCCGATCACACTCTGAAGGGAATCGCCATTGACCTGATTCGCGTATATCCGAAGGTGCGCGTAGGTGGCTTTCTGGGGGGAGACGACTTTACCAGATCGATATGGGAGCACAAGACTAGTTTTGAGCCGACACTGGTTTTCCCATTTGCTGTGTACTTTACAGAGGCTGTGGGAGCTACCATCTATGCGTTGCCCTACTCCCAGTTCTGTATCCAAAAAACTGAGTGTGGGCAATTCGCTTTTCTTGATTTGACCGGTCAATACGATGAAGTTGGGCTGCGAGATCAATTCACCCCACAAAAAGTTCTCAAGCTCACATTAGGGGAGCGGTTCCCTCGCTTGATGTGGCTCGCCAGAAAAACAAGAGAATTGCTCCTCAGATGATTTGCGTCTGATGGTCCTGGCTGTCTCGTCGGCTTCGCCAACGAAAGCACTCGTGATGCCTTAACAAGTGGAAGAAATCACACAATTCTGCTTGAGCGAGATTCACTACCCTGCAGGGAGAACAACGATTATGGATGGCGCACGTTCCAATCCAAGCCGCCAATTTATCTTGTGGTCTCTTCGATGAATGAGAAGGTCATAAACCGAATGCACAGACTTGCGACTGTACGATAAATTATCGCAAAATTGGTTTTCGATGCGTCACAAGCGCTGACACCTCTTTAAGTCGTCCTGGAGGAGTGAGTGGATAAATTCTGTCACTTCTCTGCTAAGACACTGTAATTGACAGCAAACTGCTCGTTGGAGCTACCCGAGAGTTCCTCGAGAAGTGCTCCGAGCAGATTCATCACAGGATAAGCCGTGTACCGACATGCCGAACGAAAGAATGGATACCTGGCAAATATATTAAGACAAACGTTCGCCGTCCGAAAGAAACCGGAGATGCTCCGTCCCTCTGCAACAATTTGCACGCTACAGAAGGCTGCGAGTAGGTGGCGCAGCCCTTTCGGGAGGAACCGCCAACACTCTTCGTCGGAGTCGATTGGGTACGCACTGGGCACGCTGAGGAAGAAGGTGCCTCCCGGCTTCAGCACCCTGGCTGCCTCATTTACAACGACCCCTGGTTCGGGAGTGTATTGCAGCATCTGCGTGCAAATCACCAGATCAAACTGACTATCTCTGAATGGCAACTGTTGCCCGCGTGCCATTACACCAACGAGGGGAGTCGGTCGCAGATCAACGGCAACATAGCCTCGCATGCGGTTCTTTAGCAACGGCCGATAGGGCTGAATCCGGCCACCGATATCCAGAACAAGCAATTCCTTCCGCGGAAGCTTCGCGACCCATTGCGCAAAAATTTCGCGTCGTTTTTTGAGAACGAGCCAGTGCGGATTCGTGAGACTTGGGTACAGTCTTAGCTGGCCCTCGCGGATCACCTGTTCTAACGTTTCGGCGTGTCCTTGCACGACTTCTGCCATTAGGTTGATTGCGTAATGGATCACGGATACCTTAGGTACTTAAGGTTCTTTTCAATGGTTTGTTTCTCAGGTGAGTGTCCATGGCTACTTTCTCGTAAATTGCAGGTGAAGGGCTCACGTCGTTTTCTGAACGTTATCGCGAAGACGCCGCCATATTGCCATTGTGACAACACGGTCGTCGGAGTCAAGCCCGCTTACCAGCGCAATGGCGATGAAAATTGCGTATGCACAAATAGCGCATCCCCCGATAAACAGCATATTCGAACGGCCTGGACCGCCGAAGTGCCGGAAGAGCGCGGTCGTAACCACCATTGCAACCGCTGCAGGCACGATGCGCGCATAGCCGCGATTGTACGGAGTGAAGCCCAAGGCTGACCGAACTTCCCGCAAACTCCAAAGGTTTGTGCCGATGGTGGCCAGCGCCGTTGCCACTGCCGCTCCTACGATCCCCCACCTTGGAATCGCAACAATGTTAATGATAACCATCACGACAGTCATGGTTGCCTGAACTTTGAAAAGTCGCCTCTGGTTCCCGGACATCAGCAACAGATAGCCCACTGAACCCGTCGCGCAATTGATCAGCTGACCAAGCACGCCTATCACGAGTACCGGCCAGCCTTCGACGAAAGCGGGCCCGAAAATCGCTACCATAGGTTTCGCAAATATGATGAGGACCGTTGCAAGAGGGAGAGTGAAAGCAAGAACCCATTTCGTCAGCGTCTGAAATAACCGGCCCAGCAATTCGAATTCTCCACGAGAATGCAGGTCGGCGATCGTGGGCGTGAACATCTGATTCACCGACTGCAATGCGATTGGAACAAACGCCACCAGTGCAGTTATCACTGAGTAGATCCCGACTTCGCGTGCATTGATGTAGAACCCGATCAAGATCTTGTCGAACTGGGCTAACAGAAACTCCAGCGTGCCGATGCCGAATACCGCCGTCGTGAACGTGAACACCTCCTTTTCCAGAGGCAACAGGGGTCCGGTTAAATGTCTAGCCGCAGCGGGAGTTAACTTCCAAACCATTCGGAGCAGCAGGAACAGAACCACGGCCGCGCTCACAACCTGTGCGAAAATGTACCCCCACAGGCCGAAGCCCAAGGCGGTCAATATTATCGTCAGAGAAATCATCAGAGGCGTGCCAATGAAATTGGTGATGCCGGTCCGGCTCAATACGTCTTTGTAACCCTGTAGAACCTGTCCAAAAAATGCCGTGAGCGCACCGAAGAACATGATGAGGGCGAAGAGCCAGAGATACGGCTTAAGGGCTTTGGTGTGGTAGAAGTGCTCGCCGATCCACGGGCCCACCAGCAGGACTGAGGAACTCAGCACGATGTTAGTGGCGAGAAGAAAACCTGTGGATCGGATAAGGAAGCTTCGCAAGTGCTGGCTTTTCCCGTTCGCAACATAGGTAGCGACAAATCGAACGGAGGCCTGGTACAGTCCGGGTCCATTAAGTATGCCCAGGAGAGCCGTGATCGTCATACCCAGCGCGTAGATGCCAAGGGGCTCGGGTCCCAGCCGCCGCGAGAGATAAACCTTGAACAGGTATCCGGCAGCCGCAGTAAAAACGGTTCCTGCGAAGAAGGCAGCGGAATGCCTCGAGATCTGGCCCATGTGGGTGCGAAAATGCTGTGGATCTCGTGCAGTCTTAGCCGGGTCGAGCTGCGTGTTCAGAGACAATCTCCTTTTTCCCGACAATCTCCACCTGCGCAATAGACCAAGTCGGTGACCCATAGTTGCTCAACAAATCGAGGGGCAAGTCCATAAGTTGGGTGAACGGCCAACATCAATTGAAGAGGATTGGTGAGCAAGCTGTTGGCCCTACCCATCCCGGACAAACAAGCCGGTCGGGGCATCGATCGACGACACAGAACGAGATCTCCGCGATCACCTATTTATTACTCGACTTTATTACTCGACAAGGAATTCCCACGGCCGTGCTATTTGCGGGAACGTCGTCAGCAACTACGCCGCCCGCGCCGATGATCGCCCATGCTCCGATTCGCCGGCGAGGAAGGATGCTTGCCCCGGTGCCAAGCTGTACGCCTTTTCCCAGCACGGCGCCGCCAGAAAGATTGCAGCCCGGCGCAATCACGCAAAAGTCACCGATCTCTACGTCGTGTGTTATCGAACAATTCAGGTAGATAACGACGTGAGACCCGACATTTGCGTCAGTCGTAAATTGAGTTCCCGCCATCACTACGGTTCCCTCGGCGATTCGGACTGAGTGTGGAATCCGAACATCGGGATGCACCACGGATGCGAACTTGCATCCGATCGCCGAGAACTTCTTGGCGATCTGACGCCTGATCTTCGGATCGCCGATGGCGCACACGAACCATACTGACTCGTGCGAGTTCTTTTGGCACCAGTCATCGCGGCCGAGCACGGGAACTCCGCCCACTTCCGATCCCACGAGACTGCGCTTTGAATCCAGGAAACCGAGGACGTTCCATTCCTTGCGAGCCGTGTCGCAGGCGGTGATGACAGAAGCAATCTCACGCCCAAGCCCGCCTGCACCCACAATCACAATGTCCTTGAGATAGCTCATTCCAATCTGCGCTCAGTCCAGGGGGTAGTCCACAAACCTCTTCACAGTCAGAGTCGGCCCTCTCTGCATCGACTTCAGAAGGGACACAATGCGCTCTGCCGCCCGTCCGTTTCCATAAGGATTCTCGATGTGCGCGATGGACCGGCGAAAATTGGGGTTAACGGCGGTCGCAATCCCTTTTGCGATCGCATCTTTAGAACTGCTGACATCTATGACATGGGCGCCTCGAATCCGGCCCTCCTGACGAGTTCCAATATTTACGACCGGCAAGTGAAAGGTCGCAGCCTCAATGATTCCGCTGCTCGAATTGCCCACCATGGCAGCTACATATCTTTGCACACTGTGGTACTTGCGGTGGCCTAGGTTCGTCACGAACCGGGCATTTGGTCTGGTCGCGACAAACTCCTTCACACGTTGAATGATCTCACTATTGTGTGGATCCGCATTGGGATAGGTAAACAGAAGCGAGTGGCCAGATTCCGAAACTGCCGCCAACAAGTTCGAAAGGGTCTCACGATCGTTGCCTTCGAGAGTGACCGGATGATAGGTGAGAAGAAGGGTCCGTGACAGGTCCAAGGCGAATTCGTTCTCAAGTTCTGCTTGTGTCATTGGCTCGAACGACCGGATCGAGTCGATGGCGGGAGAACCGGTCACATGCACGCGCCACGTTTCCTCGCCCATTTGGCGTATGCGGCGAGCGTATTCAGTTGTTGCCGCGAAGTGAATATGGCTGAGCTTTGTGATGGCGTGCCGGATGGCATCGTCAATGGCGCCAAAAGTAAGTTCTCCTCCGTGGATGTGTGCAATCGGAATTCTCGAGGGAAGTGCGGCTGTTGCCGCTGACATCATTTCATAACGGTCGCCGAGCAGGAGCACGACATCAGGTTGGGTGTGCCGGTATGCCGACGTAAACTCCTGAACGCCAACTCCAATTGCCATCGCTACGTCTTCCCGGGAATCGCCGTTCATCTTCATCGGTACGCGCGCGGCAATTGGAAAGCCGTCTCTTTCTATCTCATCGACCGTGTTTCCGTACCTGGGGTCCAAGTGACCAGCGGCAACAATCAGCCGCAGCTCGATCTCTTTGTCAGCTTGAAGAAGACGCAGCACCGGAAAATAGATTCCGTAGTCCGATCTTCCAACAGTCACAACCCCAACTCGGAGTGTCATGCAAGGTCCTTCGTCGTGATTAACGTGTCGCGCGGAATCTCGCGCACAGCGTGTTTGCTCACCACAGCTTCCCACTGTGCCGGGGAGATGCCCGTTCCAGGCCTTTTGAAGGCCAGCATGTCACGAGTGATGATTGCACCTGCAGGAATCGTCCGAGCCGCCACAATGCTTCGCCGGGCCACGTCTCGTACGTTTCGCTCGCCCTGGGTGGGCCGCTTTACTCCGTCTCCGCGAGATGCCTCTACCAGCCGAATCGATGATCGCTGAACCCGACCGGCACGTTGAAAGTGTCTTTTAGTGTTTGTATAGCCCTGAGATTGGCCTCCTGTGGATCGGCTGGGTAACTGGAAACGCATTGCAGAAGAGCGATTTCACGGCACCCCGCAGCAAGAAGTGTTTCCACGGCCTTCTGTACCTCTTCCAGGTACGACATTCCCGTCGACAAAATCACCGGCTTTTGCTTGCGCCCAATAAACTCCAAGAACGGAAGGGCCGTGAGATCTCCTGAGCTCACCTTGAACGCTGGCACTCCGATATCGTCCAGCAAATTGATACTTTCCTCATCAAAGCCCGTGGAAAGAAAAATAATCCCCCGATTTGCGGCATGTTCGGCAACCGATCGCGTCATCTCCTCCGACATCTCAAGTCGCCGCACCATTTCCAGTTGTTGCTCTCCGCCCTCGGTGGTCTCCTTCTGGTAGTCCGCTTTTGGCGCAGACGCGGAAATCAACTCGACTGCTTTAAACGTCTGGAACTTCACCGCATCGGCACCGGCTTCCACGGCCGCATCTACCAATTGCCTGGCAAGTTCAAGACTGCCGTTGTGGTTCACGCCGGCTTCGGCAATGACAAAGCAGGGATGGCCATCTCCGATTTGTTTACGGCTGATGTTGACAGACCTCATGAAACAGGTTGATGCTCGATCTAGTTTGGACCGCGGCGAACCGTATGCCAGCATCGATCTCCTGGCACATCATTTAAGGCCGACGGGCGTTCGTTGGAAGCTCGATGGTAATATTATGAGAGTTTGCCGCTCTTGGGGGAACAAAAGATCGTCCCTTCTTTTCGCCGCGCGCTTCGCTGTGCTGACAAATGCAGCAGTTAGAGAAAATTTTCGCGACCGAAGAGTCCAGCCTTCGCGAAGCCATGGTGTGTGTCGACCGGGGCGCCAAAGGCATTGCGCTCGTGGTCGATGAGCACAGACGTCTGATCGCGACCCTGACCGACGGTGACCTCCGGCGCGCGGTGCTGGCCGGACTGAATCTCGACCTCACAATTGCAACTCTGCTTAAAAAAATCCGCTCTCAAGGCAAGCCTGGGCCCATCACTCTTCCGATTAATAGCGCGAAAGAGGCAATAATCCGGGAGATGAAGGCAAGAGCAATAAGACAAATCCCACTGGTTGACGAACAAGGACGCGTGATCGAACTCGCGGTGCTCGACGAGTTAGTGGAAGAACCGACCGCCCCAGTGCACGCCGTGGTTATGGCCGGTGGTTACGGCAAGCGCATGATGCCACTAACGGCGGACACGCCGAAGCCAATGCTCCGCGTGGGAGACCAGCCACTCATAGAGCGCCTCGTTCAGCAGTTGAAGCAAGCCGGCATATCAAGGGTCGACATCAGCACCCACTACAAGGCCGAACAGATCTCGGCGCACCTTGGCAATGGTGACGCATTCGGTATTGAGGTGGGATATGTATCAGAAGACCACCCCCTGGGGACGGCTGGAGGGCTGTCGCTGATCTCTGGTGACGATCCGCTGTTGGTAATCAATGGCGACATCCTCACAGCTCTCGATTTTCGGGCCCTCCTCAACTTCCATTTCGAGCATGGGGCGGAAATGACGGTCGCCGTGCGCGAGTATGGGTTCGATGTTCCTTATGGAGTAGTCGAGACTGATGGAGTCAATGTCACGGCCATCACCGAAAAGCCCACGGTGAAATTCTTCGTTAATGCCGGGATTTACCTGGTCTCATCCTTGGCACGCCAACTCATTCCCTCCGGTCAACCATTCGACATGCCGCAACTCATCGACATGCTCGTGAAGAGCGGCGGCAGAATCATCAGCTTCCCGGTTTGGGAGTATTGGCTCGACATTGGCCGGCACGAAGACTACGAACGAGCACAAAAGGACGTGCAACAAATGGGGGTGGCCCGGTGAATTGGCAATCGAAATCAGTACTCGTCACAGGTGCTGGTGGATTTATCGGGAGCCATCTAGCTGAGGCGCTGGTGCGGGCCGGGGCAAAGACCCGCGCGATGGTCCACTACAACAGTCTGGGGCGAAAGGGATGGCTTGACCAAAGCGATTTGAAAGAGGACATGGAAGTTGTTGCCGGCGACATTCGAGAGTTGGACAGCGTCAGAACCGCTCTAACGGGTGTGGACACTGTGTTCCATCTCGCTGCGCTAATTGCCATACCATATTCGTACGTCTCGCCATCCTCCTACGTCAGTACAAACATCCTCGGCACCCTGAATATTCTTCAGGAGTCGCTACGCATGGGTGTTTCGCGCGTCGTGCACACTTCTACCAGCGAAGTCTATGGGACTGCAAAACAGATTCCCATCCCGGAAGACCATCGTCTGCAAGCCCAATCTCCTTACTCAGCTACGAAAATCGGTGCCGACAAACTCACAGAATCATTTCATCGGTCTTTTGGGCTTCCGGTCAGCATCGTTCGTCCATTCAATACTTATGGCCCGCGCCAGTCGGCTCGGGCCATCATTCCAACCATCGTGATGCAGGCAATAGCAAATGAGCCGATTCGAATTGGGAATGTTGCTCCCATTCGTGACTTCAATTACGTCGCAGATACAGTACGCGGATTTCTGTTGAATGCGGCGAGTGAGGATGCAGTAGGTCGAGTCATTAATCTCGGCACGGGAACCGAGATATCGATCGGCGATCTCGCCAAGACGATTTGCTCTTTGATCGGTGCCGAATGCCGGATTGTTCAGGAGAACGATCGCGTCCGGCCCTCCGGGAGTGAAGTGGAGCGGCTCTGCGCCGACAATAGCCTAGCTGAAGAATTGACGGGGTGGCGTCCCGAAGTCAGCCTAAACGAGGGTTTACAGAAAACGCTATCGTGGATACGTTCAAATCTCGATTACTATCAACCTGAGGTTTACGCGGTCTGAGATTTCTCGACCTGTTTGGGTCTATGACCAAGTCCAGGACCGAAACCACCTACATTCCGCTCTCGGTGCCCGAGATTCGCGGGAATGAATGGAAGTACGTGAAAGACTGCCTGGATTCCGGCTGGGTCTCATCCGTAGGGGAATATGTCGACCGGTTTGAGCAGAGGGTCGCGCAGACGGTTGGAACGCGTACAGCCGTCGCAACCAGCAGCGGGACATCGGCATTGCATATTGCTCTCCTCGTCAGCGGGGTGCAGCCGGATGATGAGGTGCTGGTCTCGACTCTAACCTTTATCGCTCCCGTTAACGCCATTCGGTACGCCGGTGCATGGCCCGTTCTTATCGACGCCGAGCCGCACTTCTGGCAGATCGACGCGCAGAAACTTACAGATTTCCTGAGGGAGAATTGCCAACTCTCACGTGGCGAGCTTCGCAATCGCCGGACGGGGCGGCGGGTGAAGGCAATCCTGCCAGTACACATCCTTGGGCATCCGGTTGACATGGATCCGATAGTTTCCATAGCGCGTGAGTTTGGCCTGGTGGTGATTGAAGATGCTACGGAGTGCCTGGGAGCAAAGTACCGCGGCCAGAGTGTCGGCACCCTCGGGGACCTGGCCTGCTTCAGTTTCAACGGCAACAAAATCATCACCACCGGAGGGGGTGGAGCGATTGTCACTTCCAATTCCGAATGGGCATCCCGGGCAAAATATCTCACCACTCAAGCGAAGGACGATCCCATCGAGTTTGTACACGGAGACATCGGTTACAACTACCGTTTGACAAACATTCAGGCCGCCATGGGATGTGCTCAAATTGAACTCTTACGCGAGTACATCGATAAGAAACGACGAATTGCCGACCGTTACGCTCTCGGGCTCAGCGAAATCCCCGGAATCATTCCCATGCCACAGGCGCCTTGGGCAGAAAGCATCTTCTGGCTCTACACGATTTTGGTGGACGAAAAGCAATTCGGGATGAATGCTCGCGGCCTGATCAAAGAGCTCGAAACGAGAAGTATCCAGACCCGTCCGCTTTGGCAACCCATGCATCGCAGCCCTGTACACCGCCATTCGGAGGCGTTTCGCTGCGAGATTGCGGATTGGCTTCACGCCCGTGCGCTGAGCCTGCCTTGCTCGGTTGGTTTAACAGAGTCAGATCAGGACTACGTGATCGCATCAATTACCCACGCGGCCCATGCGGACTGAGGCAGCCGCGCTCCAACTGCTGCCCCGTTGCATGGCAGGATTCCGCGGGCTTCAAAACCTGATCGGCGACCGCGCCGTGAGCACGGCGCGCAAGGCGAGCTTACCTCACATTCATCGACTCATCTGCTCATCAGAGGAATCGTAAGAGGCGCGTTCCGAGTCATCGACCGATGAGAACCACTCAATCACCATTTCGTTTTTGGGTTCCACGATGGATGGATCGCTCGAATACGAACGCGCAGAATTCAAATGCAAGAGCAATGCTGTCACGCTTCTCCAACCCCCGTGCACACTGGATAGCGGTATACGGCAACGAGCCGGCAGAAGCTGTCAGCAGGAACGAAATAGCGGAAACGTATCGCATCACCCGGTCGCGACTATGGCAAAGTCAACTGGCGCTCGCCTACCAATCCAAGGTCGATGCGGTGTTCTATCCGGGACCCCATTGGGCGGACGAGGTTGGGTTGAAGCTCCGCAGGCTTACGGGAAGGCATACTCCAGTCATCTCTACACTCGAAGGCATCATCGCGGGACCCGATTCTCTTCAGCGGTTATCGAAGGTAGTGGGACACCCCGTTTTTTCCCAGCCGGGGACAGATGCCGCGGTTCCGCGCATCCGGTGGATGTACGAAACTTCTGACCACATTATTGCGATTAGCCCGTTTCTTGCTCGGGTCGCCAAAACTCTTTACGGCGACAGGGTCTCCTGTCTGCCCATTGGTCTAGAGGATCATATTTTCCACGATAGAGGACGCCGCGAACCGGTGCGGTGTCGGGTCGTTGGCTGCGGAGCCGTCAAGAGTTCAAAAAAACCAGAAGTATTTCTTCGCTTGGCGGATCGCTATAACCACGCGGACTTTGTGTGGTTTGGCGACGGCGCAGTGAGGCAATCGCTGACTCAAGAAGCAAAACGGATGGGCCTTGAGAATCTTCAATTTCCTGGGGCGCTCGTGCCGGAAGCGCTGGCCGATGAGTTTCGGAATTCTTCGCTCTTCGTATTGCCCTCCCACTCCGAGGGTGTACCCAAGGTGACACAGGAAGCCGCCGCCTGTGGCCTCGCTATTGTCCTGCAAGGTTTCTACGAAGCGCCAACAGTTATTCACAAAACAAACGGGTTGGTAGCGTGGTCGGACGAGGAACTAATCGAGCACGTGGGCACTTTGATTGGTGACCGGGAAACTCGGCTCGAAATGGGTCAGCGGGGCGCTGACATGGCAAGAGATTGGACCTGGGATCACATAGCCGGCGAGTGGGAAGACCTGCTCATCGGCATCGTCACGTCAAAGTGTAGCGGTCAGGCTAGCTACGCGGGATGATGCTGGCGGCACGATTCGCAGGACGCGACTCCCAAAGCTCTCTGAGCAGCATCGAAATCTCCTCCGGCCGGCTCGGCTCCAGGAAATCCTCAAGCCCAGCACCGCGGGATGGAAGACGACCCTCGACCCCATTTCGGACCAGCTGCTCCAGGTCACGCAGATCGGCTGCGAAATTGAAAATACCTGCTGCTTCGAACTGACGCTTGTAGGGAAACCAGTGCCAAGCGAAGCTGACAATTGGAATTCCGTGCCGCAGGCAATCGAGAAACATCGTTGAGAAGTACAGGACCGCTACGCATGAGCGTGCGAGTACTTCCTCTACACCTGGTCCTTGTGAATAGACAACGTCGGTGCGGAGTTCCAATTCTTTTTCAATCTCAGACACCAGTCGTTGATAAAGAGAAAGTCTCTCAAGCGGGTGTACTCGGATCACCAGTCGCCGGCGGCAAGAATAGGACGCACGCAGCAACGAACGAACAATGTCACGCAGGTCCCCGCGATGGAAGAGCTCCGGCACATCGTAGGGCGCTGTAATGAACAGAATGTCGTCGCGTGGGTTGGCACGCCACTCTGCAGTGGTGCGGTGGGCTTGTGGGTAGTTACACACAAGTGTCTTGCGCCGCAGCTTCTCGTTAATCAAACGTTGGAAAAACTTTCCCCGCAGTAGAAATTTCGCGACCGGTTGGTCCGCCACTGTATACACCCAATGCATAACGCCATGCTGGAGCATCACAGAGGGAATGCCCTCGGCCTCCTTGCACTGCAGCAAAGCGCGCTCCCAGCCAGCGTTTCCAACCACCAGTATCTCGGGCGCGACGGCCTGGCACCATCTTTGCACGGCACGTCCGTGAAACAGTACGAACCCTAACCAGCGTTTCACGAACAGGTGCCACCAATCGCTATTGAGAAGAACACGGCTCAAGGCATTCTCTTCCCCGGTAAGCGGGACTGATAAGACAGCGGCGGTGAGGCGATCGCCCAAAGCGCGTACTTCAGAAATTGAAGGGACATCCGAGGCTCGCGACCACGCGTATAAAACATGGAAGTCTCGACCGAGTTCACCCAGGCGTTTGCCTCCAGTCGCCGGATCTTCCACCAGGAAGTTCATCTTCTCCGGAAAGTACGGCTCGTATTCCAGCCCAATCTTGGTGAAGTTGTAGGCGGTGGAGTAAAACCAAATTCCGCCTTGGGGCACAGTGGAAGCGACCTTGCGAATCCGGGCCGCAGACCAGTAGCGCGACCACAAAGGGGCCACGCGCCGAAACAACTCGGATGGCCTCCCAGGCGATTTCCAGAGCTTTCCCAGGCTCCGGTAGACCCAGTTGCCCTGAGCAAGCGGCAACCCTGCAATCAAGCCATACTTTGAGTCTGTTAGCGCACGTACCTGGCGAAGTCGATCAAGCCAGGGCGAGTAGGATTCGAAGCGGCATTCGGAAAATCCTTTCGAGCCGATCCAGCGATCCAGTTGGAAAGTCTGCACAATGTAACTGAGTTGCTCGAGGAGTGGCTCCTCATAAATCGTCAGCGTTGGTAACTCGTCGATAGCCGAGGCGGCATGGAGCAACTTCCTGACAAGGGAATGCGCAACCATCAACGCCGAATCGGCAGATCCCAACATCTCATCGGGCCCGTAGAGGCTTTCCGTCCTTCGGATCCATGGACTGTCAGGCGCAAATTCGCACAGCAGACCTGCGTCCCCCGTCACAGCCGTCAGGTTACTGCCGGCCCCATAAAGGTGAAGAATGTTGGACATGAAATGACTGGAATATCAGGCGTGAATTTTGCGAGCTAAGAGTTCCAACGCGTGAAAGGCGCGGGCGTCCATGGTTCAAAATCCAAAATTTGTTATTAACCCCGGAACACGAAAGCCGCCGGTTCGTGCGAAAATTTCAGTCTTCGCTCCAGGGACTGCCACTGTTCCTCGGTGTCCAAATCCACCGCTTCCTGCTCCGGAGACACAGCTCCGAGCGTTCGTTTGCCTTTCAGGGAACGCTGGGTGATCACGGTTTGCGTCCATGTCACAAAGACGCTGCCGTCGGCGTGGTACGCACCAGGGAGCTGTTGACGACACGGAATTTGGGGGCCTTCGCTGATGCTGGGTTGCAGCAAGCCATCCGGCGTTTCAAAATACACCCAATGAGGATTGTATTCCGACGGAACAGGTCGAATCGAGATGACGCTGTCCACATGGCACTCCCATAAGAGTGAGATACAGCGATCAATCGTGGCAGAACTGCGAAGCGGACTCGTGGGTTGAAGCAAGCAGACTGCGTCATAGTCTTGCCCATCTGCTTGAATCCACCGAATCGCGTGGAGGATGACCTCAATCATTGGGGTCGAGTCGAGCGCAAGTTCTGGGGGTCTGAGGAAGGGCACCTCCAATCCTGCGGCCTTCCCGATCGCAGCGATTTCAGCGTCATCCGTGCTCAGCACGACCCGAGAAAGATTGGCCGCACTGAGAGCAGCGTTCGCCGTATGTGCCAGCAGGGGCTTGCCACCAAGGGGCCGTATGTTCTTTCGCGCTATGCCTTTCGATCCGCTACGAGCCGGAACAATACCCAGAACAGTGTGCTGCGCCACTTGATCCCTCATCTTCCAAAATCAAGATACCAGAAAAGAACAATCCCCTCTCGATCTTACCGCTAGTACCGGTCTCTCCGCGTTGTCCTTTGGGTGGGGCAGCGCAGCCCCAACAAAGGAACGCTCCAGACACCGAAACATGGCGGATGACTAAGTATCATCGGAACCGTTTCGAAGAGTCTGCAGTCAACTTCCTTTGCTTGTTCCCCCAAGTGATCTTCGCTTTCTGGAGCCGCATTCTTGTTGAATTCGGGCCGGAACCCAATATCAGGTCTTGTGCAGGAAGTCTGGTTCCTGAGCGTCCTTTAGTTGTACCTGTAGTTGTACTTGCACTCGTATTCTGGAGAATACGTCGCGGATGCCGAATCAAAGACGATAAGCGGTGAGCGGTTCCTCCTCCTCCAAGGCAGCGATGGCCGGGTCGGTTCCGGTAATGGTCGCGATCTGTCCGTGGTAGCGGTCGACGAGGGAGACGCGGTCGGGTGCGCCGGTTTTGCGCAGGATGCGGTGCACATGGTTCTTCACGGTGTGCTCGGAGAGGTGCAGGCGGGTGGCGATCTCTTTGTTGGTCAATCCCCAGCAGATCAGCTCGACCAGCTGTTGTTCACGGCGGCTGAGTTCGGAGCGGGTGCGCGTCCGCAGGTTCTGGCGAATCGCGAGCTGCTGCGAAGCGTAGCGGAACAGGGTCGCGGAAAAGCAGGGAGGACAGACGCTTTCACCGGCGGCTACGGCGCGGATGGCGCTGAGAACTTCGGCGGCGGACGCTTCGCGCAGAACGTATCCGGCAGCTCCTTCGCGGACCGCGAGGAGGAAGTTTTCCTCGGTTGGCTCCATCCCGACCATGATGGTGCTGGTTCCCGGGAGATTCTCGCGAACGTAACGCAACAGAGCCGGTTGCGCCAGGGCGACTCCAAAGGAATCGAGAAGGATGACTTGCGGGTGGCAGGCGATCACTTCCTTCAAAGCGTCAAGGGAATACCCGCAGGCTCCGACTACGTACACATTGGTGCGCTTGCCGAGGATCCGAATCAGCGCCTCGCGCAGCAGACGGTTGTCGCATAACAGAAACACACTTACTTGATCGCTGGACATTTATGAACCTTCTCCAAACAATTCGATCTTTTGAGGGTCAGAGTATTGATGTAATCAATTATTCACGAGCAAACAAGGTTACGTAACCGCCTGGGCCGCAAAGTTTTCGCGCGAGAATTCAGATTGGGAATGGACCCACCATGGGACCTAGGAAAGGGCTTCCCGTGCACATGAGATAGACCGGTTTGGTCCCACCGTTGGTCCCTCCGATGATCCCTCCGACATCTATTGAGACCATTCTGCCTAGCAGGGAGTGAGAAGCGCGGGCAGGTCATTTTTGAACCTTGCGCATTTTTCCCCACGCCCGATACTACGAATGCAAGGAGAGTTCCGTGAAACGTGTGCGGGTGCTGGTACACCAGCCGGGGAGAAGAACAGGCCATCTGATCGAAGGAGAATGTATCGGCGAAGAACTTATGGATCAGTGTGCCCAGCTGCTGATCAGTCGCCTGATTTACCGCTTGCGCATGAAACGCCGCCACGGAAAATCGGTCGGGAAAGGCTAGTTCGGTTGCCAAAGGAGGGAGCGGCACCTGGCGCAGCGAGCTAACGGTGCGGTCTCCGCCCCAGAGAACCCGGACAGCGCAGTATGAGCACAGATTGCGTGTGGTCTCCTGATCATGGTCGTAGGAGACGATCACGACCGACTGGAACAATTCTGTCGATCGAGCGTGCGGGGAGAAGCGTTGCCAGGTCGGCAAGCTCAGACGCTGAATATCCGAAATAAGAGAGGGTCTGGTCTTTGGCGATCAAAATTGTCGCGACGTCCCGCAACGAGTCAAAATCCTTTTCAAGGAAAAGGCCTCCGCCGCAATGAAAGTCCCGAAAATCGCTGGCACTGTCGGAAAGGCGCACCCGGACTGGCGGCGCCTGCGTCATCCACTCACTGTCCACGTGGTCAGCCTGTCCGGTACCGGCGTACGCATACACGGCCGCCAGTCGATTGATTCCAATCGGTGGGAAGGCAATCCGCTCGACTCCGTTCGCACCATGGCCACACTTTGAAGCCGACGAAATTGAGGCTGCAGTCCGCGTCTTGCGTTCCGGCGCGATCAATTATTGGACAGGGGAAGAGGGACGCCGCTTTGAAGAGGAATTTGCCCACTATGCGGGCTGTGCATACGGAGTTGCCGTCGCCAACGGGACCGTGGCGCTCGAACTTGCACTTCATGCACTGGGGATTGGAGTGGGCGATGAGGTGATCGTGCCCAGCCGGACGTTTCTTGCATCGGCGAGCTGTGCAATCATGCGAGGGGCGAGAGCGGTTGTGGCGGACGTCGACCGACACAGTCAGAACCTGACGGTCGATACGATTCTGCCCTTGCTCACCCCGCGCACCAAGGCCATCATCGCCGTACATCTGGCAGGGTGGCCCTGTGAAATGGACTCGATCCTGGAACTGAGTCACCGGTGGGGTTTGAAGGTCATCGAGGACTGTGCGCAGGCCCACGGTGCGACTTACAACGGGCGACCCATAGGGTCTCTCGGAGATGTGGCTGCATTCTCTTTTTGCCAGGACAAGATTATGACGACAGGCGGAGAAGGGGGAATGCTTACCACGAATGACCATTCAATCTGGGAGCGAGCCTGGAGCTTCAAGGACCACGGAAAAAGCTATGACGCCGTTTACAATCGCTCCCACCCTCCGGGATTTCGCTGGCTCCATGACTCGTTTGGCACGAACTGGCGGCTCACGGAGATGCAGTCGGCCATGGGAAGGGTTCTCCTGGGAAAGCTACTGGGCTCGGTGGAGGCGAGAAGGAAGCATGCGGATATTCTTTCGAGTAGTTTCTTGTCTATACCTGGTCTGCGGGTGACGAAGCCGCCCGAAAGAAGCGGTCACTCCTATTACAAGTATTATGCGTTTGTCCGGCCCGAAAAGTTGCGGGACGGTTGGAACCGGGACCGCATCATGAGTGCCATTGACGCGGAAGGGATACCGTGCTTCGCTGGCACGTGCAGCGAAATCTACCTGGAGAGGGCATTTCCCGAGAATATGCGACCAACCACAAGGCTGGATGTAGCCCGGGAACTGGGCGAGACCAGCCTCATGTTTCTGGTGCACCCAACCCTTTCGGAAGGCGACATGCTCGATACGTGCCAAGCCGTTGGTAAAGTGTTCACGGTCGCAACGGCGCCAGACCGTGCCGCGGTTGTTGCCGAAATTTCCGCACTCCCGGGACAGACGCCCTTGGTCGTCTGACAAGTCGTTTGGTCTCCACATTGAGCAGGGCCCGCAAACCGGGCCGTAGCCGTAAACCCCCGCAATAGACAATCTCTAACCTCCGCTTCTTTCGCTTCTTCTCCCGTGTGTCCCCCTGGTTCGCCTCTGTTTCCCTTCCAGACTGAGCTCCTTCTTTGGCCTTCGAGCAGCTTTGTGCACCAGGTGTGTCCCATCGGTTCCTCGATCTGCGCCCGAACTCCCTCTCCCCTCGCGTCTCTTTTGTTTG
>WNFB01001239.1_pt1 | contig 21676 bp, 19 predicted proteins | sample 5400501 | NCBI WGS metagenome assembly WNFB01 (sample SAMN13153341, study PRJNA577476) | soil metagenome | isolation source: 200 cm saprolite under Douglas fir tree site 2 hole 1 | place: USA:California | collected 2015-04-18 | reverse complement strand
TCGCCTTGTAGTACGCCCGCCCGAGGGACCGGTCGATCCCCATGACCTCGCCGGTGCTCTTCATCTCCGGCCCGAGGATCGCGTCGACGCCCGGGAGTCGTTGGAACGGGAACACGGGCGCTTTCACGGCGACATGGTCGAGCTTCGCCTCGCCGATCAGCCCCATGCTGCGAAGGGATTGCCCGAGCATCACCTTCGTCGCGGCTTTCGCGAGGGAGACGCCGATTGCCTTCGACACGTACGGGACGGAGCGGCTGGCGCGGGGATTCGCTTCGAGGACGTAGACGACGTCGCCCTGGACTGCGAGCTGGAGGTTCATCAGGCCAACAATCTTGAGAGCCTTGCAAAGTTTTCGCGTGAGCGCACGGATCTCCTCCAGGATGGATTCGGGCAGGGTCTGGACCGGCAGGACGCACGCGGCGTCTCCGGAGTGAATCCCAGCCTCCTCGATGTGCTCCTGGATCCCGCCAATGTAGGCGTCTCGGCCGTCCGCCACGACATCCACGTCGATCTCCGTCGCGTGCGCGAGGTACCGGTCCACGAGGACTGGATGGTCCTTCGAGACGCGGACCGCCGTTTCCATGAACCGGGCGAGCTCCTCTTCACCGTGCACGATCTCCATTCCTCGACCGCCGAGGACATACGATGGGCGCACGAGGACCGGATATCCGATGCGAGCGGCGACATCCCGGACTTCGTCGAAGCTGTATCCGGAGGCGGCCTCGGGCTGCCGAATCCCCAGGCGGCCGATCATCGCCGAGAACTTCCGACGGTCCTCCGCGAGGTCGATCGATGCGGGCGGGGTGCCGAGGATCCGGGTCCGGGATCGCCGACGCGATAGCGCCCGCGCGAGTGGGATCGCGAGGTTAATCGAGGTCTGTCCGCCGAACTGAAGGATGACCCCATCGGGTCTCTCTTCTTCGATGATATTGAGGACGTCCTCGAGCAGGAGGGGCTCGAAATAGAGACGCGTCGAGATGTCGAAGTCGGTTGAGACCGTCTCCGGGTTGTTGTTCGCGATGATCGCGGCGACGCCGGCTTCTCGGAGGGCCAAGATTCCCTGGACGCAGCAATAGTCGAACTCGACCCCCTGGCCGATTCGAATCGGTCCGCTGCCCACGATGAGGACCTTGCGCCCCTTCAACCGCGGGGCCTCGTCGCTCGTCTCGTAGGTCGAGTAGAAGTACGGAGTCCGCGCCTCGAATTCCCCTCCACATGTGTCGACCATCTTGTAGGCGACGCGCGGTCGCGTCCGACGGATCGTCTCTTCGGCGGCCCCCGTGAGACTCGCGATGGACTCGTCCGGGAGGCCCAAGCGCTTCGCTTCTGCGAAGAGGCCGCGACTCCGTCGCGATCGGCGGAGGCGCGATTCCAAGTCAACGAGATGCCGAATCTTCTCGATGAAGAAGGGGTCCCAAGCCGTCAACATCGCGATTTTCTCGGGCGCAAAGCCCCGCCGGAGGGCCTCGGCCATCGCGAACAACCGCTGGTCCGTCGGCTCCCGGAGTTCCCGAGCAATCTCGTCGTCCGACCATGGGCCCGCCTCCAGGCCGACTCGATCGATTTCGAGCGACCGGACCGCCTTCAGGAGGGATTCCTCGAACGTGCGCCCGATGGCCATGACCTCTCCCGTGCTTTTCATCGACGTCCCGATCCGGCGGTCTACGGTCGGGAACTTGTCGAACGGCCATCGCGGGATCTTCGTGACGACGTAGTCCAGGGTCGGCTCGAACGAGGCCAGCGTCTTGCCGGTCACCGGATTCGGAATCTCGTCGAGCCGCAAACCGACCGCAATCTTCGCGGCGATCCGGGCAATCGGATAACCGGTCGCCTTCGACGCGAGAGCGGACGAGCGCGAGACGCGAGGGTTGACCTCGATGACCCGATACTCGCCGGTCTTCGGGTGAACCGCGAACTGGATGTTGCAGCCCCCTTCCACGCCGAGGGCCCGGATGATCCGGAGCGCGGCGGATCGCAACGTCTGGTGATCGGAGTCGCTGAGCGTCTGGGCCGGCGCGACGACGATTGATTCGCCCGTGTGGATCCCCATCGGATCGAGGTTTTCCATGCTGCAAATCGTGATGCAGTTGTCCGCGGCATCCCGCATGACCTCGTACTCGAATTCCTTCCAGCCGAGGACGGACTCCTCGACGAGGACTTGCTTGATCCGTGAATAGGCGAGGCCGAGCGCGACAATCCGGTCAAGCTCGTCGGGGGAATGCGCGACCCCGCTCCCGCTGCCGCCCAACGTGTACGCGGCGCGGACGATCACGGGGTAACCCATCTCCTCGACGAACGCGCGGGCCGCCTCGGAATCCGAGACCGCGGTGCTCCGTGGAATCGGTTCGCCGATCGAGCGCATGAGGGACGCGAACCGCTCCCGATTCTCGCCCGCGGTGATCGCCTCGAGTTTCGTGCCGAGCAACTCGACGCCGTAACGCTGCAGGATCCCGGCGTCTGCGAGCTCGCTGCACAAGTTGAGGGCGGTCTGCCCGCCCATCCCGCTCAGGATCCCCTGCGGTCTCTCCTTGGCAATCACCTTCTCGAGGAACTCGACGGTGAGGGGCTCCACGTACACGGCGTCCGCCGTGTCCGGGTCCGTCTGGATCGTCGCCGGATTGCTGTTCACGAGGACGACCCGCACGCCCTCCTCCCGGAGCGATCGGCATGCCTGGGTGCCCGAGTAGTCGAACTCCGCGGCTTGGCCGATCACGATCGGGCCGGAGCCGATCACCATCGCGGTCTTAACGTCCCCGCGCCGGGGTATCGCCCGCACCCCCTGCGCCCATCCCTACGCCCCCTTGATCTCCGCGACGAACTCCCGGAAGATGTACTCGTTGTCCCAAGGTCCGGGGTGGGCCTCCGGGTGGTACTGGACCGCGAACACCGGCAGTCGACGGTGGGCCATCCCCTCCACGGTCCCGTCGTTGAGGTTCACATGGGTCACCTCGAATTCGGACGCGGGCAGAGAGTCCGCATCGACCGCGAAGCCGTGGTTCTGCGACGTGATGTAGACGCGCCCGGTGCGGAGATCCTTCACCGGCTGGTTCCCTCCGCGGTGCCCGAACTTCAGCTTGAACGTCTTCCCGCCGAACGCGAGGGCCAACAGCTGATGGCCGAGGCAGATTCCCAGGATGGGCACGCGCCCGACGAGCTCGCGGGCGGTCTTCACGGAAGTGCCGAGGAGGTCCGGATGGGCGGGATCTCCGGGGCCGTTGGACAGGATCACCCCGTCCGGTTTGAGTGCGAGGACCTCATCGGTCGTCGTATCGTATGGGACCCGGACCACGTCCGCGTAGCGTTGCGCCTCCCGAATGATATTGCGTTTCACCCCGCAATCCACGATGACGATCGTCCGCTTCCCCGAACCGGGATAACGTTCGACCTCGCGGCAGCTCACTTCGGCGACCAGGTTCCGTGTCTCCGGATGGGGCCGTTTTCGCACCTCCTTCGCCACCACGTCGATGTCCGCACCTGCGGGAACCAGTGCCGCTTTCATCGTCCCCGATGAACGAATCTGGATCGTCAGCGCCCGTGTATCGACTCCCTCCATCCCCGGAGTCTTGTATTGCCCCAGAAATTCCGAGAGTCCGAACGAACTCTTCGGATGGCTCGGCATCGCACACGCCTCTTTCACGACGAATCCGGTCGGCTGGATGGTCCCGGACTCCATCGTCGCCGGATCGACGCCGTAGTTCCCGATCAACGGGTACGTCATCATGAGAATCTGGCCCCGGTACGACGGATCCGTGAGCGATTCCGTGTAGCCCGTCATGTTCGTGTTGAAGACGAGCTCGCCGAAGACTTTCCTCCGCGCCCCAAAAAACGCTCCCCGGACGGCCGTTCCGTCCTCGAGGACGAGGGAGCCACTCATCCGCTAGACCCCCACCCCATTTTCGATTCGCCATATGAGCGTTTCTCTCGAACCGAGGAACGATCTCGCCCACCGCTAGGGAGTGCGCGGGAGGTCCAAGTGGTTCAACCGCTCCACCATCTTGTCCCAGTGACTCCCTTGCCAATAGACGCGTTGGCAAGAGGGGCAGCGCCAGAACTCGTGGTGGCGGGACCGGACCCCCTCCGGGACGAAGCCTTTCACGTCGTCAACCGGGACGGGGCTCAGGATTTGGTTGCAGAGCGAGCACCGAGAGAGCGGGTCCACGAGGCGCAGCTGGAGGACGATGGCCACCTCCCGAATTTGCCCCTCGAGGTCGTCACTCCGGACTTGGACTGCCCCGGATACCCGCGCAGCGAGCTCCTTGTCCCGCGTCAGCAGGATCCGCCCTTCCCGGCGCGCGCAGTCGATGAGCTCGCGGTCAGGACCAGGTTGGGGATATGCCGTGTCGTACCCCATGAAGCGGAGCCACCGCGCGAGGCTGCCAAGCATGTGGTCGCAGAGGAGCTTCACCGCATCACCGAGTACTCCAACAGGACTCCATCCCCGAGGCGCCTTGTCCGAGCGAGTCGCAACCGAGTCGAGTCCGCGACCGACGTAACCCCTTCCCCTCCCGCGAGCGTGGGCGCCAACCGTCCTCCGAGGATCTGGCTGCTCACGAAGACCTTCAGTTCGTCCGCAAGGCCATGCCGGAGAAAGGACCAGATCACGGTGCTCCCGCCCTCAACAAGGACGGCGCGAACCCCGCGTTTCGCCAAGTGATCAAGGAGGCGACCGAGGTCCACTTCCTCGTCGCCGAGTCGCAGCACCTCCGCATGAGGGAACGTCCGCTCGCATGCATCGGAGGTCACGACCAGCGTGGGCGCACTGCCGTCGAGGACATGGGCTCCCGCCGGGGTCTTGCCCTCGGAATCGAGGACGACTCGGAGCGGGTTCCGACCCCGCGCGTACTCCGGTTTGACCGTGAGCTTTGGATCGTCGGCCAGAACGGTCCCGATGCCGACGAGGATCGCATCCACTTTGGCCCGGAGTCGATGCACCCGGCGGGTATCCTCCTCGTTGCTCAGACGAACCGCGCGACTACCTGGAAGCGCGATCTTCCCGTCCACGCTCATCGCGGCGTTGACGATCACACGGGGTCTCACACCGCTGCCAAAGGTCGGAGCGAATAACAACTTTGCGGGCAACCTGCAAGTTTCATGTAGGCAGGAGGCGTGCGAGACGCGGAACGTCCATGAGAGCTCATCTGGTCCATGACGAGGAGATGCGCTTCCGCGCCCAGGCCAACGGCACCCCGGAAATCTTGTTCGATGCCGGTGAGCCGGAGTCCCGCCGCGGGCCGAGCCCCATGCAGGCTGCGCTCTTGGCGACGATGGCATGCACAGCGTCCGATGTCGTCTTGATTCTGCGGAAGGAACGCGTCCGCTTCACCGCGCTCGAAATCGACGCGGACGCAGAGAGGGCGAAAGAAGATCCCAGGGTCTTTACAAAGATTCGTCTGCACTACCGCGTCCGCGGAACCAACGTCAAGGAATCCGCGGTCAAACGGGCGATCGACCTGTCGTCGGAGAAGTATTGTTCGGTGGGGATCATGCTTCGACGCGCCGGCGTCGAGTTTGTCAACACGCACGAAATCCTCCCTATGGAGTGACGTGTTCTCAGCGCCTGGACTCGTGCCGCGCATCTTTAAGTAACCTCTTCGAGATGGACCGCGGTGCCCATGGAAGGCATCCAAATTTACGAGCTCAAGCGGATGGACCTCCGCGGGGCGACGGTCATCGATGGCTTCCCCAGCGTGGGACTCGTGAGCTCGATCGTCGCAAACTATCTGATCAACGCACTGAATCTCACGCAGATCGGAATCATGGACTCCATCTATTTCCCGACCGTCGCCCTCGTCCGTGATGGGCAGCCGATGAACCCCGTCCGGATCTACGCGGGCCCGAAGATCGATGATCGGGACCAAATCGTCGTCTTCATCTCGGAGTTCCAGCCGCCGCCGAATCTGATCAAAGCGATCGCGGCGACGGTCCTCGACTGGGCGCAAGACGCTCGGTGCAACCTCCTCGTGTGTCCCGAGGGCCTTATCGTAGATGCGAAAGAAGACGACGGGGACCGGCAGGTCGAGGTCTACGGGATCGGCTCGACGGACAAGGCGATGGAGATGATCCGCAAGAACACGATCACGGTGTTCGAGGAAGGCGTCATCACGGGCGTCGCCGGCGTCCTCCTGAACGAAGGGCGGAAGCGGGACTTCGACGTCATCACGCTGCTGAGCGAGGCCCACCCCGACTACCCAGACGCGCGCGCGGCGGCCCGGGCCATCGAGGTCATCGACAAGCTCCTCCTTCACACCGAGCTCGACGCGCGGCCCTTGTATGAAGAGGCCGAGCGGATCGAGATGCAGCTCAAGTCGATTCATCACCAGACCGAGGTCGCGAAGAAACCATCCGAGCCGCCGCGGCCGAACATGTACGGCTAGGCCTTCGGCTCGACGGTCACCCGCCATCCCGCGCCATCGCGTGCGACGCCGAACCGGCTGGACAGGAACCGCGGTAGGAGCCACATCATCGTCTCCATGTGGCCCGAGATTTCCCGGACGCGGAACTGAGACGGCCCCGTCGCCCGGGCCAGGTAAATGAGGAGTTGATCCGCGGCGTGCACATCGAGGAACGCTCCGGAATCGAGATCGGCTCGGAGAGCCGCCGCGACCTGCTCGCCGATCCGGTCGGAAGGCTTTCCTCGTTCCGCCAAGGAGTCCGCACCGAGCAGCGCGGATTCCGTCTCGGCCCACGCGACGAGCGCGCCCCCTTGGCCGATCGCTTCGTCTCCCCCATACGTACGCTGTTCGAACTTGACGTCTCGGATGCCGTGGAGGCGTCGTACGGCCGCGTGCGCCATCCGCTTCGGGATATCGTCCGGGAGATTCGAAACGTGCGCAATGCCCCGCACGCGCCGGACCGGTCCTGGCAGAGACGGTTCGATCGGTGACCAGGCCCGTGTCGGCTGCACGATGGCCTCGGCGATTCCTCCCCCGCGAGGGTAGTAGCCGCGGCGTTGTACCTCGGCGTCGACGTGGCCTCCCAGTCGGCGCAGCAGTGGGAGGAAGACGCGGGCAAAGTAATCGATCGGCGGGGACCAACGCACGTCCGTTCCGCCGACGAGATGGAGCCGGACCGCGCCTGAGGCGGCGCAAGCCACGGGGAGGACGGCTTGGAGCACCAGCGTGACGCTCCCCGCGGTACCGACATCGAAGGCGTAGCGGCCCGGTGCGATCGTGCCCGGCCGGAACTCGAGGGTCGATGAGCCGACATCGACGCCTTTCATTTCGCCGCTGCAGAGTTCCGCCACGGCGTGCATGGCTGTGACGTGTTGGGACGCGAGGCCTGGGACCGGACGACCCGCGCGAATCCGGACGACGCGGACCGGGGTTGCGGTGAGCGCCGACAAGGCTACCGCCATCCGGACCAACTGGCCGCCGCCCTCTCCATGGGCTCCATCAATTTCGATCATCGCGGGGACGACCTGGCCAGGCGCGCCGAGCGACCTTCAGGGCTTCGACGAAGGCAAACGCGCTGAAGGAAATCAGGAGCGTCCGGACCCAGTCGACGACCGTGAGCGGTTCGGTCTGGAACGGACCCTGCAGGAACGGCGTGTAGACCACGAGGAGTTGGAGCGCCATCGAGGCGAGGACCGCCACGATGAGCTTCGGGTTCGACAACGGCCCGACGGACCACAGCGTCTGCCGCGGGGACCGGATGGCGAAGACGAGGAAGAGCTCGAAAAACACGAGCGTCGTGAAGGCGACGGTTCGAGCGCGGATGACGTCGGCCTGGCCCGCGAGTTCCAAAAAGAAGATCCCCAACGTGCCCACCATCAGGATCACCGCGACGACGACGATGAGGAACAGGATGTCCCGGGACAGCACCCCTTCCTTCGGATTGCGAGGCGATCGAGCCATCAGGTCCGTCGGGTACGGATCGACCCCGAGCGCGAGCGCCGGGAGGCCATCCGTTACGAGGTTGATCCAGAGGAGTTGAACCGGGGAGAAGAACGGCAGGAATTGCGGATCCGCCAGGGCGAGCGTCGCAATGAACATGACCAGGACTTCTCCGGCGTTCGCGGACAGGAGGAACGCGACGAACTTCCGGATGTTCTCGTAGATGCCGCGGCCTTCCTCGATCGCGGAGACAATCGAGGCGAAGTTGTCGTCCGTCAAGACCATGTCCGCGCTCTCCTTCGCGACGTCGGTCCCGGTGATCCCCATCGCGACGCCGAGGTCGGACCGCTTGAGGGCCGGGGCGTCGTTCACGCCGTCCCCGGTCATCGCGACGATGTGGCCCGCCTTCTTCCAGGCGTCCACGATCCGCATCTTGTGCTCCGGGGCGACCCGGGCGTACACCCGAATCCGCTCGACTTCCCGGACGAGATCGGCGTCCGACATCCGCCCCAGTTCCTCGCCGGTCAGGGCCCGCTCCCCTTCGCCGAGGATCCCCATCTCCCGCGCCACGGCCATGGCGGTGAGCTTGTGGTCCCCCGTGATCATGACGACGTGAATGCCGGCCTTTTTGCACCGTTCAATCGCCGCGATCGCGTCCGCCCGCGGGGCATCCATCATCCCCGCGAGCCCGAGGAACGTGAGGTCCGTCTCCAGCGTGTTTTCCTGGAGCGGCGGGACCTCGCGAGGGAACTCCCGGACCGCGAAGCCGAGGACACGCAAGGCCCGCGTCGCCATCTCCTGATTCCGGAACAGGTACTGTTTCCGGTCGTACTCGGTGAGCGGCTTTCTCACCCCTTCGACGACGTGATACGCACACGTGGCGAGAACCCGTTCAGGGGCGCCCTTCACATGCAAGTAAGCGCCCGCGCCCTCGAGGCGGGTGTGCCGCTCCCCTTCGGGGACGGAGAGGATCTCCCGCAGATCCGGTCCTGACAATTCCGCGTGAAGGGTTGACATCTTCTTTCGCTCCGAGGTGAAGGCGACCTCCGCGACGCGAGGCATCTCGGCACGGATCGAGTCGGGATCGAGGCCCGCCCGGATCGCGGCCACCAAGAGCGCCCCCTCGGTCGGGTCCCCCTCGACGACCCATCGACCGGTTTCTTCCTTGAGCGCGGCATCGTTACACAGGACCGCGCACTCCAGCAACCGACGGAGATCGGGGTGGGCCGCGAGATCCGCCTTCTGCCCCCCGATCCGCACGTCTCCCGTCGGATCGAAGCCCTCCCCACGCGCTTCATACTCGCGGTCCCCGGCGACAATCGCGCGGACGTTCATCTCTCCTTTCGTCAGGGTGCCGGTCTTGTCAGAGCAGATGACCGAGGCGGCTCCGAGCGCCTCCACCGCGGGCAGCTTCCGAATCAACGCGTGCCGGCGAATCATGCGCTGGAGGCCGAGAGCGAGGCTAATCGTCACAATTGCGGGGAGGCCTTCGGGGATCGCCGCTACCGAGAGGCCAACGGCCGTCAGGAATAGGAGCTCGACATGGCTCGCGTCCAAGCCGGGGAGCTCCCGCAGGACTCCGATGACGAAGATCAGGCCCGCGGCGAGGAGGACCGCGATCCCGATCTGCCTCCCGAGGCGGTCCAACTGTTTCTGGAGCGGCGTCTCCTCTTTCGTCTCCTGTTGGACGAGACCCGCGATCTTCCCGAGTTCCGTCGCCATGGCGGTCTCGACGACGACGGCCTTTCCGCGTCCTCCGTCGACCGTGGTCCCCATGAAAACGAGGTTCTTTCGATCCCCCAGGAACGTCTCGCGGGGCAACGCCTCGATCGCCTTGCTCACGGGGAGCGACTCGCCGGTAAGGGAGGCCTCGTTCACCCGGAGGCTCGCGGCCTCCAGGAGGCGCGCATCCGCCGGAACGCGGTCGCCCGCCGCAAGGACGATCACCTCTCCGGGCACGAGCTCCCGCGAGGGGATGGCCACGACCGCTCCCTCTCGCACCACGTGGGCCCTCGGCGCCGCGAGGGTCTTCAGCGCTTCCAAGGAGCGTTCGGCTCGGTACTCCTGCAAGAATCCGAGGACGGCATTCATGATCACGATCGCGATGATGAGGATCGCGTCATAGAGGTCCGAGGTTTCGTTCTGTGCGAGTCCTAGGGCGGCGGAGATGATCGCCGCGATAATGAGGACGATTACGAGAACATCTGCGAACTGGCTCAGGAGGATTCGGAACGGGCTGATCCGCGTCGTCTGAACGAGCTCGTTTGGACCGACCCGGGCAAGCCGCGTGGCGGACTCACGGGTCGTGAGGCCGAGCGGCGAACTCTCCAATCTCTGGAGGACGGCTTCTGGCCGGAGCGCGTGCCAGTCGTCCGCCATCGCGCGCCGAACAATCGGACTCGTAATAAAGCTCATCACGGACATCCGTCGGAGCGCGTATGCGACCCGTTCCGCGTTGACAAGATTTATTTGTATCACGACCCGCGATGCACGCGTGGGATGGGACCCCTGGTTCTCTCGTGGAGAGCGTCAGCGCCCGCACTCGAGGCCCGTCACGTCCGGGGTGTGCATCCCCGTGGTTGACACGACGTCGATCATGTTCGACGTGGGCGTCATTGCGACGGTCGGGTTCCTGGGGGCCGCCATCGCCTCCCGGATCCGGGTGCCGATCATCATCGGCTACATCGTTGCGGGCATACTGATTGGCCCGAACATTCACGCGCGAATCCTCGGATGGTCGTACGACGGCGTCCTCGGGGACAGCGTGTTCCTGCAGAGCATCTCGCAGCTCGGCCTTGTCCTCCTCCTGTTTTTTGTCGGGCTCGAGTTCAGCATCACGAAATTGATGAAGACGAAGGAGGCCGCCGCGATCCTCGCCGTGACAAACCTCGCGGTCGGGATGTTCGCGGGATTCGTGATCGGTGCGTGGCTCGGGTGGCCCCTCATTGACACGATCTTCTTGGCGGGCGTCATCAGCATGTCGAGTTCCGCAATTGCCGCGAAGTCCCTCATCGACTTGAAGCGGCTCGGGAACGCGGAGACCGAATTCCTCCTGGGGATGGTGATCCTCGAGTCGTTCCTCGCCATGTTCCTCCTGACCATCGTGAATGGGATGATCATCCCAGCCCAAGCGCCCGTGGATGTCGGGATCCTGTTCGGCGGGGTCGGCCTCTTCATCGGTTTCTTCGCGGTCCTCGCGGCAGTTGTGGTCCCCCACACCGCCGCCCTCTTTGAACGGATCAAGAGCGAGGAGATGTTCGTCCTCTTCGCCCTCGGGATGGTCTTTCTTGCAGCCGCGCTCGCGGAGGCCCTGCGTATCCCCGCAATCGTCGGTGCGTTCTTCATGGGGATGGTTTTCGCGGACACTCGGATCGCGGGCCGGCTGAAGGTCAAGATGGAATCCCTTCGCGACGCCTTCGTGGCCATTTTCTTCCTTACTTTCGGGATGCTCATCGACCCGGCCGCGCTGGGGTCCGTCCTCCCGATCCTCATCATCGCGGTACCGCTAATCCTCCTGAACGATCTGTTCCTGACGGCGACGCTCGCCTATTTCATCGGTTTCTCGCCGCGCGCCGCGACGGCCATCGGCACGAGCATGGTGGCCCGCAACGAGGAGGCCATCTTGTACGCGACCGTCGGTGCGAGGGCGATCCGAGCGAACCCGCAACTGTCCAGCGACTACGCCGGCACGTACCTCACGCCGTTCGCCGGAATCCTCTGCATCGTGATGAGTTCGCTCGCGCCGATCCTGATGACACGGTCAAACCGCATCGCCGAATTCTTTGCGAGCCGGTTGCCGAAGTCCATCACCTTCGGCGCGGAGCTCGTGAAACGGACGTTGAAGACCGTCATCATGCCGAACTTCCTGCCCATCTATCGGCGCAAGCGCCTCTTCCAGGCTTCGATCATCTTCTACGCCGCATGGATCATCGACCTGACCGTCACGACCGGACTGGCGCATCTCGTGATGTCCCTCCTCACCCCCATCCTCGTGTTCGGGGTTTGGGCTTCGACTCGGCATGCCTTCCGGGAACCGGTCCGGCACACGAACTATGGAGTGGACCGCGGCCCCTTCAGCCGATCCGCAATCGAGACGTTCGTCCTCCGAATCGTCGTTGGCGCGCTCGCGGTCGTGGGCCTCGTTGCAATCCTGTGGCAGTACTATTGGCCCTCGACGCTCGTGATCCTCTACGGATACTTCCTCGTGGTCGTCTTCAGCATGAAGATCGTCTATCGACGTTTGGGCTTGGGCCTGACGCAGCGGACGGCCAAGATTCGCCTCGTCCGGCGGATGCCGGCCGCCCGAAGTTGGCGGGCTGCGAGCGGAATCCGCCGATGATCAGACGACTGGGTATGCGAGGTCGCTAATCCAGGTCTCGTCGCCGATCGTCGTCTCGGGCCCATGACCCGGATAGACATGCGTGTCTGCGGGTAGTTCCTTCAGACGCCGGAGCGAGAACACCATCTTCGCGGGGCTCCCGCCGAACACATCGGTCCGGCCGCACGATCCAGCGTAGAGGGTGTCTCCCGTGAACAGGATGCCGGCGGCCTCGACGTAGAAGCACGCGCTGCCCTCCGTATGGCCGGGAGTGTGAAGCGTCCTCGCCACGGTGTCCCCAATCTTGACGTCGGAACCTTCCTTCAACAGGATATCCGCTTTCACGGGAGCCGGAGGCGCAGCAAGGAACCATCGGGACTCCCGGGCGTTTCGCTCCAACCGCGGCGCATCGACTTCGAAGATCGCGACCTTGGCGCCCACCGCGGACCGCAGGGACCCATCATCAACGGTCGAATCCGGGTGGCCGTGGGTGTTGAGAATGTAGACAATCTTCGCGCCGAGCTTCTCCGCTCGCGCCCGGAGCTCCGTCCCCGCGAGGGCGGGATCCACGACCGCGGCTTGCTTGCTCGTCTCGTCGACGAGGAGGTACGCGTTGTTGTCGAGCGGGGGCGAGACGACCTTCTCGACGAGCATGAATGAGCGGGCAAGCGAGAGACTTTCATAAACTTGCCGGGGCACGAGCGCAACCTTAAGACCGCTCGAGGCATCGAGACATCTGGATGACGGTCGGCGGCCTGAACTTCAGCTGTCCACGATGCAACAATCCGCTGTTCTTCACGTTCAAGTTGGCCGACGAGGGCGACGCGATGAAACGGGAGGTCAACTGCCCCGGTTGCCGGACCGCCTGGGTCATCGGTCTCGACATCCATCCGAAGTAGCCAACCTTATGAAACATGTCGGGAAGGCGCGCGTCCGTCGGCGCTAGCTTGGTCGGGCGCCACCACGCCACGACTGCGGGGCGCGGGAATCGAACCCGCGTTAGAAGCTTGGGAAGCTTCTGTCCTACCATTAGACTAGCCCCGCGCGCGGCCGGCAGCGAATCCGGCGTATTTCTCGATTCGCCTTCAACCCGACATCGCGGAAATTTGGAGGAAAACATACAGGAGAGCGAGCACGACCGCGACCTCTCCGACCACCAGACGGATCAGGGCTTGGCCGAAACCTCGGGGGCTGAGCAGGTTCGAGACTCGGTTCGAGGCGACCGCGCCGCCCAGATATCCAAGGTTCGATGCCCCGAAGATCAGGAACCCGGTGGCGACAGCGTCAACAACCTCAGGCCGTGGCGAGAGAGACGCGCTGACGATTGACGTAAGGTTGCCGAGCAGCAGGAACGCGAGCACGAGGGCGAAGAACGGACCGGTCGCAGGTGCGACAATCAAAGGCAGGACCCGACCGAATGCGGGCCCCACCATCTCTCCGAGACGGGCCCGCGCAATTGACGCCTGGGCGGCAAGCGTGATGCAGGCGGTTACCGCGAAGCCGATAGCGAGGGAACTCACAAGCCGCTCGGCCACGCCGGAGAGCGGTCCAAACTCGTTCTCGATGCCGACGAGGAGATACCAGAGCAAAACACCGAACGCGATTGGCGCGAGTGTCACCGCGAAGTACGGTGCGATTCTTCCCCTCGTTGGCCGCATCGCCCGCACATCGATCCGCGCCCGTCGTTCCGCGTACTCGGTAAGGACGGCCGTCGATGCGAGCGCCCATGCGCCCGCTGGGACGAACATAAGCAGAGCCGAAGTCAGCAGGGAGACCATGCACGTGTCCGCAACGACTTCACTTTACTGTTTCCAGCTGGGAAATCACGTTCCAAATCAGCGTGCGCCCATGAAGCGGGATGTTCGGGTCGTTCGCGAGGTCATCCATAATCATGATGGCGCTCGTCACGCGGAGGTCCAGCGCCTCGGTCTTCTTCGCGAGACGAGCTTTCGCTTCCGATGCGCCGCGACGGATGTTCCTAGGGACCGAGGTGTCCTCTGCGATCTGGTCGAGGACGTCCATGATTTGCTTCAGCTTCGCTTCGGTGTCCATCTGACCAGCTCCCAGGGTTGCCTTTCGCCCTCAACTTTGCGCCCTCGGCTGTCCGCCTTCCTTGTAGGTGGTGACCACCATCAAGGTTTTCGTGTCTTTGATCCCCGGAATCAGGCCCAGGCTCGTGATGACGAAGTCCTTCAGCCCTTTGTAATTCCGGAACCTCGCCTTCGCGATGATGTCCGTGTCCCCGGTGACGAGGAAGACATCCTTGATCACATCAAACTTGGAAATCTCCGTGGCGATTCGGTCCGCCTCCTTCGTGTCCACTTTGAGCGTGATGACGGCAGCGACCTGGTCCTCGCCGTACAGGGCGGTAAGGGCCTGTTCCATGTCGCTTCCGATGGCCATGGCGCGAGGGATGGCGGCGCCCTGTAATTAAGGTTTATCCGATGGGAATCATCCGGAGACCGGCGTCCCACATTTCCGGCAGAACGCATCGTCCGGCAGGAGGCTTGCACCGCACGACGCGCACGCGCTCGACACGAGGCGCGTGCCGCACTTGCGACAGAACACGTCATCGGGCTGAAGCGCGGAACCGCACGACGAACAGGTGGGGCCGACACTTGTCGTGGCCTGTGGTGTGGCAACTGGGACCGGAATCGATGCATCAACGACCTCGCCATTTGCGGCCCGTTTCGATAGGCGGGCAATTGAAAGCGCTCCGGCGTAGTCTTTCGCGTCGAACCGCGCCTTCGCGGCCTCCAAGAGTTGCGTGCCCTGCGCCGTATCCCGGCCGGCGACACGACCTTGTTCCAGCGCGGTCTCGGCGACGCCGATCGAGAACTTCGACTGCAAGAGATTCGGAGGGACATCCTTCTGGAGTACCTCCTTCGTGGTCATCTCCGTCGTGGACCCCGACGAGGACAGCGAGTCGAGCTTCACGAGGTCTCCCTTCGCCGCTTGTGCGGACTTGAGCGAGAGGAGACGCGCCTTTGCTCTCCCGGTCAGTTCGACGGCGACGCGGAAGTTGCGTCTCGCATTCGCGATCCCGGCCTCGCGGAGCCAACCGGCCGATTCCTCGCTCCGAATCCCTTGCCGTTCGAGGCTCGTCATGATTGCTTTCGTGGTCACGATCGCGTTGTGGGCTTCGTCCTGGACTTCCTCATCGCGTTTCGCCGTCCGTACCCGCCGGTTCTTCATTTTCCGGCGAAGGAACCGGGTCTCGAGGAAGGTTGCGGCACCGATCGCGACCAACACAAGGATGACCGCGACCGTGACGTCATCCGCCATGGCCGGCGGCCCATGCCGAGGGAGGCCATAAAAGCGTTTCTCTGTCTTTTTCCGGGGTGATTTCGTTTCATCCGCCGCACACGAGTTTAGCTGAGGACCTCTGCGAGCCGGCCCTGTTTCTGGGCGAGTCGGATCTCCCTCGCAATCCGGCGGCCTGTCGACATCCCCGGCTCCTGGAGATCGGAATATGGAGACCCGGCGATGAAGAGGTTCGTCCCCGCGACGATCCGCGTGGAGATCTCGAAGACCTTGAACTCGAGCTGGTCGGACACGATCGTCTCAAGACAGAACGGGCCGACCATGCCGCCGAATAATTCGATCGAGCGTTCGACGGCGCGTTCCCCCATTTCGAACGCCTTCGGCAGGAGCGATTCCCGCAAGACGACCGGCATGTTGCCCGTCACGACAAAGGTCGGGAGCAGGCCCATCTTCCGGAGCGCCTCCTGGGCGCCGAGCTTGTACATCTCGTCGATGTTCGCCTCGTCGCGGCGGTCCACGCCGAGCATCTCGAGCGCGCCTTTCGAGAGCATGAACCCTGACGTCGCGAACGGCGAGTAGAAGTAGTGAATGTAGTACCGCGTCCCGACGACGTACTCCTGAATCGTGTATTTCATTCCGGGCTGGATCGACTCCTTGAAGTCCTCGTGGTTCTTCGCGATGAACGATCCGCGACCGCCTTTCGCACCGTAGTACTTGACGAAGACCGGACGATTGATGTCCTTCGGCTGCTCAATCTTCTCCGGCATCGGGACGCCCGCGGAGGTGAGCCATTCTCGCTGCTTGTCCCGGTCCGACTCCCACTTCAGGACTTCGCGATTCCCGAACGTTGGGATCCGCAGTTTCGCGAAGACATCGGCGCCCATGTATTCCACGAAGGAACCGTGCGGGACCGTGACGACGTGCTTCGCGACGAGATCGTCCGCTTGATCGAGGATGTCCGCGTAGGAGTCCACGATGAGGAACTCGTCCGGCTTCGCGAGGGGGAATGCGTCGTAGAAGCGAGGTCGTTTGCCAATGGCAATCCCAAGCGTGCGGAAGCCCTCTTGGCGCGCTCCGTGGAAAATCTGGAGAGACGAGTGCGAGCAGACCGTCGCGACGACGATGTCCTCGTATCCTTCGAGGATCGAGTCGATGGCCTTCCGAGATACCATTACGCTACGAATCGTTTCGAGGGATTAAAGGTTTTCACGGACGGAGAGACGGAATCCGTTCCTGGGTTTCCGTAGGCCGCGGCGGCGTCAGGGACCACCAAAAGACATAGACGGAGAACGCGAGGAACCCGCCGAGTAAGACCGACCAGACCGCGAACCCGGGAGACGCCGTCACGAAGAACGCGTAGAGGAGCACGAGAACAAAGATGGATAGGACGATGATCGAAATCACGCCGCCGGCAATCCAACGGTTTCTGCTATAGATCAGCCGCTGGCCGGCCCTCAGGTAATGGCCTACGTTTTCGACAAACGCTTCCGGGGAGTCCCCGTGGACGATTAGCGTGCTCATCGGAAGCCGCATCGTCTTCGTATACGACTCGCCATGAGCCCTCCGCGTGTTCAATGCCCCGCAGCTTGGACAAATGAGCACGCGCTCCGGGAGTCTCTTGCCGCAAGCAATACAGGAATCGTCCACAGACGCAGCGTCCACGCCAACACCTATCGGCCGCAAGCCCAGCTAATACATGGGACGAAATTCAACTTGAAGCTTTGTGGGGAACGCCGAAGGCTTCCTCCGAGGGCGATTTCCGCTCCCTGCGAATCTGTGAATCACCTGGGACCCAAGATCGCGTCGATGACGCGCAACGCGCGTGTCGTTTCGAGGACATCGTGAGCCCGGATCACGTGGGCACCATGCGCTACCGCGAAAGCGGCAGCTGCGAGGCTCCCAGCAAGACGGTCTCTCGCTTCGTCGCCCGCCCCTAGTCGCTTGAGGAACGACTTCCGGGATACGCCCACCACGACCGGCCGTCCCAGGGCGCCCAACGTATCGAGGTGTCGCAAGAGGGCGAGGTTGTGGTCCAAATCCTTCCCGAATCCGATGCCCGGATCCAGCGCGATCGCCTCGGCCGCGATCCCTTCGGTGACCGCCTTTCGCATACGAAGCGCCAAGAAATCGCGAACCTCGTCGACGACGTCAACGTAGGTCGGGCGGTCCTGCATCGTCTTTGGCTCGCCTCGGAGGTGCATGAGGATGACGCCGACACCTGAGTTGGCGACAACGGTAACCACGCCGGGATCTTGCAACGCGGTCACATCGTTAACAATCGATGCCCCTGCACGAATCGCCTTTTGAGCGATGTCGGGCTTCCGGGTGTCAATGGAAATTGGAATGGAAAGCTTGCCCGCGAGCCCTTGGATCACCGGTGAAACGCGCCTCCATTCTTCGTCCGCGGGAACCGGTTCCGACCCGGGCCGGGTGGACTCCCCACCGATGTCGAGGATGTCAGCGCCCTCTTCAACCATTTCGAGACCGCGGCGCACCGCGGCATCCGGATCGAGGAAGCGACCGCCGTCGGAGAAGGAATCAGGTGTGACGTTCAGGACGCCCATGACCCGCGTCCGGTCGAGGACGATCTCGCCCGTCCGGTGACGCCACACGAGCGGCTCGGACATCCGTGACGCCATCCCGCCCCCGATATTTCAGAATGCGCGGGGCAGGGGCTTTATACCCTCGAAGGATAACGCGGGCCGAGATGCGCGTCCTGTTCCTCCATGTCGACTACCTCGAGTACGAGGTGAAAGAGAAGGCCGTCAAGGGCCTCCCGGATCTTCCGAAGGAGGCGCGCCACGGACGGGCCGAAGAGGCCCTCGTCTGCTTCATCAGCGCGGAGAAACGGGATGAAGCGAATCCGATTGGCGCCGCGAAGGCCGCCGCCGAGAGTATCGAGGATGTCGCGAACCAAGTGCGGACCCGGCGAGTCGTCCTGTATCCATACTCCCATCTGAGCTCCTCCCTCGCCGCCCCAGACCGCGCTCAGGAACTCCTCGCGGCCCTCGAGAAAGAACTCCGCGCCCGCGGATACGACGTGACGGCGTCGCCGTTCGGCTATTACAAGTCCTTCAAGGTCGCCGTCAAGGGACATCCGTTGAGCGAATTGTCCCGCGAAATCGTGGCAGAGGCTGCGGCGGAGGCGAAGGAAGAACTCTCCGACGCGATCAAGGCAGAAGCGAAGCTGAGGTCGGATTGGCTCGTCCTCGACACGAAGGGCGAGGCGCACCCGCTCTCCATCAAGGACGGGACCGTCGCAGGATTCGATTTCAAGGGCCACGACAACCTGCGCCGTTTCGCCCTCTACGAGATGATGAAGTCCCGCGAGGTGAAGGAGGAGCCGCCCCACGTACGCCTGATGCGGGACCTCGAACTCGTGGACTACGAGCCCGGCTCGGATCCGGGGAACCTGCGGTACTATCCGAAGGGGCGATTGATCAAGGGCCTGATCGAGGAGTACGTCACCCAGCGGACTCGAGAGTACGGCGCGATGGAGGTCGAGTGCCCCGTCATGTACGACTTCGAGCACCCTGCCCTGAAGTCGTACCTGAACCGCTTCCCCGCACGGCAGTACGTCGTGCAGACGCCGAACAAGAAGACGTTCCTGCGGTTCAGCGCATGTTTCGGCCAGTTCCTGATCATGAAGGACATGGTCATCTCGTACAAGCAACTCCCGCTGTCGTTGTACGAGCTCACGCGCTACTCGTTCCGCGCGGAGCAGCGGGGCGAGCTCGCGGGACTCCGCCGACTCCGGGCGTTCACGATGCCCGACTGTCATGCGCTATGCGCGGACGTCGAGCAGGCGAAAGCGCAGTTGATGGTCCGATTCGAGGTCGCATGGAAGCTCCTCGAGGATTGCGGCTTCACGCTGCCCGGCGACTTCGAAGTCGGCATGCGCGTCACGGAAGCGTTCTGGCGGGACCATCGCGACTTCGTGATCGCGTACGCAAAGCGGTGGGGCAAGCCAATCCTCTTGGAGAAGTGGTCGGAGCAATTCTTCTACTTCACGTTGAAGTACGAATTCAACTTCGTCGACGCGAACGACAAGGCCGCCGCGCTCACGACCGACCAGATCGACACGGAAAACGCGAAGCGGTTCGGAATCAGCTTCACGGACGAGAAGGGCGCGAAGCGGACCCCCCTCATCCTCCATCTCTCCCCGAGCGGAGCGATCGAGCGAGTCATTTACGGACTCCTCGAGAAAGCGGCGGCGGACGCAAAAGCCGGCCGACCGCCGATGCTTCCCGTCTGGCTCTCGCCGACGCAGATCCGGATCGTGCCGGTGAGCGCAGACCAGCTCGACGACGCGCGGTCGATCCTCAGCCGGTTGGACGGCGTCCGTGCGGACCTCGACGACACCTCGGACACCCTCGCGAAGAAAATCCGAACGGCGGAGAAAGACTGGGTGCCGTACATCGCCGTAGTCGGACGGAAAGAGGTCGAGAGCGGCAAGATCAACGTCCGCGTACGCGGGACGACGAAACAGGGGGAGATGACGGTCGACGCCCTCCGTTCGCGGATCGCCTCGGAAACGAAGGACCGCCCGTTCCGACCGCTTGCCGAGCCGAAATTCTTGAGCATGCGCCCGATCTTTCGCGGGTGAAGCCGAGCCGTTATCGGGTTTGAGAACCGGGTCCCGCTCTTTATGGACGCCCGCCCCTTCGAGCGCGCCGATGGCCCTCCTCAAACGGGACCACATGGATCTGCTCCTCGGAATTGGCGTGCTCGCCCTCGGCCTGGGCCTCCTTGTGTTCACGTTTTCCCACGCCCTCGCCTTGGCCGGGTCGCCGGGCGATTTCCTCCGGACCCAGATGCCGCAGAACCAGACGCCGAAGGGCCCCTCGGCCTCCTTTCGCTGGGATTCGAACGGATTCAACGTGACGGTTGCGGACACCTCAAGACAGGGCGACGCCGCGATCACATCGTGGGACTGGGATTTCGGGGATGGGTCCCGTCAGTCGGGCCAGAACCCCGGGATGCACACCTACGCGAGCCCGGGACCGTACCAGACGAGCCTGATTGTGCGGGACGGCAACGGGAAGGAGAGTCGGGCGTTCGCCCAAGTCGATGCGGTCCCGATGCAGACCCGCTCCGGGGAGAGCGCGGTAGACCCGACCGCGGGCCTGAACCTCAATTTCGACCTCGGCGGGATCCTCCAGCCCTTGGCGATCGTCCTGTTGACCGGCGCGATGTATCTCGTCCTCGCCATCGTCGGCGGGACCGTGACGAAGGCGGGCTGGAACCTGATCAAACCCAAGCCCGAGACGGTCCGCGTGCGGATGAAGCCGAGACAGCTCACGCAGGCGTTCGAGGAAGACACCGCGAGAGCCGCGATGCCTCCACCTCCGTCGGCGTAGGTTTCATCGACGGCGGGACGGCCGTAGGGTCTCTGTGTTCGCGATGCCCGGCGGCCCGCCATCTGACACCACGTCTCGCAGGGAGACGGATTCTGCGACGCCTTCGAGGATCGGAGAGCGGACGCCGGTCATGATCGCGAGGACCCGCAGGATCCCCTCGAATTTTCGGTCCACCCGGACGCCAAAGATCACGTTCGCGTCGGGGCGGATCTCCGCCGTCAGTCCCTCGACGACCGCGTTTGCGGTCCGCAGGCGCAGACCGGGCCCCGCGCTGATGTGAATCAAGGCGCCGTTCGCCCCGCGGTAGTCGACGTCGAGGAGCGGATTGTCGAGCGTGTCGGAGACCACCCGGTCGACGTCGTCCTCCGAGTTCTCTCCATAGAACACGGTCGACATGCCGCCGGCTTGGAGGATCGTGCGAACGTCGCTGAAGTCGAGGTTGATCAACGAGGGGAGCGTGATCGACTCGGTGATGCCCTTGACCACCTCGCTGATCAGGTGGTCCATCACCGCAAACGCCTGCTCGACCGGGAGGTTCGGCACGAGGTCGAGGAGCCGATTGTTGTCGAGGACGATGAGCGAGTCGGAGCAACTTTGCAGTCGCTGGATCCCGGCGCGGGCGTTGTTCATGCGGCCCCGTTCCGCCCGGAACGGCGTCGTGGCCAAGGCAATCACGACGCTGCCGGCGGCCTGGGCGAGCTCCGCGAGAAACGGGGCGATCCCCGTACCCGTGCCACCGCCGAGGCCGACCGTGATGAACGTCAGATCGGAGTCACCGATCTGATTCCTCAGCTCCTGCTCCGCGAGCTCGGCGCACCGCTCGCCAACGTCCGGACGCCCTCCCGCGCCCATCCCCCGCGTCACGCCGCCGCCGATGAGGATCTTCCGATCCGCCTGGATGG
>WNFB01001238.1_pt1 | contig 21687 bp, 17 predicted proteins | sample 5400501 | NCBI WGS metagenome assembly WNFB01 (sample SAMN13153341, study PRJNA577476) | soil metagenome | isolation source: 200 cm saprolite under Douglas fir tree site 2 hole 1 | place: USA:California | collected 2015-04-18 | reverse complement strand
ACCGGCACATGTTCGATCCGCTGGTGGACGTCACCAACGACTCGAAGTTCGTGCCCGCCCTGGCCGAGTCCTGGCGCGCGGTCAACAACCTCACGTGGCGATTCAATCTCAGGAAAAACGTCACCTTCCACGACGGCACTCCGTTCAACGCGGACAGTGTGCTCTTCACGCTCCGGCGCGTGAAGGACAACACCAAGCTCATCAAGTCCTTCGTCTACCAGGATATTGAATCGGTCGAGAAAGACGGTGATTTCGCGGTGATGGTGACCTCCAAGCGGCCGTTCGGGTCGCTGCCCGCGCATCTCACCATGCTCGGCATGCTGCCGTCCCACGCGGGGAAGAACGAGGACGCGTTCTTCCAGAAGCCGATCGGCACCGGGCCGTTCCGCTTCGTGTCGTGGACGCACGGCGACCACATCGTGCTCTCGGCCAACCCGAGCTACTGGAAGCCCGCCCAGCCCCGGGTCGAGAAGGTCACGTTCCGCTTCATCCCCGAGCTGTCCACGCGGGCGGCGGGCCTGCGCGCGGGCGAGATCCACGTGGTCGACCGCATCACCCCCGACCTGGTCGAGACGCTCAAGAACAGCCGCGGCGTGAAGGTGTTCGACGTGCCCGCGATCGAGGCCCAGCGCTGGATCTTCCAGCTCGCCAAGGAGCCGGTGAAGGACCAGCGGCTCCGGCAGGCGATCTCGCTCGCCATCGACCGGAACGTGATCATCAAGGATCTGCTGCTGGGCTACGGGCGGCCGGTGGACAGCCCCGTCCCGCCCGGCCTGATCGGCCACACCAGCCTGCCCGCCAAGCCCTACGATCCCGAGAAGGCGCGCCAGATCCTCAAGCAGGCCGGCTACACCAACGTGACGCTCGACTTCGTGCTCATGAAGGACCTCTACCCGAAGCAGCTCGAGATCACCCAGGCGGTGGCGGCGATGCTGGGCGAGGTGGGGATCAAGGTCAACATCAAGAATCTCGAGATCGCGACGGCCCGGGAGCACCGGAGCGCGGGGACCTACGACATGTTCTTCTCGGGCTGGGCCCACATGCCGCACGATCCGGACTGGTACTTCGGCCAGTGGTTCACCCGGGCGGGCTCCGAGAAGCTCACCCGCTACAACAACCCGCGCGTGGAGCAGCTCATCGCGGAGGGGCGCGTGCCCGATCCCAAGGTGCGCCAGGCCAAGTACGAGGAGCTGGAGCGTATCCTGTGGGACGAGGAGCCCGAGATCTGGCCCTACTACAGCGTCGCGATCTACGGGGTCAGCGATCGCCTGCGCAACTTCGAGCCGCGCCGGGACTACTACGTCCTGCTGAGTGACGTCGCGATCGTGTAGCCCGGGGCCGGGCCCCGCGCGGGCGGGCGGGCAACCGGGTGCGGCCCGGGACCCCTCGAAATGAGAGCGTACGCCCTCCGCCGGCTCGGCCAGGCGGCCCTGACGCTCCTCGGCGTCTCGGTCCTCGTGTTCGTCGTGCTCCGCGTCCTGCCCGGCGACCCCGCCAAGATGCTGCTCCCCGAGGGCGCGCCCCAGTCCGCGGTCGACGAGCTGAACCGGCATCTCGGCCTGCGCGAGCCGCTCCACGTCCAGTACGCGATCTTCATCCGGAGCGTGGTCCGCGGCGACTTCGGCCAGTCCTTCCAGTACCGGGCGCCCGCCCTCCGGGTCGTCACCGAGCGGCTCGCCGCCACCGTCCAGCTCGCGCTGGTCGCCATGTTCCTCACGGGAGCGGTCGGCGTCTCGCTCGGCATCGTGGCCGCGGTACGGCGGGGCACCCGTTACGACTTCGCGAGCACGCTCTTCGCGGTGCTCGGCCAGTCGCTGCCGAACTTCTGGCTCGGCATCATGCTGATCCTGCTCTTCGGGGTCGCGCTCCGCTGGCTGCCCACCTCCGGCTTCGAGAGCTGGCGGCACCTCATCCTGCCCGCGGTGACCCTGGCCGCCTTCCCCACCGCGCTCGTGGCCCGTCTCACCCGCTCCAGCATGCTCGAGATCCTCGGTCGCGACTACATCCGCACCGGTCGCGCCAAGGGCCTGGCCGAGCGCGCGGTGGTGCTCCGGCACGCGCTCCGCAACGCGGCGATCCCGGTGCTCACCGTGCTCGGGCTGCAGATCGGCACCCTGCTCGGCGGCGCGGTCATCACCGAATCGGTGTTCGCGTGGCCGGGCATGGGCAAGCTGGTGGTGGACGCGATCTTCTTTCGCGATTTCCCGGTGGTGCAGACCGTGCTGATCTTCTCGGCCACCATCTTCGTGCTGATCAACCTGCTGGTGGACCTGCTCTACACCGTGATCGATCCCCGGATCCGCTACTCGTGACGGACCGCGCACTCGAAGCCGCGCCCTCGACGTCTCACCATCGCCCCCTGAACGCGACCGCGATGATCGGCGGGCTCCTGCTCGCACTCACCGTTCTCGCGAGCGTGCTCGCCCCGGTGCTCTCCCCCGCCGACCCGGTGAAGCCGCAGTTCAGCCGGCGGCTCGCCCCGCCGTGGGGGCTCGGGGGCACGCCGGCGCACGTCCTGGGCACCGACAACCTCGGCCGGGACATCCTCGCGCGCCTGCTGCACGGCGGCCGGATCTCGCTCGCCCTCGCCGCGGTCTCGGTCCTCATCGCCGCCGCGGTGGGCATCGTGGTGGGCCTCGTGGCAGGCTCCGGAGGCGAGCGCGTCGACGGACTGTTCATGCGCCTGGCCGACGTCCAGCTCGCGCTGCCCGTCATCATGCTCGCGATCGCGATCGTCGCGGTGGTGGGCACGAGCCCGGCCGCGCTGGTAGGCGTGCTCGCGCTGAGCGGGTGGGTGCTCTACGCGCGGACGGTCCGCGCCAACGTGCTCACGATCCGCCGCCTCGAATACGTCGAGGCCGCGTACACCCTCGGCGCCAGCGACCTCCGGATCATCACCCGGCACATCCTGCCCAATACGCTGGCCCCGATCCTCGTGATCGGCTCGAGCCAGTTCGCCACGATGGTCCTGCTCGAGTCGGGGCTGAGCTTTCTCGGGATGGGGATCCAGGCGCCGCGGCCGTCGTGGGGGCTCATGCTCGCGGAGGGCCGCGACTATCTCTCGAACGCGTGGTGGCTCGCGACCGCGCCCGGGATGACGATCTCGCTCGTCGTCCTGGGGGCCAATCTGCTGGGCGACGGGCTGCGGGATCTCCTCGATCCGCGGCTCGGTTAGCTCCCCTCGCCCCTCACCACCCGACCCCTCACCCTGCCCTCTCCCCAGAGGGGAGAGGGATCAGGCGCGCATGAGGGGGGCGAAGCGCTCCATGCGCTCGAGGCTCTCGGGCAGGCTCTCGCTGCGGAAGTCGAAGATCAGCTCGCTCACCCCGAGCCGGGCGTAGGTGGCGATGTCGTCGGTGATCTCCTGCTGGCTGCCCGAGAACGGCCGCCGCTCGGCGCCGCCGTCCACCCCCTGGCCCGTGTCGTAGAGCGGCGCCTTGTAGGAGATGGTGAGCTTCGAGGGATCCCGCTTCTCCGCCTCGGTGAGACGGTACAGCTCGTCGAGCGAGGCGCGCAGCTCGGCCGGCCGTAGCGGGACGGCCGGGTTCGCGCCCACCGGATGCCAGCCATCGCCGAGCCGCGCCACCCGGCGGAGCGCGACCTTGCTGTGGCCGCCCACCCAGATCGGCGGATGCGGCTTCTGCACCGGATGGGGCAGGCAGCGCACCGACTCGAAGCGGTAGAACTCGCCGCGGAACGAGGCCGGGTCCTGGGTCCACAGGGTCTTGAAGATACGCAGGTACTCGTCGCTCACCGCGCCGCGCCGGTCGAAAGACTGAGCCCCGAGCGCTTCGAACTCCTCGCGCAGCCAGCCCACTCCGACGCCCACCGTGACGCGCCCGCGCGAGAGCACGTCGATGGTGGCGAGCATCTTGGCGGTCACCACCGGGTTGCGGTGCGGCAGGATCATCACGCTCGAGATCAGGCGCAGCGTCCGCGACTTGCCCGCGACGAAGGCCATCAGCGAGAGCTGCTCGAGCGCGTCGCCCTGCCCGGGGAAGGCGCCGCTCACCGTGTACGGATACTTCGACGTGATCGTGACCGGGAACACGATGTGGTCGGCGATCACCACCGAGGAGAAGCCGAGTGCCTCCGCGCGCGTGACCAGGGTCTCGAGCGCTTCCGGCGAGGCGGTCTGGCCGCGCGTGGGGAGATAGAAGCCGTATCGCATGTCTCGGGCGCTCCTACTTGAAGTGCGGCATCAGCTTCTTGGCCATCAGGTCGATCTGGGCCGGATCGTCCGTCACCGGCCCGAGCACGAGGTACTTGAGCCCCGCCTTCACCAGGTCGTCGATGCGCGCGTTGATGTGGTCGATGGAGCCGACCATGTACGACTCCTGCAGGTGCTCGTAGGTCCGGTGGGTGCCCATGGTCTTGATGAAGGGCGCCTTGGAGGCGGCCACCGCCTTGGCGTGGCTCGGGGTGTCCACCAGGTGGATGAAGTTGCAGTGCCCGAAGGTGAGCTTCTTCGGATCACGGCCGAGGGTCTTCGCATGCTGCTGGAGCAGCCCCCAGTCCCGCTTCACCCAGTCCTGCGTGCCCGAGCAGCGCGAGAGCCAGTTGCCCGCCTTGACGATGCGGTCCATGACGGTGGTCGCGATGACCGGCACGTCGTGCTCGCCCGGATCGGGCACGCGCGAGCCGCCGGAGACCCAGATCTTCGGCATCTTGGGCGGGCGCGGGTCGATGGTGACGTCGTCGAAGTGGTAGAACTTGCCGTGGTAGCTCGCGTTCGGCTTGGTGAGCAGCAGGGTCACCGCCTCGATGATCTCATCGGTCCGCTTGCCGCGCTCCTGGATGCGGGAGCCGGTCACCTCGTACTCGCGCGCGTACCAGCCGGGGCCCACTCCGAAGACGTAGCGGTTGTCGGAGAGGTGGCAGAGGGTGGAGATCTCCTTGGCCAGCAGCACCGGGTGGCGCACCGGCAGCACCAGGATGCCGGTGGCGATGTCCACCTTCGAGGTCAGCGCCGCCGCGTAGGCCAGCGAGCTCAGCGGCTCGAGCCAGGCATTGCCGTAGAGGCCGGGCGCGGACAGCAGGTGGTCGATCACCCACACGTCGATGCCGTACTTCTCGCACTTCACGATGGAGTCGCGGATGCGGCGCATGTTCTTCGGGTCCGCCTTCTTGCCGCTCCACGCGTAGGTGGGGATCCACGCCCCGAACTTGAGCTTGGCCATGAGGCCTCCTTTCGAGTCGGGCATCACCCTAGGTGCGGGCGCGGGCGATGTCAAGGCCGCGGCGCGCGGTGATATACTCGCGGCGCCCGCGGCCGCCATGCAGGCGGCCGGGTTGCTCGGGAGCCCGTTGTCAAGGAGGTAATGGCGATGAGACGGAGACGATTCTGGTCGGGTTTGGCCCTGGCGCTTCTCGTGGTGCTGACCGCCGGCGCGCCGACCGTGCCCGCGCAGTCGGCGAGCACGCTGGTGGTCGGCCTGGTGGCGGAGCCGGTGGCGCTCGACCCGGCCCAGGTCACCGACCTCAACTCCAACCGCGTGGGGCGGCGGGTCGTGGAGGCCCTGGTCGCCTTCGCGGACGAGTCCACCCAGATCGTGCCCGGGCTCGCGGAGTCCTGGACGATATCCAAGGACGGACTCACCTACACCTTCAAGCTCCGCAAGGGGATCGCCTTCCACGACGGCACCCCGCTCAACGCCGCGGCGGTCAAGTTCTCCATCGAGCGGCAGATCAACCCGGAACATCCGGCCAACAAGCTCGGCAAGTATCCCTTCGCCGTCTACAACCTCGGCAACGTCAAGGCGGTCGAGGCGATGGACGACAGCACCGTGCGCTTCGTCTTGAAGGAGCCCCGCGCGTCGTTCCTCGCGATCATGACCTCGGGGGCCGCCTCCATCGTCAGCCCGACCGCGGCCATGAAGTCCGGCCAGGACTACGCGGTGAGCCCGGTCGGCACGGGCCCCTTCAAGTTCGCGTCGTGGGACCGCGGCCAGCGCGTGGTCCTCGAGAAGAACCCGAGCTACTGGCGCTACCCGGTCAAGGTGGACCGGGTCATCTACCGGCCCGTCACCGAGGACCAGGCGCGGCTCACCGAATTGCTCACCGGCGGGCTCGACCTGATCGTGGGCACGCCGCCCGACTTCGTGGCCCAGCTCGAGAACCATCCGAAGGTGACGCTCCAGAAGCAGGTCGGCGCCCACGTCTGGTACCTCGGGTTCAACAACACCAAGAAGCCCTTCGACGACAAGCGCGTCCGCCAGGCGCTGAACTACGCGGTCAACAAGGACGCGATCGTGCGCGACGTGCTGAAGGGCACCGGCGCCGTCTCCAAGGGCCCGGTGCTGCCCGGCACCTGGGGCGACGAGGGCGGGCTCAAGCCCTTCCCCTACGATCCCGAGAAGGCCAGGAAGCTCCTCGCCGAGGCCGGACTGGCCAGCGGATTCACCACCACGCTCTGGGTGCCGGAGTCGGGCTCGGGCATGCAGTCGCCGGTGGCGATGAGCACGATCATCCAGTCGAACTTGAAGGCGCTGGGCGTCAACGTCACGCTCCAGACCATGGAGTGGGGCACGTTCCTCGCCAAGCTCCGCACCAAGGAGCAGGACATGTTCGCCCTGTCCTGGATGGCGGGCTCCGAGGATCCCGACCTCGTGATGTACCCGCTGCTCCACTCGAGCCAGTGGACACCGGTGGGCCCGAACCGCGCCATGTACAAGAACGCGCGCTTCGACGAGGTGCTCGCCCAGGCGCGGCTGGTGACCGACCAGGCCAAGCGGGCCGAGCTCTACCGCGAGGCGCAGCGCCTGCTCCACGACGATCCGCCGTGGATCTTCATCGACCACGAGGTGCAGACCGCGGCCTTCGCCAAGCGCGTGCAGGGCTTCAAGCTGCACCCGAGCTTCGACCTGCGCGTGGAGACGATCTCGCTGAAGTAGCCGGGTAACCGGGACACCCCGGTGGGCCGTTACCTCCTCCGTCGCCTGCTCCTGCTGGCGCCGGTGCTGCTGGGCGTTTCGGTGGTCGTCTTTCTCGTTCTGCATCTCTCGCCGGGCGATCCGGCCGAGATCATGCTGGGCTCGCAGGCGACCCAGGAGGACGTCGCCCGTCTGCGCGCGGCCCTCGGCCTCGACGAGCCGTTGCCGATGCAGTACGTCCGCTGGATGGGGCACGTGCTGCAGGGCGACCTCGGCCGCTCCATCCGGATGCGGCAGCCGGTGCTGGGCGAGGTGCTCATACGCTTCCGGGCCACCCTGCTGCTCACCGCCACCGCGCTCCTGCTCTCCACGGTGGGCGGCGTCACCCTCGGCGTGCTCTCCGCCTCGCGCCCGAACTCGATGGTGGACCGGCTCAGCACGGTGGGCTCGATCTTCGGCGCCAGCATGCCGAGCTTCTGGCTCGGCCTGGTGCTGATGGTGTGCTTCTCGCTCTGGCTCGGCTGGCTGCCCGCCTCGGGCATGTACTCGGCCCACGGCGGCGGCGGGCTCGGCGACCTGCTCGCCCACCTGGCCCTGCCCGCGATCACCCTGGCCGCCGCCTCCATGACCATCATCGCGCGGCTCACCCGTTCCACCCTGCTCGACATCCTCCGCCAGGACTTCGTGCGCACCGCGCGGGCCAAGGGGCTGGTCGAGCGCGCGGTGGTGCTGCGTCACGCCCTCCGCAACGCGCTGATCCCGACGGTGACCGTGGTCGGCGTGCAGGCGGGCTATCTGCTGGGCGGCGCCATCTTCACCGAGACCGTCTTCGCGTGGCCGGGCGTGGGCACCCTGATGATCCAGGGCATCCTGGCGCGCGACTTCCCGCTCGTGCAGGGCTGCGTGCTGGTCATCGCCCTCGTCTTCGTCTTCTTCAACCTCGCGGTGGATCTGCTCTATGCGGTGCTCGATCCCCGCATCCGGTACGAATGACCCCACTGCGAGTCTTCCTAGGCAGTGGGAGCCGGATCCAGACGCACCGGGCGCCTCGCAATCGCCTCGCGTGGGCGGCCGCCGCCGTCATCGCGGCCGCGGTGCTGGCCGCCCTGCTCGCGCCCGTCCTGCCCCTGATCGATCCGGACGCGGTGGACACCCCGAACCGGCTCAGGCCACCCGGCGCCCCCGGGCACTGGCTCGGCACCGACGAGTTCGGTCGCGACATGCTGGCCCGCCTGGTCTGGGGCGCGCGCATCTCGCTGCTGGCCGGGGTGGGCACCGCCACCGCCTCGATGCTGCTCGGGGTGCTGCTGGGCGTGCCCGCGGGCTACTGGCGCGGGCGGGTGGACACGGTGGTGATGCGCCTGACCGACATCCTGATGGCCTTCCCCTATATCCTGCTCGCCATCGCCATCGTGGCCGGCCTCGGCCCCGGCCTCGCCAACGCGATGGTGGCCATCGCAATCGTGGGCTTCCCGATCTACGCGCGGCTCTCGCGCGGCGTCGTGCTCTCGCTGCGTGAGCGCGAGTTCGTGGAGGCGGCGCGCGCGCTCGGGAGCACCGACCGCCTGATCCTGCGCCGCCATCTGCTCCCCCACCTGCTGGCCCCCGTGGTGGTGGCGTTCAGTCTCGACGTCGGGGCCAAGATCCTCGCCACCGCCGGGCTCTCGTTCCTGGGGCTCGGCACCCAGCCGCCGACCGCGGACTGGGGGAGCATGCTCGCGACCGCGCGCACCTTCGTGATCCTGAGCCCGCACGTGGCGCTGCTGCCGGGGCTGGCCATCTTCCTGGTGGTGCTGTCGCTCAATATCCTGGGCGACGCGCTGCAGGACTACCTCGACCCGCGCATGCGGCACGGATGAGGCGGCAATCGGCGGCGTGACTAGAAGGACACGACCCTGAGCCGCACGAGGCCGAAGACGCCGCGCGCGGAGCTGCCGCGGTACACCGAGTCGTCGTACCGCTCGTAACCGCCCTGGAAGGAGAGCGTGGTCGGCCCGCCCAGGAGCCGGCCGAGCCCGCACGACAGCCCGCCGCTCAGGCTCATGGTGCGCCCGTCCACGGTGCCGTCACTGCTCTGCGACGCGTGGTAGGCGCCGAGCGTCCACAGCTTCCACCAGCTCGCGGGGGGGCCGTAGGCCAGCAGCAGCGAAGCCGAGCTGGTATTGCTGCGCGTCTACGACCATTCGTCGCGATCGAGGCCGGTGCTCAGCGACGGCGCCACTACCAGCGACTCGACCGGCCGCAGCGTGAAGCGCAGATCGTGGTACAGCATGGTCATCTCGTGATCCGGCCGCGCCACGTCGCGGCTCGTGATGTAGGTGGAGGACGCCGAGACGTCCCACTGGGGCGCGCCGTAGTAGGCGTGGCCGGAGAAGCTGTCGAAGGTCTGCTCCTCGGTGGCCCGGGGGCGGCCGTCCCCGGTCAGCCACACCCGCTCCGAATCCCGGCAGTTTCCCGCCACGCTTTGCGCAGCCCGTGCGGCGCACTGCGACAAATGGGGTCACGACAAATGGGGTCAGGTCTTGCATTACGACATTGTGACGCGCAGCCCCGCGACGACGTGCGCGCCGCGTTCTCGAAGTTGTCCCGGACGACAAGCGACTTGGCCCCTTGACTTCACCGGCGCCCCGCGTTATCGGTGTCGGACCCCCACCGGCCCCCACCGGGAGGACGGTCGGGAACCCATGGACGAACAGGCGCTTCGGGAGATGCTCGCGCAGGTGAAGCACGGCGGCCTCACGCGCCGGCGCTTCGTGCAGGCGCTCGCCGCGGCCGGGCTCGGCGTCCCGGTGGCCGGCCATCTCCTGGGCGCGGCAGGCGTGGCCGCCGCGCAGCCGCGCGAGGCCGAGTTCACCCCCACCCGGCGCGGCGGTGGCGGCACGCTCCGCATCCTGATGTGGATCGCGCCCACCCTGCTGCACCCGCACTTCGGCCGCGGCCTCCGCGACTTCACGGTCCAGCGCATCTTCTACGAACCGCTGGCCGTCCCCGCCGCCGACGGCACCTTCGTGCCGGTCCTGGCCGAGGAGCTGCCCAACCGCAAGGCGGGCACGCTGGCCAAGGACGGCCAGTGGGTGACGTGGCGGCTCAAGCGCAACGTGCTCTGGCACGACGGCACCCCGTTCACCGCCGACGACGTGATCTTCAACTGGGAGTTCGCGATCGATCCCGCCACCGCCGCGGGCACCCGCGCGGCCTACGACGACATCACGCGGATCGAGCGGATCGACTCCCACACCGTGAAGCTCATCTTCAAGAAGCCGCAGCCCTTCTGGGCCTCCGCGTTCACCGGCGGCGGGCTGCTCCCGCGCCACCTGTTCGAGCGCGCGAAGGGCGCGGGCGCCCGCGAGGCGATCGGTATGCTCCCCGCGGTCGGCACCGGGCCCTACCGGCTCGCGGAGTGGCGGCCGGGCGACTTCATCCGCGCGGAGATCAACAAAAGCTACCACGTGCCGAACCGGCCGTTCTTCGACCGGCTCGAGATCAAGTGCGGCGGCGACGCGGTGGGGGCGGCCCGCGCGGTGCTGCAGACCGGCGAGTACGACTTCGCCTACTACGTGCTGGTGGAGGAGGAGGTCCTGCGGCGGATCGAGCAGGGCGGCAAGGGCCGCGTCCTCTCCATCCCGAGCAGCGGGGTGAGCTTCATCCAGTGCAACCAGACCGATCCGTGGCGCGAGGTGGACGGGGAGCGCTCGAGCCTCAAGGCCCCGCACCCGCTCCTGACCGAGCAGCCGGTGCGCACCGCGCTGAGCCTGCTCGTGGACCGCGTGGCCATCCAGGAGCACCTGGTGGGGCGGATCGGCCAGATCACCGCCAACTTCCTGAACTCCCCCGAGCGCTTCCGCTCGCGGAACAGCACCTGGGAGTTCAGCGTCGAGAAGGCCAACGACCTCCTGGACCAGGCGGGCTACCCGCGCGGCGCCGACGGGGTCCGCGCCAAGGACGGCCGGCGCCTGCGCTTACTGTTCCAGGCCGCCGCCAACGCGACCGTGCAGAAGGTCCAGATGGTGGTCAAGCAGACGGCCGCGCGCGCGGGCGTGGAGATGGAGGTCAAGGCGATCCCGGCCTCGGTGTTCTTCGCGGCGGACGTCAACAACGTCGACACCAACGTCCGCTTCCACGCGGATCTCCAGACCTACACCGTGTTCACCGGCCTCGACCCCCAGCTCTTCATGGCCCAGTTCGCCTCCTGGGAAGTGCCCGCCAAGGAGAACGGGTGGACGGGCCGGAACATCGTGCGGTGGCGGAACGCCGACTACGACCGCCTGTGGCGCAAGGCGGACGTCGAGATGGACCCGGTCAAGCGGGCCGCCCTCTTCATCAAGATGAACGACCTCGTGGTGCAGCAGGCGGTGGTGATTCCGGTGACGTGGCGCAACGTGCTCCACGCCGCCGTCAACAACCTGGCCGGCGTGGAGCTCAACTCGTGGGACTCCATCTTCGGCCGGATCGCGTACTGGTACCGGGCGCCCTGAGAACCACCCCTCACCCGTCGACCACCCCTCACCCTGCCCTCTCCCCTGAGGGGAGAGAGAAATAGGTTTGGAGGCCCTCCAGCCTTACAAGTCCTTCACGTCGACGGTCTGGCCGGTGGCGGCGCTGCGAGTGACCGCGTCCGTGAACTCCATGTAGCGCACGCCGTCCTCGAAAGTGGTGCGCGCGATCTTCTCGCGGCTCCGGATCGCGTTGACGAACTCTTCCTCCACCCGCCAGCCGATGCGCGTCTTGGGCGGCACCGGGATCTCGCGTAGCGCCGACTCCCCGCGCCGGGCCCCGGTGAGCCGGAGCGCGTCGCCTTCCAGCCTCAAAGTCCCCTCGCTCCCATAGATCCACGCCTCGGAGGCGGGCGCCAGCGCGGTCACCGAGCTGAAGCGCAGATGGGCGACCGCGCCGCGGCGGAGCTGCGCCAGGATGTCCACGTGATCCGGGACGGTCACCTCGTGGGCCGTGCCCGTCGCGTCCTTCCGCCGGGGCACCGCGACCTTGGTCATCGAGGTCACTCGCTGCGCGGGGCCGAGCCAGCGCATCATCGCCTCGTACCAGATCCCCATGTTGAGGATATTGTGCCCGCTCAGCGAAGCGTCGTGCCGCCAGTGGAGCGGGGCGTCCGGCTCCACGAAGCGGCCCGGCGAGGACTGCAGCTCGACCGCCAGCACCTCACCCAGGAAGCCCTCGGCGAGCAGCGCCTGGACGGTGGCGTCGAGCTCCAAGGTGTGGGGCGCGGGCACGAGCTGGGCGATCAGGCTCGGGGCCTTGCGGGAAGCCTCGAGCATGCGCCGGCCCTCGGTGGCGTTCATGGCCATGCGCGCCTCGCAGAGCACGTGCTTGCCCGCGCCGAGCGCGGCGGTCGTCATCTCGCAGTGCATGTAGGGCCAGGTGCCGATGCACACCGCGTCGATGTCGGGCGCGTTGACGATCTCCTGCCAGCCCGCGTGCACCCGGCCGATGCCGAACTCGCGCGCCACCCGCTCGCCCGACTCCTTCGACCGGTTGGCGACCGCGACCAGCTCGACCCCGGGCTGGGCCTTCAACTTGGGGATGTGGTGCTTGCGCGTGTTGGCGCCGGCGCCGATGAAGCCGACGCGGATCTTGGAGTCGGTCATGATTTCTCTCCCGCTTGCTGGAGGCAGGTGTCGAGCAGCTCGAGGGCGGCCCGGGTGAACGCCCACATGTTGGCTTCGCGGTCGCTCCGCCCCGTCTCGAGCGTGCGGGCCGCCTCCACCGCGCCCGCGACCGCGAAGCACGAGTGCCCGGCCGCGTCGCCGTAGCGATTCCCGGTGGGGCCGGCCGCGCCCGTCTCGGCGAGCGCCCACGTGGTGCCGAGCCGCTCGCGCACCGTCGTGGCGTTGAGTCGCGCGGCGGCCTCGGTGCTGGAGCGGATGCCGCGTACCGCGTCGTCGGGCAGCATCAGCAGGCTGCGGCGCGCGGTCTGGGTGTAGATCACGCCGCCGCCCACGAAGTACGCGGAGGCGCCCGGGATCGACAGCAGTGCGGCCGAGATCAGGCCGCCCGTCGAGGACTCGGAGACCGCGATCGTCTCCTTGCGCGCCAGGAGGCGCGCGGCGACGGAGGCGGCGAGGGCGGAGAGTAGCTCAGGCACGGGCTAGTCCTACCCCGACCGCGGCCGGAGCGCAACCGGGTTTTCTCCGTGATAGACTCGGCCGCGCCCATGACGATGCCGATGACCCCGCTGTCCGTCTACCTGCCTTTCAACATGGACTGCCTCCGCGGCGAGTTCACTCCCGCCAAGCGCGGGGGCGGGCCGCCCGCCGGCACCGGCCGCTGGCTCATCGTCCAGGATCAGAAGCTCCTGGCGGTGCCCGACGGCGACGGCTTCCGACTGCCCGCCGGCGCCACGCCGGAGGCGCCGCCACGGGGCCTCGACGGGCTCGGCCCGCGCCACTGGCTCGGCACCTGGGCGGGCGAGCCCTGCTGGGTCGCCGCGCTGGCCAAGGGCGCGCCGGTGCCGGACGGGCTGCGGCCGGAGACGCTCGTGCCCATGCAGGGCACGCGGCTGCCCGACGACCTGCTGACCCTGGGCGGCATGGCGATGCAGCTCCTCTACTGGGAGTCCACGAGCGGCCACTGCCCGCGCTGCGGCGCAGCCACCCAGCGCCTCGAGGGCGAGTGGGGCAAGCACTGCGGGGGCTGCCGCTACGAGCACTACCCGCATCTCCATCCGGCGGTCATCGTGCTGGTCCGCGACGGCGACCGCGTGCTGCTCGCGCGCAAGGCCATCTGGGCGCCGGGCCGCTACGCGCTGGTCGCGGGCTTCGTCGACAACGGCGAGTCGCTCGAGGGCTGCGTGGCGCGCGAGGTGAAAGAAGAGGTCGGGGTGGACGTCAAGGACATCCAGTACGTGGGCAGCCAGAACTGGCCCTTCCCGAGCCAGATCATGATCGGCTTCATCGCGAGCTACGCGGGCGGCGAGATCACCATCGATCGCGACGAGCTGGAAGACGCGCGGTGGTTTCCGCGCACCGAGATGCCGGTGGGCCCGGCCCGCCACTCCATCGCGGGCTGGATCATCCGCAACTTCTCGGGCAATGTCGGAATGTAAGACTTGACCCCATCGAGGAACCCATGCGAGACGAGCAGAGCATCGAGACCGAAGCGACCGAGCTGCTGCGCACCCTGATCCGCAACGCGTGCGTCAACGACGGCACCGTGGCCTCCGGCCAGGAGACGCGGAGCTGCTCGGCGCTGGAGGATTACTTCGCGGGCGCGGGGGTGACGTGCGAGCGCTACACCTCCGAGCCCGGGCGCGAGAGCCTCATCGCGCGTATCGAGGGCTCGGACCCCAACGCCCCGCGCCTGCTCCTGATGGGCCACACCGACGTGGTGCCGGTGAGCCCGGACGGCTGGAAGCGTGATCCCTTCGGCGGCGAGCTGGTGGACGGGGTGGTCTGGGGCCGAGGCGCCATCGACATGCTGAACCTCACGAGCACGATGGCGGTCGCCACCCGGCGTCTGGCCAAGGACGGCTTCCGTCCGCGCGGTACCCTCATCTACCTGGCGGTGGCGGACGAGGAGGCCGGCGGCAATCTCGGCGCGGGGCACCTCGTCGAGCGGCGACCCGACGCGGTGAAGGCGGACTACGTCATCACCGAGAGCGGCGGCGTGCCGATCCCGACCAGCAAGGGCCACGTGCTGGGCGTGACGGTGGGCGAGAAGGGCGCCAACTGGCGGCGGCTCACGGTGGCGGGCACGCCCGGCCACGGCTCGCGCCCGTTCCGCACGGACAACGCCCTGGTGACCGCTGCCGAAGTCGTGCGGCGTATCGCGGCCTACCAGCCGAAAGCGCGCATCCTCGACGTGTGGCGCGAGTACGTGAAGGCGATGGACCTCGGACCCGAGCTGACGGCAGGGCTCACCGATCCCGCCCGCGTGCTGGACACGGTGCGCGGGATGGACAACCTGACCCTGGCCCGCGAGGCCCACGCCTGCACGCACACCACGTTCTCGCCGAACGTCATGCACGGCGGCGTGAAGACCAACGTCATCCCGGACCGCGTGGAGATCGACGTGGACATTCGCGCCCTCCCCGGGATAACCACCGAGGAGGTGGACGTGATGCTGGCGGAGGCGATCGGCGACCTGGCCCCGCGGGTGACCATCCGGACGGGGCGCGGCCAGCAAGGCTCGCTCAGCACCCACGACACCCCGCTGGTGGCCGCGATGGAGCGGGTGACGTCCCGGCTGATGCCCGGTAGCCGCGTGGTGCCCAAGATGACCACCGGCGGAACCGACGCCAAGTTCTTCCGCTGGCAGGGCGTGCCCGCCTACGGCTTCGGCCTGCAGTCGCTCCGCATCCCCTACACCGACTACCCGCAGATGTTCCACGGCCACAACGAGCGCGTGGACACCGAAAGCCTCAAGCTCTCCGCGATGATGTGGGAAACCCTCGCCCGCGAGTTCCTCGCGTAACCCCGCGCGGTAGATCCCGAACTGCTTCGGCTGAGATAGCGCGCGCGGCGGGCGGGCCCTGTCGCCGGGGGGCGCGCCGGGACGGCCGGCTCCGTCACCCACTCGCCGGATTCGCCGCTCTTCGAGCGGCGCACCGGACTCGGGGGGCCCACTCCGCTCGTCCGCCCCAGCGCGCCCCCCGGCGCCACCCGCCCGTCACCCCGTCCTCGAACCGAACATCACTCCACCGAACGCGCGAGGTCCCGCTCTGCTGGTTTCACACTTCCAAGCCGTCAGTGATGACCCGGCCCCTGACTTTTCTGCAGGTGACGTTCGCAGTTCAGGGGTTCAGTGGTTCATGAGCGGAGTTGGGTTGATCGGGTGGGTGGCGCCGGGGGCTGCGTCCGGGCGGACGAGCGGAGTGGGCCCCCCGAGTCCGGTGCGCCGCTCGACAGAGCGGCGATTCCGGCGAGTGGGTGACGAAGCCGTCCGCCCGGGCGCGGCCCCCGGCGACAGGACCCACCCGCCTCGCGCGAAATCCCGCTCGACTACCGAGCGGGCCTAGCGAGCGAGGTCGCGCGCGAGGGAGTCGACGCTGTCGGCGACGACGGCCACGAGTTCGTCTATCTCGGCGGCGGTGATGCAGAGAGGCGGCGCAAGGCGCAGGACGGTGCCGCGCGCGTAGATGATCGCGCCGCGGTCCCAGGCCTTGCGGTCGAGCTCGGCCACCTGCTTGGCGTCGAGCGGCTTGCCGGAGCCGTCGGGCTCCACGAAGTCCACGCACACTAGCAGGCCGCGGCCGCGCACGTCGCCCACGATGGGATGCTTGCCGACCGCGCCCCGCAGGCCCTCCAGCAGCCGCGTGCCCATCGTCTCGGCGTTCGCCACCAGCTTGTCCTGCTCCATGATGCGCAGGTTGGCGAGCGCGGCCGCGCAGGCCACCGGATGGGCCGCGTAGGTGTTGGGGTGCACGTTCTCCTGGGTGGTGGTGTCGGAGAAGGCGTCGGCGAGCCGGCTGCGCGCGATGCTCGCGGAGAGCGGGACGTAGCCCGAGGTGATGCCCTTGGCGACCGACATGAGATCGGGCACGACCTGGTCGTGCTCGCACGCGAACCAGCGACCGGTGCGGCCGAAGCCGGTGATGACCTCGTCGACGATCATCAGCACGTCCAGCTCGTCGCAGAGCGCGCGCACCGCCCGGAGCCAGCCGATCGGCGGCATGATGAAGCCGCCCGAGGAAAGCACCGGCTCCATGATCACCGCCGACACCGTGTCCGGGCCCTCGCCGACGATGGCCTCCCGCATCTCGTCGATGCGGCGCGCGATCAGCTCCGCCTCGGTGCCACCCGCCAGATCGCGGAAGGGATGCGGCGGCTTCACCTTCGCGAAGCCGGGCACCTCGAGCGGCGCGTAGGCCTGGGACAGGTGGGGCAGGCCGCAGATCGCGAAGGTGCCCATGGTGGCGCCGTGGTAGCCGCCCTGCAGCGAGATCACCTTGTACTTGCCGGGCTTCCCGACGGCCAGCCAGTACTGGCGGGCGATCTGCATCGAGCGCTCGTTGGCCTCGGACCCGCTCACCGCGAACATCGTGTAGCGCAGGTCGCCGGGCGTGAGCGCCGCCAGCTTCGCGGCGAGCTCCGCGGCCGGGCGATTGGAGAACTGCCGCGTGGTCGGGTAGTAGGCCAGCCGCACCGTCTGCTCGGCGATCGCCTCCGCGATCTCGCGGCGGCCGTGGCCCACGTTGACGACCGCGAGCCCCGCGAAGCCATCCAGGAGCTTCTTGCCCCGCTCCGTCCAGACCCAGACGCCTTCCGCCCGATCGATCACCAGCTCCTCGTCGGACAGGAACGGATGGTCCTGCGTCTTGTGCGTCCAGAGGTGATTGATCATCTTCGCGTCGGTCGTCATGGCGGCGAGTCTCCCGGATGAGGTGAGCGGCTGGCGACAGTGAGCCGGATCGTAGCAGAGCGCCCGGGGCCTTGTCGCAGCCGGGGTGCTCATTTCAGTCAGAAACCTGACACTTTGCGCGGGCTAGTGACCAGGATGCCCTGCTGTTTCAGCTACTTGCCGGTGGCGTGGTCCTTGCTGCCCTACCGCTGGATGCCACCGATGAGCCCCGAAAGCCGCGCGGAGATGCAGGACGAGGCGGCGCTCCATGCCCGCCTCCGCTGGCTCGAGCAGGAGAACGCGCGCCTCCTCGAGGAGCAGTGGACACACCTGCAGGAAACGCGGGCCCTGACCGGCATCGGGCGGCTCCTCTCCGAGCGGCTCGATCCCGACGTGGTCGGGGAGCGCATCGCGGAAAGCCTCCGCTCCCTGCTGGGCGGCCGCTCCGCGGTCGTCTACCGGCTCGACACCGACTCCGGGAACCTGCTCGCGATGGCGGTGTCGCAGGGGGCCTCGGCTCCCGACGCGGGCTGGCGTCCCGTGCGCGATCTCCGGTCGGGCGCGGTAGGCCTGGCCACGCGCGAGCGCCGCACCATCACCAGCCCAGACGTCCTGGCGGACGCGCGAATCGAGATCTCGCTCGAGCTGCGCACCCATATCGACCAGGGGGTCGACCGGGCCATCCTCGCGGTGCCCCTGCTCACGCAGGATCGGCTCATCGGCGTCCTCGCGGTGCGCACCGCGACCGGCAGCGTCTTCGACACGCGCGCGGTGCAACTCGCCGAGGCCCTCGCCGACCAGGCCGCGCTCACCCTCGAGCACGCCCGGCTCTTCGCGGAGGAGGAGCGGCGGCGGCGCGAGGCGGAGGTGCTGGCCGACCTGGCCCGCACGATCGGCGCGGCACCCGAGCTCGCCACCGTGCTGCAGCGGGTGGCCGAGGCCGCGCAGGAGCTCTGTGCGAGCGACGGCGCGGTGATCGGCCTGCGGATCCCCGAGTCCGACGCGGTGTTGCTGCGCTACTGGACGTCGGCGTGGTACGGCGAGCTGGCCGGCACGCGCGTGGAGCCCGGGTACGGACTGGGCGGTCTCGTGCTGGCGGAGCACGGGCCGCGGCGCACGGGCGACTATTCGCGGGACGATCGCCACAACTCTTACTACGTCGAGCGGGTCCAGCGGCTGGGCATCCAGGCCGAGATGGCGGTGCCGATCCTCATCGACGACCGCGTCGAGGGCCTGCTCTACGTGGACAATCGCTCGCCCCGAGCGTTCACCGACCAGCACGAGTCGGTCCTGGTACGCCTGGCCGCGCACGCCGCCATCGCGATCCGCAACGCCCAGATCCTCGAGGCCGAGCAGCTCGCCCGCGGCACCGCGGAACGGCTGGTCCGAGCGCTGCGGGAGAGCCAGGACCGTTTCCGGTTCGTGGCGCGCGCCACCAACGACGCGGTGTGGGACTGGGATCTCGTGAGCCAGGCCCTGTGGTGGAACGAGGGCGTCAGCACCCTCTTCGGCTACACCCCGGAGCAGGTCGGCCCGGACGTCGCGTGGTGGTACGAGACGATTCACCCGGACGATCGCGAGCGCGTGAAGAGCGACATCAATGCCGCGGTGGAGCGCGGCGCCGAGAGCTGGAGCGCGGAGTATCGCTACCGCCGGGCCGACGGCTCGTACGCCCACGTCTTCGATCGGGGCTACGTGCTGCACGACGGGGACGGCCGACCCACGCGGATGATCGGCGCGATGATGGACATCACCCAGCGCCGGGACCTCGAGGAAGAGCTCCGGCAGTCCCAGAAGATGGAGGCGGTGGGCCGCCTCGCGGGCGGCGTCGCCCACGACTTCAACAACCTGCTCACCATCATCACCGGCCGCTCCCACTTGCTCCTCGGCAAGCTCAAGGCCGACGAGCCGGCGCGCCGCAGCGTGGAGGTGATCCAGAAGACGGCGGACCGCGCCGCCGCCCTCACGCGCCAGCTCCTGGCCTTCAGCCGGAAGCAGGTGCTCCAGAGGAAGGTCCTCGATCTCAACACCACGGTGGGGGACGTGAGCACGATGCTGCGGCGGCTCATCGGCGAGGACGTGGACCTGCTGCTGACGCTGGGGCCGGGCGCCGGACGGGTCAACGCCGACCGGGCCCAGCTCGAGCAGGCGCTGATGAACCTGGCGGTGAACGCGCGCGACGCGATGCCGCGGGGCGGCACCCTCGGCCTCGAGACCGACCACGTGCGGCTCGGGGCGGCACCGCCCGATCGGCCGGACGCGCTCCCGCCGGGGCCGTACGCGGTGCTCCGCGTGATGGACACCGGCATGGGCATGGACGCGGCGACTCAGGCCCGCATCTTCGAACCGTTCTTCACGACCAAGGAGCCCGGCAAGGGCACCGGCCTCGGTCTCTCGATGGTGCACGGGACCGTGCGCCAGCACGGCGGCGCGATCCACGTCCGCAGCGTGGTGGGCGGCGGCACGACCTTCGAGATCTATCTGCCCCAGGTCGAGGCGGCGGCCGAGACCGGCGGCGCCGACGAGACCGGGGTGGCCCAGCCGGCGACCGGTCACGAGACCATCCTGCTGGTGGAGGACGAGGACGACGTGCGGGCGCTCGCCCGCGAGGTGCTGGAGCGGCAGGGCTACACGGTGGTGGAGGCGAGCGACGGCGCCCAGGCCCTCCAGGTCTACGAGAAGGAACGCGAGCGGATCGACCTTATCCTCACCGACGTGGTGATGCCGCGCATGAGCGGCCGCGAGATGGTGGACCGCGTGCGGGCGAGCCGGCCGGACATGCGCGTGCTGTACATGTCGGGCTATACCGCCGACGCCATTGTCCGCCACGGCGTGCTCGACCAGAGCATGCTGCTGCTCGGCAAGCCGTTCACACCCGTCGCCTTGATCGCCAAGATCCGCGAAGTCCTCGACCGGGCACGTTAACCTCGGAGGGGGGCTGCGCCCCCCTTCCGAACCTCCCCCCAGAAGCGGGTTGCGCGGGCCAAGCCCGCGCTCGAAGCGGCCTGGGTCATCGGCCGCGGACGAGCGGCTCTCCGATCAGCGCCCAGTAGGGCAGCGCCACCGCGAGCACCACGAGGGCGGCCAGCGCGGTCATCAGGAGCCCGAAGCCGAAGATCTCCCCGGCGGTGAGGTGCCCGCGCTCGTAGACCACCAGCGACGAGGCGCTCTGGGCCGGATAGTAGAGGACCGCGTCGCCCGCGATGGTGACGATGAGCCCGCAGAGGATGGGGTTCAGGCCCGCGGTGGTGCCCACCGACATCGCCACCGGGATCGTGGCGGCGAGGAACCCGGTGATGTTCGGAATCAGGAGCCGCACCACCGAGGAGGCGGCGAGCAGCACGGCCACCACCATCCAGGGCGACTCCGCCACCGAGTGGGCGGCCCCGACCACGCCGCCGGCCAGCCAGTCGCTCGCGCCGGAGCGCGAGAGCGCCTGGGCCAGTGACAGCGACGCGGCGATGACGAAGAAGTTCGTCCAGCCCACTTCCTGCTCGAACTGCCGCCAGGTGAGCACGCCCAGGCCGGGCATCAGGAAGCACACCCAGGCCAGCAGGGCGGGGAGCGTGGGATGCCAGTGGTGGACGGAATCGGTCAGCCAGAGGAGCCCCGCGCCCGCGGTGATCAGCGCGGTGCGCCACTCGACGCTGGAGAGCGGGCGCGGCTCGGGCCGGGGCGGCACCTGCACCTCCGGGCGGAAGCCGTGGCGGTAGCGCAGGTAGATGGCGGCGGCCGCGAGGGCGATCAGGGCCAGGTACGGCACGCTCATGAGCACGAACCACCGCGTCCACGAGATCGTGCCGATGAGCCCGGCGGCCACGATGGGCGTGATGCCGCCGGTTAACAATATTGTGGACGACAGCCGGTTCACCGAGTTCAGCACCAGCATGATGGCGCGGGCGAGCGGCGCGCCGGGCGGCACGCGGCCGAGCGCGAAGGCCTGGTCGTAGACGTGCACGAGGATGCCGGTGCGGGTGGTAGCCGACGGCAGCAGCAGCGCGAGCGGCGGCAGCGCGAGCAGCAGGTGCACGTAGAGCGCGCCGGCCCGGCCCCGCCCGCGCGCGAGCAGCAGGTGCGCCACCCGCTCGGCCAGGCCACTCCGCGCCACCGCCACACTCATGGTCAGCACGCCGATCAGAAAGTAGGCGATGGGATCCGCGAAGCCCGCGAGCCCCTCGCGGATGCTCGGCACCGCGTGCGTGAAGACCAAAGCCATGATCGCGACCACGCCGGTGACGCCGGGTGGGAGGGTCTCGAAGCCCCAGAGCCCGATGGCGAGCACGATCACCGCGAGGACGCGCTGGCCTTCCGCGCTCAAGCCGTCGGGCGAGGGCGCCGCCAGCACCGCCAGGCTTCCGAGCAGCGGAATCAGCCAGCGGAAGCCGGGGAGTGGGCGGCGCACCCGCCGAGGATACTACCAGCGGCCGCGGTCGTAGTAGCGCGGCGCAGACCAGTACGGGTAGGCGGGGTAGGCAGGGTAGCTGTAGGTGAAGCGCGGCCGCGGAGGCGGCGGCGCGTACGC
>WNFB01005546.1_pt1 | contig 21688 bp, 14 predicted proteins | sample 5400501 | NCBI WGS metagenome assembly WNFB01 (sample SAMN13153341, study PRJNA577476) | soil metagenome | isolation source: 200 cm saprolite under Douglas fir tree site 2 hole 1 | place: USA:California | collected 2015-04-18 | reverse complement strand
TGTCCATGCTGACTTCGAGCAAGTCCAACGGGTTCAGGGTGCCATCAAACCTGGAACTGCCCTCGTTGCGCTTGGTTCGGGTACACTGACCGATATCGTCAAGCACGCTGCCTATCTGTATGACCAGGAACATAGCGATCAAGGGAAAATCATCTATATTTGTTGCCAGACAGCCAACTCCGTCACGGCCTTTGCGGCTAATATGGCTGTGCTTCTCAAGAATGGTGTCAAGCGTACCATTCCTTCGCGTTATCCTACCGCCATCATCTCTGACCTGCGTGTACTCGCCTCTGCACCCAAAGCTATGACGGTCGCTGGTTTGGGCGATTGCTGTGCCCGTTTCGTCGCCTATGGCGATTGGTACCTTGCCGGTGCCCTGGGACTGGTTGACTTCTACAGTGAGGTCCCTCTTGCCCTGTTAGCGAACCTGGATGCTATTTTGTTGGAACACGCGGCAGGCATTGGTCAACGTTCACATGAAGGGGAAGCAGTGGTTGCTCGCGCCTTGCTGCTTGCCGGTATTGCTCAATCCATCGTCAACATGTCGGCTCCCATCTCTGGCACGGAACACGTCACCTCGCATATCTTGGATATGATTGCCGACCACTACCAGCGCAGCCTCGCGCTGCATGGCGCCCAGGTTGGAGTAGCCACGATCACCGCTGCGCAACTCTACCAGCATTTCCTGGACAGCTTTGATCCACAAAACATCAATATCGATGCTTGCTATCCCGATGACGCTTCCTTGCAGGCACACATCCGACAACTTTTTTCTGCTATTGATCCCAGTGGAGCAATGGCCCAGGAATGCTGGCACGATTACAGCAAAAAACTGGCATTATGGCGTCAGAACTGCCCACAATTCGTACAATTCTGCGCGAATTGGCACAATGTGCATCGTCCAAAACTGGCCTCGCTGGTCTGCTCGCCTCAGATCGTCCATTCTATTCTTGCCCAGGCAGGGGCACCGCTCGTTCCTCAAGATCTCGAGCCACCCATTAGCCAGGAAGAGTACGACTTTGCGGTACATAATGGACATTTTATCCGTGTACGTTTTGTCCTCAGCGATCTACTCTATTTCCTTGCGCAGGGCACGTGACTCCTCCTCTACACTCGCTGCGAATCTTGCCACGCTGCTTCGCTGTTTGCAAATAGGCTACCAATGGCAGCGACAATGAGGAAGAAGAGTGTGAGGCTTCCGACAATATACCACCACTGGCCGTTGCTAATCTGTGGAATCCAGGAGTACAACAATGTGTCAACAATAGCGAGTAAGCAGCCAATGGAGCCGATTACAGTGCTCGCCCACAGGACGGGCATAGGAAAGATGCGTCGTTGGTGGAAGCTTTGTCGATCACGAAGATAGCAGCCCACCAGGTCGATGAAGAGGAATGCAGCTGAGACTGCCCAGACCAATGCTGCTGCAGCCTGGCTCACGGTGTAAACCTCAACGGAGAAAGCTGTTGGGTTGCCAAATCGACCGACAGCGGGGGCGACGATGAAGGCAAGGATCGTGAAAATGACTGCCAAGGTGCTTTGGAAGATGATGGCATTGGCTGGTACGCGGTGTTTATTGAGCCGACCTACACCAGTAGGCAAACGTTTGTCAATACTTGCTACTAAGAGGAGGCGTGCAAATACATAGTTGTAGACAAGGGCTGTGGCGACAAAGGAACCCATAAGACAAACAGCGGTGATGCTGCCAACGAACTTACCGAGCACCATATCCACAGTGGTTACCATAGCGAATGGGTTGTAAGCCGCATTCTGTCCCTGCACCACCAGGACCGCAAAGGTGTTTGTTAAGTAGAGAACTAAAATGAGCAGAGAGCCCCAAAGTAAGTGGCGCTTGATTACGTGGCCTCCGACGATCTCTCCTGCCATGTTTAATGGTCCTTCCGTGCCGATGTAGGCAAACACGGTTAGCCCGAACAGAACGTAATTGTCAGGTTTGATACTCCAGTCAGTCCAGTGGCTAAAGTTGGTGGCGGAATGATGTCCAGTGGCAAGCCAGACGATGCCTGAAAGTGCTATCAGGAAGGAGGCCAGCATTACGAGACAGACTAAGACGTTGATGATATTCTGGACAGTACGAAACCGTTGGATTGCCACCACCCCAGCAAAAATGAGAACTGCACTGATGACGAGCCCCTGCTGCCAAGGCGCAACGAGCCAATCGCTACGCATCCCTTGAATGTAGGTGACCAGCAGATCTGCGAGACTAGAGGCTATGAGCACTCCGGGAAACCAGGCGCAGAATCCAGAGAAGAAGCTCCAATAGCCGCCAAGTGCCTTGTGCGTCCAGTTATAGAGAGAGCCTTCGTGGGGGAACATGGTCCCTAGCTGAGCGGTGGCAATGAGGCAGGGAATGAAAAAAGCGAGAGCGCCGAGAAGCAAGTGGGTAAAGCCTGCCGGACCTGCCGCAGCGAGGGTTGTAGCACAAGAAACGAGGTAAATAGCCACTATGAAAGTTGCTGTCATGTCGAATGTGCCCAGTATGGGTGGCATCGCCTTAGGTATGTATTCTTCTGAAGCTAACGACACTTGTTTCGCTGTTAACGGTACTTGTTTGCTGGATGTCCGTGTTGACCCTTCATATATTGCCATATTTTCTGCTCTCCCTGTCTCTGTAATAAATCAATGTTAGGCCTTCATGCCAATTCTCATATTTAAGAGGTGCCTATGGAAGATGTAGACGTCACACCCACTCTAGTTTACTTCATCGGCATGAAGTTGATAAGGAAACTGTATCTGAATAGGACTATTTGTCTATGTCTTCCGTGTCTTTCGAGCAACAGGGGTGAAAGAGTTAAATGAGGCGGAAGGAGAACCTTCAGGGGTAAATCATATTCTAAGATCGAGCCACACAGCGGCGCGATCCCAGCTAGTCGAGCAGTACAAGCATTGAACTCCATCCTCTGGCTTCCTCGTCGTTTAGGTGGCAAGGAGACCAGGGATGGAGATGAGATTACCTATAACAAACCACTCACAAGGCCAGTCGGTTCGGGCTCCAAATCTTCGAGGAAAATCTCTTTGCCACGCTTAAGGGCAGTAGGGTTGCTGCGGTTCAGGTAGATCAGATAGACGACACCGATCACTAGCCAGGCAAGGAGAATGTAAGGTGCCAGGTTAAGTGGATAGGGTGGGACCGGGAAGATCTGTGCTTCAACCACAACGAGAAGGATGATCAGCGGGATCAGCGGCACGATCACATGCTGTCCGATGCGGAAATCCTGTGGCCGTTCGCGACGGTAAAAGACGAACGCTGAAACGCAAGAGGCGATATAGAGCAGCAGCAAGCCCAGGGTAAGGAGGGATCCAATCAGGCCGAAGGCAGTGATTGGGCCGAAGACCAGGCCACAGCCGATCGCTACGATGATAGACATAAGCGTGTGGACGAGGATGCCTACGTAAGGCGTCTGATGCTTCGAGAGCCTGGCAAACACACGTGGTAGCGTACCAATACGGCCCATCGCATAGGCCACCCGCGAAGTAGCGTTTATGCCAGCGTTGCCATTGCCCAGGGCGCTATTGAGGATAGCAAAACTGATAATGATCGGTCCAATATTGCCCCAGAACTTTTTAGCCAGATCAGCCCAGGGAGCAGGAGAGGCTGGATAACCTTGAATCTTGGCGATGCCCCAACCATTCACACCAGCATAGGAAGCCAGAACGTAGAAGAGACCTATCCCGATGGCGGAGTACACAACAGCACGGGGAATGTTGCGTTTCGGGTTGGTGGTTTCTTCACCCAGCGGGGCGGCTGTCTCAAAGCCAACAAAGGCCAGGAAAGCAAATATCAGCCCCTGGAAGATGCCAACCCAACCACCCAATCCACTCTCTGCGCTATATTTCGGGGTGAAGGTTGCCAGGTCGTTGTGCCCGCCGGAGGCAACAATCATGGTGAGGCTCAATGCCACGATGATCGTGATTTCAATCGCTCCCAGGATCACGCTCACATCCGCTGAGAGCTTGATACCGCGATACGTCAGAGCGAAAAGCAATACATTGCCAAAGACCGTCCAGATATACCAGGGGATATCAATACCGGTAAGGGTCTGCACAAGTCCTTCTGCATAGGGTCCCCAGATCAGCCCCACCAATGGTAACAGCAACGGCTGGGCAATCAAGAAGGTCCATGCAGACATGAAGCCTAACTGAGTTCCCAGGCTGCGGCTAATGTAGGTATACATCCCACCTGCTGAGGGGATGTGGATGGCAAGTTGACCAATACACGCTGCAATAAAAGCGCAGGCGATCGTTGTAAGCAGAACGGCCAGCGGAAGTGAGGCACCAGCGAAGGGAATTGCGGGCGACAGAGCGGTGGCCACAGCGGCGGCCGGGGCCATAGCGGTGATTGACTGGAACAACACTTCGGACATGCCGATAGCATTCTTCTTAAGCGTGATAGCCCCGGCATCCTTAGTTGCGGTCGCGGCGTTCCCTGATGTAGTATCTGTACTGTCGGACATACGCTTGTCTCCTCTTCTTTGTGAAATTTCAACTCTATCAGTCTCTGGTACAATCAATCAAAAATACCACTCGGAGACTGCTGTTGCTTTAGCTCTTGCAGCAGTCTCCATTGTTTGAGTGTTCTCAGGGGTGGTTGTGATTGTGTGCCGGAGGAGGCACATCAAGAGCCGGGTTGCGGTCAAAAAAGCCTACCGGCTTTAGTGTGAACCCGAAGTACGTCACGGGCATCACGGGCCAATCCTCAGTTCGGGGAACATGATGAACCCCCACTGTATACCAGAGCACCACATTGGTATTCTCGATGGAGCGATTAGCTTGTGTCCAGGCAGGCAGGCCCGCTCCCCCGGCATGCTGGTTCGGATAGTCTCCCGTCGGGTAACGTTCCGCTGGGTTGTAGGGAGTGACCCAGAGATGTTTCGTGGCGAAATTAGCACGCTTGAACACACTGGATTCGGGATGCGCGAAGGGTAGAACGTTTTCGCCAGGCATCAACTTGTAGCCCACAGGCTCGCCAACGCCGTTGAGGTTGGCAGGATTGATCACCTTCCAGTAGCGACCGGATAGCGGATCAATCACCTGTTGGGCCTCAGCCTCTCTGGCAAACAGCGTTGATTTGGCGAAGTAAGCGTTGCCGTGCGGGTTGTCGGGACCCAGTGGCTCAGCCTCAGTGTGGACTTCATAGACCGAGTTGTTCAGTCCATCTACCATCATATCCAGGCGCACATTGAAGAAGTGTTGATGGATCGGAGCGTTCAACTGTGGCGCGACCAGTTGACCGTATTTGGGCGTTACGCCTGGCGGGACGGCTCCGGTGTTCATAACGCCGGTCATCTTGACTTCGAACTGAATGGTACCATCCTGGTAGAAATACCAGAAGTAGCCATACTCGTAGTTGCCAACCGTGGCGATGAACGAGACGACCAGGCGTCGTGAGCGCCGCACCTCTGTCTGGTTTGTACGCCAGTCGATATGCTTCCACAGGATGCCGTAGTCTTCTTCGTGCATACAAATGACATTGGGGAGTTTCACCAGGTTGCCGTGACTATCGGTCATCACAGCATCAAAGTAGTGAATGTAGCCCAGGCAGTCGCAACCCATCTCCAGGGCGTTGGCCAGCGTACCCACGCCATATTCCCCCACGTCAAAGGCGTTCTGGCGGTTGTGGGCTGGACTGGGGTCGCCATAGGGCACAACCATCTCTGCTAGTGATGCCCGGTACAGGATGGGGCGTATCCTCCCCTGATCTTCGTACCCAACGGTGTAGAACACGACTCCCTCGCGTGGCGTGAACCCGAGACGAAAATGCCACTTCTGCCAATGGACCTCGTGTCCGTTGATGGTAAAGCTGGGCCCTTCCGGCTGAGTAATCTCAAGTGGCTTGAGATCGCTGCGCAGTTGACCAACAGCCTCAGGGGTGTAGTTGCCATCGGTAGGTGGCAGCGGCACGACTCCATAATCCTCGACCCGTACGACCTCCATTTTGTTGAGATCAACGACTGCGATCAGGCCTTCAATAGGATGAGCGTAGCCATTGTCATTGGGATCAGACCTGACCCAGGAGAGCGCCCGGGAAAGACGTTGCGTCTTCTCCTCTTCGGTGCCATGGTAGTTGCCAGCCGACCAGGGGTCAACCATGAGCAGGTCAAAGTTCGTAATTCCGCGCTTGCGCAAGGCTGCCTGAAACTCGGGGCTGGCCTTTACCGCTTGTTCGCATTCAAAGAATTCGTCGAGCATGATAGAGGGCTGGACGCCAGGAATGTGTCGCCACGAAATTACTTTGCCCTCAGTGATCGAGACAACCGCCTCATACGTCGCTCCGTCGGTGTTGTCAAGCAGGATGATAAACGCTTCTCGTGTAATCGGATCGTTTTGCTTGAAGTTGAGCACAACTTCCTTCGGAGGCTCGTGGAGCGCAACTGACGCAAAGCGAACTCGCTCATGCAGGTTGCGTTCGGTTCGTACGATGTGGACCGCAGCAGTGATCTCTTCGGCTGTCAGCGGTTCCAAGGGGTGATGCACTAACAGTGGGGAAATACTTGACTCAATCGTCTGGTACGTATCAGCCATACCTTCTCCTCTCTTTTCTAGTCAGGACAATCGCGGGGACAGTCAATGCATACAACAATGCCCCTGGCAAGAGGGCCATATAAGTGGGCCTCCGTCAGGTGCAAATGGCTTTTTCAGTCTGCCAAGCGAGCACAAACACTACAATTGGCTGAGAATAATGCCATAATTGAGCTTACTCAACTGTAACCTAAGGGAACCCCGTAAGTCAATAGTAAAGTGAACGATCTCTCTATCAAAATTTATGAATGGTTCTGGCGAGACTTGCCCCCGCCAAGTCTGGCTATCCAGTTGGGAGGTATGATCAACTTAGCCAGGTTGTCGATACAGATTGCCATCTGTTAGTATAAGATGAGATAATACCAGTACATTAAGATATCTCGGGTGATTGCTAGGTTATTGGAACCTTTTAGTACTTTGATGGAGGATTTGTGTCATGACAACAACCCAGGTGAGAGAAACCCATACGGTTGACGAACTGTATGAAGCATGGGCGAAACAAGGTATTCGCTTTGTGGTATTCGAGTTTGCTGATATGCATGGAATGCCGCGCTCCAAGATCATCCCGTTGAGCAAATTCAAACACTACGCACAGCATGGTTTGCGCATGATCGGTGTGATGATCACGGTTGACACTGCAACCAATATCGTACCAGAGACATACCATAGTGAGGAAAGAAACTATGGAGACGCCATCCTTCGAGCAGATCTCTCAACTGCGATGGTCGTGCCCTGGATGGAGAACACTGCCCGCGTGATCTGCGACCTCTATTGGCCTGATGGGACACCACTTCAATCTGCCCCGCGTAACGTCCTGCGTGGGGTGCTCAAGCAACTCATGGAATTGGGCTATTCCGCCCTGGTTGCCCTCGAGTACGAATTTTATCTGTTGCGAGACGTCACAACTCTGGAACCCGTTTTTGAGAGATTGCATATTTTCGACACGGCCAGAAACGTTGCGGTCCCGGTCATGGCGCACATCATGGACCTGTTGCCGCAGATGGGCATCGAGGTCTTAACCTGCAATAGCGAGTACGGTCCTGGCCAGTACGAGATTACTTACCAGGCGCAGCAGGGCCTCGCCGGAGGTGACCAAGGCTTCACTTTCAAGCAGGCTGTTAGGGATATTGCCCATCAAATGAACTACCATGCGAGCTTTATGACCAAACCCTTCCCCGAACAGTCGGCGTCGGGCTCTCATGTCCACATCAGCCTGATCAAGAAGGATGGTGAAAATGCCTTCCTGGACAGCGATGACCCGCTCGGGCTCTCCGAAGATACCTATCACTTCATTGGAGGCATGCTCAAACATGCTCCTGCAGCTCTGGCACTCATGGCTCCGACGCCCAATTGCTATCGACGCTTCGTCCCACATTCATTTGCTCCGGTCAACCTGAGTTGGGGTCTCGATGACCGTACCGCTTTGGTTCGAGCGAAGAACACTGGCGACGGGGAGACGCACCTGGAGAACCGTCTTCCTTCGGCTCTCAGTAATCCCTATCTTGCTATCGCCGCGACCATTGCTTCTGGATTACTTGGACTGAAGGAAACGCTGAAGCCGCCTGAGTTGGCACATGAACCTGCAGGTGAGATTTCCACCTTTGCACCATTGCCTACCAGCCTCGACGAAGCATTGGTCGCACTGGAAGGCGATGGGGCTCTGCGGGCCTTGCTGGGCGAGGAGTTCACAGAGATTTTCATTAAAACGAAGCGCCAGGAACTGGCTCGCCAGGCAGAGCATGTCCAGTTGCATGTGAAGGCGGCAGAGTTGGAATGGCAGCGACAAGAGTATCTGCTGGATTACTAGCTGCCTATCTCCTCACTCCTTCCATATCTTCCCACTGCGCTTCGCTGCTTGCAAATAAACTACCGCAAGCAGCGACCATGAGACAGCCAACTGTGAGGCCGCCGACGATGTACCACCATTGGCCATTGCCGATGAGAGTAGGTATCCAAGAATTGAGCAGGGTATCAATTATAGCCAGCGCGCAGGCAACGGAGCCCACCACGACGCTTATCCATACTACTGGTGCGGGAAAGATAAGGCGTGTGCGGAACGTGCGCCTGTCACGGAAGTAGAGCCCTACCAGGTTGACAAAGAGGAAGAAGGTTGAGGCCGCCCACATCAGCGTTAAAGCAGCCAGGATCACATTGAGCACCTCGACAGAAAGATCTGTCGGTTTGCCGAGCTTGACAACATACGGGATTATACAGAAAATGAGCCCGGCGAGAACCACTGCCGCGACCGTTTGGAAGACAATCGCGTTGACAGGGACGCGGTGCTTGTTGAGTCTACCCGCAGCCGTCGGCAGGCGTTGGTCAATGGCTCCCACCAGCAGGAAACGCGCATAGGTGTAGTTATAGACAACTGTCACCATGAATAAGAAACACATGAGGCTGATGACGACAATACTACCTGTGATTTTACCGAGCGCCATATCAACCGTGCTGACCACCGAGAAGAGTGTGTAATCGGCGTTCTGTCCCTGCACCACCAGCACTGAAAAGGTGGACACGAGGTACCCAATGAGGACGATCAGAGTACCCCAGAGCAAGTGGCGGGTAATCACCTTACGTCCGGTTATCTCTCCACCCATCCTCAGTGGGATTTCCGTGCCAAGGTACGCAAGCCCGATTACCCCGAACAGGCCAAGATTGCCCGCCTTGGGGTCGAAGTTGATGCTCCAGTCGGAGAGATGTTTAAAGCTGGTGGCAGATGGGTGTCCAGTGGCCAACCAGACGATACCCGCCAGCCCGAGCAGGAAGATTCCCAGGAGCATAAAACCTGCTGCCACGTTGACCAGATTCTGCACAGTGCGAAAACGTTGGATCGCTATTACGCCAGAGAGGATACACACAGCAATGATAACGATGCCCTGTTGCCAGGGTTCAACGAGCCAGTTGCTGTTGAGTCCCTGGAGGAACCCGACAAGGAGATCGGCTGTACTAATGAGCAACAGCACACAGGGGAACCAGGCCACAAAGGCTGCAAAGAAACTCCAGAAGTTTCCGAATGCCTTGTAGGTCCAGTTGTAGAGGGAGCCTTCATGCGGGAACATGCTCCCAAGTTGGGCTGTAGCAATAACGCAAGGGATAAAAAAAGTAACAGCGCCGAGAATCCAATAGGTAAACGTTGCGGCTCCTCCAGGGACAGCGGTAGGGACGTTGGTGATGAATAAGATAACCAACACGTAAGTAGCTGTCATATCGACTGTCCCCAGTATGGGCGGCATCGTTTTGACAACGTAATCTTCTGATGCTAACGGTCCCTGTCCACCAGGTTGCTGCGCTGAGCCACCAGGTTTTTGTGTTGTCCATTCAGTAGTCGCCATATTTTTCTCTCCTTCGAAAATAGTCTGATGGGGCAAGCGAGCAACAAGAAGCTAGCATTTTCAGCCTCTTGCGTATCGCACCGAGGCATTGGGTTTCCTACAACTCTATGATAGTCGACAGTCGATGAACATCAATATAGGCGCAAACCTAGATCCCTGAGTCCTTCTCAACTCACCGGCTGATATCTATATCGGATTGCATCGAGCAAACAATGCAAGAGATATCCAACACCAAGTATATCCTAAGAAAGACAATAAATGGGAGAAATTTCAGTGTTAGCAGGACAATTTACCTAGTGAATGTTTTGCGTCTTACCAATTGACATAAAGCAATTATTTGCCAGCAAGACGGGCCACAACTGGAGCTAGCACCTCCATATGCTCCTCCCACACAACCAGGTAGGAAATACCATAACGTTCGCGATAGCTCTGTAGATCATCACAGATCTGCTCTACGCTTCCGACAAGAAAATGCGGTGTATCCAGCAGCTGCTCACTGCTGAGGCCATAGCGATGTGCGAGCTGTTCTACGGCTTGCCGCCGGTTGTTTGCGATCACAACGTCCAGAACGAGGACATTCAACTCCAGATTGTCGAACCGATCTCCTGCAGCCTGGCGAACCCATTCCACTTTCTGAGCTATAGCTCCTGATAGAGCATCGGTTATGTCCAGAACATCATTCATGTGTGACTCGACCACATCAGCCTGCGTCCTGGGTGTAAAACCGACAATATCTGCTTCCCGTGCCGCAAGTGAGAGCATCCGCTTTCCACTGCCCCCAACCAGGATGGGTGGATGGGGGCGTTGGATGGGCGTGGGACGACCAACCATATCGGCCACTTTGTAGTGGTTGCCGGTGAGGGTGAGTGGACTCCCGGCGAACAGACCCTTGATGATGTGCAGCGCCTCTGCCATACGCTCGATCCGGATGCCCGGCGGATCAAAAGTGATTCCGCACTGTTGGTACTCAGACCCCATCCAACCTGCCCCCAGGGCGAACTCGAATCGCCCATCGGTAAGTACATCGAGCGTGGCTGCCTCTTTGGCAAGCAGCACGGGATGACGGAAGTCATTGTCAAAGACGAAACTTCCTACACGAAGCCTGGTGGTGGCAGAGGCCGCCATCGCTAAAGCGAGGACAGTTGCAAATTGATCCCCTACATGATCCGGCACAAGGAATGGTCGATTCCTGATCATTTGCAGCTATCCTCTCTCCTCGATTATCCAATTGTGAAGCGCACTCTGAAAAACGTCATCAGAACCCACTGCTGTTTCAGTGCTCGCAGTAAGCGTCATGCTTGTGCGCAGGAGGAGGCACATCAAGCGCTGGGTTGCGATCAAAGAAGCCCACAGGCTTGAGCATAAATCCGTAGTAGCCGACGGGCATCACGGGCCAATCCTCGGGTCGAGGAATATGATGTTCACCTAGCGTGTACCAGAGCACAATGTCGGTATCCTCGATGGAGCGATTGGCTTGTGTCCAGGCAGGCAGTCCATCTCCTCCTGCATGCTGGTTCGGGTAGTCTCCAGCTGGGTGGCGCTCCTTTGGCGAATAGGGGGTCACCCATAGGTGTTTTGTCGTAAAGCCAGCACGCTTCAGGAAACTGGAGCTGGGATGCGCGAAAGGCAGAACATTTTCGCCCGGCATCAGCTTGTAGCCTACAGGCGCACCGAGACTGTTGTGGACGTTTGGATTGACCACCTTCCAATAGCGAGCAGACAGCGGATCAATCACTTGCTGCGCTTCGGACTCTGTGGAGAGCAGCGTTGATTTGACAACCCAGGCATTGCCGTATGGGTTTTCGGGGCCCAAGGGCACCGACTCCGTATGTACCTCGTAGACCGAGTTGTTCAGTCCGTCCACCATCATATCCAGGCGCACATTGAAGAAGTGTTGGTGGTAGACCGCATTCAACTGTGGTGCGACCAGTTGGCCGTGTTTGGGTGTCTCGCCCGGTGGAACAGCGCCTGTGCTCATAATGCCTGTCAACTTGATCTCGTACTGGATTGTCCCATCCTGGTAGAAATACCAGAAGAAGCCATACTCGTAGTTGCCTGCCGTGGCGATGAACGAGACGACCAGGCGCCGTGAGCGTCGCACCTCGGTTGTCTCCAGGCGGAAGTCCGTATGCTTCCACAGGATGCCGTAGTCTTCTTCATGCATACAAACAACATTCGGCATACGCACGATATTGCCACGGCTATCAGTCACCACAGCATCGAAGTAGTGAATGTGCCCCAGACAGTCGCAACCAAGCTCTAGACTATTGGCGAGCATGCCAAGACCATATTCACCCATATCAAACGCATTCTTGCGGTAGTGGTTGGGGCTTGAGTCTCCATAAGGGACGACCATCTCTACAAGTGAGGCCCGGTAGATGATGGGACGTACGCGCCCCTGGTCCTCATAGCCGATGGTGTAGAGTACCAGACCCTCTCTCGAATTAAAGCCGAGACGGAAGTGCCACTTCTGCCACTGCACCTCGTGGCCATTCACGGTAAAGCTTGGGCCATCAGACTGGGTAATGTCAAGCGCCTTGAGATCGGTTCGCAGCGAAACAGCGTCGGTGGTGTAGTTGCCATCGGTAGGAGGAAGCGGAACGATTCCGTTGTCCTCGATCTTCACCACCTCCATCTTGTTGAGATCGACGATAGCCAGCACACCTTCAATGGGATGGGCGTAGCCATTATCACTGGGGTGAGATCTGACAAACGAGATGGTGCGTGAGAGCCGCCGTGTATTCTCCTCTTCGGTCCCATAGTTTCCAGCCGACCAGGGGTCCACCATTACAAGATCGAGGTTCGTGATCCCACGCTTACGCAGCGCGGCCTGGAAGTCTGGATGTGCCTTCACCGTTTTTTCGCACTCAAAAAATTCGTCGATCATGATGGAAGGCTGGACGCCGGGAATGTGCTGCCACGAGATCACCTTGCCCTCAGTGATTGACACGATTGACTCGTAAGTCGCACCATCGGTGTTGTCAAGCAGGATGATAAACGCTTCTCGCGTGATTGGATCGTTCTGCTTGAAGTTGAGTACCACCTCCTTCGGTGGTTCGTGGAGTCGAACCGACGCGAAGCGGACTCGATCACTTAAATTGCGTTCGGTGCGCGCAATCTGGATCGCCGCCGTAATCTCTTCAGCAGCCAGCGGTTCCAACGGATGAAGAACGGACGTTGGAGAAATATTCTCCTCCTTTACCTGGTAGGTATCAGCCATGATTTCCCTTCTAAGCTCCATCTTTGTGGATGCTAATTTCATGTAAGGACGTTTAAGAAATACAACATCCTGGCGGAGCCTCACCTTGTAAGATCACCCCTGATATGCTCAGCTTCATTCTATGCGTTTTATTATACAAGGTCAACCCCATGTCCAAGAACGTTGAGGAATCGTTCTACCTGCTCAACTCTTCCCGTTCGGGCTCGCTCTTAGGAAGCTGCCATCTAGCTCTCCTACTCCTCGACCAGCTTTCCAAGCAGCTTGAGTGTGACACCCAACGCCAGGATAACTGCCGCGTTGACACCCAATTCAATCATGGCATTTGAGAAATCTCCAGGTTTCACCTCACCAACAGAGAGCCTGGCACCAATCGATAGGATGCCTCGGGTAGCGGACACAATGCCGATAAAGAGGAATGGGCGTAGAGAGGTTGCGTGTGCTCTAAGGTAGTGAATGACAGTACCTAATACCTCCATGATGATGAGCACAAGCAGGAGATCAGAGACGAACTGAATGATTGCTTTGGCGACGGATGGTGGTTGCGCAGAGAGAGTAAATACAGGTGCCATCCCAACACTAAAATCCCAAAAACTGTAGCCCAGGGCAAAGAGCGCTCCCACAAAGAAGCAGGCCCCGACAATAGCGTAAATAAACGAATCTCCCCGATCGAGCAGAGTGCTTGAGAAAGTGCCAATACGATCTTCGGGCTCGTGGTGCTTGCCTATATGACCGCTAGAGGGGAGTGGTGTGCCTTTCATCTCGTCAACGCCGGTTTGATGATCCGACATACGCGTTTCTGCCTTTCAATAAAACGAAACGATATTTTTCTTTGCCGCGTAAGGATCATCTCACTGTGGGATGGGAAGCACATGATGACCTTCTCGACCGGGTTGTACCAGGTAAGACACCAGTATTTCCAGCACGAATGGTCTTTCGTAGAGCGGGCGGCGCATATCATCAAAGAAGAAGACGTGTAGACGTTCGCGCCGTCCATTCGATTTGCGGCTAAACGGCTGCATGGGGATGACAATGTCAGCGACATACCCTTGCGCCGGAATCTTCACGGCTGCTTGCTGTACAATATAGGCATAGTGTTCGTGGATGGCCGAGCGAACCTCAACGTAAACCAGTTCGTCACACACATGGGCGCCCAGGCCCGTGGACGGTATACCTTCCATCGTCCCATAAAGACGGGAGTGTGGACGGGTGGGATCGGATACCTGTCCACGGGGCAGGGTATCTGGGTCAGGTTCATCCCTGCCCATCAGACGAATACGAATGCTGAAGCCCTGGTCAGGTTGTACTCGTAGTGGGTTCTCAATGGTGGCTGCGGTTGTGGTCTGCTGTCGCTCCCCAACGAGAATACGTTGAATGTATTTCAACAACGATGCATCAAATTCTGCCTCGTCAGTTCCATCCGTAGAAGAGGAAACCTTTGTGGCAATCTGTTTGGTGAACGGAAACCCTGCTTGGGGGACAGGCGATGACCACATTCGGGCTTGTGGCTGCTCTGCTTGTGTCTGTGATGAATGCTGAGTGGGGAATAGTATACCAGTAATTTGCTTAGGCAGCTGTGGGATGGCGGGTAGCATACCGGAGATCCGCTGCGTGAGATGCTGTACCAGCGACCCGCCTGTGCGCTCACTGTCATCTTGACCAGATGCAACGTTGCTTAAGGGAGGTTCTGGCTCGTTTTGTGCTGATGGTATGCCTCTCGCTGCAGGTTGTGATTGTAGAGTTCCCTCTACCAGCGTGGGCTTCTCTGCAAGGGAATATAGGGGCAAGGGTGGTGGTGATGTGGGGGGTGGGCCCTTGCGGTTGCCCTGGTCCGGAGCGGATAATGTACCCATGGGGCCCCTCGTTGTTTCCCAAAGAACACGGGCCGGTGGTTCGTTCTTGAAAGAACGTAGGGGCATGATAGTAATGGTATCCATATCCGCTATCTGGTCCTTTTGCAGTCCATGATTACCGTTCTGCACAGGCCGTGGCGGTATTGGGTAGGCTTTTAATTCCTGGGAATCAGATCGGCTGAAAAGTGCTTCTGCCAGCTCTTTCACGCTTTGGAAGCGTTCTGAAGGCTCAAGGGACAATGCTTGCATGACGATTTCATCAACACTAACGCTAATGCGCGGGTTGATTTCATGGGGTGAGCGCAACCGTTGTTGTGTGCGCCGTATAAGCTCATCAGGTGGAGTGCCGGTCAGCAAGAGGTAGAGAATCGCACCAAGGCTATAAACGTCGGAGGCAGGTTCTACTTTGCCAAGCAGTACTTCGGGCGCGCTAAAAGATGTTTCCAGAGCAATGGCCGATGACGACTCCCCTTGCCCACTGACAATATGCGGCAGCAACCCGCGCAATTGTGGAGGCATCCAGCACACCGTGAGCCAGGGTTGACTATGGTGATCATCACCGTCGAAAAGAATAGCATGTGGATCAAGATCGCCGATGACGATCTGATGCTCATGCAGACCCTCCAGTGACTGACAGAGGCGACCCATCCAGGAGAGGGCGAGTTGCTGGCCGGGCAAACCTATGCCGCTTTGCAGGAAATCCTGCAGGGTGCGGTAGGGGCGGGGGTTGAGCGGAAGGGGATGGGGACCCTTGTGGAACCCTGTCTGGGGGACAGGTATGCCCACGTTGACCGGTTGGCCCGTGATTGTGAGGAGATGGCTTTGGCTCTCTTGTAAATCGATCACAGGCATCACATGAGCGATGCCCTGCTGGCGTAGCAAATCGTACTCCCTCTGTGCCAACTCGCTTGCTTTTGCCTGTGCTTCCTCATCCAGGCTGCTGATGTCGATGTCCCGAATAACAACCATGCGCTGTTGCTGGTTATCGACAGCGAAAAACAGCTTCACGTACGGGCGATGACGCACAAGCGATGTGATGCGGTAACGTGAAGTTGTATCAGCACTGTCCTGTGCTGGAGAAGGTCCCCTTTTCTCCTTGCCGACTCGCTCACCACAGGAACTACAGAAAATGGCGTATAGAGGCAATATAGCGTCACATCGAGGACAATGCAGATTGCCAGAAGAACTGTGCTCAGTTGTTGTTTGCAACATAGTCATTAGAGAACTTCTCCGCAATATAATTGGGATGCATTTTTTAGTAAGTATATCCTGATTATATCATAGCAGATGGGGGCTTGCGTAGCATTCCAGTACGTACAAGAGTTACCTATTCCCCAGATAGACTTTTACTGCATTTTGGGCATTTCGAGCGCGAAATGTGATGGAACCCTGTCTGGGGGACAGGTAACCCCTTGTGGGTACCAGTCTCCCCGATGGACCTAAGTACTATCCCAGCCCTTGTCACCGCTCACACGTTCTGTTAGAATCAGACATGAAAGCAGTATACTCGTTGGACCGTAGGCGTGGCGTGATACAATTACGAATATAGTTAGAAACTATGTGTCGCGAGCATCCGACATAACTCGGAGGTTATTTTTTTATGGATTTAGCCACCCTTATTTTCTGGATCATTGCCTTTGTGCTTGTCGGCTCGGCACTAGTGGTCGTGATTCAGCGCAACATCGTGCATAGCGCATTGGCATTGATATTGGTCTTCGCCATGGCTTCTGGCATCTACTTATTGCTGAACGCTGAATTCATCGCCATCGTACAGATCCTCATCTATGCAGGCGCAGTGGCAGTGCTCATCCTCTTTGCCCTCATGCTTACACGCACAAGTAACATCCAGGTGAACAGCAACCCCAACGGCAAACTATGGTGGCTGGCCCTGCCCATCTGTACATTGGTAGCTGTGGGCATCATCTTTGCCACGACCGTCAGTCCATACGCTACCACAGCTACGACCAACTTGGTGGGTTATGGCGACAAAGCGGCATGTGCATTGCCGCCAAACAACGTGGCCTACATTGGTGAGCTGTTGTACAGCCCCACCTGCTATAGCTACGTGCTACCGTTTGAAATTGCGTCCGTCGTGTTGCTGGTGGCCATCATGGGCGCGATTGTAATTGGCAGAGAGGATTAAGACCCATGGGACTCACCTTGAACCACTTTCTGGTACTCGGAGCGCTGCTTTTCTGCATTGGCCTGTACGGCGCATTGGCGAAGCGCAATGCCATTGCTGTCTTGATGGGCATTGAGATTATGCTCAACGCCGTCAATATTACCATGGTTGGCTTTTCGTTCTTTAACCATGTCAAGCCCTACTCGACCTTCTTGACTGGCCAGATTTTCGCTATTTTCATCATTACTGTCGCCGCGGCAGAGGCTGCCGTGGCCCTGGCAATGATCATTGCCATCTATCGCAGGCGCAGTACGGTGGATGTCGGCGAAATAGACATGATGAAGTGGTGATCTATGGCACTGTATGAATATTCCTGGCTGATCTTATTAGCACCGCTCTTCGCATTTGCAGTAATTGTCTTCGGCACGCGCATCTGGGATTTGTTGAGTCGCCCACGTGTCACAGCCGCAACGACGCATGAAGAGGCTCACGCCGTCGAAGAGCATGGGGCAGATGGCGAGACCCACGCCGAGCACGACAGCGACGTCGAACTGATCGAGGAGACCGGACCGCATGGCGAGAGACTCATTTTAGAAAATGACGAAGACCCGAAGGTACCGCAACTGACGACGGGAGCTAAGGTCAGTGGCTATGTTGCCATCGGTATCATGGGTCTGGCCTGCCTCTACTCGTGGGTGATCCTGCTCGTTTCAGCTAATGTCCCCCCACGGCAACCCGTCGATATTCACCTGGGAGCCATCTCCTATACCTGGTTGCAGCAATCAACCGCAAGCTACATCATCGGTTTCCACCTGGACAACCTGGCAATCGCCATGATGGTCGTCGTCACCACTGTCTCACTGCTCGTGCAGTTTTACTCCCAGGGCTACATGGAAAATTCAGCAGGGTACGCACGTTTCTTCGCATATCTCTCGCTCTTCGCCTTTTCCATGTTGATGATTGTCTTTGCCGAGAACTTCCTGGTGATCTTCATTGGCTGGGAACTGGTCGGCCTGAGTTCATATTTACTGATCGGCTTCTGGATCAACAAAAAGGCCAAACCCGCCGAGGACCGTCTTTCACCTGCCAGTGCCGCTATCGAAGCCTTCATCACAAACCGCGTTGGCGACGTGGGCTTCATCATCGGCATCATGATCCTGTTCGTAAACACGGGTACCTTTAACTTCGCCGATCTGGCCGGTCCTGCCAGTAATCCCTTGAGCGTTGCACACAACTTCGCCAACAACCAGACGCTCCTGACCATTGCCATGATCCTGGTCTTCTGTGGTGCCATAGGTAAATCAGCACAGGTGCCTCTGCAGGTCTGGCTGCCACCGGCCATGGAAGGTCCCACTCCTGTGAGCGCGCTCATCCACGCGGCAACGATGGTCGCGGCCGGAGTCTACATGGTGGCGCGCACCTTCCCACTCTTCGCCGCTGCAGGCCCCGCAGCCTTCGGCGTCGTCGCCTGGATTGGAGGCATCACCGCTCTCTTCGCCGCGACTATCGGCCTTGTGCAGAGTGACTTCAAGCGTGTACTGGCCTTCTCGACGATCAGCCAGCTTGGCTACATGTTCGTCGGCCTTGGCATAGCTAGCCCGCTCTATGGGCCCCCGTTCTATGGGCCTGGCCTCGGCATGTTCCACCTCTTCACGCATGCCTTCTTCAAAGCCCTGCTCTTCCTGGGCGCTGGCAGCGTGCTGCATGCACTGCATCATGCCATGCATAGAGAGGTGCAGGACATGCGCCTGATGGGCGGTCTTGCAAAGTATATGCCGGTCACCGCCATCACCTGGTTGATTGCCACACTCTCGATCTCCGGCTTCCCATTCTTCGCAGGCTTTTTTAGCAAGGATACCATTATCTCGCTTGCCTTTGAGCGAAACTATGGGTTGTGGGCTATCACTCTCCTGACGGCTGGCTTCACTGCCTTCTACATGCTGCGCGCTTACATCCTGGCTTTTGGTGGCAAAGGCGGCGCATACGGTGGCCTGTGGGGCGGAACCTATCGCGGCACGGGTGAACCACACGAATCACCCATCACGATTACTCTCCCCTTGATCCTGCTGGCGATTGCGTCCATCTTTGCCGGTTACTGGACACCCTTCTTCAGCTACATACAACCTGGCGCTCCCAACCTGGATATTCCAAAGATCCTGATCGACGTTTTCACAACCCCGGTGGGTGCGTTGAGTGTTATTGTGGCCCTGGCTGGCTTTGTCTGGGCCTACATACTCTACACTCGTTTTGAGCTGGCGAACATCAACGCTTTTGTGCAGAACAACCCGGTGCTGCGCGTACTCCATCGCATTGTGCTAAACAAGTTCTATGTGGACGAGTTCTACGACCTGCTGATCCGCTACGTAGTGCTTGGTATCTCGCATATTGAGCAGGCTTTCGATACCTACGTCGTTGACGGCCTGGTCAACGGCACGGCTCGCCTGGTGCTAACAATGGGCCGTGACCTGCGTCATGTTGAGACCGGTAGGGTCCAGACCTACATGGCGGCTATCTTCGGGGGTGTTGTCGTGCTGATCGCGCTCGTCTTTGTGCTGGTCAACTTCGTGAAGTGAGGATAAGACTGTGATATTTACAAGTGATCTCACCTGGATTATCCTGCTGCCGGTGATCGGCGCACTGGCGGCCATGGTTACTCCAAGGAACATTGCACGTTGGCTGGCCCTCGGCTTTACGGCGGCCACCTTCGTGCTTTCACTGTGGATTTTCTACGAAATCGCCACCAAGGGCTTTGGTAGCCTCAACGACCTGAAAGACTCGATAAACCTGCCGTGGATCACCTTCAAGGCGGGTAATATCCAATTCAATATCCGCTATTTCCTGGGTGTTGATGGGTTGAGTCTGCCCCTGGTCATGCTGAATGCCTTGCTGACCATGCTGGCAGTGATTGGCGGTTGGGAAAAAACGCGTGTCAAGGAATATATGGCCTTGATGCTGGTCCTGGAAGCTGGCGTGATGGGCGTATTCATGGCGCTCGACTTGCTGCTCTTCTTCCTGTTCTGGGAAGTTGAATTGGCTCCCATGTTCCTCTTGATCGGTATCTGGGGGGTCGAGGTCATGAAGCATGGCATGCCCGGACGTATCTATTCTGCCTGGAAATTCCTGCTGTATACGCTCTTCGGCAGTTCGGTCATGCTGGTGGGCATTCTGCTGCTCTACTTCAATTTCCCCAACACGCATCCTGCTGCCGGCATGCCGTTCACAGCTAGCATGCAGTACTATTCGATGCCCGCGCACATGCTCAGCGGCAGTGTGCAGATACCGCTAATCGGCGTCACGACGAGCCTGCAACTGCTCACCTTCTTGCTGATCTTCATGGCCTTTGCCATCAAAATTCCCATGTTCCCATTCCACACCTGGCTGCCAGACGCTCACACCGATGCTCCAACGGAAGTCAGCGTGATCCTGGCCGGCATTCTGCTCAAGATGGGAGCATATGGACTGATCCGTGTCTGCCTGGGGCTCTTTCCACAGGGTGTGCATGATTTCGCTCCCTGGTTAGCCGGATTTGCGGTGATCAATATCATCTATGGTGCAGGCATCTGCCTGGTGCAGACGGATATGAAGAGGCTGATAGCCTACTCGAGCGTGAGCCATATGGGCATCATCCTGCTTGGTGTAGCTGCTGCTGCAGGCACCGGCAACCTGGCCTTCCGTACGGCGGCATTGACAGGCGCAACCGTCCAGATGGTAAGCCACGGTCTCATTACAGGTATGTTGTTCTTCTGCGTTGGCGTCATCTACGATCACGCACACACACGCGAGATCGCCGTTTTCGGCGGTGTCGCTAAGAAGATGCCCTTGCTGGCAACGCTCTTTACCTTTGCCGGCCTGGCATCACTCGGTCTGCCAGGACTCGCCGGTTTCGTGGCAGAATATATCACGTTCACCAGTAGCTACCAGATCTGGACGGTAGCGACGACGATCTCGGTCTTTACGATGATCCTGACCGCGAGTTACCTGCTCTGGATGCTCAAGCGCGTCTTCTATGGCCCATTCAATACGAAGTGGAGTTGGTTACCCGACGCGAATCTGCGTGAGGCGATCCCACTCTTTGCTCTGTCGGCATTTATCGTGTTCGTTGGCATTTTCCCGAATTTCCTGGTGGGAGCGATTACGCCCAGCCTGGCCCAACTCATGCACGTGGCCAGTACGGCTTTGCACCCATAAAGGAGTGTTGTATGTTTCATCTCTCTGATCTTTATCTTGTCTCGCCGGAACTAAGCCTGGTGTTCGTTGCCCTGGCCGTGATGCTGGTTGACCTCTTCGTGAAGCGTCGCTTTGTGACGGTGACAGTTGCCCTGGTCGGCCTAGTCATTCCGCTAGCCTTGACGATCTCGCTGGCGTTGTCGCTTGATTTCTCGGTTGCCCATCACGCATTCTTCAACATGCTGGTGGTGGATCCATATGCCCTCTTCTTCAAGATTGTCTTCTTGCTCATCGCCACGGTAATGATTCTGGCATCCTATAGTTACGTGGGAAAATACGTCAAGGCGGAAGGTGAGTTTTACGCGCTCATGCTCTTCTCCGTGACGGGTATGATGTTGATAGCCAGTACGAGTGAACTCATCTCTATCTACATCTCATTCGAACTGTTGAGCATTCCCCT
>WNFB01001235.1_pt1 | contig 21720 bp, 20 predicted proteins | sample 5400501 | NCBI WGS metagenome assembly WNFB01 (sample SAMN13153341, study PRJNA577476) | soil metagenome | isolation source: 200 cm saprolite under Douglas fir tree site 2 hole 1 | place: USA:California | collected 2015-04-18 | reverse complement strand
TTGCCCCTACATTTAGGGATCGCTCGTCGCAGCGGAGCCTGTGAGCTGAGTGAGACGCTGCAGGAAGTAATCGCGCCACGCTTCGGGCAACGCTTCCACTGCCACCACCCGTCGCAGCAGATCGAGGTTGTGCTTGTCCTGACGATAGAGGCGCGTGATATCAGCCACCTTCACCTGATGTTCATCACGATGCAGCAGCCTGATCGGGTCTCCAGCAGCCACCTCGCCCTCCTTGAGCACCGCGAAGTAAAAACCCGTCAGCCCGCTTTGCAGGAACCGCTTGAGGATGTCGTCGCGTCCAAACTTGAGACCGAGCTTGTAGCAGGGCAGCCTGGGCTGCGTCACCATCAGTTGGGCGGACCCCACCTGAAAGCGATCGCCAATATGCACGGTTTCTTCCATAGGGACCCGATTTATCGCGTCCTCCCGATTTATCGCGCCCGCGATGGTGAGGTTCTCGCCGAACATCCCCCATGGCAGTTCCATCTCAGGAAATTGCTCTCGCCAGAAAGAATAGTATTCGGCTGGATAGGCATAGACGGCCTTATCAGGCCCCCCATGGACAGTGAGGTCAGCCTGGCGATCCCCCTCAAGATTGAGCCGTCTGATTGCGACGCGTCCTGCCACAGGCTCTTTGAAGATTCCGGTCACTACTGTTCGGCCTTTCCAGACCACTTCTTTCGGCAGCCCGACGTTGACCGACAGCACTTGCAGTGAAGCCAATGGTTGCATGCTCTTTCTCTTTCTCATGAACTACACATCTATAATGATTTAGGCTTGTATATAGGTATACCATAGAAAAATATACTTGTCAATAGCATGTTTGTATTATATAATTTCTGTAGTCCCCCGATTTATCGTGGGGAATTCCTTACTTGCAAAGAGATTAGCATAGACGGGGAAGGAGAAAAGTCTCATGGTCGAAGAACAACTGCATAGCGAAAGCAGACAGACATCCACTCCTCGGTTGGATTATGTGTTTTTGAGCGGGGTGTTAGCGCTTGATCTGGTCAATACGGAGGTAATCGTTCGGGGAAAAAGATATGACTTGTTTTCTACCCCAGAGGATGTGGCTCGCTGGTGGCAGGAAGCCTTCACGCACCATCCTGCCCGTAGGGGCCGATTTATCGCGCCCATCGCCGATTTATCGGCCTTCAAGGTCAAGGAAGAAATGCCGGCTATTATGTGGAGTCTGCCACTGCTGGAGAGAATCAAAGGGGTCCGGGCAGCTATCAGGACACTGTGTACGAATCTGGTGGAGCAGCAGCCGTTTGATCGGGAAGCGCTGACGACGCTCAATGCTATCCTTGCTACAGGCTACCCCGCGCTGGACGTTGCCTCTGGGCAGGAGATGGTTCCGGTCTATCGCACACGCGAGGCTGACCAGGGAGCTGTTCTCCTACCCATTGCGCTGTCAGCGTTACATCTGTTCACCCAGGCTGAGAAGCACCGATTGCACAAATGTAAAAATGATCGGTGCATCTTGTTCTTCTATGACACCACCAAAAGTGCCACGCGTCAGTGGTGCAGCCTCGATTGCATGAATCGAGCACGCTCCTTGCAGCATTATCGACACATCAAGAAAGAACAGGCTTTCAATTCTCTTGAGCTTCAACCACAGCATTGAAAGGACACCTTGCGACTGCCGTCTCTCGCATTGGCTGGCGTGGCAACGATCTGCTTCCTCCTGCCAAGGAACTACTCAGGCCAAGGCATCTGAAATATAGATGTCGCCTTCCATCAGCCTGCGTGCGGTTCGAGCGGCGGAGGCCTTTTCCACGTACCAACTCTCTCCCTGTTTGTGGATGCTTGCCGAGAGATCCATCACGCCGGATGGATGTCCTAGCCTCAGGCTCCCACTGGCTCGTGCCTCGTCTGAGACCGCTTCATACACCAGTGTTCCTGGGATCTGTGCCGCGACGGTGGTACAGATGGCACCGGTCAACGCATAGGCGCGGTGTAAGTGGCCCATCGACATGATCCTGGCGACCAGATCGACATCGGCGGCCTCACGCCATTCGCCATCCACTTGGAGGTAGGGCCGTGGCCGTGTCACAAAGGCGATCTTGGGGACCGAGGGGACACGGTGCGTGGCTTCCTCGATACTATCTGCCAGTCCAATGGCCACTCCGGCCGCTGCGCGCGCCGCGCCGATCCGTAGCAATAACTCCTGGTTGGTATCGATCTGCTCCGGCAGCTCCCGTCCACTCAAGCCAAAGTCATCACAGCGGCAAAACACCACGGGATTGGCGGCATCCACAATCGAGACCTCGATATGCCCCAACCCCGGCACATGCAGCATCTCCCTCACCTGTCCTGTCGGGAACAGTTTCCCTGTGACCGACCCACCGGGATCAAGAAAATCCAGCACAATCTTTGAGGCTGTCCCCGGCACCCCAGCAATGGCATAGTCACCCTCTGGCTCAAACCGACCATTGCGAGTGGGCACATGCGCGACAATCACCTTCTGTGTGTTCGTGTTGAGAAAGCGCACCTGGGTCACCGGCTCCTGGCAGGGAACCAGTCCTTCATCGATGGCATAGGGGCCGATGGCTGAGGAGATGTTGCCACAGTTGCCACGCATATCGATCAAGGGCTTCTCGATGCTCGCCTGGCCAAAGGTAAAGTTGACATCAATACCGGGTTGGGTGCCTCTGCTGATGATCGCTGCCTTACTGGTCAGGGAGGTGGCACCTCCCAACCCATCAATCTGACGGCCATAGGGGTCCGGACTGCCAAAGGCTGCCAGGATGGTCCATGTCCGTGCTTCGGGGTCCGCTGGCAGGTCCTCGTCCCAAAAGAAGATCCCCCGGCTGGTGCCGCCTCTCATAATCACCGTGCGAATCCTACACTGCATTTCAACCTCCTTACCTGATACACCATACGCTCACGTGGAGCGATTAATCATACATCCTTCATTCATTTTTATCGTGGGTGACTCCTTAGGGCCTCATGCTTCTGGCTTCACCATGGGCTTGTCTTGTGGCACGAGGCGTGGAATCTGAGGTGCCTGCCCGCGCTTGTAGACCATGATGATGCGCTTGAACGTGATGACCACCTTGCCATTCTGGTTGTAGCCGGTGGTCTTCACCGTCACGATGCCGATATTCGGGCGCGACTGTGACTCCCGCTTCTCCAGCACCTCTGATTGCGAGTAGATGGTGTCGCCCTCGAAGACCGGGTTGGGGAGACGGACCTCGTCCCAGCCCAGGTTGGCAAAGACGTTTTGCGAAATGTCGGTCACGCTCTGCCCGGTGACCAGTGCCAGCGTAAAGGTCGAGTCGACGAGCGGCTTGCCAAATTCAGTTTGTGCCGCGTAGTGGTGGTCGAAGTGAATCGGGGCAGTATTCTGCGTCAGCAAGGTGAACCAGATATTGTCCGTCGTCGTCACCGTTCTGCCCAGTGGATGCTGGTACACGTCGCCGACCTCGAAGTCCTCGAAGAATCGGCCTTGCCAGCCCGCTTTCGTTGCCATGCGTAGGTTCCTCCTTCTTGTTTGCTCGTGCTAAATCACATGCTCGGCTCGCATCTGATTGATCTGCTCGTTCCGGTAGCCGAGGGAGCGGAGAATCTGCGCTGTCTGCTCCCCGAGGGCTGGGATGGGGTCCATCCGCGGCTCGACGTCACGCATCGTGACCGGCGGCAAAAGCGCCTTGAGCGGCCCGACGGGAGAGCCGATCTCACGCCAGCGCTCGCGTGCCTGCAGCTGCGGGTGGTCCCAGAACTCCTGCATCGAGTTCATACGGGCGTTGGCGATCTGTGCCTGGTCCAGCCGTGCGATGACCTGGTCGATGGTGAGCTGATTGAAGACGGCGTCGATCATGGCATGCAGCGCCTCGCGGTTGGCCACACGTTTGGCGTTGCTGTCGAATCGAGGGTCGGTCGCCATCTCGGGCTGTTCGAGCACCATGATGCAGAATTGTGCCCACTCGCGCTCATTCTGGAGGCCAAGATTGACCTGCTTGCCATCGCCAGCGCGGAAGGGACCATAGGGCGCGATGGTGGCATGACTCGCTCCAGTGCGCGGCGGTGGGGTGCCACCATAGGCCGCGAAGTACGCCGCATAGCCCATCCACTCCCCGAGGGCCTCGAAGAGCGAGACTTCCAGGACGGTTCCTTTCCCCGTTCGTTCGCGTTGGTAGAGCGCGGTGAGAATCCCGGTGAAGGCATACATGCCAGCAGAGATATCGGCAATCGAGATGCCCACTTTCGCTGGGGTTTCCTGAGTTCCGGTCACGGAGACGAGTCCCGTTTCACATTGCACGAGCAGATCATAGGCCTTCTTGTCGCGGTAGGGCCCCGAAGCACCGTAGCCAGAGACGTCGCACACAATCAGGCGTGGGTAGTGCTGGGCCAGAACCTCAGGACCCAGCCCCAGCCGCTCAGTGGCCCCCGGGGCAAGGTTCTGGATGAACACGTCAGCGTCCTCGAGCAGCTGGTGGACAATCTGCCGGGCCTCCGGGTGCTTGAGGTCAAGGGTCAGACTCTCTTTGGAGCGATTGAGCCAGACAAAATGGCTGGCCATCCCTCTCACCGTCTCATCGTAGTCACGTGCAAAGTCCCCCACACCGGGACGCTCGATCTTCACGACGCGTGCTCCCAGGTCGGCCAACTGGCGCGTCGCGAACGGGGCCGCGACTGCCTGTTCAATCGAGATAATGGTGATTCCTTCTAACGGCAACATGAGTAGACCCTCCTCATGGTAACAGCTATATGATCCTCTTGTTCCTGGTGGAACATTGCTCCCGTAGCTCCCCGATTTATCGAGGGAGCCCGATTTATCGTGGGTGGCGTCCTAGCTCTCCAGGCGACCCTGGAGGAAGAGCCAGCGGATAAACTCCTGTCGCTTGCGCTGTGGGTCATCCTCATGATAGACCCCGTGGGTATACAGGGCTCTAAGTGCGAGGAGGCTATCAATCTGCTCCTGCGAAAAGCCTTCTTGCTCAAGTTGCTGTACTTTCGTCTCGGTTGGAAATTTCTCTCTTGGTGCCATGGGTGGCCTCCTTTCTCTCAAGGTTACCGGGAGTGTGCGTCATGCTCGACGGTACAGGCTGTCATATCGCCTGGCTCGTAGCTCCCCGATTTATCGAGGGAGCCCGATTTATCGTGGATGCGCCTGTCACTCCTGTGATCCGGCCAGGCGGTGTGTTTAGCCTGTCAGAGCAAGTCTCCCCAGGACACGATCAACCATTTCACCGGACAGACCGAGGTACGCTGCCGGATCGAGCAGCTTTGCCAGGGCGGCTCGGTCGAGGGAGGCGTCGATCTCCTCGTTCTGCGCCAGCAGATCGAGCAATGGCTGCCCACTGACGCTTGCTTGCCGACTGATGTCATACACCAGGTCATGGGCCCGCTGCCGCCCGAGATGTGGTGCCAGTCCCATCATCACGGCTTCGGTACTGATCAAGCCCTGGGTGATCTCCAGATTGGCACGCATACGCTCGGCGTCGACCTCCAGGCCTGCGAGCAGCGTGCGTGCCTGTTGCAGGGCACCAGCCGTCAACAAGAAAATCTCGGGCACGGCTATCCATTCAATTTCCCAGGGACCGGTGGAACGCTCGTGATCCTCGACCATCGCATCGAGGAGGGCTGCCACGAGTTGGCGAACCATCGCCACGCAGGCGTGAATGTAATTGCAAGAGATTGGATTGCGCTTCTGCGGCATCGTACTACTTGAGCCACGGTCTTTGGCGTAGGGCTCGAATACCTCGCCGACCTCTGTCTGCATCAGCAGCTTCACATCGGTCGCGATCTTACCCAGTGTCCCGGTTACCAGTCCCAGGAAGCAGCCGACTTCGGCGATCCGGTCGCGTGCGGTGTGCCAGGCGATATCAGGTTGGCCGAGCCCAAGCTCCGCCATCAGCCCCTCCTGCACTTCTAAGCCAGCAGTACCAAGCGAAGCAAGGGTACCAGCAGCACCGCCGAACTCGCCTACGAGCACACGAGGGCGCAGTTCTGCCAGCCGCTGCCGGTGCCGCTCAATGGCCGAGAGCCAGGTGGCTACTTTGTAGCCGAACGTGATCGGGACCGCCTGTTGCAGATTGCTGCGTCCTGCCATCGGTGTATCGCGATAGCGGCGGGCAAGATCGGTCAGGTGGCCAGAGACGGCTGTCAGGTCATCCTCGATGAGCGAGAGCGCCTGCCGAATCTGCATGATCGTGGCGGTATCGGTGACGTCCTGGGTAGTCGCGCCCCAATGACAATACTCTCCCAGATGATCAGAACATGCGGCCACCAGTTGCTGCACCACGGGCAGCACAGGATAGCCGATCAACTCCGTCTTGCTCTTGAGCTTCGCCATGTCGATGATGTCGAGGGTGCATTTGGCGGTAATTTCATCGGCAGCCCGCTGTGGGATGAGGCCCAGGCGGGCCTGCACGTTCGCCAGCGCTGCCTCAATGTCGAGGTAGCATTGCACCCGATTCTCGTCAGAGAAGACCTGGCGCATTGCTTCACTACTAAAGATATGGCGGAAGATGGTCGAGTCGATCACAGTTGCCGTCATAAGTTCTTTCCTTTCTTTTTCGCTACTGATGAAAGTGTAGTCAACTGGACATAAACTTCGCATAAACATGGCCGCCCTCGTCATAAATAGCGCGTAAATATTCGTTCTCAAATCCCTGGTTCGTGGTAGAAGGGTTCAGGCAGCCGAGGTACCATGTGGGTAGCCAACGTGGTATAATGCACACGAATCGACACCCAGGCGCGGGACAGGCCTGCGACCTGGGCGGCTGTAGGTCCCCGATTTATCGTGGAACCAATGATGAGGGTGCATTCACCGTCTTCGATGCACTCATCGAGCGCATCGAGGCTGACGTGTTCGGTGATCTTTGGAGTTTTGGCAGACGCGCAAACGGGTCACCCGACAGGCTTCACTCGGGAGTACTGGCTATGCTGCATTTCGTGCGTCGATCGCTCCTGGTCCAATTGGTGAGCGTGTATCTGCTCTTTGTCATCGTCGTGCTGATCGGAGGCGTGGAAGTCAACGCTGTGGTCGAGCAGCAGTTGCGCGCTGACGTCCAGGCATCAGATCAGGCACTGGCGCAGGAGATCGCGCTTCAGACCAGCCTCCAGCTGCGAGGTGACGAGAACGCGCTTGTCGCCCTCGGCAAGCTTGCGGGACAGGCCGGTACACCTGCCGCGATGGTGAGTACCTTCCGAGCCTTCCAGGCCGCTCGCAGCGACGTGGATCAGGTCTACTGGCTCGACCCGGTGGGTGTTCTGCTCGTCTCCTGGCCGTCGGGCAAGGTCGGGTTAGGGGCTGAGTTCTCGCCTCCCACTGTTGTCCAGCGGGCCCGCATGGCCACCAGCCCGGTCTTCGAGGTGGGCATTGCGGCTGAAACCACCTTCAACGCGGGTGTCATCGTCGCTGAACCTGTGCGCGCTCCCAGTGGGAAGTTGGTCGGCATCGTAGCGGCCAGCCTCTCGCTTGTCGAGCTAAGCGCCCCCCTGAGAACTGTCGTACAGGCTCAGCAGCGTCAGGGCCGACGACTCATGATCAGCGTCATAGATGACACGGGTGAGCTCATCGCCACGCCCGATAACACGCGGATCTTGCAGACGGTGCTGGACGAACTGCCGGGCGCCGATCAGGCGCTGCAAGGCCACACTGCCTCACGCCTGGGTCCAGGGCCCGGTGGCCAGGACTGGCTTTTCAGTGCCGTTCCAGTCCCGGATGTCGGCTGGGCCGTCGTCGTGCAGCGACCTGCAGCCGAGGCCCAGGCCGTCGTCGCTCAGTTCCATCTCTGGTTGCTGACTGCCGCACTGCTCTTCGCCATCGGTGGCCTGCTGTTCTGGCTCATGCTGCTGGTCCGGGTCATCCGACCTCTCCACACCCTCTCCATCCAGCATCAGGCGCTGCCTGCCTCGGAGCAATCCATCCCAGTACATACGAACGTCCTCGCTGCACGCAATGACGAGGTTGGGGATCTGGCACGTTCGCTCGTCCGTCTGGAGCTCGACGGGCTGAAAAAACTTGGCGAACTGCGCACGCTGCTTGAAACGTCGAACGCCGTGGTTGGGTCGCTTGAACCTCACGCTGTCGTCGGAGAGATCATTCGCGAAGTGCGAAGGCTGGTGGATGTGCAGGCCGCAGCAGTGCTTCTCCCAGACGAGCATGGTGTGCTGCGCGTGCTGGCAAGCTCCGGCCATAGTGAACGCTACCACAACGTGCTCTCCCTGTCTCCTGAGAATGTGAGTTCGGCACCGGTGCTGGCACTACGCGACGGTAAACCGGTGCAGAAACTGCTCGGTCCCGAACAGCCAGTGCCTTCACTCTCCTACGACGAAGGATTCCGCTCGGTGCTGGCGATCCCGATCATCAGTCGTCATGTGGGAGGCGTGATTCTACTGGTGCATCGTACCGAGCCCCGTCCTTTCAACCAGAACGAGATTAACTTGCTGCTGACGTTCGCCAACTACGCTACACTTGCCTGGGAACATGCAGTGCTTTATGAGCGCAGCGATGAAAGACTCCGCGCGGTGGCACAAGAGAACGAGCGGCTTTACCAGCATGCCTCGGAAGAGAAGCAAAAGCTGGAGGCGATCATGAGCAGTATGAGCGACGGACTGGTGCTGACAGGCATCGACGGGATGGTGCTGTATGCCAACCAGGGAGCAAGCGCTATCGTGGGTCTACCCAGCGAGGCGTTGGTAGGCTACCCCATTAGCACCCTCTACGATGCGCTGCGTGCAAGGGCAGTCGATCCCGCGGATTGCGAGCGGATTCTAGCGCAGGCTGAGTCCACCGAAACCACGGAGTTGGTTGTTGAAATCAGGCGCTATGACCGGCACCGTGCCATCCACCTGCGGCTGTTCGACGTGGGTGACGAGTCAGGGCGGGCCATTGGGCGCGGCCTGCTTCTGCGCGATGTGACCCGCGAGCGCGAGCTTGATGAATTCAAGACGACGCTCTTGGCGGCGGTTGGCCATGAATTGCGTACCCCACTGGCGGCAATCAAAGGCCACGCCTCGACGTTGCTCCAGAAAGACATAACCTGGCCGCTTGCTGACCAGCGCCATTTCCTGCAGACGATCAGCGGCGAAGCCGATCGCCTGGCGCAGCTTGTAAGCAACCTGCTCGACCTCTCGCGCCAGGAAGCTGGGCTGCTCCTCCTCAATCGCGGACCTACAAGGATGCAGGATCTCGTAGTGAAGATCATCGAGCAGCTGAGTCATGCGGGTGCCAGCATATCTTCGCACATCCCCGACGACCTGTCTCTGGTCAACGTGGACAGCGCACGCATAGAGGTCGTGCTCCACAATCTGGTCGCCAATGCGCTGGTGTACGGTGATGGCGAAGTGCGTATCACCGCCGAGAGGCGGGACGATGTGATTGTCGTATCAGTTTCGGACACTGGACCTGGCATCGCTCCCGACGAGTTGCCCCATGTGTTCGAGCGTTTCTACCGAGCTCGCTATGGCCGCCAGCAGCATTCTGGCGGCACTGGCCTCGGATTGACCATCTGCAAAGCTTTCATCGAGGCCCATGGAGGCGTCATCTGGGCGGAAAACAGCGTGCAGGGCACCACTATCTCATTCTCACTGCCGCTCGTCTCGCCTACAGATGCCGCTGTGCCTGTTGATACAAGGGCAAAGGAGCTCTCGACAGAGGAACGGAGGTATGTATGACGACAAAGGCAAGGCGCATTCTGCTCGCTGAAGATGAAGTCGCGCTGCGCGACTTCGTGAGCCGGAATCTGCGCGCACGTGGCTTCGAGGTACTAGAAGCAAGCAATGGATTGGAGGCCATGGCTCTGTGGGAGCGAGAAGATCCACATCTGCTGATTCTGGACATCATGATGCCACGCATGGACGGCTTCGAAGTCTGTCGGCGCGTACGCGAGCATTCTGTTGTGCCCATCATCGTGTTGACCGCGCTGGATGCTGAAAGTGAGAAGGTTACAGCACTCGATCTCGGCGCAGACGATTACCTGACCAAGCCGTTCGGGGTGGAAGAACTCCTGGCCCGCGTGCGTGCCGTGTTGCGCCGTACCCAATGGGAGGCGATGCCGCCTGTGAGTGGCATAAAACAATTTGGCGACCTCGAGATTGACCTTACAGGGCATATCGTGCGACTTCGCGGGGCGGAAGTGCGGCTGTCACCAATAGAATTTGCCCTTCTGGAGCAACTGATCATTAACGCAGGCAAGGTGGTTACTCATCGCGTGCTGCTGCAGCGTATTTGGGGACCTGAATACGGCGGCGAGGCCGAGTACCTGCGCGTTTATATCAACCGTTTGCGCCAGAAGCTGGAGTCCGACCCTGCCCATCCGCGCTACTTAGTCACTGAGCCGGGCGTCGGGTATCGCTTTGTTGCGCCGGAAATTGAGAGAGCACGCAAATACCCTCCTTCAGCGCAAAACAGCAGCGACTAAGGAGTTGACCGTCGTCGACTCAGGTTGTGCTACCATCGTTGCTATTCCACAGCTTGTAGCCGCGCAAGCCGGGCATTGTCCTGTTGCCGTTTGGCGTCGGCTTTGCCCAGCAAGTCGTCGATGTGCTCCTTCGGCCAGATCACTACGCCGTCCTCATCGGCGATGATCAGGTCGCCATCGCGAATGAGTATACCCCCGATAGAGACAGAGCCGCCGACCACCACAGGACCCTGTTTGTTTGATGCTGCCGGTGTGATACCTCGGCACCACACGCTGAAATGCTGCATCTGGCGAATATCCCTGGCATCGCGGACCAGGCCATCGGTGACGAGGGCAACGATGCCTGCCTGCTGCATTTCGAGTGCCATCAACCCGCCAATTGTCGCGGTACGCGAGGTGCTGCCACCCGCGACGACCAGCACTGAACCGGGCGAGTGTGGGGCTTTCATCGCTTCGCGTACGGACAGGTTGTCGTCCTGGCTCATGAGGGCTACGAAGGCGGGACCGACGACTCGCGCATTTGGCTTGAGTGGACCGATCCAGGAAGGAAGAACGCCTCGTCCTTCGGTCGCATCCGACGCCAGTGTGGAAGCAAGCCAATCTGGAAACTCATCCATGGTGATCTACCTTTCAAAATGAATTTCCCGCGATAAATCGGGGGACTACATGCTGTGTCTTGGTCAGAGGTGGACGCGCTCGTCGACGAAGACAGCTCGGATGCTGGCTTTGAGGCCAGCACCCGAGCGTTCATACCAGGGAACTTAGCTCGCGTTGCTCGCAAACTGGTTGGTGTAGGTCAAGCTGAGATCGATCTGCTTGCTCTGCGGGATCAGATTGCTCTGATACTCGATATTGAGCACGGACTGAGGTGCGCCAGCAGGCATTGACCCGTCCGGACTGAAGATGGCCATCTGGTTTTGCAACGCCGTCACGTAGAGGGCTTTATTGCCGGCATAGTAGTCAGGTGGCATCATGTCGGCGATCTGCACCGCCGTATGCGTGTGCATCCACTTCAGCGTTTTGACGTAGGCGTTCACCAGCTTCTGGACAACGTCTTGATGGCTGGTGACGTAACTGTTGTTCATAAACAAGCAGATGAACGGGTAAGGCCCGCCAAGAGCCGCCTGCGTCGACTCCGGAGTGCGCAGGTCCACCAGGACTTTGCCGACACCGCTAGATACAAGACGCGAGATCGTCGGTTCGGTCGTCATGCCTGCATCGATTTTGCCCTGCTGCAGCGCTGCGATAAAGGTATCGCCGGCGCCCACGGGCACAAAATGCACCTGGTCTGGCGTTATCCCGACCTTGTGCAGCAGGGCGGTGGTCAGGGTTTGTGTTCCTGAGCCGAGTTCGGTGACGCCCAGGTTCTTGCCTTTGAGGTCGCTAACTGAATGAATCTGGCCGGCTTCTTTGGCGGAAACCATTTCGGCTTCACCGGGCGCGACGTTCAGTAGGACCACGGCCTCCATTTGCTTGCCCAACGCTTGCAGCTCGATGGTGTGGTTGTAGGACCCCGAGCCCGCATCCACCTGGCCCGCTAGCACTTCATTCTCCGACGACTGCCCCGAGGCCTCGTCGATCAGCGTCACTTCGAGTCCCTCCTGCTTAAAGTATCCGAGCTGCTGGGTGAGCTCGTTCGGCAAATAGATCTGCTTGCTCAGCCCTCCTACCATGATCTTGAGTTGCGTTATTGTAGTAGCGGTACCATTGACGGTGGTGGTAGTGGTACTGGGTCCGCTGCTGCCGCACGCACTAAGCAGAAAAACTAAGATGATGCTGGTTATCAGGCCAAACCGTCGACCCTGTCGACTCCACGTGTTCATAGATTGTCTCCTCTCAGTTTTCGCTGGTCACCTACGTGACCAGTTGAGATGTTGCCGCCAACAGATCCCATTGATCGGGCGGTTTTCTTGCTACAGTGACACATCTCGTAGGTGTTCTTCCCCTTTTTTGCCATTTCCTCCTTCTCCTTGCATCGAGGCTCGGCCGAAGGCTCGTCGCGACAGCGGCCTTGCAGCGATGGATTGATGTCGCTTGCTTGCATCGCTGCCAGACCCCAGGCTAAACCCACCAGTGACGTAGCAGCGATGTGAGGTGCCGACTCGTTCTGCCCATCCCTGCTCTACATGGCCACGTCGCTGATAGTATTGGGCCGCCAGCTGATCAGGCGGTTTTCCAGCGCGGTGATCAGGAGCTCCGCAAGCAAGGCGAGCACTGCCAGGATCACCATCGCCGCGAAGATGCCATTGGCGTTGAAGGTGCCCTGCGCGGTCTGGATCATCAGGCCGATGCCCTGGGTCGAGCCCAGGTACTCGCCGACCACGGCGCCGACCAGCGCAAAGCTAAAGCTGGTGTGCAGGCTGGCGGTGATCCACGTCAGGGCGGAAGGGATGATCACGGCAGTGGAGAGTTGTCGCTGGTTCGCCCCCAGGATGCGTGCGTTGGCGAGCAGGTTGCGATCGACCTCGCGCACCCCCTGAAAGGCGTTGTAAAAGACGATGAAGAACACCATCACGGCCGCAAGCGCGACCTTGGATTGCATGCCCAGGCCCAGCGCGATGACGAAGATGGAGCCGAGCACGATACGTGGGATCGAATTGGCTACCTTGATGTAGGGGCTCAGGACGTCGGAAAGGAACCGATTGCGTCCCAGCACCACGCCAAAGATGACCCCGAGCACCACGCCGACCACGAAGCCCAGGACAGTCTCTTCTAACGTGGCGGCGATCTGCTCCCACAACGGGCCCTGCGCCGTTCCCTGCGTCACCCAGGTGACGAGCTGTGCCCAGATGCCAGAGGGTCGGCCCCAAAAGAAGGGGTCGACGATGCCGATGCGGGTAGTGAGTTCCCAGCCGCCGATGATCACGACCAGCAGCAGAATGCGCAGCGTGTTGACCACCATGCGGCGGCGACGGACGACAGCGGTGGCCGATGGCACTCCTGTGCTCTCAGGAGTGGTGATGGTTCCTTTAGATTCGTTGCTTATTGCGCTCATAGCTAATCAATACCTCGTTGCGAAGATCTTCCCAGACTTCGTGATACAGTTGGACGAAACGCGGCTCGAAGCGGATTTCCTCCACCTTGCGCGGACGCGGCAGGTCGATCGTATAGATGCCCTTGACGGTGGCCGGCCCGGCCGTGAGGACGCACACCCGGTCGGCCAGGGAGATGGCCTCCTCCAGGTCGTGGGTGACGAAGACCACGGAGGCCGAGAGGGTGGACCACATCTGGAGCAGTTCGTCTTCCATCAAGGTGCGCGTCTGCACGTCGAGGGCGCTGAACGGCTCGTCCATCAACAGGATCTGCGGCTCGTTGATAAAGGTCTGGGCCAACGCCACCCGCTTGCGCATGCCGCCAGAGAGTTGGTGCGGGTAGCGGTCCTCGAAACCGGACAGCCCGACACGCGCGATCCAATCGTGAGCGCGCTCGCGCGCCTCGGCTTTTGGCTGACCGCGGAACAGCGGGCCGGTGACGACGTTGCTGAACACATTCTTCCAGGGGAAGACCGCGTCAGCCTGGAAGACATAGCCAATGCGCGGGTCGATGCCCTGCACGGGTTTGCCCATCACCTGCACCGAACCTTCACTCGCCCGCTCCAGGCCGGAGATGAGACCCAGGGTGGTGGATTTGCCGGAGCCGGTCGGCCCAACCACGGCGACGAACTCACCAGGTGCGACGCTGAGGGTGAAGTTCCGTATCGCGGTGTAGGCCTGGCCCGTTGGTGTCGGGAACCGCTTGGTGACGTCGCGTAATTCGATGGCGTAGGTGCCCCGGTCCGACGCATTGTGTGTACTGGTTGATACATCTTTCATAGGTAGAGAGTCGATCACAGTACTCCTTTCATGGATGGTCTTCTGGCACCACTTCGTGTGTAGCAGTGCGAGTCGTTGCTCGCAAGCAGGGTGTGCATCTGAATCACAGATGTGTCACCGTCTCAGGATGAGTGAACCGTGCTACGAGCTTATGGTGAAAGTATAGTCGATTGAACGTAAACGGCGTATAAACGTGACCTACCCCGTCATAAATAGCACGTAAATATTCGTGCTCACGTTCCACACGGGGTACACACCGCACCATTGACTTTTCGTCCTCTCCACTGTATATTTCTGATAGATAGTTATTGACTATATCATCTTAAATAGTCATTTATCTGATTGCAAAGGAGAAAGACGTTTGGTAAATCAGAGTCATGGTGCGAGCATACGACAACGGGAAGTCTCCAGGCGTCAGGCTCGGGCCCAGCGCATTCTGGATGCTGCTGCAGCATTGATCCTGCGCTGGGGCTACAACAAGACCACCCTCGACGATATCTCCAGGCAGGCTGGAGTCGCGAAAGGCACGATTTATCTGCACTGGAAAACACGAGAAGAGCTGTTCGCAGCACTCATCAAACGTGAAAAGCTAGAGATGGCAAAGGATCTCAAGCAGCGCATCGAGCGCGATCCCGAGGGTGCAACGCTTCGAGGGATACTCAAACACTCAGCGCTTGCTCTGATGAAACGCCCGTTGCTGAAGGCGGTCTTTCTGCGCGATATGGAGGTCATAGGGAAGTTGGCACACAGCGAGCATAGCAGTGCTGCCTATGCAGAGAGGCTGGCGGGCTTCAAAACCTACCTCGAATTGCTGCGCGAACATGATCTGGTGCGTATTGACCTCAGTCTGCGAGCGCAAGTGTATATGTTCAGCGCCATTTTTGCAGGGTTTTTCCTCGTGGCGCCATTGGTGCCCGACGAATTCACGCTTTCTGACGAGGAGCTTGCAGAGTTGATGGCCGAGACGGTGCACTGTACACTTGAGTCTGGTCGCTCTGTCCCATCCGATGAATTACAAACCGTCTCCCACGCCTTTATGCAGTACCTGAATCGTGCTACAGCACTTGCACAAGAACAATTTCAGAAAGAGGTAGAATCATGACCTTTCAGGAGAGTTCACGCGTGAGCAATGAACAAAGTATCCCTCTCATTTTAGCACTGGATGATGCCTCTGCCACACTGGAGCAGGTGGGAGGAAAAGGGGCTTCGTTGGCACGCCTGGCAGCGGCTGGCATGCCTGTGCCGCCTGGTTTTCACGTCACCACCGCAGCCTATCGCCGCTTTGTGTCCGAGAATGGGCTGCAAGAGCAGATTCTGGCGGCTGTCTCCGGTGTACCGGCTGTCACTGCCGATGATCCAGCTCAGCTCGAAGAGGCATCAAGGCAGATAGCAAGGCTGTTCGTGGATGGTGTGATGCCGGTTGCTATTGCCGAGGCGATTTGCCAGGCGTATGCTGCACTTGGCGGAGGGGACCTGCCCGTCGCGGTGCGTTCCTCTGCTACCGCTGAGGACCTGCCTGAGCTGTCCTTTGCCGGTCAGCAGGAGACCTTTCTCAACATGCACGGCGAAGCGATGGTCCTCGATGCCGTCAAACGCTGCTGGGCTTCGCTCTGGACGGCGCGAGCGATTGACTACCGCGCACGCCATGGCATTGCGCAAGAGGAGGTGAGCCTGGCGGTGGTCGTGCAGGAACTGGTGCCCGCCGATGCAGCAGGCATCCTCTTCACCGCGAATCCGCTGACGGGGGCGCGCGACCAGGTGATGATCAACGCGGCCTGGGGCCTGGGTGAGGCAATTGTCGGTGGGCAGGTCACCCCCGATACGGTCGTGGTTGACAAATCAAGCGGGACGATTACTGAACAGCAGATCAGTGAGAAGGACGTGATGACCGTGCGCACCCTGGAAGGCACGCACGAGGAACCGGTGCCAGCAGATCAGCGCACCCAGGCAGTGCTCAGCCCGGTGCAAGCTGCTGAACTTACCCGCATCGGTGCGCAGATCGAGGACCTCTATGGTCGGCCAATGGATATCGAGTGGGCGCTGCACGATGGCCGTTTCTTCATTGTGCAGGCCCGCCCAATCACCGCCTTGCCCGAAGCTGCCGCCGGGTCTCAGGTGGCACAAGCAGCAGAGTGGAAACTTCCCAATGCCAAAGGGCACTACTACCGTAGTAGTGTATTCGAACTGCTGCCTGATCCGCTTTCACCCCTGTTCGCCACGCTCGGACTCCCTGTATGGTCCAGGGCCACAATGGAACTCGTAAGGAGCATAGGGATAGCGTGGCCTGATGAGGCATTGATCACCATCAACGGCTACGGCTACTATAACTACACCCTCACGCCTGCACAGACGGCAAAGATGGTGCTGGCCATGCCACGTATCCTGGCCATCCTTCTGCCTCGCCTGTTGCGCACCTCACGGACACGCTGGCAGGAGTCGCATTCCAGGTATGCAGCAGTTGCTGACTACTGGCAAACAAGAGACCTGGCGACCACCTCAGCCGCAAACCTTCTGGGTGGAGTACGCGCCATCACCTCCGAAGCTGCTCAGTACTATCTCTCTGTCCAGAGTGGCATCCTGCCAGCGGCGTACATGAGCGAGTTGCTCTTTACTCTGGTGTACAACAGGCTGATCAAGCGCCATAATGATCCACCTGCTCTGACGTTTCTGCTGGGCTATGATAGTGCGCCGATTCAGGCCGAGAAATCGCTGTATGACCTGGCACAGTGGGTACGCGGACAGCCAGAACTGGCCACGATGCTGGCGAACATGTCGAGCAACGAGTTTGCCGCCGCATATCAGGTAGAGCGGATAGCGGGTGTTGAAGAAGGGATATGGTCGGAGTTCCGACAACGTTTTGCGGCTCACCTGGCAAGATTCGGAGACGCAATCTACGATCTCGACTTCGCCAAGGCCGTGCCTGCTGATGACCCGGCATCATTGCTGGAAACCCTCAAATTCTTCCTGAGCGGCGAGGCACCCGATCCCCATGCACGCCAGGAAGCAACGGCAGCGGCACGCGAACAAGCAGTACAGGCGATGCTCACGCGACTGCACGGAATGCGCCTGTCGTTGTTTCGGCGGCTGGTGGGGTGGGCTCAGGGATTTGCCCCCTTGCGCGAGGACGCGTTGGCCGATGTGGGCCTGGGCTGGCCGGTATTGCGCCGGATGCTGCGCGAGATCGGTCGGCGTTTGACCGAGGCGAGCGTTATCGACACACCAGACGACGTGTTCTGGTTAACCCAGGACGATGTGCAGGCCGCTGCAACTGCGCTTGACACAGGACAACCGCTAGCGGACTATCACACAGTCGTGGCCGAGCGGCGTGCGATATGGGAGAGTGAACGCGCCGTGACGCCACCAGTGAGCCTGCCAATTAAAGGTGGGGCCCGCTTCCTGGGGATTGACTTCAGCAGTATGATGCCAGCTCGCACCGACCAGCCCGAGGGCAATGTGCTGAAAGGAATCGCTGCCAGCCCTGGTCAAGTCGCTGGCCCGGCGCGAGTGATCTCGGGTCCCAACGAGTTTGATCAGATGCGACAGGGTGATATCCTGGTGGCAAGGATCACGACGCCCGCCTGGACACCGCTCTTTGCCCTTGCCGCGGGGGTCGTTACTGATGTGGGTGGCCCACTCAGCCACAGCTCTATCGTAGCCCGCGAGTATCATATTCCGGCTGTTCTGGGGACTGGCGTGGCAACCGAGCGTCTGAGCAGTGGACAGCATGTCACGGTCGATGGGGATGCCGGCACAGTCACGGTATCCAGCTAATACATGAGTGGCGGGTTGGGCCAGTTCATATTACTGACCTGGTTAGCCGGGATGTTGAGTACGACTTGACCGTCATCTACGTTTTGAATGGCATTGAACGGCGCGTAGACGTCACGCTTCATCGGGAGGTCAATAAGAAAGTCGTTCTCGCGGACATCGCGCACCTGTCCGATACTCCCCATGTCCGACCCTACGACCTGCATCCCTGGCTGTATCTGCGGGTTGGACGCTACATAGGACTGGCCTGGGACTTGTGGGTTAGGTGCTGGAGCTGCATAGGGCTGGTTTGGTACCTGCGGATTGGAGGCAGGTGGTACAAAAGGCTGGCCAGCCATCTGCGGGTTAGCTCCGGGTGCCTGAACAGCCTGAGCTTCTAGCTGATGGGCAATCGTTGCCAGCTTCCTCGCTGCTGCTTCTTCCTGTTGGAGACCACCTCATAACATACTTTACGTAGATGGGCACTCCAACTTGGCTAACCTGCTTGCCACTCCAGGCGGTATTCGCAGCCGCGAAGACTACAAACAATGGATCTGTCTTGTGAGCAGAGCTTCTGATCTCTACAGCAGACCTCTATTGTGTTTTCCTCTTGCTCCAAAAAAACGGTTGTCCTCGTTTATCAGTTGGGTTCAGTAGAAACCCGGTTTGGTGTTTGCATCGATAAACTATTCCTACCTCTTGAAGAAGGGAGAAAAAATCATGGCTCTGCGACCTGACTTAGCTGGAAAGCGGCTTAAGGGGATAAATGATCCCGCAATCTACCTCGTTGATGATGATGGGTCTCGGCGATGGATTCCCAATCCACCAACCTACAATAATTTGTTCCGTGACTGGAACGGTGTTGAGGAGGTCATTGACATCAATGACATAGACCAAGGCCCCAACATCTCGGATGGAGCTATCCTCGCAAAAGATCCTAACTTAGCTCCAGTCTACTTGATTGACAATGGACAGAAAAGGTGGGTCACAAGCCCAGCGGTGATGGACAAGTTTTACTTCTCGTGGAATGCCATTCAGTCGGTTCCCAATATTGTGCTCAGTTTCGTCCCATCAGGGTCTGATATCACCTAGCTGCCTTTCCAGGCGGTCTCAACTGAGCTAGATGGCCTGGTAGGCTCTGCCGAGAGCTTTACTACGTTTGGTGTACGAGACCTTGGAAGAGAGGGTTTCTCCGTGATAGGGGCCTGCTGTAGAGATCAGAAGCTCTACTCACAAGACAGATCCGGTCAGGGTTTGCCAACGCTCACGCTGCAAATTCCGGTCGCGGGCCTCATAGGCCAAAGAGCCTTCTGCAAAAGGTCCAGCGTGGCTTTGATACCTTCTTATCCTGAAATCGCGATATCGGGAAAGGTCAGTTGCAGCGCTGAGGGCCTGGGATGGCGTTTCTTCCGCTTTCTCTGCTCGGGTCGTCGCAACGCCAGAAGCCACTCTGTATCCGTCAGTTGCCAGAGGTCAAGCTGCGGGCTGCGGAAATGCGTCTGGATCCGTCGGGGATTCTTCACCTCAAGAATGTGCTTGTGGTCTGGTTGGAAGACAATGGAATAGAGTGAGAGCGTCGTCGTCTGGTATTCGATCTTGAGCGTTCCCTCATAGACCCAGACGAAGACCTCTTCACCCGCCAGCCCATCTTCCCCAAAGAAGCGCCAGTTCCTGAACTTGATATACCCATACTTATCGAGATGGCGCGTAAACTGAGTCGCATACAGTATGCGCGAGAGGACGGTTTCCGGGTAGGTTCGTCCTAGTACGCCACGCAGTACTTCTTGGGGACTGTGCCGTCCGTCTTGTCGTGCGCGATGGGCAAAATGGTGTTCAGCATTGTAGTTCTGCCACCACTTTGTATGTTCGTGTAGTATCTCCGACCAGGTCCGTGCGTTAGAAAACCCGTGGTCGGCGAGACGGCGTTGGATCGAGAACAAGGTTTCCGCGTAATTTTGCCAGGGCGAGCCCGCCTCGATGCGTTCCTTGCGAATTCCGAGCATGTCGTAGAGCTGCATTGCAACATTTGAGTAAAAGATGCCGCCACCATCCGTGACGATGGCTTCTGGTGCGCCGTAACGACGAATAGCATCGGCCAGGACGGAGAGATAGTCCCACTGATTCTGTGTGCGCGAGATGGCCGAGGAGAGTACCATGCGCGAGAAGTTTTCAAACACGGTGATGATGTACACCGGCTTGGGATCTTCCAGCAGATGCTCTTCAATATACCTGACATCAATACTCCAGTACTCATGGCGACGCGATGCCTTGAAAGGCATCTCAAGCTTGGGGCGCGAACGACGTGGAGGTTTTTGCATCCCATAGAGTTTGCGATTGGCGGCCAGGATGCTTCCGCAGGTCGCCGGGCTCACGTTGATGCCCATACGTAAGAGTGCCGTGTGGACTCGGTACTCGCCGAGCAGCGGGTTCTCTTGCAGTTTTCTGACCTCGTTGATCACAGGAAGCGTGGCGACGCGCGGGCCCTTTCTCGCCTTGGACTTCTCCTCCAAGCCACGAACCCCTTCCTCTGTCCACCGCTTGAGGGTGGCGTAGATGGTTGGTCTGCTCGTTTGCATATACTCAGCAATCGAGGTAATGGACCAGCCCTCGGCGTGCAAGCGTATCACGGCGAGCTTGCGCTCTGCCGGGTCAGGAATCATCTCCCAGGGCTGGTAACGCCTGGCTTTGAGTGAGGGAGGAGGCCCGTCGACAATGATCCGTTGTACGCTGTGATGGGAAGGCTTTCTGCCGTAGCGAATGTAACAAATATCAGCCATTTCTCGCCAGGACATCGTTGGGAGTTCTGCATGCAGATCCACGATGAGCTGGCGCATATCCGGTGGCAGACTCCGAGCGGTTTCAGGAGCCTCACGTGGCTTCTCTGAGGAAAACAGGCTGAGCATCCCATGTTGCTCAAAGTCATCAGCTTTGCGGGAAAGCGTTCGTTGTGCAGCGTCCGTTTCTTTTGCCCGCTCACCTGCAGTCTCTCCGAAGAGGACGATCGGGCGCAATTGCTCATACAACTCCTGCTCAGGCCACAGCGTCCATTGCTTGATTTTTTCCCAGTCGTGTGTCCGTTCCCGGCGAGGTCGTTTTGGTGCAGGCATTCCCTCTGCCTCCTAATGCAAAAGTAGTTATTTCAAGCGTATCCACTTTCTTGCATATTTGCAAGCAAATGGAGGGAGGTTAGCCAAGTTGGAGTGCCCATCTACGTAAAGTATGTTGTGAGGTGGTCTCATCGTGGTCCCGCCTAAGGCCTGCGACCGTATGATTCTCCAGTGTTCTTGGTTGGCTACCAAGGATTTGGAAACACTGTTCCAGGTTGCGAACATGCTGAAAAGTTTCCTGCTCATGCTGCATGAAGGCTTCCCTGGCCTGTGGGCTGATACATTCCTGAGCCAGTATGGGTAAGATCTGGGTCAGTTTCTGCTCAGCATCGTACATTGCACAGAGGTTGTAGAAAAAGAGGTCTCGAGGACTTTGTATCGCCATAACTCATTTTCCTTTCTACGGAATTTGTCTGATTCACATCGGTTGTTAAGAACACACCTGGGATATCACGTTTTGAACAAGAAAACGGTTACTCAGCCGAAGCTATGTTTAACAACTACTCAGGACTCCTCACCACCTTCGGTGGTTCGCAAGAGATTTTTTGCTGCGGATTTTGCAGCCGCAGGCTGCAAAATCCGCAGCAAAAGCACATGCGAGCTGGCTGTTCCTGGGTGAACATGTAGGTGTGGATCCCAATGTTGCAATGCCCGCAACAAAAGCACATGCGAGCTGGC
>WNFB01001233.1_pt1 | contig 21722 bp, 19 predicted proteins | sample 5400501 | NCBI WGS metagenome assembly WNFB01 (sample SAMN13153341, study PRJNA577476) | soil metagenome | isolation source: 200 cm saprolite under Douglas fir tree site 2 hole 1 | place: USA:California | collected 2015-04-18 | reverse complement strand
GACGCGGCCCGGGTGCTCGGCCGGATGTTCGACGGCATCGAGTTCCGCGGGTTCGACCAGGAATCGGCGGAGATCCTCGGCGCGTACGCCGGGGTGCCGGTGTGGAACGGGCTCACCGATCAGTGGCACCCGACCCAGATGCTGGCCGACATGCTGACCATGCGCGAGCACGCGGGCAAGCCGCTGGGCCAGGTGTCCTACTGCTACCTGGGCGACGGCCGGAACAACACGGCCAACTCGCTGCTGGTGACCGGGGCGCTACTCGGCCTTGATGTGCGGATCTGCGGGCCTGATGTGCTGTGGCCGGCGCCCTGGGTGCAGGGCATCGCCCGGGACCTCGCCGCCAGCTCCGGTGCCAGGCTGACCGTGACCGCCGACACCGCCGAGGGCGTGCCGGGAGCCGACTTCCTCTACACGGACGTCTGGCTGTCGATGGGCGAGCCGGAGGAGAACTGGGACAAGCGGATCGACCAGCTGATCCCGTACCAGGTCAACGCGGCGCTGATGGCCGCGACCGGGAAACCGGACGCCAAGTTCCTGCACTGCCTGCCCGCCCTGCACAACCGCGACACCGAGATCGGGCAGCGGGTTCTCGAAGGCCGCCCCCTGGACGGGCTTGAGGTCACCGAGGAGGTGTTCGAGTCACCGGCCAGCGTCGTCTTCGATCAGGCCGAAAACAGGCTGCACACCATCAAGGCGCTGATGGTGGCCACCATCGGGGACCTGGCATGAGGGTCGTCGCCGCGCTGGGCGGCAATGCGCTGCTTGAGCGCGGCGAGCCGCCCGACTCCGATATCCAGCAGGGGCACATCACGAGCGCAGTGGCTGCGCTCGCGCCGGTTGCCCGCGACCATGACCTGATCATCACGCACGGCAACGGCCCGCAGGTGGGGCTGCTGGCGATGGAGAGTGCCCGTGACCCGGCACTGGCCAGGCCCTATCCGTTCGACGTGCTGGGGGCGCAGACGCAGGGAATGATCGGCTACTGGCTCGTCCAGGCGCTGCAGAACGCGCTGCCAGGACGGCTGGCCGGCTGCCTGGTCTGCCGGACCCTGGTCAGCGCGGATGACCCGGCGTTCGCCGATCCGGTCAAGTTCGTCGGGCCCGTTTACGACGAGGCCAGGGCGCGCAAGCTGGCCGCCGACTACGGCTGGCAGGTCCGCCAGGACGGGACTGCCTGGCGCAGGGTGGTGCCATCTCCCGAGCCCATCGAGCTGCTCGACCTGCCGCTGATCAGCGAGCTGCTGGCCGCCGGGGCGATCGTGGTCTGCGCGGGCGGCGGCGGCGTGCCCGTGACGCGGGACGCCGCCGGGACCATGCGCGGCGTCGAGGCCGTGGTCGACAAGGACCTGACCGCTGCGCTGCTGGCCCGCTCCGTGCAGGCGGACGCCCTGCTCCTGCTCACCGACGTGGAGTCCGTGCAAGAAAATTACGGAACGCGGCAGGCCCGGGCTATTCATCTAGCGACGCCCGGTGAGCTGCGGGCGCGGCCGTTTCCCGCGGGCTCGATGGGCCCGAAGGTAACCGCCGCCTGCCGTTTCGCCGAGGCTACCGGCGGGATGGCGGCCATCGGCCGGCTGGACGACGCCGAGGCCCTGCTGCACCGCAAGGCAGGCACGATCGTCGCCCGCTAGGCAACCCGCCCACGGCGCTCACCCGCCAGCAGCGTCTGCGGGGCGACAGTCAGCCAGGGGACCTTCGGCCCTGCCCCGGCGCCGCTCGGTGCGCGATCATGTCATTAGTAGTGAAAACGAGCATTTGGCATGGAAGGGAATGGGCCGATGTATAAGAGCCTGCTGGTGGCCATCGATCATTCAGAGATCACCGAGCGTGTGCTCGGCGCGGCCGGTGAGCTGGCGTCGTTGTCCAACGGCGAGGTATGGGTGCTGCACCTGCGCGAGCGCGAGGTCATGCCCAGGGCCGGGCTGGTCGCGAACGAGTCGACTGACGATGCCCAGGCATCGGTCGATGCCGCCGTTGATGAGCTGACCAAGGCCGGGATCACGGCGCACGGCGAAGTCCGGAACACGATCTTCGGGCACGCTGCCCGCGAGATTATCGATGACGCCAGGGAACGCAACGCCGACATCATCGTCATGGGGTCAAGGGGACGCGGTGACCTGGCCGGGCTCGTGCTTGGCAGCACCGCGCACAAGGTGATCCACCTGGCCGACCGGCCGGTACTGGTAGTTCGCTGACCACGCTCTTCATGCCGCACTCGCTGGCTCTCCCGGTCGGGCCTGTCGCTGGCAGTCCAGCTCAAACCAGACTGCCCTGCCGCTCTCGTCGCCCTGGTGGCCCCACCGGGCGGCGAGCGCGGCGACAAGCATCAGGCCACGGCCGGAGGGGCGCAGCCCGTCACCGCTAATCACTGCCGGAGGCGCAGGTGCGCCGGCGTCGTGGACCTCAACCCGTAGCAGCGCCGCATGATGACTGACGGTGACCCCGAACGTGCCGCCGCTCCCTGAGGCGGTGTGCTGGACAGCATTGGCGGCCAGTTCGCTCGTCAGCAGCACGGCGTCGCCCGCGGCGGGGCACGTGCCGAGCGACTCAGCCACGAGCCGGCGCGCGTGGCCCACCTGGTCCGGTCGGCCGGGTAAAACCCATTGCCCTGGCTGGGACGGGACCGGGTGGGGCGGGACCGGGTGATGCGGGGTCGGCCGAGGCGGGACCGGATTGGCCGAGGCCGGCTGGGGCGGGCTGGCCGGCTGGCCTGCCCTGAGCTGGCTGGTGCCTGGATCGGGCACCACGGGCGTACTCGGGGACATGTGCTGCACCAGCTTCTCGGGCGTAATCGGATGCGGAACAGGCCGCACGCTGTCATGATGCCCCTAGCATGCCATCGGCGCATTGCCTGGGCAATAGTGTCAATGGCAATTTGCCAAAGGAGGTTCCACTCATGCCAGTGCGCCCGAGCCCCACGGTGCGGGGCCGCCGCCTGCGTTACGAGCTACGGCAGTTCAGGGAGCGGCGCGGCCTGACCATCGAGCAGGTGTCGGAACTGTCCGAAGGCGACTGGAATGCCTCGACAATCAGCCGGTGGGAAACCGGGGACCGCCGCATCCGGCCCAGTGACCTGCGGCTGCTGCTTGACATCTACGACGTGCGCGGGGAGCAGCGCGAGGTGCTGCTCACCCTGGCCCGCCAGGCCCGCGAACGCGGCTGGTGGCGGTCCTATAGCGATGCCGTGCCCGAGTGGTTCCAGGTGTACCTGGGCCTGGAGGCTGAGGCGGCGTCGATTCACGAGTACGGCTCTGAGCTTGTCCCTGGGATACTGCAGACCGCCGACTACTACCGGGCCTTCATGCACGCCGCGCCGGCGGCCGGCGATGAGGAGACCATCGAACGCAAGGCTGCGGTGCGGCTGACCCGCCAGGAGCGGCTCACCAATGACGATCCGCCGGACTACTGGGCCGTACTGAACGAGGCAGTGATCCGTCGTGTCGTGGGCGGCGCGGCCACGATGCGCGCCCAGTTGCTGCATATCGCCGAGATGGCGGATCGCCCGAATGTCAGCGTCCAGGTGCTGCCGTTCCGGACGGGTGCGCACGCAGCCATGGACGGATCGTTCACCGTTCTTGGTTTTCGAGAGGCCACGGACCCCGATGTGGTCTACCTGGAGAGCCAGGCGGGTAGCCTCTACCTGGAGAAGGCACCGGAAGTAGAACGTTATGCGGCGGTGTTCAGCTACCTGATCGCGAAGGCCCTCGACCCCGATGAGTCCAGGGCCCTGATCGCCCGGGCGGCGGCAGAGATGACCTGATTCCGCTAAGCGGAGGAGGTGCGGAATGGTCGGCACGGAAGTGGACCTGTCCCGCGGTATATGGAGCAAGAGCGCTCGGAGCAACAACGGGGGCAACTGCGTCGAGGTTGCCCGCAACCTGCCAGGTGTCGTGGCGGTCCGCGACTCGAAGGACCCGCAGGGACGGGGGCTTGCCTTTGCCGCTGCCGAGTGGGAGGCGTTCACCGCTGGGGTGAAGGCCGGCGAGTTCGACCTGGCCTGAGGCGCAGCCACGCTGGCCCTTCGGGCAGCGAGCCGCAAGACACCGGACAGCGGGACAGCCGGAGCGCCGTCGGCCTCGCGGCCCTTGCGGGGCGGCGAGGCCGATGGCGTCAGGCGAAGCCAGTTACTGCTGCGGATGGCCAGTGGCATGCCCGGCGGGGCGGGGCTGGCTTGTCACGGAGCCTTCGGCTGAGCGGTACCAGGAGCGCCAGATAAGCCGGTGCACCGGGATCAGCCTGGGTATGTCTCGCAGGCCCGGGATGAACGGCACGAGCAGCAGCAGCAGCGTACCGATGCCGGTCAGGTATATGGCCCAGATGTCCACGTTGGCCGACAGCGAGGTGCTGAACGGCGCCACGTGGTACCAGAGCTGGTAGAGCCAGAGCCAGGGCTGTCCTGGGTAGCTGCCTGTCTCGTTCATGACGCCCCACTGGTCACCAGTGAGGTGCATGTTCGAGGCCTGGGTGGCGTAGTACCCGCCATCCGCGATGAACAGCAGCGGCTTAGTGAAGTCTGTGCCATAGAACTGCCGCTGCGCTAGCAGGTCAGTGTCGAGCGCTCCGCTCTTGGCCATAGCCAGCTCGTAGGACATCATCACCGGGACCGGTCCCGCAGCGGGCAGGCTCAGGTCCCCTTTGTTGAACGGCACCTTGTGTGCGCCCGGGGCGGTCGCGGTGTCGTATGCGGACGCCCACTTCTGCTGCTGAGCCGGCGATGCGCTGTCGAACGTGCTAAGCGCGGTGGCGAGCGCCGGGGTGGTCTGAGCGAGGGTGGACAGCGGGCTGAGCACGAATACCTTGGCGGCGTTGACCGGCTGGGTGATGCCGGCCACCTTCTGCCAGTTGATCGGCCCGACCTGCTGCACGGCGCCGGTCGCGTTGTTGTACGGCGGTCCGTAGCTGGCTGCCCCACCGGTTCCGTCAAGTTCCGTGGACGCCGTGTTGACAAAGCCGACCTGATCAACCCTCGCCCAGGTCCGCACGGTGATCGGCGGCACGTCCGGTGAGGAAAGCACCGTGGCCATTGCCAGCACCAGCGCGCCAACGATCAGTGTCGCGATGGTGCCTTCCTTGAGGATGTCGTAGCGCCGGTTCGGCCCGCGCCACAGTAGGGCATCGGCGGCCGTGGCGGCCCGGCGGGCGGCCCTGTCGCGCAGCGACCGGCGCTTCTCCGGCAGTGGGTGACTAACACCGCGTACCCTGACCAGCAGGACATGCCCGCCGATGAGCGCGACCAGGATGAGCGGCAGCAGCACGATATGCCACATCAGCATCTGGCCGAAGTTCAGGACGTTGAAGAAGGCGCCGACGCCGATCGCGTTGAACGCGTCCTTGCCGTTGGTGGCGATCCACTGCGAGTCGAAATTCTGCTGCGAAAGGTAGCCGGTGAAGGCCTCCACGACTGACGCCGTGAACGCGATGACGCCGGTGATCCAGGTCATCGCGCGGCGGCCGCGCCAGGCCGCCATCCAGAACTTGCCCCACAGGTGGATGACCATGAAGGCCATGAAGAGCTCGACGCTCCACAGGTGCAGGCTGTTGAAGAAATGCCCGACTACGTTGGTGTGCCACCAGTCGGAGCCGCCGAGGGCGAGGGCAAAGCCGGAGGCGATCACTATGCCAAAGGCGGCCAGGCTCGCCACGCCGAACACGTAGATCCACGAGGCAACGTAGGCGGGCTGGCGGTCCGGCAGCAGCTTCTTCGGCGGCAATAGCTTGGCGGCCTTGGTGCGTGCCTTCGCCGTCCACATGTCAGCGTCGCCGGGCAATGCGGCGGCGGCGGTCACCGTCGGGTCCTCGGTCTCGGCCTCAGCGGGCAACGCGCTACCGGAATGCGGGAACCGGATCAGCAGCGCCAAGCCAAAGATGATCATCATCACCACGATGACAATCAGATTAGCCACCGAGATTTCGATGAACGACCAGTGCAGGTAGCGGCCTGGGCCATTCAGGTCAATGGCGAGCGAGCCTGCGTGCAAAAGCTGGGAATGCATTGGGGTTCTCCCAGGTCAGTCGGTCGGATCATGAGAGCGCCGCGCCGTTCGGTGCGGCGGGCCTGCTGAAAAGGAAAAGCGGACACCAGTCCGGCCGGAAGGGCACTGGCGGCAAGGTCCGCTGGCCGTCGGCCAGAGCCTGCCCGGCGGGCGCCGGGCTTACTCATCTGCCTCAACTCCTGGCGGCGGAATGCTGGCGGGAAATACATGCTGTAACCGTGCCAGCGGGCGGCCCCCGCGGGGAGGGCCGCCCGCCCTGTGCTGATAGGACTTTCGTCCCTGTTGCGCCGTCGTGATCTGGCCGCCTTGGCCCTGTCATGCCCGGCCGGCCGGGACCTTCTCGGTCAGGTGCGGGAACACCTCGGCGGTCGGCGAGACGCGGCGCAGGTGGGCGTATCCGAGGCCCGCCAGGATCAGCAGCAGCCCGGCTCCGATGAAGGAGACGATCGCGCCCCAGAACGCCAGCTCGCCCATCTTCCAGAAGGCGTACGCGTTCAGCAGCATTCCGCGCAGCGTCGTGCCCTTGAACATCGCATCGACCTGGCCAGCCAGCGCAGTGTTCTTGGGCTGCGCCAGTGCCCTGGCTGACAGCTGGGCGTATGTCTGCCCGCCGCCGATCTTCGTGAGATGGTTAGCAATGAAATGGTCTGCGTAGACCTCGGCCTGAGCGCCGTTGGTCATGAGCTGTCCCGCGTACTGGTGCATGGCGGCGAACTCCGGCGCCTTGATGGCCGGGCTCCCGTTCGGCGGGAAGTAGATCTTCTGGGCGGCGAGCTGATTGTGCACCTGGCTGTCCACGAATGAGTGGCCCCACATCATCAGCCCGCCAGCGGCGAGCAGGATGACCGCGAGCACCAGGCCGACCGTGGTCGCCAGCGCGTCAAAGGTCTTTCTGCGCATCGGAGATGCCTCCTCAGATTGGCCCGGCCCGTTAGTTCCGGCGCGGGTTTTTGTTGATCGTTCACATCGTCTCGCCAGGCGGCCGGTGGCCGGCAGGGCCGCTTGTCCCTCATGCGCGGGACGTCCGTCCCGTAACTCCCGTCCAGGGGCACGCATACCGATGGCAGTGGAGATCCTGGCCAAGGCGCTGTTCGCGAGCGGCCAGGCTGCCGTGGTGATCGCCGCCGAGTTGCCGGCCACCCGGACGATGATGCACCTGGATGCCGTCATGGCGCGCCGGGGAGCCGGGCGGGTATCGTTAAGATCACCTGACTTCTGAAGCTGAGCCGCAGGAGCCGCTGGTGGGGTCACCAGGATCGCGTCCGCTCTTGCCGCACCTGCGCCTCGATGATCTTCTTGCCGAGCTGCAGGTCCGGCTGCAGGCGGTGGTGGCCACCCGGGACCGCGTGCACGGGCTGCTTGAGGCGGTCGTCGCGGTCGGCAGCCAGCTCGACCTGGAGGTCGTGCTCCGCCAGATCGTCGAGGCCGCGACCAGTCTGGTGAGCGCTCGCTACGGCGCGCTCGGCGTGGTCGCCGACGGCGGCGGCCTGTCCGAGTTCATCCCGGTCGGCCTGGACGAGGCCGAGATCGCCGCCATTCATCACTGGCCAGAGGGCCGCGGCCTGCTCGGTGAGCTGATCACCAACCCCCGGCCGCTGCGGCTGGCGGACATCGCCGCCCACAAGAACTCGTTCGGCTTTCCCGACGGGCACCCGCCGATGCAGTCATTCCTCGGCGTGCCGGTGCGGATCCGCGACGAGGTGTACGGGAACCTCTACCTCACCGAGAAGGAGAACGGCGGCCAGTTCGACGAGGAAGACGAGGCCGTCGTCGTGGCGCTGGCCGCCGCGGCGGGCGTGGCGATCGAGAATGCCCGGCTGTATGAGGAGGCGCGCAGGCGGCAGCGGTGGCTGCAAGCAAGCGCCGACGTCACCCGCAGGCTGCTGTCCGGAACGGATCCGGGCGAGGTACTCGCCCTGGTGACGCAGCAGGTGCTTGAGATGTCGGGAGCGGACCTGGCGGTGCTGGCACTGCCGGAAGGCGAACGGCGGGAGCTGGTGATCAGGCATGCGGCCGGCCAGAACGCGGCGAAGACCTTCGGGCTGCTGCTGCCCGAGCCGTCGCTGTCCGCCCAGGTGCTCGCTACCGGCGAGCCGGTGACGGTGGCGGACTTCAGCCAGGACGAGCGGGTCGCGCTGGCGGCAAGGGAGCAGATGTCGCTCGGGCCGGCCGCGATATTCCCGCTCGGCGGGGCGGGCAACGTGCACGGCGTGCTCACCGTCGGCCGCCGCCCAGGGGCGATGCCGCTGGCGCTCGCCGCCACCGAGATGGTCGGCTCGTTCGCCGCCCAGGCGGGCATTGCGCTCGAGCTGGCTCATGCCCGCCGCGACGCCGAGCAGCTCACGATGCTGCAGGACAGGGAGCGCATCGCTCGCGACCTGCACGACCTGGTCATCCAGCGGCTGTACGCGACCGGGATGTCACTGCAGGGCGCGCTGCCGCTGATCGCGCGGCCCGAGGTGGCAGACCGGGTGAGCCGGGCCGTGGACGCCATGGATGACACGATCAGCGAGATCCGGTCGGCCATCTTCGCGCTGCAGCCGCGGCATGACATCAAGCAGCCGGACTTCCGCGAGCTGATCCTGGACGTCGCGTCGGAGATGACCGGACCGCTCGGGTTCGCCCCGTCGCTCAGCCTGTCCGGCGGCCTGGACGAGCAGGTGCCCGCCGAGATCGCCGATCAGGCGCTGCACGCGCTCCGCGAGGCGCTGTCGAACGCGGCGCGGCATGCCCGCGCCAGCCGCGTCGATGTCACCGTCGAGGCCGGCCGCGACCTGGTTCTCGTGGTCAGCGACGACGGCTCGGGTATGCGGGCCAGCGCCCGCCGCAGCGGGCTGGGCAACCTCGCCGAGCGGGCCAGGCAGCTGGGCGGGACGCTCAAGGTCGGGGCCGCCGGCGACCGCGGAACCGAGCTGCGCTGGCAGGTTCCGCTCGGCTGAGCCACCGCCCGGCGGCGGGCCGGCCCGGGCCCGCAGGCGCGTTCGTCTGGCCCGCGGCGGGCTGAGCTAGCCGGGGATCAGCTGGCCGGGTTCGTCCGTTCACCATGGTCTTGATCTTCAAAAACGCGGGCCGCGTACGCCGCTGCCTGCGTTCGGCGCTCCATGCCGAGCTTGGCGAAGAGCGCGGACACGTAGTTCTTGACGGTTTTCTCGGCCAGGAACATCCGCTGGCCGATCTGGCGGTTGGTCAGCCCCTCGCCGATGAGCTCGAGTATCCGCCGTTCCTGGCCGGTCAGGCCGGACAGCGGGTCGGAGCGCGCCGCGGTGTCCCGCATCCGCCGCATCACCCGGCTCGCCGCCTCCGGGTCGAGCAGCGACTGGCCGGCCGCGACCGCCCGTACCGCGCCGACCAGGTCCGTGCCGCGGATCTGCTTCAGCACGTATCCGGACGCCCCGGCCATGATCGCGTCGAAGAGTGCCTCGTCATCGCCGTAGGAGGTGAGCATCAGGCAGGCGACCCCGGGCATCGTGGACCGGATGTCACGGCACACGCTGACCCCGTTGCCATCGGGCAGCCGCACGTCGAGCACCGCGACGTCGGGCCGCAGCGCGGGGATGCGGGCCAGCGCCGACGACGCCGTGCCCGCCTCGCCGACCACGACGATGTCCGGCTCGGACTCCAGCAGCTCGCGGACGCCGCGGCGGACGATTTCGTGGTCATCGAGCAGGAACACGCCGATCGGCCTGGCTGGCGTCGTCCCGTCGGGCTGCGGCTGTGCTGCCTGTATTTGGGCTGCGTCGCGCGGCTGCGGCCCGGCTGGGGGATTCATCTGCGGCTGGCACCTCTGTTCGCGTCCGCGCTCGGCCTGCGCGGACTCCCGCCTGCGGACAGCATCACGGAAGCTACCGCACGTCCGCCAGCGTAGGCCCCGTGCCGCGGGCGGGACAGGGACCATGGTCCCGCCGATCCGGCCGAACGTCCCTGGCCGCCGCCGCGCCGGGGGAAGCGGCGCTGCGAGCGGACACGGGCGCTGGGCATATCCTGGCGGGCTCTTGGGCCCTAGCCATCCTGCCCCGCGGAAGGTCCAATAGGTGGACGCTGCAAAGAGACCGACACGCCAGCGAGCGATCGGAGCAAGAGGACATGGCCGGATACGCGGATGCCTTCCGCCGGAGCCTGGCTGACCCTGACGGGTTCTGGGGCGAGGCCGCTGAGGCGATCGACTGGTACCAGCGGCCAACGGCGGTGCTCGATGCCTCCGGCGCGCCGTTCTACCGCTGGTTCACCGGAGGCGTGCTGAATACCTGCTTCAACGCCGTGGACAGGCACGTCCGCGATGGTCGCGGCGACCAGGCCGCGCTGATCTACGACAGCCCGGTGACCAGCACCTCCCGTACATTCACCTACCAGCAGTTGCTTGCTGAGGTCGCGCGGTTCGCTGGCGTGCTGCGCGGCCTCGGGACGGGCGCTGGCGACCGTGTGGTCATCTACATGCCGATGATCCCCGAGGCGGTCGTCGCCATGCTCGCCTGCGCGCGCATCGGCGCGGTGCACTCGGTAGTGTTCGGCGGCTTCGCCGCGCCTGAACTGGCAGCCCGCATCGACGACGCGGCCCCCAGGGTGGTGGTGTCGGCTTCCTGCGGGATCGAGGTCAGCCGGATCCTGGAGTACAAGCCGATCCTGGACCGGGCGATCGGACTGTCCAGCCACAAACCACAGTCATGCGTCATCCTGCAGCGCCCGCAGGCGCCTGCCACCCTGGTCGCCGGCCGTGACCTGGACTGGGTGCAGGCGATGGCCCGAGCCGAGCCGGCCGGCTGCGTCCCCGTCGCGGCCACCGACCCGCTCTACATCCTGTACACCTCTGGCACCACCGCCAAGCCAAAGGGCGTTGTCCGCGACAACGGAGGCCACGCGGTCGCGCTGCACTGGAGCATGCAGAACATCTACAACACGCTGCCCGGCGAGGTGTACTGGGCTGCCTCCGACATTGGCTGGGTTGTGGGGCATTCCTACATCGTCTACGCCCCGCTGCTGGCCGGCTGCACCACAGTGCTCTTTGAGGGCAAGCCGGTCGGCACCCCGGACGCCGGGGCGTTCTGGCGGGTGATCGCCGAGCACGGGGTCAAGACGCTGTTCACCGCGCCTACCGCGTTCCGCGCGATCAAGAAGGAAGACCCAGCCGGTGAACTGGCCAGAAAGTACGACCTGTCCGGCTTCCGTTGCCTGTTCCTGGCCGGCGAGCGGCTCGACCCGGAAACTTACCGGTGGGCAGGCGAACTGCTCGGCATCCCGGTGATCGACCACTGGTGGCAGACGGAGACCGGCTGGCCGATCGCGGCTGACCTGATGGGTCTGGACCCCATGCCCACCAAGCCGGGCTCACCCACCGTGCCGGTACCCGGCTACGACGTGCACGTCGTCGATCCCGCCACCGGCGCCGACGTCCCGCCAGGAACCACCGGGGAGATCGTGGTGCGGCTGCCGCTGCCGCCCGGCTGCCTTCCGACCTTGTGGGGTGACGACCAGCGGTTCATCGATTCCTACCTGGTGCGCTACCCCGGCGCTTACATCACGGGAGACGGAGGATACCGCGACAGCGACGGATACCTCTATGTCATGGGCCGCACCGATGACGTCATCAATGTCGCAGGCCACCGGCTGTCCACCGGGGAGATGGAAGAAGTCCTCGCCAGCCATCCCGCCGTTGCCGAATGCGCCGTCATCGGCGTCCATGACCCACTCAAAGGCCAGATCCCCCGCGGATTCGTTGTGCTCAAAGCGGGCAGCGACACCGACCCCGACACGCTGAGCGCCGAACTCGTTCAGCTGATCCGCGACCAGATCGGCGCCGTAGCCGCCCTGCGCAGGGTCGACGTGGTGGCCGCGCTGCCCAAGACCAGGTCCGGCAAGATCCTGCGGAAGACCATGCGCGCGATCGCGGACGGCGCGGACGAGCCGGTGCCGTCGACCATCGAGGACCCGGCCGCGCTTGACGCGCTCCGTCCCATCCTGCGCGGCGACGGCTAGGGCAGCATCTGCCGCTGAGCGGCCGTGCTACGCCCGGTCCCGGGGCCGGCCGGGCGCCCGGCCGGCCCCGGGGCGTACTCCGCCGGGACGTTCAGGCAGCTACCGCTGGCTCCGGACGACAACGACGGGGCAGGCCGCGTGATTCACGACCTGGTTGCTCACCGAGCCCATCAGCAGGCTGCCGAAACCGCCGCCCCCGCGTGAACCGACGACGACCAGGTCGGCATCGTGCGAGGCGTTGATCAGTTCCATGGCCGGGAGGCCGCTGACCGCCCGCGTGATCACCGAAGCAGGTTGTGCCGCCAGCCGGCCAGCCGCCTCCTGCGCCGCTGCCTCGGCCGCCTCGCGGACCTTCTCGACCTCCGGCTGGTCGGCCGGGTAGATGGTTGGGGTGCCGCTCCAGTAGCTGCCCGCGACCTGATGCACGGTCAGGACGGTGAGCGGGGCATGCCGAAGCGCTGCCTCTTTCATTGCCCATTCGAGTGCAAGCTGAGAGTGCTCTGAGCCATCGACGCCCACAACGATTCCAGGCATTGCCTCTCCTTCTCAACGGGGCCGCCGCTCACGCGGCCGGCCATTTCACTCCGGTAACCATTGTCGCTGTCGTCGCCGGACCCCGCCAGGGACGTTGCGAAGCCGGTCCGCAGCGAGGCGAATTTCGATTTGCTCCTAGTGCAGCGGCAGCAGTCCGTGCTCGGGGAATACGGCCGACCTGGTTGCCATGATGGCCTGGTCGACGGGTTCTTCCGGGTCGTAGCCGGACTCGAAGCTGGCGTACTGCGGCCGGGCCCCTTCTGTCATCAGCTCGGGAGGCTGGCGGCCGGTGCGCCCGGCCGCGTACTCGCGCCAGGCGGCCGGGATCGCCGCCGCGGGATCGATCGGGTGGCCGGCCGCCTCAGCGAGCAGATGCGTCCAGGTTCTCGGCACTACCTGGAGGAGCTCGTACCCGCCTCCTCCGGTGAGCAGCCAGCGGCCGCCGGCTACCTGATGGGCAAGGCCGTGGATCGCCGCGTGCGCCGCGCGCTGTGCGTCAATGGACAGCTGAAGGTCGGCCAGCGGGTCCAGCCAGTGCGTGTCACAGCCATGCTGGCTGACCAGGATTGACGGCTGGAACGCCCGCAGCAGCGGCGGGACCACGGCATGGAAGGCCCGCAGCCAGCCGGCATCCCTGGTCCCGGCGGGCAGCGCCACGTTGACCGCCGAGCCTGGCGCCCCGCTGCCGCCGGTCTCGGACGGCCGGCCGGTGCCGGGGAACAGGGTCGCCGGGCTCTCGTGCAGGCTGATCGTCAGCACCCGCGGATCGTCGTAGAAGGCTGCCTGCACGCCATCACCGTGGTGAACGTCGATGTCGACATAGGCGACCCGGTCCGCGCCGGCCCCGAGCAGCCAGGCGATCGCGATCGCCGGGTCGTTGTAAATGCAGAAACCGCTCGCCTGCCCGCGCATCGCATGGTGCAGCCCGCCCGCGATGCTCGCGCCGTGCTCCGCCTGGCCGGTCCAGACCGCCCGGGCCGCCGCCATGGTCGCGCCCGCCACGAGCGCTGACGCCTCGTGCATGCCGGCGAAAACGGGGTCATCCGCCGTGCCGAGGCCGAAGCTCAGCAGCGAGGAGTCTGGCTTGTCGCCGCCCGCCCGCCGCACGGCTGCGATGTAACGCGGGTCGTGCACGAGCTCAAGTTCCGCATCGGTGGCCGGCACCGGGCGCCCGACCGTGACCCCCGCCTGGTCGAACAGCCCGAAGGCGCGGGCCAGCTCCATCGTCAGCTCGACCCGGACGGGCGCCAGCGGATGACCGGGACCGAAGTCGTAACCAGCCAGCCGCTCGTCCCAGGCAACATGCAGGGTGCAGGCCATGCGCTCATCCTCCCAGCCGCGCGGTGGCCCCGCTAGCCGGGCTGTCGCCGGCCAGGCGGGCGGTGCTGGCCCGATGAAGGGCCCACTGACCCGGCAGCGCGGGACGTAGGTCCTCTTGCCCCGGTGCCGTCCGGAAGCCGACTATCGGGAGCAGGCGCAGCGGCCGGCCGACGACCGGGAGGTAATCATCATGACGAGGCACGAGACGGCGTGGCAGGCCGCTGAGGCCGCCGCAGGAGCGCTTGCCCCCGAGGCCGGCTTGTTCGCCTCGCTGGACGCGGCGGGTTTCGGCGAGTCCACGCTCGCCGTGCTCGCGCGGGCGGCCGGGCAACCCGCTGACCTGGCCGCGGCCAGCTTGCGGTTCTGGGCCAGCGTGGCACGGATAGGGCCGGCCGCCGCGGCGCGCTGGCTCGGCATGGACGCGGAGCCGCCCGTCCCCGTTCCGCCCGACAAGCGGTTCGCTGACCGCGCCTGGGACGACAATCCGGTGTTCTTCGCCGTCCGGCAGTGCTACCTGGCCGCTACCCGGCTGGCGGGTGACCTGCTCACGGCAGGCGCGGGCGACCCGGTGGCCGACGCGAAGGCGAAGCTCGCGGCAGGCTTCCTGCTGGACGCGCTCGCGCCGACGAACTTCCTGCTCACCAACCCGGCCGCGCTCAAGCGTGCCTTCGAGACCGGCGGCGCCAGCCTGGCGGCCGGTGCCGGCAACTTCGCTGACGACCTCATCAGCAATGGCGGCCGCCCCCGCCAGGTCGATACGCGCCCCTTCAAGATCGGCGAGAATCTCGCCGCCACTCCCGGCAAGATCGTATTCAGGAACGAGCTCATGGAGCTCATCCAGTACGCGCCGCAGACGCCCAAGGTCCGCGCGATTCCGGTGCTGGCCAGCCCGCCGTGGATCAACAAGTACTACATCATGGACCTCGCGCCGGGGCGCAGCTTCCTTGAGTGGGCGGTCAAGCACGAGCGCACGGTCTTCGCCATCTCCTACCGCAACCCGGACTCCTCGATGGGAGGCGTGACCCTGGACGATTACCTCATCCACGGCCCGCGGGAGGCGCTGGACGTGATCGGCGAGATCACCGGTTCCGCCAAGATCGACATCATCGGGCTGTGCCTGGGCGGTGCCCTGACCGGCATGCTTGCGGCCTATCTCATCAAGAAGGGCGACGACAGGATCGGCTCGATCACGCTGCTCAACACCCTGCTTGACTACAGCGAGCCGGGCGTGCTCGGTGCGTTCACCGACGAAAAGACGGTGGCGCGGCTGGAGCGCCAGATGGCGGAAAGGGGCTTCCTCGAAGGCAGCCAGATGGCCGGCACCTTCGACCTGCTGCGGGCCAACGACCTCATCTTCAACTACGTGGTCGCAAACTGGCTGATGGGCCAGCGGCCGCCAGCCTTCGACATCCTCGCGTGGAACGGCGACAGCACCCGCCTGCCGGCCGCCATGCATTCCTTCTACCTGCGCTGCCTGTACCTTCGCAACGAGCTGGCCAGGGGCGAGATGGAACTGGCGGGCCAGCGGCTGTCGCTGTCCGACGTGACGAACGACACCTACGTCGTGGGCGCCATCAACGATCACATCGTGCCCTGGCACGCCTCGTACAAGACCGGCGGGCTGCTCGGCGGTACCGTCCGGTACGTCCTGTCCAGCGGTGGTCATATCGCTGGCATCGTCAACCCGCCAGGCCCGAAGGCATGGTACGAGGCGACCGATCACGCCCCTGCAGACGCCGAGGCGTGGCGCGCCGCGGCCGCCAGGCGGGGCGGATCGTGGTGGGAGGACTGGACCGGGTGGGCGCAGAAGCGGGCCGGCGGTCGCGTCAAGCCGCCCCCCATGGGCAGCAGCGAGCACCCGCCGATCGGCGATGCGCCCGGCGACTACGTCCTGGGCTGAACGCCGCCGGCCTGGCCTGCGCTTGACAAACCTACCATTTGCTCAATATAGTTAGCAGTGCAGACCAGAACCGCAGACCAGAACTAAGGAGGAGCCATGAGCGAGACCCGTACCGTGGGCAAGGAAATACAGGACGAGATCCTGAACACGGTCCGCAAGAGCCAGGCAGCGGTGGTTGAGGCACTGGAGACGTGGGCCAGCGCGGTCCAGTCGATCACGCCGGACCTGCCGGCAGTGAACGTGCCCTTTGCCGGCAAGCTGCCCAAGCCGCAGGAGCTGATCGCGAGCGCCTACGACTTTGCCGAGCAGCTGCTGGCCAGCCAGCGGAAGTTCGCCGAGGACGTCCTGAAGGCGACCGCGCCGTTGCTGCCGTCCAAGGACGCAGCCAAGGAGAACGGCGGCACGACAAAGTAACCCCAACCCCAAGCGCGCGGCGAGCCCAGGAATGGTTCGCCGCGCGTTCGTGCTCAAGTGGCAGCGCGACGGTCACATGGCCATGATCTTTCCCGGGCCGGCCCTGGTCTTCGCTAGCCGGTCAACGCGGACATCCGGGCGGGGCGTCATCGGGCCGCCTTCCCGCTTCCGGGCCGGCCCCTGCGTTGACCACCACGACGGGACAGCGTGCCCGCCTAAGGCAGGTCCTGAGCACCGGGCCGACTGAGAGCCCGGCCGCATCCTGCGGGCGCGTGGTTCCGAGCACGAGCAGGTCAGCGCTGCCGGACCGGGCAATGAGCACACGCTCGGGCACACCCTCGGCCAGTTCCGTGTGCAGGCAGGCCGGCCGGACCGGGCCGAAAGCTTCGCGGACGGCCGCGGCGAGGCCGCTGTCCAGCGCGACTCTCGTATCCTCCTTCGGGTGGCCCTCGCCGATACCGGCGTACGGGGCCGGCTGCGGGGAGGGATCCCATGCGCAGATCGCGTTCAGCCGGACATGCCGGCGCCCTGCCTCATCTGCGGCCCAGCGCAGCGCGGCCACCGATGCCCTGGAGCCGCTGACCCCGACCACGATTTCCTGCCTCGCGGTCCCGCTCATCACAGCCTCCTCTACCGGGCGATTCGCCTAACGCGGGCGAAACGTGCCCGCCAGCAGTAAGTCTGGCGCGGCCGGACTGGCACGGATAGGGCACAAAGTCACCCTGGATGGTCAGGGACCTATGTCCTTGCCGGCACAGTTCCAACGCCCTGCCGGGAAACCGCCGCCCGCTGCTGCACCCGCAGCGGCCCGCCGTAGCCCCGCCACCCGCCGCGGTTTCATGATCACGGATGATGCGAGGGGTTCCGGCGCCCGAATCTTCCGTGATCATGGACGGGCAGGTCAAGGCGCCGATTTGGTGGTGAGAATGGGGCGGGAGTGGTTACTGGGGGGTGAAGCGCGGGTCGTTCTGGGGGTGCGCGCCCGCAAAACTCTCCATGATCATGGATGGGCAGGTCAGCCGCCGGGTACGGTCGACAGGCCAGTCGCCGCGCGGACCTGACGGGCGATCTCGACATCTTCCCGCGCCGTGATGACCAGCGTGCGGGCGCCGCCCGGCGACGCGGAAATGTCGGCGTCGGCTGCCGCGGCGGCGTTGCGCGCCGGGTCGACAGCCACGCCGAGGAACGCCAGCCCGGCCGCTGCCTCGGCCCTGACCGCGGGCTGGTGCTCGCCGATGCCGCCGGTGAAGGCGAGCACGTCCAGCCCGTTCATCGCCGCGGCCATGGCCGCGATCTCCCGCCGCAGCCGGTGCGCGTGCACGTCGATGGCCAGCCGGGCGCCGGAACTGCCCGCCTCGGCCGCGCGCCGCACCTCGCGCATGTCACCCGAGCCACTGGGCAGTTCGGCCAGCCCGGCCAGCCCGGACGAGTGCTCAAGCCCGGCCGCCACCTCGGCCAGGCTCAGCCCGCCATGCTGCAGCAGCCAGATCAGCAGCCCGGGATCGACGTTCCCTGGCCTGGTGGCCATGACCAGTCCCTCCAGCGGCGTGAAGCCCATGGTCGTGTCCACGCAGCGCCCGCCTTGCACCGCCGCCAGCGATGACCCGGCGCCGAGATGGCAGGTCACCACGGCGACCCGTTCCAGCTTCTTGTTGATGATCTGCGCGCTGCGGCGGGCAGCGTATCCGTGCGAGAGCCCGTGGAATCCGTACCGGCGCAGTCCGAACCGGCCAGTCCAGGCGGCGGGCAGGGCATACCTGGCGGCCGCCGCCGGCATCCCGGCATGGAACGCCGTGTCGAAGCAGGCGACGGCGCGGACGCCGGGCAGCGCCTCGTGCGCGGCGCGGATCCCGGCCAGGGCGCGCGGCTGGTGCAGCGGCGCCAGGTCGGTCAGGCCGGCGATCGCGGCGATGACCGCGTCGTCGAGCACGGTTGCGCGGGTGAACTGGCTGCCGCCGTGCACCACCCGGTGACCCACCGCGCCGATGCCGGACAGGCCGCCGAGGAACTCCCTGAGCTCGCCGCTGTCCGGGCTGCCGTCCCACTGGTCCAGCTCGAGCGCCGCGGTGACCTCGTCATTCGCGCCGAGCACGCGGAGCTTGAGGCTGCTGGATCCGGCGTTGACGACTAGGACGCTGGTCATGGCCGCACGGCGCTGGTCACGGCTGCGCCGGCGCCGGTCACGGCTGGCTGGCGGCGGCCTGCCAGGCCCAGTCCCTGACCTCGGGCAGGTCATCGCCGTGCTCGCGGGTCCAGGCGTGGTGCCTGGCGCGCGTATCGACCATCTGCTGACGAAGCCAGGCCGCCTTGTTGCCCAGGCCGGGAACCCGGTCGATCACGTCCATCACCAGGTGGAACCGGTCCATGTCGTTCATCACCACCATGTCGAACGGCGTGGTGGTGGTGCCTTCCTCCTTGTACCCGCGGACGTGGAACTGGTCGTGCGCCGCCCGGCTGTAGGTGAGCCGGTGGATCAGCCACGGGTAGCCGTGGTAGGCGAAGATCACTGGCCGGCCAGAGGTGAACAGCGCGTCGAACTCGGCGTCGCTCATCCCGTGCGGATGCTCGGAGGCCGGCTGCAGCCGCATCAGGTCGACGACGTTGACCACCCGGACCCGCAGCTGCGGCAGGTGCCGGCGAAGCAGGCTGGTGGCCGCGAGCACCTCCAGGGTCGGTACGTCGCCGGCGCAGGCCAGCACGACGTCGGGCTCTTCGCCATCGCCGTCGCTGCTGGCCCATTCCCAGATTCCCGCGCCGCGAGTGCAGTGCAGGATGGCTGAGTCCATATCCAGCCAGTCCGGAGACGGCTGCTTGCCCGAGACGATCACGTTGACATAGTCCCTGCTGCGCAGGCAGTGGTCAGCCACCGACAGCAGCGTGTTGGCGTCCGGCGGCAGGTAGACCCTGATCACCTCCGCCTTCTTGTTCATCACGTGATCGATGAAGCCGGGGTCCTGATGTGAGAAACCGTTGTGGTCCTGCCGCCAGACGTGCGAGGTCAGCAGGTAGTTCAGCGAGGCCACCGGGCGCCGCCACGGCAGCGCCCGGCTGACCTTCAGCCATTTTGCGTGCTGGTTGAACATCGAGTCCACGATGTGGATGAATGCCTCGTAGCAGGAAAACAGGCCATGACGGCCGGTCAGCAGGTAGCCCTCAAGCCAGCCCTGGCAGGTGTGCTCCGACAGGATCTCCATCACCCGGCCGTCAGCGGCGAGGTGCTGGTCAGCCGGCAGCACCTGCTCTTCCCAGGTCTTGCCGGTGACCTCAAGCACCGCGTTCAGCCGGTTGGACTCGGTCTCGTCCGGCCCGAAGATGCGGAAGTTGCTGCTGCCGTCATTGCTTCGCATCACGTCGCGGAGCATCCCGCCGAGCACCCTCGTCGGCTCGGACGCCTGCGCCCCCGGGGCCGGGACGGGCACCGCGTAGTCGCGGAAATCCGGCAGGACCAGGTCGCGCAGCAGCTGCCCGCCGTTCGCGTGCGGGCATGCCCCAAGCCGCCGGTCGCCGGCCGGGACCAGCCTGAGCAGGTCAGCCAGCGGTCTGCCGCTGGCGTCGAAGAGCTCGTCCGGCCGGTACGAGTGCAGCCACTCCGCAAGCTGCCGCAGGTGCGCCGGATTGGTCCTGACCTCGGCCAGCGGCACCTGGTGCGCCCGCCACGTGCCCTCCACCGGCAGGCCGTCCACCGTGGCAGGCCCGGTCCAGCCCTTCGGGGTGCGCAGCACGATCATCGGCCATCGCCCGCCGGGCTGGCCGGGCTGCCCTGGTCGCCCGCTGCTCGTGGCCCCCAGTCGGGCGGCGTCCTGGATGGCATGGATCCGCTCGATGCACTCATCAAGCGCCGCGGCCATTTTCTTGTGCATAACGGATGGTTCGTGGCCGGTCACATACACGGGCTGGTAGCCGCACCCGCGCAGCAGCGCGTCGAGCTCCTGCTCCGGGATCCGGGCCAGCACGGCCGGATTGGCGATCTTCCAGCCGTTCAGGTGCAGGATCGGCAGCACCGCGCCGTCTCTGGCCGGGTTGAGGAACCTGCCCGAGTGCCAGCTGGCGGCCAGCGGGCCGGTCTCCGCCTCGCCGTCGCCGACCACGCAGGCCACGATGAGGCCCGGGTTGTCGAAAGCGGCGCCGTGCGCGTGCGAGAGCGAGTAGCCGAGTTCGCCGCCCTCATGGATCGAGCCGGGAGTCTCCGGCGCGACGTGGCTCGGCACCCCGCCGGGGAACGAGAACTGGCGGAACAGCTTCTGCAGGCCGGCCGCGTCGCGGGGCACGCTCGGGTAGACCTCGCTGTAACTGCCCTCCAGCCAGCTGTTGGCTAGCGCGGCGGGCCCGCCGTGCCCCGGCCCGATCACGTACATCATCGGCTGGTCGTGCACCGTGATCGCGCGGTTGAGGTGCGCCCAGATGAAGTTCAGGCCTGGCGACGTGCCCCAGTGGCCGAGCAGCCGGGGTTTGATGTGCTCGGGCCGCAGCGGCTCGGCCAGCAGCGGGTTGCCCATCAGGTAGATCTGCCCGGCCGCCAGGTAGTTGGCGGCCCGCCAGTAAGCATCAAGCGTGCCGGCGTCTTCGTCGGTCAGCGGCAGCTTCCCGGTCGGTGTCATCGGGTCCTCTCCTAGTGCGCCGGTCCGGCGGGCCGGTCCGGCGGGCCGGTCCGGACGGGCTCCGGGCCGGGCCCGCGGCCCCCGCTACTCGTCCAGCATCTCCGAGACGGGCCGGCGCGGAGCGGGCGGGACCGACTTCCGTGGGCAGCCGATCGGCTATGAGCTGATCACCTCGCGCAGCTGCAGCGTCATGACCTGCCGGATGCCGAGCATCCGGAAACCGGCCCGTTCCATCGGGCCGAACGCGGCCCGGACGAGGGGCATCGCCTCCTGTCGACTATGCAGCTCAGGTTGCGCGGCGGAATAGTCCCGGCCCCTGAGCCTGATGGTGCAGCCTCCGGCGGCACGCACATTCCGCGACCAGTCGGACTGGTTGCCGAAGGTGAGTGCGATCACGACCGTGTCGCCGGTGCGCCCGGCGCTGACCGGCGTCCGGTAGATCCGCCCGGAGCGTCGGCCAACGTGCCAGATCAGCGCGGCCATCCGGAAGTGCCGTCGGCCGGCCAGCTTGCGGATCAGCGGATTGAGTACCTTCGTCATCGGGCGCATCAGGATCCGCACGACCGGCGCGGGCGGGACTGGGGCTACCGTGCCCGGGGCACGGGGAACCATCAGTTCCGAATCTGTAGTCATTTTCCTTCTCCTCGCTGTGTAGCCATCAGGCGGCGCGGTCCGGCCGCGTGCTGCCAATGATGATCTTGAGATTGAGCTTGTTCGCCCTTCGCTCGCACAGGCACGAATGCCCGCATATTGTCGGTGGCCGTCGGATGGCGGCACCGGTAAGGACGGAACGGGGTGGCGAATAGTGACGCCAGCGGAATCGGCGAGGCTGCCAGCGGGGCGGCCGGCGAGCCTGGTCACCGGGGGACCAGCGAGCCTGGCAGCGGGGAGGCCGGCGAGCCTGGTCGCGGGGGACCGGTTAGCCTGGCCGGGCGCGGCGCTCAGGCCGGGGCGGAAAGCTGCGAGCTGAGGAAAGCCAGCTGGCGCGGG
>WNFB01001231.1_pt1 | contig 21725 bp, 18 predicted proteins | sample 5400501 | NCBI WGS metagenome assembly WNFB01 (sample SAMN13153341, study PRJNA577476) | soil metagenome | isolation source: 200 cm saprolite under Douglas fir tree site 2 hole 1 | place: USA:California | collected 2015-04-18 | reverse complement strand
AGGGTCGTCGGGGGGGCCGGGGGGGCCGGGCGCCCGGCTAGCCCGACTCCGGGCGGGGGGCGGCGAGCCGGATGGCTGCGCTCCTGGCTGGCCGGCCGGACCCTGCGCGGCCGGCTCATCGCCGGCCTCCTGGCCCTGCTCTTCGTCGCCTGCGCCGCGGTCGGCGTCGTCACCTACGTGGCCCTGCACGGATTCCTCATCGGCCAGCTCGACGATCAGCTCAAGGCCGCGAGCGACCGGTACGTGGCGTGCGTGAATGGCCCACCGCCGGACAATCAGAGCGGCCTGGGCAATCAGCAGCAGGGCAATCAGGACGGTCATCAGAACGATCCGGGGTTCTGCGCCAGCACCCCGGGGCAGGCTCAGGCGACGTTCTCCGCCTCCATCAGCTCAGGCGTCGTCACCGCAGCGAAGATCACCCTTGGCCAGTGCGAGCTCTCCGCGGTCCAGCGCCAGGACGGGGCGGCACTGGCGCGGCTGCCCGCCAACGGCAGGCCGTACACCAGCGAGCTGCGCTCGCTCCACGCCGACTACCGGCTCATAGCCGTACGCGACAACGGCAACATCCTGATCACGGGCCTGCCGCTTGGCTCGATGACCACCACGCTGCGCGACGTGGAGCTCACCGAGGTCATCGTGTTCTCCGCGGCCCTGCTGCTGACCGGCATCATCGGCACCGGCTGGGTGCGCCTGTCGCTGCGGCCGCTGCGGCGGGTGACCGCTACCGCCGCCGAGGTCACCAGGCTGCCGCTGGCGAGCGGGGAGGTTGCCCTGCCGAACCGGGTGCCGGACGCCGATCCGCGTACCGAGGTCGGCCAGCTCGGCGTCGCTTTCAACCGCATGCTCGGGCACGTGGAGTCCGCGCTGGCGCGGCGGCATGCCAGCGAGGCGCGGCTGCGAGGCTTCGCCGCTGACGCCAGCCATGAGCTGCGCACGCCGCTGGCCGCGATCCGGGGGTACGCCGAGCTTGCCCGCCGTCACCCAGGCGCGCTGCCCGACGACGTGGCACACGCGCTGTCCAGGGTGGAGTCCGAGTCGGCCAGGATGAGCGAGCTCGTCGATGACCTGCTGCTGCTGGCGAGGCTGGACGCCGGGCGCCCGCTGGCCGACAACCGGGTAGACCTCACCCGGCTGGCGATCGACGCGGCCAGCGATGCGCGCGCGGCCGCGCCGGGGCACCGGTGGCAGCTGGACCTGCCCGGCGACCCCGTGGTGGTCAATGGCGACGAGCACCGGCTGCGCCAGGTAATGGCAAACCTGCTGAGCAATGCGGCCAGGCACACCCCGAAGGGAACGACCGTGACCATCGCGCTGGCCGAGCGGGGTGATGCCGGACGGCCAGCCCAGCGTGGCGATGCCGGTGCGGCGGCCCAGCGTGGGGGTGGGGGCGCCGGTGCGCCTGCCCAGCGCGGCGGCGCTGGCGCCATGGCGGGCGGTGGCGCTGCGCCGGCTGGCGTAGCGGTGCTGAGCGTGACCGATGACGGCCCCGGCATTCCAGCGGAGCTGCAGCCCGAGCTGTTCGAGCGGTTCGTGCGCGGCGACAGCTCTAGGTCGCGTGCGGCCGGCAGCACCGGCCTCGGCCTGGCCATCGTGGACGCTGTCGTCGCGGCTCATGGCGGGCGCGTCGAGATGACGAGCCAGCCGGGGCAGACTGTGTTCACGATCGCGCTGCCGCTGCCGTATGACGGCGCCGCATCCCTGCCAACGCCCTGAGAACCGCGCACGGCCCGGCCGGAGTGCCGCCCTTCCATGATCGCGGAGGATTTTGGGTGCCAGGACCCCCAAGATCCTCCGTGATCATGGAAGGAATGGCCGGAGCAGCCTTCATAGCCGGCGCAGACGATCATCCCAGTCCCGGCTGAGCATGATCGCCGACGCCTGCACCCTGGCCGACGAGCTCGACGCGGTCCGGGCCGTCCGGCTGGCCGAGCGCGGCCAGGCACCGCGGTCCAGCTGGCTGGGCAGCGGCGCTGACGTGCTCGCCTACATGGATGTCGACTTGCCGACAGACCTCAACGAACTGCTTCCGCTCGTCGCGCCGCTGCTGTCCGGCTGCTCGAGCGGGACTCAGCCGAGGCGCCGGGCCCCGGCAGTGGCCGTGACGTAGACGCGGCCGGATGGCATCTCATGCGGTAGCGGATCACGCTGCCGGATCGACTCGACGATGAACGACTCCCGTTCCAGCGCCTGGCTGAGTTCCGGGCCGGCGTAGCGGGTTCCGGTGATCCGCGGGTCTTGAGTCGCGAACTCGCCCGTGCCCTCGTGGGTGGCGAGTAGCAGGGCACCGGCCGGCGCCAGGACGCGGCGGAACTGGCGCAGCACGGCAGGCAGTTCCGCGCGGGCCAGATGGTGCAGCGCATACAGCGACACGGCCGCCGCGCATGAGCCGTCCGCCACCGGCAGCGCGCGCATGTCGCCGGCGGCGAGGCCAAGCAGGCGAGCGCGCCGCAGGCTCGCGTGCCGTGCGCTCGCCACGCTGAGCATCCGGGGTGCGACATCAAGGCAGATGACGCGCACTCCCCCGGCGGCCAGGTAGGCACCGGCCTGCGCAGGGCCGCAGCCGACGTCGAGCACCGGCCCGCCGCCGCGCGCCCGAAGCAGTACGGAATCGAGCAGTTCCCGGTCGAACGGGAGCCGGTCGAGGTCATCGCCGAACTTGTCCGCGTACTCTACGGCGATCGCGCTGTATGCGTCGCCGATCACCCGCGGGTCGAAGCCTTCCATCGGGTCAGTGTGTGGCATGCGGCGCACGCGGGTCGAAGCCTTCCATCGGGTCAGTGTGTGGCATGCGGCGCACGCGGGGTAGCCCTCAGCTGGTCTCGGGCCGACCGCCCGCGCTGGCTGGCCGGACACCCGCCAGGTCGAGGAGCTCAGCGAGAATCTCGCTGAACGCGGTGACCGCCAGCGTCAGGTGCCCTTCGCCCGGCATCAGGTGGGCACGTGCGCCGGGAAGCTGATCGGCCAGCCAGGCGCCGTGGGCGAAGGGAACCATCCGATCCTGGCCGCCCTGCCAGATCGCCATGGGGACGCCCGCGCCGTTGCCGCCGCCACTGAGGGTGAAGCCCCAGTCCCGGACGAACGCCAGGTCGTCATCCAGCCAGCCTGCTATCCCGCTTGTCAGGGCCGCGCGGAAAGACGCGGCGAGATAGCCGGCGAAGCTCCCGCTGGCCACCGCCTTGTCGGCCTCGGACACCAGGCCGCCCATTCCTTCCACGAGGGCTGCCGCGGTGACGTCCCGCCGCTTGTCCGCCGTCTGTTCGAGCAGGCCGGCCAGCGCTGCCTCGCCGTCGGCGGCGGCCGCGAACTCCTGGACGTTCTCCGGCGCCATGTCACCGAGCCAGTCCAGCCCCCGGCCGCCGTACGGCGCCACTCCGGCCATGGACGCGGCGGCAAGGCATCGCCGCGGCAGCAAGGCCGCGCAGGCAAGCGCATGCGGGCCGCCGCCCGACCAGCCCGCGGTGACGAACGCCCCGGCGCCGAGGTGGTCAAGGATCGCGGTCACGTCGGCAGCAGCGTCAGCGACCAGCCTGCCGGGGTACCTGGTCGATGCCCCGTAACCGGGCCGGGAGTACAGCACGGTCCGGAGGCCAAGCGCCGCGGCGGTCTCGGTCATCGGGCCGTAGGTCACCAGGCCGGCGGGTGTGCCGCTATGAAAGACGAATGCCAGGCCGTCCGCGGGGCCATGGGTCAGTACATCCAGCGTCCTGCCGTCGGCGGCCGGCACGGTGAGCCGTTCAGCTGTCATGCGCTGAGGGTAACCGGCAGGCCGGCCCGGCCGCCGCTGGGCATCCAGGTCCGGCGATGTGGCGCCGCGGCCGGGCGGCCCGCCACGACGCCAGGCCGGCCGTCACTTCGGCCAGGATGCCCGCCATAGCCCGCGCTGGCAGGCGCAAGACGATATGCCGACGGCCAGTGCCGCCGCGAGGCTGAGCATGGCGGCCGGGGCAGGAAGAAGCTGAAGCAGCAGTCCCGCCGCGGCTGACCCGATCGGCATGCCGAGGCCCATCAGCATGAGGACGGCGGCGACCACCCGTCCGCGCTCGGCGGCCGGGGTTTGCCGGAAGATCAGTACGTCGAGCAGAACGCGGACCGATGGCACCCCGAGCATGGCGGCGAAGAGCAGGCCAGCCACCCACCATGGCCCGTACGGGAGGGCAAGCAGGGCGAGCAGCGGGATCAGTGGCAGACAGACGGCCAGCAGGAGAACACCGGGCCGGAGCCGGCCCAGATGCCGGACGAGCGCGGTTCCGGCCAGCCCGCCGGCAGCTTCGCCCGCCTTCCGCGAGCGGTTCTTCGCCGCGCACCGGGCCGGACGGCTGCCAGCTCGCGACGTCCCGGCCGGTGAGTCGTATCGCAAGGGCATCCTGGCCATTCACGAGACCCGGGGTACCGGCGGCCACCGCGGCCAAGACCCGCGACGGGCTGCAGAGCCTCGTCGATGACGTTGAGGCGGCATCAGCGGAAGGTGCGGCCGAGGGCGGAATCCCGGTCGACGTGCTCATCGGCTTCTACAGCCCTGCGGAGCAGGGCGGCTGACTCCTGACAGTCCCACAGCCCGGCTGATCCGCTGGGCCTCCAGGGAAAGGCCGGCGGCCGCGGCCGGCCCGGGCGGGACCGAGACCGCTACTGCCGCGCGGACAGCCGCCAGACGGTCTCGCCGTCGATGACGCGATCGGTCGGGCTGAGGCCGGCTCTGGCGGCTACCCGGGCGGAGGCAAGATGGTCCGGGTGAACGCAGGCCGTGATGATCACCACGCCCTGGCCGAGCAGCCAGCTGACGAGCCCGCGGGCGGCCTCGGTGGCGTAGCCGCGACCCTGCCAGGGCATGCCGATGACCCAGGCCACCCCGGCGGTCAGGTATCCGGTGCTGGCAGTCTGCAGCCCGCCGGTGACCGTCGCCTGCACCGTGCCGATTGCCTCCCCGGTGGCGCGCAGGCGCACGATCCAGTTGAGCCAGCTGACCGCCGGATCCGGGGCGCCCGCCACGAGCCGTTCGTAGCGTGCCCGCAGCCCGGCGGTGCTGGCAGGCGCCCCGCCGGTGAACTCATGCAGCCGGGCATCGCCGAGGACGCGCGCCATCTCCCCCGCGTCCCGCACCTGCAGCGGCGTCAGCAGCAGCCGCTCGGTGCCAACCTCCGCTGCGCTGAGGCTGTCCAGAGAGTGCCTCCCTGCTTGCCGCTGGCTGCCCAGCCCGGGACCCCGTCCCGTCCCGGCCGCCGACGGGCCGCCGGGACGGGCGCCGTCATCCGGGGGTCAGGCTAGTCCTGATATCCCTGCGGGGACGCGGCGGCGACGTGAAATAGGCTGGGCTGCCCCCCGACGCCGGTGTTTTCTCTGGCTATGGGCCCGCGGGCTAGTCTGGCGCCGGGGCCTTGACCTTGACGGGTCGCGCCTAGTTGCCTCGAGCACGCCGGTCAGACCCGCTGAGGTCCCCATTTCCGGTCAGTTGCTCCTGATCCAGGTAATGGTGAAAGCTCCGCTGCCATGGGCGTGTCAGTCACTCCCGGCGGCGCACCTGCCACGCACCGCCACCACTTTCCCCGCTTGCCGGAAGGCGGCGCTGACGCACTCCCGGCACGTCCGGACCGGCTGTTGACAGCGACTCACCAGGGCCGCAGGCAACCCCGGCCGCCCCAGGCTGATCTTGCCGGGCATCGGCGCCGTTATCCAGGCGTACCGTTGGAATCCTGCGAGCCCCGAGGAGACGCCCATGACGCTTCCTGCTGCCGCGAGCGGCAATCGCTTCGCACAGCGATTGTTCGCCCCGCTCCCCGCAAGGTATGACCGGCTCGCCGAGATCCTCTCGATGGGCCAGAACGGCCGCTGGCGGCGGGCGATGGTCGACCAGGTGGCGTCAGCCGCCGGCGAGGCCGTGCTAGATGTGGCATCCGGAACGGCCGGCGTCGCGCTCCAGCTTGCGGAGCGGACGGACGCCCGGATAGTCGGCGTGGACCTCACCGAGCAGATGCTCCGGCAGGGCCAGCGCCGCGTAGCGGCGGCCGGCGCGGGCGGGCGGATCCGGCTGGTCGCCGGCCGGGCCGAGCAGCTGCCCTTCCCCGACCGCGCGTTCGACGCCATGACCTTCACCTACCTGCTGAGATACGTGCAGGACCCGCAGGCGACGCTCGCCGAGCTCGCGCGGGTGGTCCGGCCAGGCGGAAAGGTTGCCAGCCTGGAGTTCCTCCGCCCGCCCTCGCCGTTCTGGCGACTCTGGTGGTGGCTCTATACCCGGCTGCTGCTCCCGGCCGGCGGGCTGCTCGCCGGCGGCCGGGAGTGGTTCTTCGTCGGGCGCTTCCTCGGCCCCAATATCTCCGGGCACTACCGCCGGTATCCCGTCTCCTGGACAGTCGAGGCATGGCGCCGGGCGGGCTTCGAGGACGTCGGGGTCAAGGTGATGAGCCTCGGCGGCGGGCTCGTGATGTGGGGAACCCGGGCCGGTGACTGACGGGAGCAGCCGGGGCCCCGCCAGCCCGGTACCGCCGGAGCGGGGCGCGGCCGCCATCTCGCCAGGAACGGGTACTCGCCCGGCTTACTACGCCGCCGGCCAGGGCGCGTGGCGGGACTGGTGGACGCTGCTCCACCCGCCCTATACGGCGTGGCACCTGTCGTACGTGGTGATCGGCGCGTCGCTGGCGCCCCACGTCGGCCTGTCGGCCCTGTTCGCCACGCTGATCGCGTTCTTCCTCGCGGTCGGCCTGTCGGCGCACGCCCTGGACGAGCTGCGCGGCCGTCCGCTGCAGACCCGGATACCGGCAGCCGCGCTCACCGCGGTCGCCGCCGCCGGGCTCGCGGGCGCGGTAGCGCTGGGCGTTGTCGGCATCAGCCGGGCAGGCTGGGGGCTGCTGCCGTTCCTGGTGATCGGGCCGGTCCTGGTCATCGCCTACAACGCCGAGCTCTTCGGCGGCCTGATCCACACCGACCTGGGCTTCGCCGTCGCCTGGGGCGCATTCCCCGTGCTGACGGCATACGCCGCGCAGACCGGCAAGCTGGCGGTCGCCCCGCTGCTCGCGGCGGCAGCCGCCGTCGCGCTGTCGGCCGCCCAGCGGCGGCTGAGCACGCCCGCCCGGACCATCCGGCGGCGCACGGTCAGGGTGGACGGCAGCCTGACGCTCGCTACCGGCGAGACGGTGACGATCGACGCGGCGGCCCTGCTCGCGCCGCTCGAGCATGCGCTCCGCGCGATGTCGTGGGCTACGGTGCTGCTGGCGGCATCGCTGGCCGTCGCAAGGCTGGCATAGCGGTCAGAGCAAGCTCTTCCGCTGCAGGTAATTCAGCGCTCCCCAGCCCAAGGGCACCGGGAGCCAGAACGTCAGCGTGCGGAACAGCAGGACGGCGCTGACCGCCGTCGCGCCCGGCAGCCGAGCAGCGATGAGGCCGGCCGAGAGCGCAGCCTCGACCGCGCCGAGACCTCCCGGCGTGGGGACCATCGACCCCACGGCGCTGCCGGTCAGGTACACCACGGCGATGCTGGCCAGCGGCAGCGACCCGCCCACCGCGCGGACCGATGCGGCAAGGCAGAGGATGTAACCGGCGGTGAGCAGGATCGCTCCGCCGACGCCCTCGGCCAGCTTGGCCGGCTGCTGGGCGGCGTCAAGCAGCCGCGGGACCACCTGGCCGAGCATCGGCGCGATACGGGCGCGCAGCAGCCGCCGCCCGGGCGGGGTGGCGAGCACCGCGAGGGCGACCGCGACGAGGCCCGCGATGACGAACAGCACCCAGCCGGGCGGCTGGAGCGAGTGGTCCTGCGCCGTGCCCGAGATCGCGGCGAAGATCACCAGCAGGCTCAGGTGCAGGGTAAGCGCGACGAGCTGCGACACGCCGACGCTCGCCGCCGAGTCCGCCGCGGACAGGCCGCTGCGCCGGAGGTACCGGATGTTGAGCGCGACCCCGCCGACCGCAGCGGGGGTCACGAGCGTGACGAACGACCCGGCGACCTGGGCCAGGAAGGTCCGTGCCAGGCGCAGCCGCTCAAGCACGAAGCCGGACAGCGACAAGGCGGCGCCGAGGTAGGTGACCGCCGACAGGCCGAGCGCGACGAGGCTCCACTGCCAGTTGGCCGACCGAAGCAGGGCGCCGAGATGGACCTGCGCGAGCTGGCCGGCCAGCAGGTACACCGCGGCCACGCCGGCGATCAGCGTGACCAGCGTGCGCGGCCGGATCCGCTCCAGCTGGACGGCCCGCACGTCGTCCTGCTCGACCGCGCCGACCAGCCGCTTCCGCAGCGCCGGCAGCACGTCCTTGCGGTGGCGCAGGGCTGCCCTGGTGGTGCGGTACAGCGCGACGGGCTGCAGCAGCGGCACCACCGCGGCAAGCTCGGCCGCGGCGACCTTCCCGAGCGCGACGTCGGCCGACCGGTCAGGCCCGACGAGCAGCGCGAGCTCTGCCAGCAGCTGGGCCATGTCCAGGCGGAGCTGCAGGTCGCTGGCGGCGACGTCGCCATTGCCAATGCCGAGCAGCATCACGTTGCCGTCGCCGGTGAGCAGCAGCCGGTCGGCGGTCAGGGCGCGGTGGGTGACGCGGTGCTGATGCAGCCGCAGTACCTCGTCCCAGACGCGGGCAAGCTGATCATCGGCCGGCCCGGGCCGCAGCTCGGCCAGCGTCGTGCCCGGATGATGGTCAAAGGCGAAGACGACGGCCTCAGGCCCAGCCTGGACCACGGCGCGCAGCCGGGGTGCGCGGACGCCGGCCTGGGCGGCGGCATAGGACATCAGGGCGCGCCGCTCCACCATGCGGTCGAGCGAGAGCAGCGCCGTTCGCGAGACCTGGGCTTGCAGCCGGACCGAGCGGTAGAGCCGGTAGAGCAGGCCTGCCGCCTGCTGGTCCCGGTCGAAGACGGTGATGTCGAGCTGGCTGCCGTCGCGCATGGTCGCCGCGTACCGGCGGGACCCGATGTCCGTCCCGGCCAGCCGCCGCATCCGGATGACAAGGCATCCGGCCGGCCCGAGCGCGCCCGCGATTTCCGCGGCTGGCGGCCGCCGTGCCTGATAGCCGGCCGCATACCGTACGCCGAGCCCGACCATCCGGCCGCCGAGCAGCGTGATGGCCAGCGCGAGCACCGTGGTCTCCGAGGCCACCAGGCTCACCAGCGAGTAGGTGCCGACCGTAAGCCACACGGCGGTTCGCCAGCGCTGGCGCCCGCTCAGCCCGATGATCGTCGTGTAGGCGGCGAGGCCGGCCAGGCGGGGATCGAGCGGGGGCAGGTGACTCACGCCGGGACGGGCCATGGTGATGGCGTCGTACAGCACCTGACCGGAGGAAGTGCGCAGCGCCGCGTTGGCGACGGCGACGGCGACGGCAGCCAGCAGCCCGGTGGCGACGGCCTCGGCAAGCTGCCGCGGCTGGCGGCGGACGATCTGGCGGACCGCGAGCGCGGCCGGCAGGACAAGCAGGGCGATCGGCGCCGCCGGGTGAGCGATGGCGAGCAGCGGGCCCGGCAGCCGCCGGCTGGCACCCACGATGTCCTGCTCGGCGCCGGTCGTGGCCGCGCGCGCCGCCAGGCCGATCCCGGCCACCAGCACGATCTGGATCCCGTCGGCGATGAGTCGCAGCAGGTCGACAGGCCGCCGGACGCGCCGCGTGAGCTGATCGTCGACCTGGATGCCGGAGTCTGGCCCGGCAGCGGCATGGCCGGGCGCCGTGACGCGCGAATCCGCCGGGCGACCCTTACTCGCTCGGCCGTCCGGCGGCAGGTCATCCCTGCGCACTGTCACGTCACGATCGTTTCATCTAGCTCAGCGGGTGCAATGGGCACCTGCGGCGCAGCGGCTTGCAGCAATGCCGGTCGGTGCTCAGCGGCGCGCGGCGGCACCGGAATCGGCGGGAAGCTGCTGCCCGGCACCCGCCGAACGAGCCGATATCGGCCCGAAGGTGTACGCGCGGCCATGACCTGGCCTAGCATGCGCTCGTGTCCATGGCGTTCGGAATAGCCAAGCGCTTGCTGGTCGGGCGGCCGGTGCAGAGCGACAGGCTCGGTCATACCCTGCTGCCGAAGAAGATCGCGCTGCCCGTTTTCGCCAGCGACGCGCTGTCCTCGGTGGCATATGCCACCGAGGAAATCCTGATCGTCCTGTCGGTCGGCGGCATCGCGCTGATTTCCTACACGCCCTGGATCGCGCTAGCCGTGGGCGTCCTCATGCTCGTGGTCGTCGCCTCCTACCGGCAGAACGTGCACGCCTACCCGTCCGGCGGCGGCGACTATGAGGTGGCGAGCACCAATCTCGGACAGCGCGTCGGCCTGGCCGTGGCAAGCGCGCTGATGGTCGACTACACGCTGACGGTCGCAGTCTCCGTCTCCGCGGGCGTGGCGAACCTGGCGTCGGCGTTCCCGACGCTGACCCCACATGTGACGCTGATCGCCGTGCTCGTCGTGGCGGCGATCGCGCTGATTAACCTGCGCGGCGTCCGGGAGTCGGGGACGGCCTTCGCGATCCCGACCTACTGCTTCGTCGCCGCGGTCACGCTGATGATCGCCTGGGGCGCGACCCGGCTGGCCCTCGGGCATCATCTGCACGCCGAGAGCGCCGCATACCGCATCAAGAACGCTCGTGAATTCGGTGGATTTGCGCTGATCTTCCTGCTGCTGCGCGGGTTCTCCTCCGGCTGCACGGCGCTGACCGGCGTGGAGGCGATCAGCAACGGGGTGCCCGCGTTCAGGAAGCCGAAGAGCAAGAACGCCGCGACGACGCTGGCGCTGCTGGGCGGCATCGCGGTGTCGATGTTCGGCGGCGTCACGGCGCTGGCGCTGATCAGCCATGTGCACGTGTGCCCGAGCCTGTCGCTCTGCACCGGGCTGCCGCACGGCCAGGCACAGCGGACCGTGATCGCCCAGGTGGGGCGCGCGGTTTTCGGCGCCACATCGCCGCTCTTCTACCTCCTCCAGCTGGTGACGGCGCTGATCCTGGTGCTGGCGGCGAACACCGCCTTCAATGGCTTCCCGGTGCTGGCATCGATCCTGTCCAGGGACGGCTTCCTGCCCCGCCAGCTGCACACCCGCGGCGACCGGCTCGCCTTCAGCAACGGGATCGTGCTGCTCTCCGGCTTCGCGATCCTGCTGATCGTGATCTTCCAGGCGTCCCCGACCAGGCTGATCCAGCTCTACATCATCGGCGTCTTCGTGTCCTTCGTGTGCAGCCAGACCGGGATGATCCGGCACTGGAACCGGCTGCTGCGCGGTACCGCCGACCAGCGGACGCGGCTGCATATGTTCCGGTCGCGGGCGATCAACACGGTCGGCGCCTGCTTCACGGCGGTGGTCCTGGTCATCGTGCTCGTGTCCAAGTTCGCCAGCGGCGCCTGGATCGTCGTCGTTGCCATGCCGGTCATCTGGCTGACGATGCGCGGCATCCACCGGCACTACGCCAGCGTGGCGCTTGAGCTGACCCCGCCGCAGGACGTGCCGGTCACGCTGCCGGCCAGCAACCGGGCCATCGTCCTGGTGTCCAAGCTGCACCTGCCGACGCTGCGCGCGCTCGCCTATGCGCGCGCGACCAGGCCCAGCCACCTGGAGGCGATCACGGTGGATGTCGACGAGGCGGAGACGCTGCGGCTGATGGAGGAGTGGGACCGCAGCGGCCTCACGGTGCCGCTCACTGTCGTCGCCTCGCCGTACCGGGAGATCACCCGGCCGGTGATGGCATACGTGAAGCGACTGCGCCGGGAGAGCCCGCGCGACATCGTGACGGTCTACATCCCCGAGTACGTGCTCGGGCACTGGTGGGAGCAGCTGCTGCACAATCAGACCGCGCTGCGGCTCAAGGCCAGGTTGCTGCAGCAGCGCGGCGTGGTCGTCGCGAGCGTTCCCTATCAGCTGAGCTCGGCCACCCGCAAGCAGGCGGCGACGGGGCTGTCGTCGCCTCTCCCGGCCAGCCCGCACGGCGGCCAGTCAGGAGAGGCCAGGGAACCCGGCCCGGTGCCGGCCAGCCCCGTGCCGGCCAGCCCCGTGCCGGCCAGCCCCGTGCCGGCCAGCCCCGTGCAGCCCAACGGCCCGAAGACCCGGCCGGGCGGGGAAGCCGGCGGCACCGGGCCAGCGCCGCGATTCAGGCGGCCGTCAACGCTCCGGCGGCTTACCGCCGGGCGTGATCAGCTGCACGCCGAAGACCTGCAGGCCGAGATCAACGAGGTCAGCGCGAAGCAGATTGCCGCCTGCGACGACCGCGAAATCGCTGACGTGGCCGGCACGCTCCGGACGGTGACCTTGCGACCACGGGGGCCGAGCCTGACTATGGAGGCCGACCTGTGGGACGGCACCGGCAGCATTACCCTCATCTGGCTGGGCAGGCGCGACATTCCCGGTATCAGGCCGGGCCGCAGCATTGTGGTCCACGGGCGCATCGCCCGGATCAAGGGTGAGCGCACGATCTACAATCCGGTCTACGAACTGCGTTCCTCAGGCTCCGACTGACTTCTTCTCAGCACCGCTGAAGCGGTAGCCCATCCCTGGCTCGGTGAGCAGGTAACGCGGTCTCGACGGGTCAGGCTCCAGTTTCCTGCGCAGGTGCGCGACATATACGCGGAGATAATTGCCCTCTGTCTCGTATCGCGGTCCCCACACCTCCTGGAGCAGCTGCCGCTGGGTCACCAGCCGGTCTTGATGGCGCACGAGCACCTCAAGCAGCTGCCACTCGGTGGGGGTGAGCCGCACGTCGGTGCCATCCCGCGTGACGCGCTTGTCGGCAAGATCGACGGTGAAGTCGGCAGTGGCCACAACCGGTTCATCGGGCGCCCGGGAGGCCCGGCGAACGGCGGCGCGCAGCCGGGCGAGCAGCTCGTCCATCCCGAACGGCTTGGTGACATAGTCGTCGGCGCCCGCGTCGAGCGCAGCCACCTTCTGGCTCTCCTGACCCCAGGCCGAGAGCACGATGATCGGCGTCGAGGTCCAGCCGCGGACGCCCCTGATCACTTCCGTGCCGTCCATGTCCGGCAGGCCAAGGTCGAGTATCAGCACGTCGGGGCGATCCCGGGCCATCGCAGCCAGCCCCGACGCGCCATCAGCAGCCACAGCGACGTCGTACTGGCGCGCGGTCAGGTTGATCTGCAGGGCCCGCAGGATCGGCGCCTCGTCGTCGATCACCAGCACGCGGGTCACGGCTCGGCCCGCACGGTCCTCGCGGAACGGCTCGCCACGGGCAGCGTCACCCGGATCGTCAGGCCGCCTCCTCCGGTATCGACCGCGGCGACCGAGCCGCCCATCGTGTCAGTGAAGCCCTTGACGACGGCCAGGCCGAGGCCCACGCCGGTACCCGTGTTCCGTGCGCTGAGCCGCTCGAACGGCTCGAACATCCGCGGCTTAAGCTCGTCCGGGACGCCAGGGCCATGGTCCACGACATCCAGGATGACGGTCTCGCCGCGCTGCCGGGCGTACAACGCAGGCGGCCGCCCCGGCGGCGAGTAGGCCAGCGCATTGGCGAAGAGGTTGGCCAGCAACCGCGCCGGCCGGCAGGCGGCCGTGCAGCGCGGCGGCGGCGGCGCCGATCACGAGCAGCGCGGCGAAGCCGTCTGGCAGGGCGATCGGCGCTACCAGGCCACGCCGTCTTGTGAACCGTTCATCTCGGAAACTAGTCCACCGCTGAGCCGGGCAGGCCGCCGAAGGTCTTGACGCGTTCTTAACGCCGCCCGCGCGCATCTTGACGCGTCGTTAGCGCCAGCAGGACCGGCTGGCCCGGGCCCAGGCGAGCCTCAGGCAGGCGACGCCGGCCGCCGTGACGTGGCACTGCGCAGCAGCTCGCGGTACAGCGCGGCGGTATCGGGATGCGGCTCGCCGGCCGGCGCGATGTCCGCGATCACGCCGAGGCAGTGCTGCCATGCCTCGCGGACACCGGACAGGTTGCCTGCCACGTGCTCGGCACGCATCAGGGCACGCCACAGCTGCTCGGCGGCGACATCACCGGCAAGCCCCGCCCGGGCGGCGCGGGCCGACGCCGACGGGTCCCCGGCGTCAAGCTCAAGGGCGGCGAGCAGTTCGGCCGCATCCACGATCTGCGCGCGGACCGTCTCTACGAAGGCCAGGTCAAGCCACCAGTGGTAGCAGTCAGTGAATGGCTGCCCGCGGACCAGCGCCAGGGCCTCCCGCAGGTCGCCGCGGTCCCTGGCCGCCAGCCCGCGCTCGGCGAGGGCACTGAAGTCCGTCCAGTCGAACTGTGCATCGGGGTGCAGCGAGTACTGCCCGCCGCCTAGGTGGACAATCCATTCCGCGCCGCCGGGAGCGGGCCCGAGCTGTCGCCGGGTCCGCGCGATGAGCTGACGCAGGGAGTCGCTCGGCTTCGGGTGATCCGGGTCGGCGCCCAGCAGGTAGCCGAGCTGGGGGTTGGACAGGCCGACCGGCCCGTTCAGCGCAAGCGCCAGGATCAGCTGGCTCTGCGCGGGAAGCAGCGCGCCGGATGCGCCATTGATGGTGAATGAGCCGAGGATCCCGATCCGCAGCGTCCCGGTCCTGGCCGGGATGGCGGCAGGCTCCGGCGGCGCGCCGCTGCCGGGCTCCGCCGGATGCCCGCGAAGGCCGGCCGCGTCAAGGACGGATACCGACGCCCCGAGCGGCCCGGTCGCGGCGTCCGCGGCCAGCGTGGGCTCGGGCACCGGGAACGGCCCGTTCATCCGGCCATCGTCTGGCCCGGGAGCCGGCCCGGTGAACGGCCCGGCCAGCGGGTCATCGCCGGGCCCGGACCCGAGGTCACCGAACAAGCCGACCAGCGGGTCATCGGCAGGCCCGGGTCCTGGCCCCCCCTCCTGCGGATCCGGCCAGCCGGGGGGGCTTATCGCCGTGCTCCAACCGGAACCATCGTAGGGCGGCAGGCCGGGGGGCATATCGCCCGGTTGAGCTGCGGTCTCGAACAGGCTGATGATCGACTCGTAGTCCTCATCCGTCAGTGCCTGCGGCCGGACCTCAAGCTGCATCGGGAAGATATGCGCGACGATGCCGCCTGGCCGGTCCGGGTCGGAGGAGAGCTGGAAGGTGGCGGGGGCGGCCGTGCTTGCCTGGCTGCCGGCCACCAGCGCGGCGATCCCCCCCGGATCGCTGGCAATGTCGGTCAGGAAGGACAGCTGCGCTGCCGTCGGCGCTTCCCGGCTGACGAGCAGGGAAAGCGCCCAGTCCTCATCGTCTGGCTCGGCTATCCGGCGGTAGCGGACATCGGTCGGGCCGCCGTCGCTCAGCCTGCGCTGCAGGGTGACGGCCTTGGCCGCCAGCAGGTCAAGAGCCTCGTCCAGGTTGTCGCAGGTCTTCGCCCGGCCGCCGGTCACCTCAAGTTCGCTGTATCCGCAGATGATGAGGTCGTACCAGCCGGCCAGCTCGCTGGTCGCAAGCTCGGTGGCAGCGGTCGCCAGCACCCTGTTCACCAGCCGCGGCGGTCCGTCGACGGCCGTGACCCGCAGATGCTCAAGGTCGACCAGCAGGTATCCGCCGCCCTCGTCGGCGATCCCGGCCGTGAGCAGCCCGGGCAGAAGATCACCTTCGCCGCCCGTCGCCCCGCCCGCGAACGGCGGCACTCCATCAGGCAGCGCAAGGTGCCAGGCCATTCCCTGGCGCCCGCCTGGCACGGTGAACGGCGGCGGCGGCGGTTCGCTGGCCGGCGACGCCAGCAGCATCTCCATGGCGGAACTGGTGAGGTGAATGCCGGCGACCGCCGGAAGCTGCTGGCCGGACGCCGCGAGACCAGCACCGAGCTCGTCCAGGACCGTCCTGAGCGCGGTAGCGGGCTGCGGCGGCCTAGCCGCGCGAAGCCGCTGTTCGGCCTGCATGACGGGTGCGCTGGCGGGCATGGGTATCCGGCGCCCGGGCAGCCGGGCCTGCCGCTGGCGGTGCCGCATGCGCGCGATCGACACCATGACCCCGCCGGTCAGCATCCCGGCGGCGAATATCGCGATCGGCGGGAGCGTTTCCTGCTGGGTGAGCGGGGGCGGGTCGGCGGCAGCCCGGCTGGCCGGGAGATTCTGGCTGGCCGGAGCGGAGCCTCCGGACCCGGGTGACGCCGGGGATCCAGCCGGGCTTGCGGCCGGATGTGGACGGCTGAAGTGATGGTCCCTGGACGGATGAGACGGGTGATGAGCCGGCTGGTGCGGCGGGGCCTGCTGCACGTGGCTGGCGGTGGCCGGCAGCTGCAAAACCCAGCCCGGCCAGATCACGGCCGGATCCGTGAATACCTCGCCGCCGCCCATCGCGTGCCCGATATTGAGCGTCACGATCTCGTGGAAGAGATTTCCGTCGCCGAGGTAGCGCTGGGCTATCGTCCACAGGCACTCGCCAGGACGGACGACCACCGCTTGGTACGAAGCCATGCTCATCACCTGCGGGCCTGCTGGCGGACTGGCGGACTGGCCCGCGTCGCGGGCCCCGGCCTCGCTGCTGCTGGCGTTCAGCGCCTGGGCCCTGTTGCCCTGGGCGTCCCGGGTCCCGGTCACCGGCGCGGCTCCGGCGCTCCCGTCGGAGGCGGCCAGGGTGCCGGACTCCGCGGCCTGTGCCAGCGTCACCGGTCTTGCCCCGGCGGGGGTGCCAGGACCAGCGAGCTGCGACGGGGACACGGTTGCCATCACAATCGGGGTAGCCGGCGCCGCGGCGAGCAGCGCGGTCGCCGGATTGCTGAACGTGAGGGCGGCGAGCGCTACCAGATGGCCGGCTGCGTTCTGCAGGCCGCCGAGCCTGAGCCGCGGGGCCTGCCGCCCGCCGATGGCGGCGATGCTCTCGGTGACGACCGCCAGGCTGAACAGTGCCCAGGCGATCCAGCTGACGTCCCGCACGGCACCGAGGAACAATGCGCCGCTGTCCCTGTGCAGCAAGGCCGAGCTGACCTGGTGCAGGGACGGCAGGCGGTGCGGGACGGGGCTGCCGCCAAACCGGTACAGCACGGCTGGCAGGCCGATCACCAGAAGCAGCAACGTGACCATGGCGGCGAGCCCGCGGAAGGCGGCGGCCACCCGGCGGCTGTTCATGCGCCCGGTCCCGTGACGCCGGTCACCAGCGATGCGGTGGCCGCGCCGGTGGAGCTCATCGAGTCAATCCCGATGATCGACAGCACGCTGGTCGGCACCGTCACCTTGACCCGGACGAGGATAGACTCCCGTCCCTTCGCCGTGACGGTGCCCTGGATATGGGCGGCGTTCAGGTAGGCGCTTGCCGCAGCGATGGCCTGCGCCTGATCGACGACGAATGTTCCCGTCGAGTAGGCCACGGACTTGTTCACCATCCCGGCTCCCGCGCGGGCCGCCTCCTGGGCGACGGCGTCCGCGTTCTCGGCGGCTCTCAGCTTCGCGCCGCCATCGATGACGATTCCGGCCAGCGCGATCAGCGCGACGGACAGCGCAGCCAGCATCAGGGTGATCGAGCCGCGCTCCCCGCCGGGGCATCGGGCCGGCGCCGGCCCCCAGGCACGCGCGCGCGCGTGCGCACGGCAGCGTGCGCACAGCCGCCGCACCCGGCCAGGCCGACTCATCCGCGACCCCCAGTGATCAGGTTCATCCGGTGCTGCTCTGCTGCCCGATGGTGCTGGCCGGCCTGTGACAGTTCCTGTGACATGGACCATGCCGCGTCACCTGGCCCGGAAGGGATCGAGCGGCGAGGTGAAGGACGCTCTCAGCGTCCTGCTCCCCGGCATGCCGGGAACCAGCAGGTCAGACAGCGAGACCCGGCAGCTAACCCGGGCGGTGACCTGGGCGGGGAGGCCGACCGGGACCGCGAATCCCGTTGTCCCCCGGCCCGTGTTCACGGTCACCACTGGCACGCAGTCGATGCCGTCCTGGCTGAGCGCAAGCCGGGCGCTGGCGAGCGCCGCCGCCTGGGCGGCGGCCGGGGTCCGGGAAATCGATGCCTGCCGGGCGGCGTCTCGCGCGGCGGCGTCCACGGATCCCTGCGCGATCGACGTCCGCCCCGCCGCGATCACGAAGCCGAGCAGGAACAGCACCACCGGGGCAAGGACGACGAGTTCCAGCGCCGCGTTGCCGCGGTCGCGGCGCGGTCCCCCAGGTCTCATGACGTGCTCCCGGCGTGTCACGGCGTGGTGAACTGCTCGATGGGTGCCCTGGCGACCTGCTGCACCTTGATGACGATGCCGGGCACCAGCGAGGGCACCTGGCCGGTCACCCTGACCTCGACGGTGGCCGGGCCACTGCCCGGGGTGTCCGCGGCAGGCGCGAGCAGGTAGCCGGAGGCCACGGTGCGGGCGAAGGCCAGGGCCGCGCGCGGCCCGGCATCCAGCGGGGCATTCTGGACTCGCGCGGCGTCGACGCCCTGCCGGGCGGCGGCGAGTGCCGCCTGCCTGGCCAGGTACCACAGGGAGGCCTGGACGATGACCATCACGGCGACTAGGAAAACCGGCACGATGATCACGTAGCTCAGCGTCAGCGCGCCAGCGTCGCTGCCGCCCCTTTTCCTGCATCGGGTAGTGCGCATGTGATCAGGGGATCTTCGCCTCGTATTTCTGGATATCGTTCGTGAAGACGATGCCGGCGGCGATGGCCGCGACGACGAGGATGCCGGCGATCACGATCCACTCCAGCGTGATCGCGCCAGACTCGGGCCGCCCGTCCAGGGCTGAGCTGGCGCGGGCGCGGGCCCGCAGCAGCAGGTAACTGACGACGGTCCACAACGGACTCAGCATGGAGCCTCCTCGGGGTTGGCGGGCCTATCCCGCTCCTAGCGTCCGGTACATCACCGGGAAGATCATGAGCAGCAAGAAGCCGGCGCCCAGCAGGGCGATCGGGATCACCATCGTGGTGCTGCGCGATCCCGCCTTGGCGCGGTCCGCGGCGAGGGCCTGCGCGCGCATCGAGGCGGCGCGCGCCGTCAGCGTGTCGATGATCCTGGCGCCCTCCTGCCCGGCGACGCCCGCGATGTCGGCGAGGTCAGCGAGCTCGGTCACGCCGGTCTGGGCGGCCAGGGCAGCAAGGCCGACCCACGGAGCGAGGCCGGCCTTGCGGGCCTCGTCAAGCGCGGAGCCGATCCGCTGGAACGCCCAGCCGCCGCCGATCCCGGCCGCCGCCTCCAGTGCCTCTGTCGGCGCGGCGCCAGCCCCCCGCTCTAATGCGACCAGATCGAGATAGCTGGTGAGCGCATGCCGGAAGTCGGATCGTCGTTCCGCGGCGTTGACCCTCGTGACCAGGTCCGGGGCGAAGAACATTGCCGCGCCGAAGGCCAGTGACGCCGCGGCCGGCAGCGCCCAGGGCAGTCGGCCGCCAGCCAGGATCGCGAGCCCGGACAGAACGGGCACCACGGCCAGGCCGGTCGCGCCGCAGGCGATCTTGCTGGCGATCCACGATTCGCGATCCTGGCCGAGCATGGCCAGGTCCGGGCCGGGCACCGGCAGCCAGGGCGCTGCCGCGCCGAGCCGCCGGGCGGCCCGGCGGGCAGCGGGCGCACCGTCCGTGCCCGGGCCCGGGCCTACGTCGAGCCTGGCCAGCGCGGCATCCAGCCGGGCGCGCGCCGGCACGATCTCGCGGACAAGCAGGAAGACGCCGAATCCGGCCGCGATGCCGGCGGTCACGATCCACAGATTCACCGGTGCCTCCCTGTGCTCAGCGAAGCCGCCGGGACGGCGCCCGGCACGCCCGGCACGCCGGGCGGGTCGAGGAACCGGCCAGGAGCCGGGATATTGCCGAGCCGGTGCAGCCACGCCAGGCCGGCCGCGTACAAGCCAGCTACCAGCGCGAGGACAATCTCGCCAGGCACGGTCCCGAACGGCGCGGAATAGGCCCGATTCAGCACGGCGAAGACAGTGAAGCCGCCGATGAAGACCGTGATCCACCTGACCGTCGTCCGGTGCTGCGCCCGTTCGGCGTCAATTTCCCTGCGGGCGGCCACGTCCCGCCCGAGCATCTCGGCGAGGGCGCTGAGCACGGCGTGGGCGCCGCCGCCGCGGCGGCTGGTGGCGATGATGAGCGCGGCGGCGATGCGGTCCCCGGCAGGATCGTCGATATCGGCGGCGAACGCCCGCAGCGCCGTTTCAGTCCCGGTCCTGGCGGACAGCCGCCGGGCAAGTGCGCCGACTTGCCCGGCGATCGCGGGCGGGGCGGAGCGAGCGCTGGCCTCCAGGGCGTCCTCCAGGGCGCGGCTTGCGGTGAGCATGTCGGCGAGCCGGCGGGCCCACTGCTCGAGCGCCTCCAGCGTGGCGGTCCGCTGCCGCTGGTCCCGGCCGGAGGTGAGTTTCGGCAGGAAGATCACCGCCAGGGCAGCCGCGATGGCGGCTACCGGCCAACGCGTGACGAGCAGCACCGCCAGGAACCCCGCCAGGGCGAGCAGCAGCCGCCTGGCCGATGCCGCCGGGAGAAGGGCCCGCGGCCCGCGCGGGCCCGGCGTGCCTGGCGCGGGCGCCCGCCGGGTGAGCTCGCTGACCAGGAGCACGATCCCGGCCGCGATCAGGGCGCCGCCGCAGGCCGCGAGGATGATCATCGCCAGCCCTCCGCCCTGGCCATCGCGCGCTGCTGGTCGAGCAGGCCGGCCTGGAAGCCGGCTGCCTCCAGCATGGCGAGCATCCGAGGTGACGGGGTATGCGCGGGGACGGCCAGCCCGGCCGGGCCCTTCGGCAGGAAGAGCCTGTTGACGGCGGGGCGGTCGGTGTCCCCCGGCGGCATGACCTCGAGGATCTCGGACACGTAGCGCACCGTGCGGCGGCCGTCGTACCGCTTGCGGACGTGCACGATCAGGTCGACCGCCATCCCGACGAGCACGTGAATGGCCCGCTCGGCCAGCGCCAGGCCGCCACGCAGGCCGAGGATCAGGATGCGGTCGAACGCCTCGCTGGGCGAATTCGCGTGCAGGGTGCACATCGAGCCGTCCTGGCCTGAGTTCATCGCCTCCAGCATCGGCATGATCTCGGATCGCCGGACTTCGCCGACCAGTATCCGCTGCGGATTGTGCCGGAGCGCATGGGCGACCAGGTCATGCAGCGTGATGCTGCCGACACCTTCAGAATTTGCCTCCCTGGCCTCGAACGCGATCACGTCCGGGTGGCCGGGCAGGTCGTGCAGGAACAGCTCGTACTCGGATTCCAGGGTGGCCACCCGCTCGCCGGGCGGGATCTCTGCGGCCAGCGCGCGCAGCAGCGTGGTCTTCCCGGCGTTCACCCCGCCGGTGATGACGATGTTGCACCGGCTGCGCACCGCCGCGGACAGGAACGCGGCGAGCGGCGGATCGAGGGTGCCGAGCTGGACAAGTTTCCCCAGGGTGACGTCGAGCTGCCCGTGCCGGCGCAGCGACACGCACGGCCGCGGCGTGACCGACATGGTGGCAGTCATCCTGGCGCCGCCGGTGAGCGCGACGTTCACCAGCGGCGCGCCAGCCGAGAAGTCCCGCGCGGTCTGCCCGCCGCGGGCGGCCCAGGTGCGGATCATCTCGATCAGCGCCTCGTCGCTGGCGGCGACGGGCGGCGCCATCACCCGCTCCCCGGTCGCGTACGTCACCCAGACCTGGTCACAGCCGTTGACGTCGATGTTCTCCACGGCCGGGTCCCGCAGGTAGCTGGCGAGCGGCCCGAGGCCGTACCGCTGGTCGTAGACAGCCTGCGCGAGCGCCTCCCGGTCGGCCGGCGAGGGCACCGGGGCGCCGGTCCTGACCCGCCGTTCCGCCCAGGTCCTTGCCGCGTCGCGGATCAGCGGCAGGACGGCCTCGGGCGGCGCGCCGTCCTCGAGCCGGCTGGAGACCATCGCGTGGATCTCGGCGACCCCCTGCTGCAGGCGCGGGTCCGCCAGGCCGGCGCCCGGCGCGGCGCCGGGTATGGCCGGCACCTGCCGCAGGCCATCCGCCT
>WNFB01001230.1_pt1 | contig 21729 bp, 21 predicted proteins | sample 5400501 | NCBI WGS metagenome assembly WNFB01 (sample SAMN13153341, study PRJNA577476) | soil metagenome | isolation source: 200 cm saprolite under Douglas fir tree site 2 hole 1 | place: USA:California | collected 2015-04-18 | reverse complement strand
GAAAAATAGAGACCTGCCAGCCGGGCTTTCACAGACTGGGACGCCGGATCCGTCTTCAGCGCGGCTTGATATTCCTCAATCGCACGATCCATGTTCTGCGCAATTTCGGCTTGGTACCCCAGCATGAAATGATAGGAGGCGGCGGCATCGGGGGGATGAATCGAGGGCGTAGCCTTCGGCGTGGCAGCAGAGGTAAGCATTCTTTCAGGCGTCTCAGGCGCGGCAGCGCAGGCCACCACCATCAGGGAGATCAGCAAACACATTACGCCAGAAGCCTGTCCGACATTGCCGTTCGTGACGAGGCGAAGGAGGTACGGCCAGATGCGAGGCCGTAGGCCTGGAAAAACCGGAAGTGTACTCGCCAGAATATATTGAGGATTTTTTCGGGCCGAGAACGACGCAGATGGCTGCGGATGGTCCGCCGCAGTAGAAAGGTCAATGCCGGACAGGCTCCTAGAAAGCGGCGTGAGGCCTCTACTGTTTGCCGTTCGGCTCGGAATGACTTGTGTCGTGGACACTCGCACGATCCTCTTGGTGGATTCAGATGAGATTGTGGTGGTCACAAATATTATACGAGTGGGGTGACACAGGGTCAAACGACTTCGCGATTGTCAAGGCTCTCGAACTTCGCGAAGCGGTCGTGGAAGAAGAGTTCCTTTCTCCCGATCGGGCCGTTGCGATGTTTACTCACGAGAATATCGGCAATGCCCTTCCGTTCGGAATTCTGGTCATACACGTCCTCACGGTAAATGAACATGACGACGTCGGCATCCTGCTCGATTGCGCCGCTCTCGCGGAGGTCGGCCAGCATGGGAATCGGTGGTTTCCGGGCTTCCACCGCACGGCTGAGCTGCGACAGCGCGACGACCGGCACATTGAGCTCCTTGGCCAAAGATTTCAGCGAGCGAGAAATATCGGAGATTTCCTGCTGACGGGATTCCGAATCGCTCCGCCCCTGCATCAGCTGGAGGTAGTCGACAATCAATAGATCCAGCCCCCGTTCGGCTTTTAACCGACGCGCCTTACCTCGCATCTGCTGCACAGTGATACCGCCGGTATCGTCGATATAGATCGGCGCTTGTTCCAGCCGGCCTGCCGCTTCCGCAAGACGCCACCAATCCTCTTTCTGAAGCTTGCCGGTTCGGAGGCCATGCGAATCGACTCGCGCTTCTGAACTCAGCATGCGCAATACGATCTGCGGCTTTGACATTTCCAAGCTAAAAATTCCGACCACGGTGCCCGCGTGGATGGCGGCATGTACCGCCATCCCCAGCGCCAGGCTCGTCTTCCCCATGCTGGGCCGCCCCGCGATCACCACGAGGTCAGAGGGTTGGAGCCCAGCTGTGATGTCGTCGAGGTCGTAAAAGCCGGTGGGAACACCTGTGATATGTTCTTTTCGCTTTGACAGCTTATCGACGAGGTCGAGACTCTCCTTAATGATGGAATTAATGGGTGTGAACGACCGATCCAGTTTCCCCTGGACGATGCTGAACACCGACCGCTCCGCGAAATCGAGCAGGTCATCGACTGATGAGGTGCCTTCGTACCCGCGCGTGAGGACTTCCGTGGAGGTATGGATCAGCTCTCGCAGCAGTGCCTTGTCGCGCACGATCTTGCAGTGGTAGCGAATATTGGCGGAGCTGGCCACGCTCTGCACGAGCTCTGCTAAATAGGCTGCTCCCCCGATGGCTTCAATTTCCCCCTGCGCCTTCAACCGTTCCGTCAACGTAATCTGATCGATCACTTCTCCGACTTCCGACAATTCCAGCATCGCCCGATAGATCTTCCGATGCGACGTGCGGTAGAAGTTCTCTTCGACCAGCAATTCCATCGCCTTGGCCATCGCGCTATTGTCGAGGAGGACTGCGCCGAGAACCGATTGCTCGGCCTCCACATTCTGAGGGGGCAATTTTGGCTGGGACAGATCGACGGCTGACACGGATTTCATGACCGTTCCTTGACCTGCCGCCGAGACCGACGAGCCGCGGCCACCAGGTCGGCAAGCCCCACCTTCTTTGAAAGACGACTCAGATTGCCGGTTCGAAGGCCATGTCTGTGAGCAGCGAGGGACTCGACCACCAGCACGTCATCATGATCCATCCCTGGCGCACCCACCACCACCACGGCCGCTGCCTGCTGGGCCAACCCCGCCGTCACTGCGGCAGACAAGAGCGCCGCGTCGCTCCCCCTCATCGTCTGCTGCACCACTCGGGAGCGAGTCCGACGCAACTGCGCCGCGACCGCCGCCAACAAATGAGTGGCCCGGCGTGGCGCAGCCACAAGATAGTCGATTCGCGCCGATACCGATCCTTCCTCAGGAAACTCCACTGTGCGGAAGAGCCGATCGACGTCCAAACCAAAACCGGTTGAGTGCAGTGGCCGGCCAAATCGACCGATCAAGTGATCGTATCGTCCGCCGCCGCCTAACTCCACCCCCATCCCTTCGGCAAACACGTCGAAAACGACACCATCATAATAGTCGAACCCGCGGAATTCCCCGAGATCCAGAAGCAGCGACTCCCGGTGGCCTGCCGCACAAAGCAGCTGATACACCTGAGCAAGCCGTTCGAGCGGAGCAGCCAATGCCGGATCGCTGGCCGCGAGGATCTGGCCGCGTGCCAGCACTTCCTCTTGACCGTACAGCTCAGGCGCTTCCCGAATGGCACGCGCCGCCGTTTTGGAGATATGCTCGTTGGCAAGGATCGCTTCGAGTCTCGGCAGATCTTTTCGCGCAGTCGCCTGCTCAGCCAACTTCTGCCCATGCGCCGACAGCCCGGATCGCATCAAGAGCCCCTTAATAAAGCCCACATGTCCAAGAGACACTTTAAAGGACTGAAGACCGATCGTGCGGAGACACTCGATCATCAAACCGATGACTTCGCTGTCGCTCGTGACATCGTCCAGGCCAATGAGCTCAGCTCCGACCTGAAAGATTTCTCGCCCGCGCCCAGCGTGTTCCTGCTCGTAGCGGAAGACGGACGTTCGATAGGAGAGACGCAACGGCAGCGTCGCGCCCGTAAGCCCCATTGCGACCGTCCTGGCTATCTGCGCTGTGGCATCCGGACGGAGAAGTAGCGTCCTCCCCGTCGTACGATCGACGAATTGATAGCAGTGCTCGATCAGTTCCGGCTCAAGCCCCGGAGCCAAGACGTCGAGATACTCGAACGTGGGAAGAATGATCTCATCGTAGCCCCAACGGTTGACTTGAGCGAGCAACTGTTCTTCAAGGCGACGGACCTGCTTCGCCGCGTGAGGAAGAATCGTCGCCATGCCCACGGGGACGAGCGAGCGCTCGCGGAACGATGGGACCTGCCCCGAAGAAAGGCGGGGCTTCGGAGGAGCGGAGACCATGGCTGACCTGATTGATGGCGCGCGGGGTTAGGACAGAGCCGCGACTTTGACTGAGAGAATGTCTTTGCTGGATTTGATCGTCTCAAGCACCGTGTTCGGGAAGACTGCGTCGGATCCAATGATGAGCAGCGCGTTCCCTCCCCGCTTCTCAAGCGCGCATTGCATCCGGACGATGTTGATCTGGTTGTCGCCGAGCACCTTCCCCACCATCCCGATCACCCCTGGGCGATCGATGTTGAGGATCAGGAGCATGTGTCCCTCCGGCACAACCTCAACATTGAACTGATCAATTTCCACGACGCGCGGATCTTTCTTGTGATAGAGCGTGCCGGCCACCTGGTACGATTTCTTACCAGCCTCCACTCGCACACGAATCAAGCTGGTGAAATCGCCCGCATCGGAGCTCTTCACTTCCTTCACTTCAATCCCACGTTCCTTCGCGACGATCGGCGCGTTCACGTAGTTCACAGGAGCTTCCATAATCGGGTTCAACAATCCCTTCAACACGGCGATCGTGAGCGGCGCGATCGACAGACTTGCAACCTCTCCGCTGTATTCGACGGTCACGCGTTCAAGCCCGCCTTCGCACAGCTGCGATTGCAACTTCCCAAGCTGCTCGGCTAAAGACAGGTAGGGCTGGAGCCTCGGTAGTAATTCCGGAGAGACCGAAGGAATATTGACCGCCCCACGGGCAATGCCTTTGGTGAAATAATCGACGATCTGCTCCGCGATCCCGACGGCCACGTTCTCCTGCGCTTCGGTCGTCTGGGCCCCGATGTGCGGCGTACAGATAAAATTATCCAGCGTCAACAACGGATGATCCGCCTTCACCGGCTCTTCCTCAAACACGTCAAACGCGGCGGCTGCCACGCGCTTGATTTTCAACGCTTGAAACAGATCACCCTCATGAATGATCCCGCCTCGGGCACAATTTACAATCATCACCCCCGGCTTCATCGTCGAGATCACTTGCGCATTGATGAGGCCCTTGGTCTCAGTCGTCAACGGCGTGTGGACAGAGATGATATCGGCACGCTTAAAGAGTTCATCCAGCGACATCATGGTAACGCCCATCTTCTGAGCGCGCTCTTCGGCCAAATAGGGATCGTAGGCAACCACACTCATGCCGATCCCCTGCGCCAGCTTCGTGAGATGGCTGCCGATTTGCCCCACGCCGACGATGCCGAGGACCTTGTTGTAGAGTTCGACACCCATGAATTTGTCTTTTTCCCACTTGCCGGCCTTCACGGACGCGGTGGCTTGGGGAATGCGCCGGCTCATGGCACAAATCAGCGACATGGTGTGCTCAGCAGTGGTGACCGTATTGCCGCCCGGTGTATTCATGACCACGATGCCCCGACGGGTGGCCGCCGGGGTATCGACATTGTCCAACCCTGACCCGGCCCGCCCCACGACTTTCAGGCGCTCGGCTGCTGCGATCAACTCGGCCGTCACCTTCGTCCCGGACCGCACGATCAGCCCATCGGCGTCCTTGATCTCCTTGAACAACTCTTCCTTCGGCATCTTGGATTTCACGACCACAGTGAATCCAGCCTTTTCCAACAGCTCCACGCCCTGCTTCGACAAACTATCGCTGATGAGAATTTTCATGCCCATTATGTCTGCCCTATCGTAAGAATTTCGAGACGTAACCTCTACGCCATGAGAATTTCTTGCGCCTTCGCGACACCGCTTCCAAGCTTCACGGGATGCCCCAGTCCTTTGAGCACCATTTCAATGGCTGCCACCGCCATGATGATATCGAAGCGGTCCATGTAGCCCATGTGAGAGAGTCGGAAGATCTTCCCCTTCAAATGGTCTTGCCCACCGGCCGCCGTCATGCCATATTGGACACGCAGGTTCTTGTAGATGGCCTGCCCGTCAACGCCTTCCGGCGCTGAAATAGCGGTGAGAGCATCGCTGGGCGACTCTTTTGGAAACAGCGACAGCCCGGCACCCTGCACCCCTTCACGCATGGCTTTCGCGAGCATGGCTTGGCGGCCGAACACCCCCTCAAGCCCCTCCGCCTTCATCATCTTCAGCACTTCCTGCAAGCCGACAATGAGAGACACGGCCGGGGTATAGGCCGTCTGATTCTTCTGCTGATTCTCATGCTCTTTCTTGAAATTGAAATAGAACGCCGTGTTCTTCGCCTTCTCTGCCAACTGCCAAGCTTTATCACTCACGCTCACAAATGCAAGGCCCGGCGGGAGCATCAGCGCCTTTTGCGACCCCGTAATCACGACATCGATCCCCCACTCATCGGTCTTGATGTCGAACACGCCGAGGGCGGTAATGGCATCCACCACAAGTATGGTCTCGCCATAGGGCTTCACGATCTCCGCAAGAGCCTTGATGTTGTGCGCCACACCGGTGGAGGTTTCACTTGCCTGCACATACACCGCTTTGATTCCCGGATCTTTTTTCAGCGCATCGGCCACCGCTTGGGGATCGACGACTCGCCCCCATTCCACCTTGATTTCGGTCACCTCGGCGCCGAACGTCTTACAGAGCTTGGTCCATCGTTCCCCAAACTTCCCCCCGTTAATGGTGAGGGCCTTGTCGCCGGGAGAGAGAAAGTTAGACACAGAACCTTCCATGCCTCCGGTTCCGGAAGCCGCCAGCATGAGCACGTTATTTTTCGTTTGGAACAGCCACTTGAGTCCATCACGGACCTCCGCGAACACCTTATCGAACTCGGGGGCACGATGATGAAACATGGGCCGCGCCATGGCCAGCAGCACTTCAGGGGGCACAGGTGTCGGACCGGGAGCCAGCAAATACCGTTTCAGCATCGACTGATCCTCCTACCGGATGAAACGTGAAACATCTTACGCGGGGAGGTGGGACGATACCATTGCCTCCCAAAAGCTGTCAAGGCGAGGAACCGTGTAGACACGCATGTTTTCAGACTGTTGTGGCCTTTTGATGCCGGCATTACTTCCGCTTACAGTTTTGTGCGAATACTGGAGCACCTGGCCTCTGTGCTACAAAGGAGGGGCGTCATTCCCATTACAATTCCTTGACACGAGCGCAGTCCATCGATAGTCTAGCCTCACCGAACATGACAAACCTCGCACACGATACCGATTGCCACCGCACTTCGATGAGGCCACTCAGGCCAGGACATGCTGTCCTCCCGATGGCTCTCCTCCTCGGAATGTGGTTCAGCTTCTCCCCTACTACTATTATGGTAGTGCGGGCTGCAACTCCTTCCGAACCCGCTACGGCTGACCCGTCTAGGCTTGTGGAAGAGAACGCAGCGGCGGAAGACGACCCAGACGCAAATCTGGTCCCGGTCGATACCGAAGGCCCGCCACCGGAGGCCACTACCCCCCCCACAGCAACGACTAGCAGTGTTCCGAGGGCTGAAGACCTCTTACAGCTGAACCCAGCGGGAAGTTCACCGGCGACCGCGCGGTTTTCAGACGCCTTGAATCCTCCGGCTGAACTAACCCAGACACAAGACCCTTCCCGAAATGCCAAAGATCAGGCAGAATATGCAAGTTACAATGTTCCGATTGTCATGGACTCCTCGGTCCAGGCCCACATTCGCTACTTCAATACGGCCATCCACGGTCGCTTTGAACAGTGGCTCTTCCGACTCAGCCGCTATCGGCCCCTTGTCGAGACAATCTTCACGGAATTTCACCTCCCCAGCGATCTGGTCTACCTTTCACTGGTGGAAAGTGGATTCAACCCCTACGCGTACTCGCGAGCCAAAGCCACAGGCCCCTGGCAGTTCATGAAGGGCACGGCCAAGGTCTATGGGCTCCGCGTCGACAGGTACGTTGATGAACGTCGGGATCCCATCAAGTCAACGGTTGCGGCGGCACGCTATCTCCGCGATCTCTATGACCTCTTCGGTGCCTGGCCGCTCGCGGTGGCTGCCTACAATGCCGGAGAAGGCAAGGTGATGCGAGCCCTCCACAAGGCCCGGGCCGAAAGCTTTTCCGAGATTTCAAAGACACGATTGATTCGGCGCGAGACGAAGGAATACGTGCCGCGATTTATGGCCGCCACGATTATCGCGAGGAACCCCGATCGATACGGCTTCACTCAGGAATCTGCCGAGCCCCATCAATTTGATGAAGCGATCATCACACGACCCGTCCATTTCCGCGCAATCGCCAATGTCACCGGCATTCCCTATGAAGAACTTCGGCTCTTAAATCCAGAGCTGCGGCGAGACGCCACACCCCCAGGCGACGAGACCTACCACCTGAAGGTTCCAGTGGGAACGAAAGCGAAAGTGGAACAGCTGCTTGACCGCATCCCGACCTACAAGTTCCCACAGTTTCCGGCAAAGGCTCAGTTTGTAACCGCCGGGCCCTCTCACTGGTATAAAGTCCGCATGGGAGACACGCTGGGAAAAGTGTCGAAACGGTTTCGCATCCCGCTCAAGACGCTCAAAACGAAGAATAACCTCTCCGGCCCGACGATTCGACCAGGCGACTTTCTCGTTATCAGCCGCTAACAGTATGCTGAAAAAGTCCGGCAGCGTCTATGGACCGTGGACCGTGACGCGCGAGATATGTGAGAAAGGCGCGATCCGTAGTTCGAAGTTCAGGGTTCGAAGTTCCGAACATCTCGAACTTCGGACCTCGAACCTTCCACGTCTTGTTCGTCCCGCCTGTCTCGCGCGGCTATCCTGCGGGGGTGTTCTCCACTTATCCCAGACGTGCAGACCAGTGAAACTCGGGCGTGCCCACAGAGTTTTTCCGCAGCCTGCTAAATTCGCCCCCCTTCCCGCCGATCCGTAGAACGGACCAAGCCGAGAGCCGGCACACCCACAGACCTGAGAGTCTAGGTTTTTTTCTTGCCTGCAGTGGAGGGGGCAGCTGGAGGACTCTTCTGTGGCGCAGCAATGGCCGGGGCCTTCGGCGGCGAGGCAGGCGTTGATTCCTGCGATTTTTTGACATCCATGATCTTGGTCCGAATCGTCGCTTCACTGGTGAAGGGAGAGTTTGGATAGGTCTTTATCAGTTCCTGATAGCGAGCCACAGCCCCCTCAAGCCGCGCTTGCGACTCTTCCAGCCGGGCCAACTCAAATAACGCCTGATCCCGGTTCAAAGTACCGGGGGTCTCCAAGATGCCGGTGAGTGCCTTCACTGCCTGGTCCCGGTCTCCCTTGAGCAAGTACACATAGGCCAAACGTTGTTGCACCAACCCAGCCATTGAGGGATTCGAACTATATAATGCAAGAAATCGCTGATAGGCCTCAATAGCCGCGTTCTGCTCATTGGCCTGGACCAACGTATTCCCCAGATGATACAACGCGAGTGGTGCCGTGGGGGTTCGTGGATATTGATCGACAATTTGCCGATACCTCGTGATCGCTTCCTTGAGCGCGTGATCAGCCTTTTGAGGATCGTTTACAGAAGGAGTAGTCAAGAAGCGCATCGCCTCACGTTCAAGGTCTTGTGCTTGCTGCGCAGCCTGGCGGTCAACATAAAAAACCCCTCCAACCACGGCAGCCGCAAGCACCAACACTCCCAGACCGACCAGCAAGGGGCGTCGATAATCCAGTGACCTATGCAGCGTATGGTCAAGCCAGCTCAACATGTGGGCTTCATCGACCGGAAGAGTTTTCGCCGGGATCTTGATACGGTAGCTCATGGATGGATTCGTCGGAGAGGGCGGGGCCCGTTTCCTCAAATTGTGTGCGCGCCTTATACTCAGGATGTCACGATTTTGTCAATGAGGCAGCAGCTTCGTGCGATTCTCAGAAGGCACACCATCTCCCATCTTTAAAGACTGGCCACTTCACATGTTTGAAAAACGACTCAACGAATTGGCTGCGCGACATCTGACCAGGCGCCTCACTCCGCTCCATTCCGGCGTCGGTCCGGTGGTTGAAATGGCAGGACGCCAGATCCTCCTGTTCGCTTCGAACGACTATTTGGGGCTGGCCATGCACCCGGAGGTGATACAGTCCGCCATCGAGGCGACACAACGGTTTGGCGCCGGAGCCGGAGCCGCTCGGTTGATTTCAGGCTCGTTGCCGCCGCACCAAGAGCTAGAGTCTACCCTGGCACAGTTCAAAGGAACCGAAGCCGCGCTGATTTTTAGCTCCGGCTACCTTGCCAACATTGGGACCATCCCTGCACTGATCGAACAAGGCGGATTGATCCTGGCCGATCGCTTGTGCCATGCCAGCCTGATCGACGGCTGCCGTCTAAGCGCAGCCGACTTTCGAATCTATCGCCACAACGATACCAGCCACCTCCAGTCCCTTCTGGCCAAGAGACGCCGGGCGCGACGTACCCTGATTGTGACCGACGGCCTGTTCAGTATGGACGGAGACCTCGCGCTGTTGCCCGAACTCAGTCGGTTAGCCCAGGACTATGAGGCCGACCTCTATATCGATGACGCCCACGGCACGGGCGTGATGGGACCCCATGGACGAGGAACGGTCGAACATTTCGGCCTCGATACACAGATCCCGTTTCAGATGGGGACCTTGGGCAAAGCCTTCGGCAGCAGTGGCGCCTACCTCGCTGGGCCCTCGACGTTGATCCGCTACCTCATGAACACGAGCCGGTCCTTCATCTTTACCACGGCACCCCCACCGAGTTCGGCTGCTGCCGTCACGGCAGCGTTACGAGTCATGCAACGAGAGCCGGAACGACGTGCACGCTTGTGGGCCAACCGCGAACGATTGTTCTCAGGATTGACACAATTGGGATTCAGCCTGTCCCCCAGCGTCAGTCCGATCATGCCGATTCTCGTCGGCAATGCTGAAACCGCAATCACGTTTGCCGAACACTTGTTCACAGAAGGCGTGTATGCTCCGGCGATTCGTCCTCCTACCGTTCCGGACGCCACCAGCCGCCTCCGCGTCACGGTAACGTCCGAGCACACCCCCAGCCACATCGATCACGCCCTCACCGCATTTCAACGCGCAGGGCAATCGGCGGGACTGATCTGATCGAAGCCCTCACCTATCTTCTACAGTAAACCACCGAAGAATTTATGCAGCCGCTTCCGGCTATTTCCTTGCTTTCTCATCATCCTGTGGCATTATGCTCGCAAGTAGTGCTGAGGCCCGACAAACCATCATCCTATCCTTTCATACCGGGGAGTCCTCTTCATGGATATTTCGAAGCTTCTGACCTTCACGGCAAAGGAGGGTGCGTCGGATTGTCACATCAGCGCCGGCGAGCCACCGATGATCCGTGTGAACGGGGACCTCAAGAAACTCGATCATCCCGCACTGACCACGGAAGAGACGCACTCGCTGATCTATGACATGATGAGCGATACCCAGCGGAAAAATTTCGAGGAAAAGCGCGAGTGTGATTTTTCTTTTGAACTTGGCGACATCGCCCGATTCCGCGTCAATGTCTTCGTCCAAAATCGTGGGCTTGGCGCCGTCTTCCGAAACATTCCCACCACGATCATTCCGATGGAAAAGCTCGGCATGCCTCCGATCGTGCGACAGCTCTGCGATCGGGAAAAGGGGCTGATCCTTGTGACCGGCCCAACCGGGTCTGGCAAATCGACGACCCTGGCCTCCATGGTCGATTATTTGAACAACACATTCGAAGGCCACATCATCACAATAGAAGATCCGATCGAATTCATCCACAAGACAAATAAATGCCTCGTGAATCAGCGGGAGATGGGCGTCCATACCCTGTCGTTCGCGAACGCGCTGAGAGCCTCCCTCCGCGAAGACCCGGACATCATCCTCGTGGGTGAAATGCGCGACCTGGAAACCATCCAGCTCGCGTTGACTGCTGCGGAAACGGGCCACTTGGTCTTTGGCACACTCCACACCTCCAGCGCGCCGAAAACTGTCGACCGCATCATCGACGCCTTTCCCCCAAACCAACAGTCCCAGATTCGCTCACAGCTCGCAGAAGCCTTGGAAGCGGTCATCACGCAGACCCTGCTGAAGAAAAAATCAGGCGGGCGTGTCGCCGCCCTCGAAATCATGGTCGCCACGACCGCGGTCCGGAATCTCATCCGAGAGGGCAAGTTGCACCAGATCCCCGGGGTCATGCAGGCCAGTCAGAAAGACGGCATGCAAACGATGGACATGGCGCTATACGATTTAGCAATGCGTGGAGTCGTCACGAAGGGCGAAGCCCAATCTCGCAGCATGAATCCCAATCTGTTTGGAACCGCAATGGGCGGCGCAGCCTAAGATAGCTGGCAGGAAAACGGGGGTAGAGATGGATGTTCGTAGTCTCTTGAAAGTCATGGTGGATCAAGAAGCGTCAGACTTGTATCTGACCGTCGACTCGGGTCCCGCCTATCGCGTCCACGGCTCGACACAACAAACCGACGCACCGCCGTTTACCAATGAACAACTCGAAGCCCTCGCGCTGGCGCTGATGCGCGGCCAGCAGCGTGGGGAATTCGAGGAAAAAATGGAAATGAACCTGGCCCTCTACTACAAAGAGCTCGGCCGTTTCCGTGTCAATATTTTTCGGCAGCGAGGGAACGTCGGCTTGGTCTTTCGGCATATCAAAACCGAGATCCAGACCGTCGAGCAGCTGGGCTTGCCTCTGATTATAAAAGACATCTCCATGACAAAGCGCGGGTTAGTGCTGGTAGTCGGAGCCACCGGTTCCGGAAAATCCACGACCCTCGCAGCCATGATCGACCACCGTAACACCATCCATCCCGGCCATATCGTGACCGTGGAAGACCCGATCGAGTTCGTCCACAATCATAAGCGATCGCTCATCACGCAGCGAGAAGTGGGCTTCGACACGCTCTCATTTCAAAATGCACTCAAGAATACGCTGCGGCAGGCGCCGGATGTGATTCTGATCGGCGAAATCCGGGATACGGAAACAATGGAAGCCGCGATCACCTTCGCGGAAACCGGGCACCTCTGCATCGGCACCCTTCACTCGAACAACGCGAACCAGGCCATCGAGCGCATCATGAATTTTTTCCCGGTAGAGCGGCATGCGCAGATCTATCTCCAGTTGTCGCTCAATCTTCGCGCCATCATCTCTCAGCGGCTCGTGCCATCCGTGGACGGAAAGCGGGCCCCGGCACTGGAAATCATGCTCGACACGCCCCGCATTAAGGATCTCATCAAGAAGGCCGAAGTCGATTTGCTCAAAGAAGCGATGGAACAAGGCGTGGAGGAAGGCTGTCAGACGTTCGACCACGTCTTGTTCCAACTGTATAAGGAAGAGAGGATTTCGCTCGAACAAGCCCTGATCAATGCCGATAGCGCCAACAATCTCCGGCTCAAGATCAAGATCGAAGGTCTTAGAGGGGACGATGCGATCAACGCGCTCCTCGACAAGAAATCAGGCGACTCCACGAACAGTGCCTTCAAGATCCAGGGGGGAGCCTCAGGAAACGTGACCCCCCTGCGTAAACGATAGCCTCCTCATCACCCACGCGCCTCGTCACCAATCCGGCGAGGATCACCGCGCTTACTGAGCCACAGTAACCCCTTGCCGCTCAAGATACGCCGCAATCTTCTCCAGCGCGAGGGCGCTGAGCTTCGCGCCATACCATATCGGCATCGTGCCGGCCGGATATCCAGGCACGACGAACACTCCCGGGTCGATGACCGATTCGATCACATAATCATGCACCGTCTTCGCGTGGCCCCGGTAAGCCGGATCGGCCAATCGCGCAGGCCCCGTGGTGCCTAATAAGAGAGGCGGCCCTACGCGCCCATCGGCCCCCGGAATACCCGGAACGGTGTGGCACACCGCGCAGCCGGCTCTCGTAAAGATCTCTGTGATCGGTTCGTCTCCGGTGACCAGCGGAACCGTGTCAGGGGTAAGCGCTGCCACCGATGAGACAGGCACTGGCGTCACCGAAGAGGAATTGGTGGAACGGAGGGCCAACAACGTCCCCAGTAGCAGCGCAATCACGATGAGGGGTGTGATCAATCGTTCAGGCATGGAACCGGTCACAGGAAAAGTCCGGCAGAGCCGTGACGCGAAGAACCAACATTACTGGCTGAGTCTCGCCCGCATTATTCATGAAGCTTCCGCTGCAAGCGCGGATACGCGGCTGTGACGGGCAGTCTCGCCGTTCAGCCCTTCGACATACTGCACGAGTATGCCTCAGGGCTTCACGTCTCCGAGTGCCCGTCTCGCTTCGCGTCTGCACGCTCTCGCGACGAACCTTCATGAGTAATGCGGGCAGCTATCTACTGCATCGCTAACATTCTCCGGCCTGCACCAGGCCAGTGATACTCTCACTTCGGCATATCCATGGCACAGCGAAATCCGATCGTCCGATCCTCAAAATCCGGCTCAGCTGAGAACCGCGCCGTCACACGCAAAGCGGACGGTAAATCCGCCCATGACCCACCTCGCAGCACGCGCCTCTCACCAGTAGCCGGCCCGGGTGGGTTCCTCCCAGGACTCTTTTGATAATAGTCGCGCTCATACCAGTCAGCCACCCATTCTGCCGCATTCCCCGCCATGTGAGAGACGCCAAACGGGCTCCTTCCGCCCTCTTTGAGCCCATGCCGCACACTCATTCCCTCGAGACCGCTGGTGACCGCCACCAACGTGATGGCTTCACTGACCCACATTCCTCGGTTATAGTTTGCAATGTCGACGAACGGTTGCATATCTCCCCACGGATACCGGCGCCCGTCGGTCCCCCGTGCCGCCTTCTCCCACTCAGCCTCCGTCGGAAGCCGTTTTCCTGCCCATTGGCAATAGGCGGCTGCCGATTCCCATCTCATCCCAATGGCCGGCCGATCTCCAACCGCCGTCGCCGCCTCATCGTCCCATGTCGGAGGAGACTCGCGTTTCCCCGATTCCAGGAACTTTCGATAGAGGCTGAGGGTGACTTCATACCGATCGATGTAGTAGACATCAAGCGTCACGGTGTGTTCAGGCCGCTCGTTTGGGAGGCCCTCGTTACTACCCATGGTGAATGGACCGGCAGGAATGAGGACCATCGGAGCGCCATCAAGTCCTCCACTTGCCTCGGCCGACAAAACCGCCTGCCCGCCCTTCGATGGCTGTGGCTCTGCCGCCCCAAGACAGACTACCCCTGTCACGAGGCTGATTCCAGTCCACAACATCGTCTGGTGTCCACGCATTGCCACCTCCGTCGCCGTAGCGTTCTAGCAGGATGCTGAAAAAGTCCGCCAGCCTCCCAAGCGTGCGACATGCGGGAAACACTCGATCCGAAGTTCGGGGTTCGAAGTTCCGAAAACCTCGAACTTCGGACCTCGAACCCTCCCCCGTCTCGCCTTTCTCGCCAGTCTCACGCAGCTATCCTGCAGGAATATTCCTCCCTTGTACCACACGTGCGGACCACCGACGCTCTTGCGTGCCTACATAGTTTTTCCCAGCCTACTAGAAGAAGCGACCCAGCCGTCGCTGGCCAGTGTATCCAGCTCACACGACAAACTCAACGGAATGAAAAGACTGAAACGGCGAGTCAGGTATTATGAGGAGATGACAGGTAGGATTGGTGTCCCCAACGGGATTTTCAAGGAAGTGTCACAGTCTTTAAGGTTCAAAATCAAAGGCTCTGCTCGTAACGTAGTGAAGGCCCGCTGATTAAGAGTGGCAGAAGGCCAATTATTCGAACAGCTCGATGTTGCGAAGGTTTCCCTGTTTATTGTTGAAAATCATGAGCTTGCTGGCTTTCTACTCAGTCCATTGATTCCATCTGTTTTGGTTGATTTTGAAGTTTTTTAGCACAAATTTAGCACAGGTCTTGGACCTCAAAATGTAGGCAAAGGTCCGCTGATCGCAAGTGAAGACAAGTTCCGGAAGTAGACTCCTCGTTTGAGGATGTGAGCGAGGTCCACTCCTTTGATTCCTGGGTGACGTTCAGAGGATCCGGAAGGTTGTGATCACCGAAGGACATGGAATTCCTCACCCGAAAAGGTGTGAGAGAACCGCGATGCAGAACACTGCGCACTGGTACACGTAGACAAGGGGTGGAGGGCAAGCGAGCCAACCGTCGTTGGCTCCCCTCCTCCGCTTTGAAATTCAAAGGGTTGCTCTGGCAGCCTAGACGCGCGATCCGCGTTTTAGGAATGCCGCGTCGTGAAATGGAAGCAGCCCGTAGCGCGGCTGGCACAGAGCGTCAGTAAGGCTCCATCATCGCGTCGGCGTAAGAACACCTTCCCTGACGCCCCTCATCACTCGGTCAACGCAGCACTAGCCTACCTTGATCTCGATGGCTTTCGGCTTCGCCTTCTGGGATTTCAGGAGATGTACGTGGAGCATCCCGTCTTTGAAGTCGGCAGACACCCTGCTCCCATCCGCATCTTCCGGAAGTGTGAAGCTGCGCACGAAGCTTCCGTAGGCGCGTTCGACCCGATGATATTTTTTCCCCTTTTCTTCCTTCTCAAATGTCCGTTCTCCGGAAATCGCCAGGACATCGTTCTCCACCGTAAGTCGCACATCCTCTTTCTTCATGTCCGGCAACTCGGCCTTGATGAGGTACTCATTCTCATCCTCTGTAATGTCCACCAGGGGCGACCACTGGGCCACCGTCAGGGCCTTCTTCCCCCCATTCCCGGTCACCTCCCGAGTGGCAAGCATCGTCGCCAACCGGCTTTCCAATTCATCCCGATCCTTGAAAGGATTCCATCGAGTACCGCTGATAGGGTCCCACCGTAAAAGTGTGTTCATGGCCTCATCTCCTTAAGTAATAATGTGAAATTACTCGGTGATCCATCTCTCTCTTCTTGATGACTTCCCGTCAGCGCGGCTTTTTCCCTATGGCTTCCGGCGTCGACTTCTGATGCCACGCGTCCGCCCACTTCATCAGCTCGACCTTTTTTCCGGCATACCGTTCCTGAACTTTGCCGATAAATGTTTCGTAGTTCCCTTCAATCTGCTGCAAGTCCTCATCGGTAAACTTGCCCCACTGCTGTTTCAATTCGCCTTTGAAATGCGTCCATTTTCCCTTGAGTTGCTCAGCGTTCATAGGATCTTCCTCCTGTGAAAAGTATCGATGCCTCAGCTGCACGTTGGTGTCAGGTCGTCACGCCGGGAAACTGTCGGACAGCCCGACATCCCCCAGTCACGCAACCCGAGCGCTGCGCCCCGTGACCGCATGAATCACGACCAACACAATCCCAATCAAGAACAGAATCCAGGAAATCTGGGCCGCGACCGCGGCCACCCCGGCCAAATGCAGAGCCCCGGCAATCAATCCAACCACCAAAAACATTAGTGCGTAGTACAACATAACGACCTCCTTTCATAGAGATCCGGACGTGGATCAAGAATCCTCTGCATGATGTCCATGGTCCTAGCCGCTATGGATCAGCAGACCATGACACTAGGCATGCAGCCTTTCAGAGAAACTCTGGTATCGGAGCGGCGGAGACCGAGGGATCGGTCACGCCGGGAAGGATCAGGAAGCGCAAGAGATAGGACAGTCAGCGGAGCTTCACACCGGACAGTATCACCCTGGGCGCAATGAGTACGGGAGTCAAGTAGTATAATGTGGGCTTGAATAGTTCAACGATACTGGCACGTTGCGATGCGCACTAGGATGGGCCGGGCGCATGAAGATCGCGGCGAAGAGAGGGATGTCAGGGCAGCCGAGATGCAGAAAGGAACGGGTCACGAACGAAAAAGATTCGCAGTGTTTTCCGGGTTGAACGGATTCACCCTCAGCTGGTCGAGATCTTTGGCTTAGACGGAAAGAGAAAGTGGAAGAAAGAGCAGCAGTGGCAGAAGAAGGAAGAGGACAACTCACATGTGAGCCGGCTGGGACTCGAACCCAGGACCCTCGCCTTAAAAGCTCGAAAAGACTAAAATATCAATGGCTTCAATTTGCGAGGGTTTTCCTGTTTTATCTTTGCAAGCAATGATTTAAGTGGTTTCTACTGATCTGATTGATTCTGAATAATGCGATCTGTTTCGCAGATTTTTGGCACAAATTTATATATGGACCCAGCCTTCGATGCAACGACGGAGTGTCACGCGATGAACCATATAAATGCAGGGCTGCGTCTATATATCCGGCCTCTCGGTGGACAACACACGTGTCCGGGCCTTGATGAAATACGCGCGCGTTCTCCTCATGAGCACAACGGCCTTGTCCGGGCCGACAATTTGTCCAGGGTCTGAACGCGCCGGGTGGCCCTCTGGTGTCATCACGGATGGTCCGCGCTGCCCTCCTTGGTGTGAATCCTTGTGTGATGCGGCTTGCTTCTCTCCTCGCGAAGATCGTTTCGCCCCTTCCTGCGCCTAGGCGGGTGGTCGATACCCCTCATCATAGGCCAACAAGGCCCAGATCACTCGGGCATTGTTGTTGGCTAAGGCCACTGCGGCAACATGGGTGCCTTTGCGGCGTGTGAGCGCGCACAGCCACCACCCCTGCGTATCGGTCCTCCGCTCGGCACGTTGCACGACGGCTCGCGCCCCATGAATCAGGAGCGTCCGCACATACCGACTGCCTCGTTTCGAAATCCCGCCTAAGATCTCCTTGCTCCCACTGGAATATTGCCGAGGAACCAGACCCAACCAGGCCGCCAGATGCCGTCCGTTGTGAAACGCCTGGGGCCGACCGACTGTCGCCAACAGAGCTGTGGCCGTCAACGGACCAATCCCCGGCACCGCGGCCAGTTTCCGGCAGATCGGATGCGCCCGGTACACGCGATCCACCCGCTGAGTCACCCGTTCGATGCGCGACTCGAGCTCCCTCAGTTGCTCGTACAACTCGGAGAAGGTGTCTCGGGCACACGCGGTCAATCCCGACTCCGCTTCATCCAGAAAACGGACTAAGGCTGGCCGTACCTTCTCCGGGGATTGCGCCATCACCAACCCATACTCGGCCAACAAGCCCCGAATCTGATTCATGACAGCGGTCCGGTGTTTCACGAAGAGCGATCGCGTGCGGTGCACGGCCTGCATGTCGGCTTGTTCCACCGTCTTGATCGAGACAAATCGCATGGTGGGCCGACTCACCGCTTCGCAGATCGCTTCCGCATCTCGACTATCATGCTTGTTGGTCTTGACAGAGGGCCGGACCTACGTGGGGATCATCAGCGTGACGGTATGCCCGAGCTGTTCACACGCCCGCCCCCAGTGATGCGCACTCCCGCACGTCTCCATCCCGATCACACAGGGCGGCCGACTCGCCACCGCGTCCAACAACTGACTTCGCTTCACGCGTCGGCTGAGCACCGCTCGCCCTCGCGCATCCACCCCGTGCAACTGGAACACATTCTTCGCCAAATCAATCCCCAATGTCGTGATGTACATAAAAGCCCCTCCCTTCTTCCTGACGATGAGTGTGCGTTGCGCTCTCAACAACACCCATCTTGCCTCGTGTGAGGCTCGTGTGGGAAGAAGGCTGGGTCCATCTCATTAGCACAGCCCATCGTTCTGTCACCGGTTGACCTTCCCCCATTTGTTACACCAGGGCCAACGAAGTTGACTCCTGTGCGGCCTGGGTCCGGTTTTGAGGGTTGTGAATGAACTCCATGGGCGTCATATCCCCAATGGTGCAGTGCGTCCGCTCCTCATTATCTTCTCTGCGCCAAGCTTCCCTCACGATCTGCGCCTCCTGCCATGCCAGAAACCAGTGCTCGTTCAAGTACTCATCTCGAAACGTGCCGTTGACGCCTTCACTACACGCCTTCTGGACCGGTTTCCCCGGCTGGATGAAGTGCAGCCGTACTCCCTGCTGACCGGCCCACGCATCCAACACCGTTCCTGAGAACTCCGGCCCGTTGTCCAGGATCACGGTCTCCGGCAACGGCCGTCCGACAAAGAGTCGATCCAGAATGTGGCAGACCCATTCCCCTCCGATTGAGGCATCTACTCAATCACCGGCACTTCCTTCGAGCAGAGATCGGTCATGGTCATGCCCGTGAACCGCCGCCCAGTAGCCAACCGGTCATGGACAACGTCCATCGCGTCACATCGCCCTGGCTCGCGGGCCAACGGTAGCGCCACACGGGGGGCCGCTGTGGCTTTCTTCCGTGTCCGGTGGCGCAGCGAGAGCCCTTTCCCCGATAAATCCGCTCGACCTTCTTGTAATTCACCAGCCACCCGTCCCGTCATAGCCGTACCTAGATACGAGGGCACCCATGCCGTCGCTTGGTCTCGGCAATCTCTCGCATCCTCGCTCGCAGTCCGCTGTCGTCCCGTCGGCGACTGCGATACCGCAGGGTGTGCGATCCAGCGCCACGACCCGACACACTCACCGTTGACTCAGCCCATCGCGTGCCACCAGCAACGTGGCGACGGTCCGTTTCGATTTAGGCCGTACCAGTTTTTTGCAGTGATTACCTTCAGCGCCTGGATATCCAGCGCTTGCTCCGCCACCATCTGTTTCAACCGCCGGTTTTCCTTTTCCAATTAGCGCAGTGTCTTCACGTCGCTGACTGCCAGGCCGGCGTATGTCGTCTGCCACGTAAAGAAGGTGGCATCCAACATGCCGTGTTGCCGGCCCAGGTCTTGGACACTGTCCCCGGCCTGGGCATCCTGCAACACCGCGATAAATTGCTCCTCGGTAGGGCGTGTTCGAGTCATAGGCCTCCTCCGTTAAGCCCATGACAGCACAGACGAGCTATTTAGCCAATGGGGTAGTTTTCGGGGGGAAGGTCAGTCACTGTTCCAGTATGTCGAAAAGCGAAAAATAATTGTAAATTTAAATTCGCGGACCATACTAACATTTAGTGTTCTTGACCAAATACTGCACGAATAACTAAATCGCCACCGCGCTCGGAACCACTGAACAACACAATGAACCAGCATGGCAAGGACCTCTCTCGACAAACTCATCAGCACGACGCGAACGAAAGTTCGTTTCCAACTCATGATCATGCCGTGGCAACTGCCCATAGGGCATGGCCGTTCCGCATAGTAAGCAACTTACTGATGGGGCCCCTGCAAAAGGGAGCTACACAATCGGTGCCTGACAGCAAAGATCAAGGACTTATACTATTTCCAACCCACGTGAGCATAAACCGCTATCGCGTGCATGTCCTCATTCTGCAGAGTCTCGTTTCCATCGTGCTCTCTTATCAAGTTCTTTATACCCCGGAAACCATCCTTGCCCGCCCGGTCCAGGAAATTCTTATTCTGGGGCTATTGTCTCTACTAGCAGCCGCGTTCCTCCTTCCGTTCCAATTGGTCGAGAGTCGCGCATTCACGATTGTACTGCTTCTCATCGATACCGCAATTACCTCCAGCATTATCTATGCGACCGAACAACTAGGGTCCGATCTTTACCTTGCCTATTTCTTAATCATTCTCATCTCGGCATCGATGAGAACTCTCCGCCTAAAGATCGTCTTTTCTGCGACCATTACCGCTCTCTACGGAGCCATGCTCTACCTATCGATGGGAAATGCGCTGTTTTTTGAACGCCATCTCATTCGGTTCTCGATTCTCCTCATCATGGGCGTGGTGTATAGCGTAATGAGTGAGAGTTTGGAACAAGAACGGAAGGGCGCCCTGACTCTCATGGAAGAAATGAATGAGCGCCGCCGGGCCGAGGAAGCCCTCAGAGCGAGTGAGACCCTCCTACGCGCACTACATGAAATCACCGTGGATACCACCGACTGGGAGCAAAGACTCCGTCGGATGTTAACATTAGGGTGCAGCACCTTGGAGTTGTCCACTGGCATGGTGACACGGATTGATGGCGATCTTTATGAGATTCAACAGGTTGTGAGCCAGGAATCGAAACACCAATCGGAAGGGCGGTATCAGTTACGCGGAAGTTATTGTGAATGGACGACCCAATCCCGAGAGCCTATAACCTTCTCTTCTCCAGATCGGTCAGACTGGAGTCTCCCGTCCGAGAATCTTCTAGTTGCCCCACAAGCCTTTGCGGGCATCGCGACTTACGTGAATGGTGCCGTCTACGGCACATTGAGTTTTTCAAGCATGGCACCACGGGCAAGAGCGTTCGCTGGGTATGAGAAAACTTTCTTGAAGCTCACGGCGCAATGGATCGGGCATGAATTAGAGCGAAAGGATGCAGAAGCCATCCTATATCAGGCTAAGGAGCGGGCTGAAGCTGCGAACCGAGCAAAGAGTAATTTCTTAGCAACCATGAGTCACGAAATTCGAACTCCAATGAATGCCATCATAGGAATGTCTGATCTCCTCTCGGAGGGTTCATTATCTCTTGAGCAGCAAGAGCAACTGGGTATTTTGCGGAGATCCAGTACTAACCTTCTTGACTTAATCAATGACATTCTGGACCTCGCAAAAGTCGAGTCAGGACACATTGGACTAGAGCAGATCAGATTTGATCTGCATGATGTACTGGACAAGGCGACAGAGCTCATGGCACTCAGGGCACAAGAAAAGGGGCTTGAAATACTTGTTTCGGCCGCATCTGATGTGCCCATCAGTCTGATCGGCGATCCCAATCGCCTTCGACAGGTCATTGTAAATTTAGTAGGAAATGCCATCAAATTTACAGAGCGAGGAG
>WNFB01001227.1_pt1 | contig 21752 bp, 18 predicted proteins | sample 5400501 | NCBI WGS metagenome assembly WNFB01 (sample SAMN13153341, study PRJNA577476) | soil metagenome | isolation source: 200 cm saprolite under Douglas fir tree site 2 hole 1 | place: USA:California | collected 2015-04-18 | reverse complement strand
CGCACCCTCGTGATCAAAGGTGAAATCAGCGGCTCAGAAGCTCTCTACGTCGATGGCCGCATCGAAGGCAAAATCATCATGCCCGAAAGCCGCGTCACCATCGGCCGTAACGGCAAGGTCGATGCCAGCATCACCGCCCGTGAGGTTGTCGTGATGGGCAAAGTTAACGGCAACATCGAATGCAGCGATCGTGTCGACATCCGCAGTGAAGGCTCGGTCACGGGAGACATTTCCACCGTGCGAATCAGCGTGGAAGACGGCGCCGCACTCAAGGGCGGCATCCAGGTGCACGCCGACCACAAACCAGAGAAGGCGCAGAACCAGCCTCAGCAAAAATCCGAGACGCCAAAAGCGCTCGCCGCAACCGCCAGCGCGTAAGGTAAGCTCAAGGCAAGAAACAGGGGCACGCCAAAGCGTGCCCCAACGTTTTTCTAAGCGTTCTCTGCTGACCTTCTCCGCGTACTCTGCGATAAAGCCTTACTTCTTGTCCTTCGCCTTCAAATCCAAAGCCGCCGAATTCATGCAGTAGCGAAGCCCGGTCGGAGTGGGACCATCCTCGAACACATGCCCCAGATGAGCATCGCATTTCGCACACCGTACCTCCGTCCGAGCCATGCCGTAGGTCGAGTCTTTGTGCTCGATGACTTTATCCTGCTCCGCCGGCTGATAGAAACTCGGCCATCCAGTTCCGGAGTCGAACTTAGTCTCCGAGTCGAACAACGGCTCGCCGCAGCAGACGCAGTGATACACTCCGGGGTCCTTCGTCTTCCAATACTTGCCGGTAAAAGCGCGCTCAGTGCCAGCTTCGCGCGTAACGTGGTACTGCTCGGGCGTGAGTTTTTCCTTCCACTCTGCCTCAGGCTTCTCTACTTTTTCAGCCATAGATCAATCACTCCATTCGGATGATTTCAGTCGACAACAATTAGATGTTTCTCGGTTCCTAAAGTAACAGCGCTCACATGGCTACTCAACTTCCGCTCCCACCTTCTGGTATTTACCTCGAAAAAACAGCAGCGGCTCTCCCTCCCGCACGACTACATCCTCCACCTCCCCAATGAAGATGGTGTGGTCACCCGCCTCCTCTGCCGAGTGTAACCGGCACTCCAAATAGGCCAGCGCGCCACGCAACATGGGAGTGCCATGTTTCGTGCGGTCGAATCGCGCCCCCGCCTCTTCTTCCGCGTGCTCGTGCGAGCGGACTGGTCGCGCGTAGTATTCTGAAATCGCTCGCTGCTCTTCGCTCAACACGTTGATCCCAAACCGCTTCTTGGCATGCAAGTGCGCATGGGTACGCGTCTTGTGGTCGACACACACCAGCACCAACAGTGGGTCAAGCGATACCGAGGCGAAGGCGTTGGCAGTCATCCCATGCACTTCGCCATCCAGGTCGAGGGTGATAATGGTCACCCCGGTGGCAAAACTGCCCATCGCCTTGCGGAATTCGGACGAATTCAGGCTCATCTTTGAATCTTTGAACGCTTACAGTACCATGACGCACGCTGCCAATCGTGATTCTGACTCCTGTATCATTTATCAATTAGGCAGCGTAAAGCTACTTGAACCAAGCAAAGTGACCCCCACCGACATCAGCACCGAGACCCGCGAAGGCCCGCCGTCTTTTGCTCGTGCGCTGGAACATCTTCGTCCCGGAGATGCAATTTCGCGTGATGCCGCGCTGCGCTTGATCCGCTGTCCCGATGAACATCTGCCCGAACTACTGGCAGCCGCCCGCGCCGCCAAAGAGCACTTCAAGCCGCGTATCGTAACCTACTCGCGCAAAGTTTTTCTGCCTCTGACCAACCTCTGTCGCGACTACTGCGGCTACTGTATCTTCCGTCGTGATCCGGGTAAGCCGGGCGCGCACACGATGACGCCCGACGAGGTTCTCGAGGTCGCCCGTAAAGGCGAAAAACTCGGCTGCACCGAAGCACTCTTCAGCCTGGGCGACAAGCCGGAATTAATCTTCCCCGAAATGCGGGAGATGCTGCGACACCTTGGCTATAAGTCAACGTTGCATTATCTGGAAGCCATGTGCGAACTCGTCTTGCGCGAGACGAGTCTTCTGCCGCATCCCAATCCCGGACTGCTCAGTGCCGAGTGGATTGCCCGCCTGGCCGCTGTTTCACCCAGCATGGGCCTGATGCTCGAAACCACCAGCACGGCTCTGCTCGCCCCCGGTGCTGCTCACGATAACGCTCCCGACAAGGTGCCGGCCAGACGTCTCCGCACAATCGAAGAGGCGGGCAAGCAAAAAGTTCCCTTCACCACCGGCCTGCTCATTGGCATTGGCGAATTGCCGGAAGACCGCGTCGAGACGCTGCTCGCCATCCGTGACCTGCACGAGCGCTACGGCCACATCCAGGAAGTAATCGTGCAGAATTTTCGCGTCAAGCCGGCGATCCCCATGGCAGGCTGGCCCGAGCCCAGCCAGGGCGAGATGCTTCGCACCGTAGCGGTAGCTCGCTTGCTAATGCCTAACGTCAATATTCAAGCGCCGCCCAACCTGTCTGCGCCATATTATGAAGAGTTGCTGGGCGCAGGCATCAACGATTGGGGAGGGATTTCGCCGCTGACCCCCGACTACATTAATCCGGAAAAACCATGGCCGCATCTGGAGCAGCTTCGCCTGCGTACTGAGGCTAAAGGATTCCAATTGCGCCAACGTCTGCCCGTTTATCCGGAATTTCTGCCCGGAGTGACGGCCAAGCCCGGTCTGCTCTCGCAGAAGTTGCAGTCGGCAGTCGACCACCAGGGTTTCGCCCGGAGGGCGGCATGATCTGCGTCCTGACCGGCGGCACCGGGGGTGCGAAGTTTGTTGACGGCCTTCGCCAGGTCATGCCCGCCGAAGAAATCACTCTGGTCGTCAATACTGGCGACGATCTTTTGTGGTGGGGCCTCTACGTTTCGCCCGACATCGATTCCATCACTTATGTGCTTTCCGGAATGCTCAGCCGCGAGCGCGGATGGGGAGTCAAGGGCGATACTTTCCTCTGCCTGCAGGCCATGGGGCAACTCGGCGAGCCAACCTGGTTTCACACCGGCGATCGCGATCTTGCGGTTCACCTGCTACGTTCGCGGTTGCTTGCCGAAGGCAAGACGCTCTCCCAAGCGACGTCGGTCGTGTGTAACAAGCTCGGCGTGAAAGCCCGCATTCTCCCCATGAGCAACTCGCGGGTGGAAACTCGCGTCGATACGCCTGTCGGAGAGCTGAGCTTCGAAGAATATTTCGTGCAGCGCTGGTACCAGGACCCGGTCAATTCAGTGCGTTTCGCAGGAGCCTCCGACGCCGAGCCTGCTCCGGGCGTGATCGACGCTATCACCTCGGCCGACGCCGTGCTGATCGCGCCCAGCAACCCGGTCACCAGCATTGGCCCGATTCTTGCCGTGCCTGGCGTTCGCGATGCCTTATGTAGTGCTCGAGGCAAAGTTGCCGCCGTAAGTCCTGTCGTCGGAAACTCGCCAGTTGCCGGTCCCGCGGGAATTCTCATGGCAGCGCAGGGACTGCCCTGCTCGATTGCCGGCGTCGCCCAGGCCTACGAAGATTTTCTAGACATCTTGATCTGCGACATGCGCGACAATCGCGCTGCCGAAGCCCTCCGCAAAAAAGGCCTGCGTGTGCAATGTGCGCAAACCATCATGCGCACTTCCGAAGACAAAGCGGCACTGGCCCGTACCGTACTGTCGCTGGTTATGGGCACACAGCCTTCCAATCAATCAGCCACTCGCGCCGCCGCGGATCAACTGTGATTCTTGTCCCCGTCAAGAATCTCTCCTCGGCGAAGCAGCGACTGGCGTCCGTACTCGATCAAGCCTCGCGCACGGCACTCGCCCAAGCCATGCTTTCCGATATTCTCTCGATGCTGCACAGTTGGCAGAACCGCCCCGCCGTCGCCCTGGTTACCAGCGATCCCTTCGCGACCGACCTTGCCCAACGCTACAAATTCGAAATCATTCCCGATCTACAGAACTCCGGCGAGACCGGCGCCATCGAAATGGCTACACGGATTTGTGAGCAACGCGGCGTCGACAACACGCTCGTGATACCCGCCGACATTCCGCTGATTCAATCGTGGGAGCTCGAAGAAATCCTGAAGCAGGCGCCGGAAGAAGGCAGCGTGCTCGTCCCAGCCGCCGACGGACGCGGCACCAACGCCGCCTTCCGCCGCCCCGCCAATCTGTTCCCGCTCCGCTTCGGCAACGACAGCTTCAAGCCGCACCACGCCGCAGCCCAGGCAACCGGCAAACCGTGCATCGTATTGCATCTGCCCGGAATCGCAGTCGACGTCGACAACCCCGCTGACCTGCAGGCCTTGATCGCCCATCCCGGCGAGACGCGAGCGCAGCGGCTAGCCCGAGAATGGAATCTGACCAACCGATTACTAGCCACCGGATCGCAATAGCCGTGGCATTCACGTGGCGCGGGCGCCTCGCCCGCGCAATGCCAGCGCCGTCTGACAACCCTGACATAACCAGTTCCCTACGACGGCAACCGCTTCAGACAGATGCATGGAACCGTTAGAATGAAAACCGAGTCTCGCGACATGCACTGGGCGCAGTTAAAGTGATGTCTTCCTATGCCACGCTCTCAACCCAAGCGAAAACGCAATCCAATGTTCGCGTCAAGCGAGATCAGGCTTATCCCGATCGCTCTAGCCGATGACATCTCCCCAGGCGATTCCCTAGTCGACAAACTAATACAAGCTCTCCGCCGATCCAGACTCTCCTTCGACGCCGGGGATATCCTCGTAGTCAAACACAAAATCGTTTCCAAGTCGGAAGGCTCCCTGGTCGACTTGTCGACGATCAAGCCTTCATCTGACTCGACAGCATGGGCCAAGAAATACGACCTCGATCCCCGCGTCATAGAACTCGCCCTGCGCGAGAGCCGCACCGTGGTCCGCCGCAAGAACGGCGTGCTCATCACCGAAACCCATCACGGCTTCATCTGCGCCAACAGCGGCGTTGACGTCTCGAACGTCAACGGAGGCCGCCACGCCCTGCTGCTCCCCAAAAACCCAGACCACTCCGCCGCCCAACTTCATCGCGAACTCAAAAAGCGCACCGGACATCACATTCCCATCATCATCACGGACAGCTTCGGGCGTCCCTGGCGCGAAGGCCAGACGGAAGCCGCGATCGGCATCGCCGGCATGAAACCTCTGCGTGATGACCGAAGCCGCCGCGATCCCCATGGATACCAGCTGCGCGTGAGTATCGAGGCCGTCGCCGACGAACTGGCCTGTGCCGCCGGGCTAGTCTGCGGCAAGCTCAACCGCACTCCCGCCTGCATCGTACGGGGATTCCCCTACGAACCCGGTCGGGGACTGACGCGCGATTTACTCCGTCCTGCAGCGACAGACTTGTTCCGTTAGACTAAAGGGGTTTGCTTGAGCTGTCGTCTCGGCGAGGCGGCTGAGAATCGTAGCGCCGGCATCTTGCCGGCTGTCCCGAGGGCGTCTCGCCCTCGGCGCGGAGAAGCGGATTGGGCTCGTCAGTTTCCGTGGCGCTTTCGGCGCAGCGGGCGAGACGCCCGCCGGACAGCCGCCGGGACGGCGGCGCTACGGCAAGCATAAAATGCGCACAGAAACACTTCGGAGGAACACCGTGCCCCACGAACTCTCCCCCTCGGAACTGGAAAGTTTTCCATCGCTAGAATGGGCGGAGATCGCGCCGCGCATCAGTCCTGCCACGCGCTCCGCGCTAGAGCGGATCCTCGAAACTCAAGACGGCGCCAGCCTCTCTCTCGACGAATCGCTCGCCCTCGCAGATTCCACGGACGACGACCTTTTGGGAGTGTTAGTAGCCGCCAACCTCCTGCGTTCCGAGTTGGCCGGCAACCTGGTCACCTACGTCGTCAACCGCAACATTAACTTCACCAACATCTGCTTCGTCGGATGCAAATTCTGCGCTTTCAGCCGCGGCCCGCGCGAATCTGACGCCTACTATCTCAGTCTCGACGAAGTCGCGAAAAAAACAGACGAGGCATGGCAGCTCGGCGCCACCGAAGTCTGCATCCAGGGCGGACTCCCGCACGGCCTGCCTCCCTTTTACTATCGTGACATCCTGCGCGCCGTGAAGGGCGCCGTGCCACGCATGCACATCCACGCCTTCTCGCCCATGGAGATTGTCTATGGCGTAGAGCTCACCGGCATGCCGCTGCATGACTACCTATCGATGCTCCGCGACAATGGTCTGGGCACGCTGCCTGGCACCGCCGCTGAAATTCTTGACGACGAAATCCGGGACGTCCTCTCGCGCAACAAGCTCTCCACCGCGCAGTGGGTCGAAGTCATCCGCACCGCCCACCGCTGCGGCATCCGCACCACTTCCACGATGATGTACGGACACATGGAGACCTCCGCGCACTGGGTGCGGCAGATGCTTTTGTTGCGAGAGATTCAAGCAGAAACCGGAGGCTTCACCGAATTCGTCCCGCTAGGTTTCGTGCATCAAAACACTTTGCTCTTTCACCAGGGACTCGCCCGCTCCGGTCCCACGCTCGCCGAGCATCTGAAAGTTCACGCGCTCTCCCGCCTGCTGCTGGCGGGCTCGATCAACAACATTCAAGTCTCATGGGTGAAGTTGAACCGCCGTCTTTCACAACTCTGTCTGCATGCGGGCGCCAACGACTATGGCGGAACCCTCATGGAAGAAAATATCTCACGCGAAGCCGGAGCCACCGCCGGGCAGTACACCAGCCCGGAAGATTTCCAGTCGTTGATTCTTGAGATGGGCCGAATTCCCGCCGAGCGCAACACAACTTACACGCGCATCAGCATCAAACTTCCACTGGACGAGTTGACTGCCGAAGAGATGCAGGAGCCCGCCTTCGCATGAGTGCAGACCGCAGCAGGCAACTCCCGTGAACCCAGCCGCGATTCGCCCCATCGCCATTCTCGGCGGTACCGGCCCCGCCGGCACTGGCCTCGCATTGCGCTGGGCGCGCGCCGGAGAGACCATCATCATCGGCTCGCGCGATGCTGAACGCGCACAAACGACCGCCGCGAAAATCAAACAGAACGCAGGAGATCAATCCAGTGTCTCCGGGATGGAGAACGCCGCCGCCTGCGCCGCCGCCGACATCCTGATGCTCACCGTCCCCTTCGAAAGCCAGGCCACTCTGCTCAAGCAACTCAAACCCTCAATTCGCGCCGGCAGCATCCTGATTGATGCAACGGTCCCCCTGGCCGCCGGAGTTGGCGGGCGCCCCTCGCGCACGCTCGGCGTCTGGCAAGGCTCGGCCGCGCAGCAGACTGCAGAACTTGTGCCCAAAGGAGTAAGCGTGGTGTCCGCCTTCCATAACGTTTCTGCGGATCTTCTAAATGGAGATGCGGCACTCGACTGCGACGTTATCGTCTGCAGCGACGATCCCGATGCCGCTCAGTTGACGCGCAAACTGGCAGCCAAGATTCCCGGCGTCCGAGCCATCGACGGAGGCAGGCTCGAAAACTCCCGCATTGTCGAGCAAATTACAGCTCTCCTCATCGGCCTGAACATACGACACAAAGGCCACGGCGGAATCCGCATCACCGGCCTTCCGCCGGAATCCTATCGATAAGGAAGGGGCAGGTCTTCAGCTCTCAGCGGAACCGGGTCGTACGCCACAGCGCGATCCCACACCACGCCAGCAAGCCAAGCATCGCCGCCGTGATAGTTGCCGCCCACCCCATGTGAATATTCACGCTCGGCAGTTGGGCAATTGCGGCCAGCGCAATGAAAATTGCGCTCGTGCCCCCGATAAGCAGCCAGTCGAGAAGAGTTCTGCGGTTCATTTCGACACCAAATTCCCTGCCTTCCATGCCGGCGCGGACGTAGCCGTTCTCGATCCCGTATCGCTGGCCTTCCCGGTCCGCCGCATCTTGCCATGACGAGTGCTCTCGTTCAGTGGCCGACGACAGCGCGATCGCAACGGCTCCCAGCGCCATCACGATCGAGCCACCGATCACCTCCACATACACTCTCTGGCCTGCGCCCCGCAATTCATGAAAGACCAGCACACCCCACAGCAATCCCCACAACTGATTCGTATTGGAAAGCGGAATTCCGCGGCTGATGCCAACGTACTTGGTCGCGTACTGCTGAAACAGATCGCCAAGAACCCAAACGAATCCACCCAGCATCAGCCAGAACAGCACCGACCGGCTGCTTTGCAGCTCATGCCAAAGAGGACCCGCTCCCCGATACCCGACCGCCAAAAAGGTCATCGTGAGCAGCTCTCCCACGGTGAAGAACGTTACGAATGAAAGCGGATTCATTCCGGTGAGATAAGCTTTCCTGTACGGGATGTACATCGTCCCCCACAACACTCCCGCACCAAGCGCCGCCAACACCCCCAGCGTGGCTTTGCCCGGCGCAGCCTGACTGGAGGACGCGATTGCTAACAGCGTCGCTCCGGCGAACATTCCGACCGCGCCCCCCAGCACTCCGAGCCAGCGTTTCCATCCCGCATAATGCAGCTCGTTGAATAATAAAAAGCCCCAGAGGATCCCGAGCAGGCTGTTCGAATTCCACAGAGGAAAGGCAATGCTCAACCCAACGTCACGAATGGCATAAATCGTCAGCGTGTTCGCGACCGCCCACATGCATCCGGCGAGGACTGCCCAGATCACCAGATGAGGAGCTTGACGTACATCGCTGCGGACATGCGCCGTTCCGCGCACAAATGCGGGCACGCTCCAGCGCGCCAGAAAAACTCCGAACACCATGATGAGGGAAACTGTGATTGGGGAGACGTCAGGATTCACCAGCTTGATGGGCGCTTCTGCCCCGCCCAGCCACGCTCCCGCGGCGAAGCCGCAGAATATTCCCAGAGCCTGCAACTTCCCCAAACGGCCGGGCTGCATGGGACGTTCCACTGCGGCAACGGTGACGTTCTCCACGCTTCCTCCCATTTGTCAGCGCAGTTCATGCAACAACACCAGGCCGGCCACCAGCACAATCAGGGGAATCCAGAAATGAATGTCAGTAACCACCACGCCAAAAAGGCTTCCAGCCCCAGCGCGTCCGCTTTCTTCATTCGCCATTAGCCACTCTCAACTCCTCGCAGAGACTATACGCACAGCGGACCACCTGTCCACAGCAGACTCTTGGCCGCGGTAGTGGGTCAGTCTGTCACCTATTTCAAAGGCGTCATCCCGAAGCCCCGCGTTTTCACCAGCGGGGCGAGGGATCTCGCGCGAAGTATTTCAAACTGACCCACTACCCCCTGGCCGTTTTTCTATTCCTGCAAAGCATGGGATTTTTGATTGTTGATTGTTGATTAAAATCCCGGACGCGAGCCTTTCAATCAACAATCAACAATAGCTCCCCCTAGTCTTCCACAACCGGCGCCGTCATCTCCTCGGACGGCCCTCCGCCCGCCATGGCCTGCGCAAGAATCAACTGCCGCGCCTCCACGCGAATCTTGGGCAGTTGCACGGCGAACCACCAAGCACCGGCCAGCGAGGCCAGTCCGCCAATAGCCACGGTGAGTGGAGCACCCAGCCGATCCGACAGTGCCCCGCCCAGCAGCGCGCCAATCGGGGCCAGGCCCATGAACATCATCGAATATACGGCCATCGCGCGCCCGCGCATCGCATCCGGCACCATCACTTGAATCAGCGTGTTCGACGCGGCCATCTGCAGCATGATGAAGTACCCCACCGGCAGAAGCAGGACCACCGACAGCCAGAACGACCTTGATAGTGCAAACAGCATCATGCTCACCCCAAACCCGGCGCAACACACCGTCACCCACCGCCCCAGCCCTTTCACCCCCGAGCGCACAGCCAAAGTCAGCGCACCGAGCAAAGCTCCCACACCCGTTGCACCCATGAGAATGCCCAGCCTCACCGCCCCCAAATCCAGCGACCCGATTAGCGAGGCAAACTCTTGCCCGCCATCATGCAGGATGCGGTCGGCAAAAATTGGCATCAGCACCACGTACGGCATTCCAGTGATGCTGACCAGCCCTAGCAGCAGCAACAGTGCCCGAATAGGAGCAGTACGGCGGATGAATTGGAATCCCTCAATGATGTGTTCCAGGGGCGACACATGCCGCGAAACTCGTGGCGGAGCGTGCACATCCATCATCAGCAATCCAATGATCACCGCGATGTAACTCACGCCATTGGCGAAGAAACACCATCCTTCGCCCAACTTGGCCACCAGAATCCCGGCCACCGCGGGCCCGATTACGCGCGCTCCATTGAACATGGAAGAATTGAGCGCGATCGCATTCATCAGGTCTTCCTTGCCCACCATGTCCACCAGGAAAGCCTGGCGTGCCGGAATATCGAACGCGTTCACCACTCCAAGGAGCGCAGCCAATACGAAAATCAGCCAGACTCGGCCCTCAATCTCGTGGGAAAGCGTGAGAGCCGCCAGGACAAATGCCAGCAACATCGAGGCAACTTGCGTGCCGATGACTACGCGCTGCCGGTTAAAACGGTCGGCGACGATTCCTCCAATGGGTGCGGCCAGAAAAACCGGAATCTGGCTGGCAAATCCCACAGCCCCCAGCTTCAGACCCGACCCGGTCAGCCGGTAGACGAGCCACGACTGCGCCACCGTTTGCATCCAGGTCCCGACCAACGAGACCAGTTGTCCGCTGAAGAAAAGCTGGAAGTTGCGATGGCGAAGCGCCCGTCCCGCCGCTTGCCATCTCGATGCGCGGCCTAAGGCCGTCGTCGCGCCACCATCGCCGGGCGCCATACCATTGTCAGGAATCTTCGATTCAGCCACTTTCGGTTATTGGATGACACCGGGCAAGACTAGTACCACTATAACGTGGAGATCATCAACGTGGAGGTCATCGGCGCCGCGTTCCCGACCCCCGGTACATGACATGTAGCCCCGGACGCATTCGTCCGGGGGCCCGCAGTCAGCCGGGAGTTTTCCACAGGGCGGACATAATCAAGAACAACGTCATCCCGGCTGGCAGCGCGCCCGGTGCAAGCCTGGTCGCCCATCCGGGTCGGGTGAAACGTGTATTACTAACTTTGAACTTCTCCTGCAGCGTAAGTTCAGGTACAGTTGCGGGTGCGCTCCCCCGGCGAGTCAGGAACGATCCGTTATGGTCACCTCTCAAGTTCAGGTTGAACGCCGCGTCGGTCAGCGATTCCCGTTCCTTCTTCCGGTCTCCTTGCGCGAGGCTTCCAGCGGAATCGAAGGTCTCGGCTTCACTCAGGACCTCAGTTCTCGCGGGATATTTTTCTTCACCGATGCCGCGTTGCATGAAGGAGCCGAGATCGAACTCACCCTCAACATGCCTTCCGAGATCACGCTTGGCGAGACCATGCGCGTGCGTTGCCGCGGCCGGATCTTGCGGGTGGTCAAGCGGTCAGACCCGGGCTTGCCGGAAGTTCCCGCTCAGAGCGAAACCCAGGTCGGAGTCGCGGTTCGCTTCGACGAATACGAGTACCTTTCGGAATCGGCCGACGTACCGGCCACGTTCCAGCGCGTCGCCTCCCTGCACAGTCACAGCGAAGAGGACCGCCCGGTACGAAGGCCTGTGCATGCTCCGCCGGTTCCCAGTTAGGGCTAGATTCCTGGTCTCTCCCAAATCCCCCACCCGGCCTGCGGTTGGCAGGCTTTTGAGTCTTTTCAAGAACGACGCTTTGCCTTACAATGTTGCGTAACTCGGGGCCCAGTCCCTTCAGGATTCTTCTTCGTGCGCCTCTCGTTAGTGTCAACAACCTTCGAGACTTCGTGTCCGGAATTTTCGCGCGAATCGCGCGCCGGGATTGACGCGCTCGATTACCTAAGTCATTTGGCGGGGGGCGGGTTCTCTTTCTAACATGCAAACACCGAGAGAAATCAGCGAGAACCGCGCAATGCATGGCATCGCCGTAGCCCTCCTCTCCGAGGATGCAGAACACTTATCCGCGCTGCAGAACCGTCTGGAAGCTACGCGCCTGGGCCATTCCGTCTTCAGTCATGCCGGCTTTCCGGTGAGTCCGACCGACGCAATTCTCCGCCAGGTTCAGGAGTCCCGCGCTGAAGTTGTCATCGTCGACATCTCTCCAAAGGATCCAACTCGCGCCATCACTGCCATCGAACTGATTCGCCACACCACCCTTCAGATCGCTATTTTTGCCAACGGCGAGATGACCCACCCGTCCTCCATTGTCGCCAGTATGCGTGCGGGAGCCGGCGAGTATCTGGACAACAATGGTGGATCCGAAGCTTTGTTGGAAGCTCTCACCCGATTCAGCTCAACTCGCACTCGCGCCCGTGGCACTGCTGGCAAGGCTCGTATTTTCACTTTTCTAAGCGCCAAGGGAGGCGCTGGATCGACCACCGCCGCCGTGAACACCGCGATTGCGTTGCAACAGGCTCACGGCAACGTGGTACTCGTGGATTTCGCTCCGATTGGCCACGCCTCGCTGCATCTGAATCTTCGCCCTCAGTTCGGCGTGCTCGATGCCCTGCAAAACCTTCACCGCCTCGACGTTTCTCTTCTCGATGGCTTGATGACCACTACGAACGAAGGCTTGCACCTTCTCGCCGGTCCTCAGCAGCCCTACCAAACCGAGCCCACGCCGGCGGAACTCGCGCGTCTTTTCGATCTGCTGGTGAACCACTATCGCTTCGTCATTGTCGACGCCTCCAGCCGCCTGGATCCCACGACGCGCCTGCTCTCCGATCTGTCGAATGCCGTGCTCGTGGTGGCGCAAACCGACGTGGTTTCGCTGTGGAGCGCCAGCCGCATCCACGCCTTCCTGGAAGAAGGCACGGGCCGCAATCGCATGCGGATGATCTTGAACCGTTACAAGAAGATTCCTGGCTTCTCCGACGAGGACATCGAGAAAGCCACCAGTTGCAAGGTTTTGTGGAAGGTTCCAAACGCCTATAACGTGGTCTCGCCCGCGATCGATCACGGTACGCCGGTCGTCCTGCAGGAAGGTCCTGAGATCAGCCGCTCATTCCATGCCTTGGCCGCCGCCCTCGCCGACGCTGCCGCCAATCCCGATGGAAGCCTCGACCTCGTCTATGGCCAGGAAAAATCCGAAGCCAAGAAGAAACCGCTGGCTCGCCCCAACCTCTCGCCCCTTCGTGCCGGTCAGTAATCAGCGAGGAATCAGAAAGTCCCTTGTCATTCCGAACCGCGCAGCGGAGAGGAATCTCTGACCCTTAAAGCGGATTCTTGCCCGTACGCGGTTGCTACTTCCTTGCCGCCGGCGCCGGACCCGCATCCTGAGGAAACCCTTTGAACAACACGTCGCGTGTGTGGGAACTAACTTTCTTGTCGACATCGGTTGAATTTTGGGTCAAGGTGCCTTTCAGCACATAGTAAGCCTCGTCGCCGGGATTCTTTCCCTCTCCACGCTCGACCGTCCCTTTGAACTCAAACCAAACCCCATGCACTGTGTCGGTGGTGAAGTTCAGTTTGTTCCCGTCGAGTTTCCCCGACTTGAAAAACTGATCGAAGAATGCCCCCTTATCACTCTGTCCCTCGCCGTAGCGCGAGATGAATCCCGTGACGCGCCCGTCGTCTTCCACGGTCACCTGTACAAACTCGCCTTCCTTAAGAAAGCTGTACATACCGGAGAAGGCGCGTCCCTCTTTGGCCTCTCCTGAGGGTCGGGATGCACTCTGATCGCTGGCGCTGGGTGCGGGCTTGGCATCCTGCGCATTGAGCGTCGGACAGCACGCCGCACCGAACACAACCAGAATCCCAACGATGGCGCGCAAGTTGCTCATAACTGAGTTCTCTCACTTTCAATCGTACATTACGTGCGGCCCCGGTGCCGCGCCCTTTCCCGTGCCCTCCCGGCTACCCCGCAGCGCCGTTTCCCATCTAACATAGGATGATGCACGTTTCGGGCCCCGTCCCAGTGGAAGAACCGCCCTCGCAAGCCTGGCTCCCCGACGTGCGCCTCCAGGTCGAACTCCCCCGCTGGCATCAGACCTTCTTCAATAATCTTCGCGATCTGATAAAGCCACCCCAACTTTCCCCGCTCGAACTCACTTCCGCCCCCGCCGCATTCTGGCCGGACGTATTCGTGAAGCGCGGGCTGCCTTGGCGACGATTCGTGGAGTCGACCGGATATCACGTTGTGGCATTCGCCTTGCTTGTCTCGTTTATTCGATTTCTCCAACTGCACCCGCAGCCTACGCTGAATCCCACGTTCGAGCGTACGCAGGTCATCTACTACCAGCCCGCGGAATACTTGCCACCGCTCGACACGCGGCGCGCTGACCCTGCCCCGGCCCAAAAGGCGGATCCCGAATTTTCGCGACAGCCAATCATTTCGCTGCCGCCCGAGGCCGACAACCGATCTCAGACAATCGTCCCCCCGCCAAACGTCAAGCTGAAGCAAGACATGCCCTTGCCGAACATGGTCGCCTGGTCGAGTAAGCCGGACCTGCCAATCGCTCCTGCCCCGCTGGTTCCGGCGGCGAGCATCTCGCGCATCAGTCCCAAGTTGGAAACGTCCGTGGTTGCTCCTCCGCCCGATCTTCCCGCTTCATCAAAGACGGCGTTTCAAGCACCCCAGCCCGCAGTCATTGAGCCACCGCCGAGCGTCGCGAGCACGTCTACCCGCCCGCCTGGAGAGCTCAATATCGGTCGTACCGCTGTGATTGCCCCAGCTCCGCAGCTTGCGGTCGGCGAACAGCGCACCATCCCCGGAGCCGCAACCGGACAGACCGGCCTCGCACCGCAAGTCATTCCCCCGCCGCCCTCGCTCGCGGGATCATCATCTTCCACAGCCGGAGGACGAGTGATCGCACTCAATCTGCATCCCGCTGTAGGTGCCCCGGCAGTCGCACCGCCAGGAAATCGACGTGGCGCATTCGCAGCTACACCCGAGGGCCATCCCGGAGCTTCAGGCAATCCCGGAGCCACGTCGGGAAGCGCATCAGCCGGCACGAACGGCTCCGGCACAGGAAAGGGCAAAGGAGCTGGAAACGGCAGCGGATCCGGAAATGCAAAAAGCGGCCTTCCCGCAGGCCTATACGTGGGCAGCACCGCCGATCCCGCGAAGAACGGGCCGGTAGCCGGCAACGTAGCCGGCAACCCAGCTCCGAAAAGTTCCGCCCCGGCGCCGTCGGTGAATCCCAAGCTGATGGCGAACGTCGCGCCGCCACGAGTCTCCAAGGTCCCGCCGCGTTCTCTGCAGCCCGAGACCGAGACGAAACTCTCCGAACCCGAGCGCTCCGTCTTCGGCAGTCGCAGGTTCTACTCACTCACTCTCAACATGCCGAACCTGAACTCGGCAGGCGGAAGCTGGGTCATCCGCTTTGCGGAGCTGAAGCAAAATTCGAGCACCGATCCAGATCCTGGCAGTCTCTCCGCCCCGGCCGCGACTCGTAAAGTTGATCCGGCATATCCGATCGAATTGATGCGCCAGAATGTTACTGGAATAGTGATTCTTTATGCAGTGATTCACGCCGACGGCAGTGTAGGGAATGTCCGCGTTCTGCGCGGCGTCGACGACCGTCTCGATCAGTTCGCCAGCCAGGCCCTTTCCCGGTGGCAATTCGATCCCGCCACCAAGAACGGCTCTCCCATCGACGTTGAGGCCACGTTTCAGATTCCGTTCCGATCCGCGCGGCCGAACTTCTGAACCCGACAGACTACCGCTTCGCCGCTTTCCCCTTCTCCAGCGCCGCATAAATCGCCGGATCGGCACACACCTCGTAATACGATTGCTCGGTCCAGCCCTTTACCGAGAAGTCGCTGGGATCAATGCGCGGTACGCGGCTTTCCCGCACCACAATTTTTCGGAAGATATCCCGATCCACCGGGACCGTTCCGCTGAATAGCCGGTACTCTCCTTTGTCCGAGGCGAACGAGGCCGGCAGCTTTACCTTTAGCGGCTCCAGCGAAATCTCCTGCTGCAGCTTGCGGAACGCGGCGTCGTTCATGCGAATCCCGCTCAGGTTGAAGCTGAGAACAACGTCTTCGCGATTCCCGCCGGGCTCCAGATCTGCCGCCTGAAGGGCGTACACGTGAAATGGACCCGCTTGCGGCTCCATCACCTTGCGCGCGCGTTTGTTGCAGGAAGACAGGCGGTCGCTCTCGTTTAACGCTTCGGAGATCATGATCTGGTGCTCGCCATCCATCAGATACAGAGGCGCGCTTTCCTGCAAAGCGATTCCAATCCCCAACTCCAGCGGAGGCATCCCAGAGCGCTGCACCAGTTCGTTATACCCGCGCACGATCTCGATAATTTCCCGGGCCAGCACGCACGCCCGGCTGACGGCCAACCCAGGCTCACCCTCGCGCTCCAGAATCGCCAGGATGATGGCGTCTCCCTCCAGAAAAACCTTCTGGGCGCCGTACTTGCCCAGCAACTTGTTCACTGGATCATAGAAATTCAGGCTGAAGTAGGATGCGGGATTCAATCCTTTATCCATCAAGGTTCGCGTCAAGCGCGTGGAATCGCGCACGTCCGCCTTCAGGACGACATGGCGTAACACCCGTTCTGCATCCGGTTCCAGCTGCTCCTCCGGCAGCAGAAACTCGTAGAGCGTACCGTTTACCCGCGAAAGTTCCCGCAATCGTTCGTTCCCGACCAGGTTTACTGCGTCGAGTGAAGCGTTAAGGGTTTCCAGCCGCCGCAGATCGCGGTGATAGAGAAAGAAGTCTTGCAGGAAACGCGCCGCAACTTTCGCCCGCTCCGCCCCACGGCAACCCGCCACCTTGGCCACCGCAGTGTAAAGACTGGTAGGCGATAGCCGCCCGTGCTCCTGAATCATGCGCTCGACGCGATCGCATTCCGCCCGGTCGATGAGAGCATTCTTCAGCTGCTGGGGATTGATGCGCGGAGCGTACTCGCCCAGCAGCGGCACCACGTGATACGACGCGATGACATTTTCCATCACCGCTTCATCCTCCAGCAGCCGCACCCAAACCGCCAGCCGCTCCTGTTGCGCCAGGCCTTCGTCGCTGGATTCGTCCGGGGTCCCGCTGCCCACGATGGCCCGGGCGTTCTCGGGCACGTTCATCCAGCCGTCGATTGTTTCGGCGGTCGTTTCTTCTCCATAGACCGAGCGTAGAAATACCGAGACAATCTCGCGCAACCTTCCGTATCGGTCGGAGTCGCGGTCCCAGTTGCCGAGCATCACGTAGTGCTCGGCGCATAGGTAGGGGTCACGCCCGTCGTCGGAAAGCGCGAGCCGGTTCACAAACAAGGCATAGGCATCCGCCTCCTGCCCAACTTCACGACCACCGAACAAAGACCGGCGCGTCCGCGCCAGCGTGCCTTTTTCGACCTCGCGCAACGTCTCGAACAAATCCTGCCCGGTCTTGCGCAGGATGATCTTCTTGCGTACCTGGAACGTTCCCAGACGCTCGCCGTGTTCCAGCGCCTTGTGTTGCCGGCTGCCGTCGTAGCTCTTGAGCTGGACGCGGCAGCGCTCCAGCACCTGCGCGAACTGCTGGTTCATCTCCGTGCGCAGAAACTTCATGACCGCCAGCCGCGCCAGCAAATCGACGGCGACCTTGCCTTCCCTCTTTGCCCGGTTGAGCGCCGCCACATGCAACTCGGCAAGCGCGGCCTTCCACTCGGCGGGTTCGCTCTTGGCGCGGGATGTTCCCGCTTGTTGCCTCATCCATGAGGGCGCTGAAACGGCTGCGCTGGTGGCTTCTGCGGCAAGCAAGCCTTCCAACTCTCCATGACGTGCAATCAATTTCGCAATTTGTAGTCTGGCCGCCTCGGCAAAACGACTACTCAGCACGACGTCATGCCTCAGGTTGTCGACACCAACGGCAAGGCCCTCGAGCGAGACCGATGGCGTCGATGAGGACAACTCCGGCGGCGCCGGTTTGTCCGGCGCTCCGCCGAGGCGAAAGATGGGAATTCTCGGCATTCTCTTCGTGAAAGACTTCTCTCGGAAGTCGCTGATTTAAAACGTACATATCGAACCTAGCATGGCATCAACCGCAAACCAAAGTTACGTAGGTTATGGGTGACAAGACGAGTGCTGTTGCGCCTGGATAGTCTCAACGTCGCGACCGCACTTGAGCTTGATGCGGCGGCATTCTGGACCTTCGATGAGCGTCAGGCGAAGCTCGCAGAGGCAGAAAACCTGCGGACACGACAACAGCGGCGTTCCTTTGTGTGGGGACAGCCGCCCTCGGCTGTCCGGGCGAGCGCAAGCTCGCCTACTGGGTTGCGGAGCTTCGCTCCGCCGGACAGCCGAGGGCGGCTGTCCCCACATTACAACACTCGCTACTGATTCTTTTTCCGCGCCGCCTCGAACTCATCGCCCTTCTGCCACTCCACCAGCTTTGGCAAGCTTGCCGCCTCCCAGCCCAGCGCAAACCCAAACCGCGCCACCGCGCTGTCCCCGGTGAAATCCATCTCGGGATGATACTCATCGCTCGGCTGGTGGTAGTGCTTCTCGACGTACTCACGATCCTGCGCCAGCCCCCAGGCTTCATCGTGGCCCTTAAACTTCATCCCTTGGTTGATCGAGAATGACGGAATCCCGACCCGCGCCAGGCTGAAATGGTCCGAGCGATAGAAGTGCCCTGCCTCGGGACGCGCATCCGGACGAATCGCCATCCGGAACTCCTTCGCCGTCGCCTCGACAATGGGATAGAAGTTCGTCCGCTCCGCCCCGGAAACTTCGACCTCCTGCGGCGCCCCTAACGGCTTCACGTTATCGTAGTTCAGGTCCAGCGCAATTTTTCCGGCGGGAATCGGTGGATGCTTGCCCAGATATTCCGACCCCAGCAGCCCCTGCTCCTCTGCCGTAACCGCGGCAAAAATAATTGAACGCCGCGGCCGCTGTGCAGCCGCACCATAGGCCCGTGCCAACTCCAGCACAATCGCGCAACCGGTCGCGTTGTCATCGGCGCCGTTGAAGATATTGTCTCCCGCCATATCGGGACGGATGCCAAAGTGATCGTAGTGTGCGGTATACATTACTGCTTCATCCTTCAGATTACGATCCGAACCCGGTAGGATTGCAACCACATTGTTCGACTCGAAATTCCGCACCTTGCTGACCATGTGCGCCTTGAGCTTCGCGCCAAAGTTCACCGGACGGAAATCCCGCGAACGCGCATCCTCCATCATCTTGTCGAGATCCATGCCGGAAGCCGCGGCTAGCTTTTTCGCGACATCCAGATGCACCCAGGACGCGACTTTCAGCGCAGGACCCTCCAGCTTCAGGGCAGCCTTCTCGCCTGAGTTCGAATTCCGCACGACTTCCCACGGATAACTCGCCATCTCAGTCTGATGAACGAGAATCACGCCCGCCGCACCCTTGCGAGCAGCCTCTTCGTACTTGTAGGTCCAACGCCCGTAATAGGTCAGCGCCTTGCCTTTGAAAAACTTGGGATCATCGGACGGCGGCTCGTTCACCAGCATCAGCAAAACCTTGCCGCGAACGTCCACTCCCTTATAGTCATCCCAGTTGTATTCCGGAGCCTCGATCCCATATCCCAAGTAAACGATGTCGGCATCGACCTCAGACTCGGCCTGTTGGGTTAGGTCGTAAGCGACATACTGGTCGAGGAACTTCAAACGCATTGCTCCGCCTGACTTGGGCAGCAGTGAAAACGTCGCCTCGGGCAGAGTAGTGATTCCCACCAGCGGGACCCTCTGCATAAAGCCGCCGCCATCGCCTGCCGGCTTCAGTCCGTATTCGGCAAACTGCGTCGCTATGTACTCCGCTGCGATGTCTCCGCCGCGCTGCCCCGTACCCCGACCTTCCAGCAGATCGTGCGACAAATAGCGGACGTGCCAGCGGATGTGCTCGCCATTGATCGTCTCCAGCGCGTTGAACGCGGGTCCGGGCAGCCGCACCGAGACGGCCTTTCCGCCCTTCGAACCTGCAGCCCCGCCGTCGGCCCACATGCTCGCGCTCAGCACAGTTAAGAGGCAGGCAAGTACACCTCTCCTCGAGGTTCTGGTCATAAATAGTTGTCTCCCCCAACGAAGCGGCGCCGCCCGCATGGAAGAATCCAAAGCTCTTTGTTAGATACTGAAGGAATTGTAACGGACAAAAACGTGTTTTCGCCGCTGGGGACCAGTGGACCAACCTACACGGGAGGGCAAGCACTACCGCGTTCGGAGACGGATTGAAAGCGACCGCGAATAGCCGCCACGAACTGTCACCTAGTGTTGTCCCTCAGTGCTGTTGATCACCGCGGCGTAGGATCCATCCCCTTTAGCGCCCTGCTGCCCAGGCTGGCCCACGGCCTGGAAATAGGGCAACTGGTCCTGCGGAGGCAGAACAATGACCGGGATCTCAACGCTCCCCGACGCGCACAATCCGTTAACCGCCGGGAGCACACAATAATTCGGATCGTAGGCCAGCAAAGCATCCAGGTCGTACAACTCGATAATGGTCGCGTGCCGCTCCACCGCGAACGGAAGCAGGGGCCGGAGATCGCCGGTCGCACTGTCGACGTCAGACTCTGGCACTGGAGCCGAAAGACCAACCTGTTGCAGTTCCAGGGGAACTCCAGTCTGGTAGTAAGTGTTGAAGGTTCCACACCAGTCGGAGGAGCAATCTTTGTTGGCAGCGTAGTTGGTGATGTCGCTGGCTTGCATTCCCTGGCTGCCAAAGCCATTCACCTTCCCGGATGCATTTTGGTGCGCAACAGCAATTTGGGCCTCTGCCGTGCCATACGTCGGGTCGGCGGGATCCGCAGCGGTTCCGTTGCCGACTTGGTTCAGGGGATCGAGGATCTGCATCTTCGGCTTCTGGCCCTGCACAAAGTCGTCGATGTCGGTGTAGTACTGCAGCCATCCCGACTTGGTGAAGGTATTTGGCGAGGGGATCTGTTCCAGGATCGGCGTGCAGGGAGGATACGCTTCGCCGCCCACCGAGCGGCCCACACGCATGTACGAGATCTGCGAAAGATGTGGCGAGTTATTGTAGTGAATGATCGCCGCGGCGACGAATGCCTCCCATGCCGTCTTGTAAGGGATCTCGTAGGGCACGGGCCACGACTGTTGCACGCTCACGACAGTTCCCGGAACGCTGGCGCTGGCAGCAGAGAGAATTCCCGTCTGGTATTGGAAAGTATTGGCCGTAGCGTTTTTGACTTTTACTCCCAGAGGATTGGCCGTACGCGCCGTTTCTGCAGTTGGACCGTAGTCCGCATGGGCGAAGGTCGCGGTGAACTGACTGGGCGTGGAGTTCAACACCGTAACCGTCTTCCCGTTCAAGAAAGTCGCTTGTCCGAGGTTCTGAAAAGTAACCTGCATCCCACTGGGAAAACTGTTGCTGGCTTTAATGGTCAAAGTGGAAGACGCAACCTGCACGCTGGTGACACTTTCCTGAGCGATATTGAAGTTTGACGGCGTTGTGCCTCCGATCCAGATGGTGTCACCGTTAAGGTATCCGTGTCCGTGACTGGTCACGGTAACCAAGCCATTCTGGTCTCGAGTCATCGAAGTAGCGATCAAGCCAAGATACTTCGTGCAGCCATCCTTGTTGGCATTGATCAGATCCTCGGTATTCGACGCCGTGTGCGCCGCCCAACTGGATGTGGTTACGTAATAGGGAGTCAGGGGATTGACGCAGGAATTTGTGATCAGGCAGAGGGATCCCGCTCCGCCAATCCCCTGCAGAATTACGTTAACTTTCTTCGTCCCCGATTGCGCTGCGAACCATGTCGCATTGTCGGAGTCGATCGTGGACCAATCATAGGTGTGCGTCCATCCGAAGGCGTCCTGCTGGCAAGTGTCAGTGCCCACCGGACTGCAGCTTCCCGGCCCGGGCGTTCCCGTTTCCGCGTCAATCCAGTGAGTGCTGACGGTCACACCCTCAATGGCTGGCTGGTTTATCACCGTGTTCATGAA
>WNFB01001225.1_pt1 | contig 21759 bp, 15 predicted proteins | sample 5400501 | NCBI WGS metagenome assembly WNFB01 (sample SAMN13153341, study PRJNA577476) | soil metagenome | isolation source: 200 cm saprolite under Douglas fir tree site 2 hole 1 | place: USA:California | collected 2015-04-18 | reverse complement strand
ACCTTGTTTGCGCCGTTGAGCGAAACATCGCCGTAGGTACCCGGAACCATGCAAAAGCTAGTGGGGCAACCCGGAGGCTTTGTCAGAGTGTAGGGGGTGTTCGTTGTGCCACTAGGTGGGGGCGGTGTCGCGAACACAAATGGGCCAGCTGCAATCAAAGTATTGGGGGGGGTCTGACCAGCTACCATTCCGTTATTGGGTTGAGTGGTGGTAAGACCGGCAGGGCAGGCACCCGTTGTGGCAGTTGGTACTCCAATCGAGCCGCCTACTACAGTGCCATTGCCACTGATATTCACGTTCTCGGCAGAGCCGACGTCGCCTCCTGTATTCGTGTGGGTACCAGCATAGGTTCCCGGAGGAGTGCCTGCCGAACTATAGCTATCCGTAGTCGCGCTTCCGCTCATTGTTAGTGCTCCACAAGCCGTGCTGGTAGCGTACAGGCCATAAATATATGGAGTGGAAGGGTGCGAGGCAAGCTCGGCCTGCACCATTCTTCGTGCCCCGCTAATCGGGTCTACGGCGAGGGAAGTCACGAGATACACGGGAGTGGCTGCTGGTCCTGGAATGGGTAGCAAACCTGGCATTTGTGTACAGTCGGTGTTACCAGTGACCAGTTGAATCTGAACATTATTGACACTGTCCCAAGCGGTGTTCAGCAGGGTTTCATGAACCCCGTCCCAGCAGACTGGTCTAGTCGCAGGAAAGGCGGGGTCAACCATACGACTAGGAGTGCCGTTATCCACAGACCCATTCAACTTCCAACTGATGCGCACCCACTGGTAGGGCAGGGCCGCGGCAGCGCCGGCCCAGGGAATGTTGCTAGTGCCCGTTTTGTACCACGTGTTGCCGGTGGGCTCGTCAACACAGCGCACGTCGCTTGGTTCCGGGGTTTGACCCGGAAGAGCATATAGATCGTGGCAGAGTTCATCGTCGGTGTAAATCGTGCTTGCAGTCCAGGGAGTGACTGCGGCCGGGTTTGTCCCGCCTAAGACATAAAACACACCGTTATTACCGGTAGTTGGACCCGGAAACGCTGGGACGGCAGGCAAACAGTTGGCCGCAGGAGCGCACGTCCCCTGGGGTGGAGTTATGAGGGTAGTTGCATTTGTCCACAGCAGCCGGTCCCGGGCCTCTTCAATGCCGGCCTTGGCGGCAAAATAGAGCACCTGCTCCCGGCGATAGTTAGCGTTTACAGCCGTCTCTATATTCGCCACATACACGAGAGCTGCGGCAAGGGCGGTCAATAACATCAGGAGCATCAAAGCCATTATCAGTGCCACTCCGCGCTGGCCATAAGTTTTACAACCTGTCATAGATAGTTTCCTCCCGTGACGTTCGAGCAGTGGTCCTGCAGCTTTTAATAGGTAGGTTCCGACTTGTCTCGGGAGGAGGAGAAACTGAGACGAGTAGCTATAACCCTGACCGGGGCGTCAAGGACCTGCTACCGAGAGAGCACTCTGGAGTCCAAAAACACAATTTCTGGAATCACTGAAAACAACGTACATATATGCCACCATTTCGGTCATCCCAGCGGCTCCCACGCAACAACTTGCGTCTTCCATGCAACAACTTGCGAGAAGAAAAACGAAGTCTCCGAATTGCTCGAACTTTTCGACCTCCCGGAGGGGCTCGATGGGATTATGAATTACGAATCCTTCTTCCTCAGAAACGTGGGATCTTGCATTCGTACATTCGTAGCTGCTGATCGTGGCCGCCGCACGCAGCAGGGAATGCCGCGCAGCCAGACTTCAACCTCGTCTGGATTGAACAGTGTTGCTTCAGGTGATCTAGGTGGGGTTCAGAGGAGGGAAGCGAGGGTACGCTCGGATGGTTTCAAGCTCCAGCGACCATCCGAACGCCCTCTCAGTTAATCGGTTCGCCTCAATAAATCGGTTCGTCGAAACTTTCAGCTCCTCAGTACATGACGTCTCTGAAGCTGATCTCCTGATAACTGCCCAGTGAAGGGAAACCGGTCAGGTTCCTGTCATAATGGAAGTTGATGGTGCCCTGGGCAGTTATTGTTCCACCGATGACAGCGCCCCAGAATCCGTCGCTGGGTCCACCGCCTCCGTTCATTACAATATTCGCAACCGGAGCATTTACGACGGCGTAGGTTTTGCTCCCTGCGCTGATATTGATCAAGCCCGTGCCGCCATAGTTAACCTGGAAGTTGTTGGGGTTGCTAGTTGTTGCTGGAGGCACAGGTGTATTGACCAGGCTGTTGGCCCCGATATCAACGACTGGCGTAGCCGGGGCAAGGCCAGTGCCAGCAACGTTTATAACCACCACTCCGGGGGGGTTCACCGTAACGCCCGCGAGGCCTCCTACGGAGAGGCTGTTGATATTGTAGACCCCTGGCGATAACGTCAGCGTGCCAGAAGCGCCATTCAGCGAAATATTGCCGTAGGTGCCAGGAACCATGCAACCGGCAGTAGCGCAACCCGCGGGTTTGGGCGCAGTATAAGGGGTGTTGGTTGGCCCAACCGGGATGGGCGGCGGCACTTCAGTATAGGGTGTAGGGAAGGTCGAAATTGCGTTCGGCGGCTTCGGCGCCAACAATGTGCTTGCTGGAGCTGGCGGGCAGGAATTTGGAGTGCCCGCTGACGTAACTGCCGATGTTTCGATTGAGCCACCCACTGACACAGCCCCTCCAGTGATACTCACCCCTCCGTTGGACCCGATAGTCCCCCCGGTAGTTGCGTAGACTGGAGGCGAGACGCTGCTATCAAAGCTATTCGTTGAGACATTTCCTTGCAGCGACAGCGCATTACAAGCCGGGCCAGTAGCAAACAGGCCGGAGGGGAATGGGGTACTAGGAGATAAGGCTAGCTCGGCCTGCATCATTCTGCGGGCGTTGCTGGTCGGGTCTACGGCGAGGGATGTCACAAGGTACACGGGACTGGCTGCTGGTCCAGGAGGTGTCAAAGTCACCATTTTGGTACAGTCGGCGGCTCCCGATGCCGGAATAGCTACTCCCGATAACAGAATCTCCCTGCTGCCATCCCAGCAGACCGGAATGGTGCCCGTCAGGTCAGTACTACTCACCCGACGCGTACCCAGGTTATTGTCCACGGATCCGTTTAATTTCAAGCTGATACGCACCCACTGATACGGAAGAGCCGCCGCATTTGTCGCGCCGACGGCAGGACTCCAGGGAATCGTGCTGGTGGTGCTCTTGTACCACGTGGCGCCGGTGGGCTCGTCAATGCAGCGCACGTCGGCTGGTTCTGCGGTTTGGGTGGGAAGCGCGTATTTATCGTGGCAGAGTTCATCATCGGTGTAGGCTGTGCCGGAGGTCCAAGGGGTGACTGCGGTCGGGGTCGCTCCGCCTCGGATATAAAACACGCCACCATTGGCGGTAGATGGCACTACCGGGGTTGCAGGCAGACAGTCATGGTCAGCTGCAGGAGTACACGTGGGCACCGTCCCGGTAATTATCAGGGTATTTGGATTTGTTGCCATCAGCCGGTCCCGCGCCTCTTCAATGCCCGCCTTGCCCGCAAAATAGAGCACCTGCTCTCGGCGATAGTTAGCGTTCACAGAAGTCTCGAGATTCGCCACAAAGACGAGAGCTGCGGCAAGGGCGGTCAGTAACAACAGGAGCATCAAAGCCATGATCAGTGCCACCCCGCGCTGGTTACGATTATTGAAAACCGTCGCTTTGCAATCTCTCATATTATTTTTTCCTCCCCGTTCAGCACAGATGTTCGGCGCTAGTTATTGATCTTCGCCTCTGTTTGCATGGTGATATTGCTATAGGCCTGATCGATTGGGTCCAGGGAGTTGGACCGCAGGTTCACCTTAAGACCGATCGTTTTGATGTTGAGCGCCTTACATGTTGCGGCTGTGGCGCACGACGACGTCGCTAGATCTATCTTCGTGCCGTCAAATTGGTAAGCCGTGAATATATCCAGGTTCATCACGTTATCCACTTCCGTGTAATAAACCGGTGCGCCGCCAATTGTTTTGTCAACAGCGCCACGCCGCAGCGTACATGGGCATGGCCCTCCCGCCGGATTGAGTTGCACGCTCACCTGGCTGACTTTACCGCTGCCGTCAACATCCCCCTCGAACGTAATGGCGGTGGTGTTCACGCTCGTCAGACCGAGGGCAACATTATTTGGATTGGCAGTTGACGTAGCTACATCAAACATGTTTAAGCCCGGAAAGCCGGCGTGATGAAGATCCTTCACTATCTGGTCCATGAATTGACGCGTCTCTTGGGTGAGATCAACTTTGTTAGTCTCGGTGGCGTTTCTTTGCTGGAGCTCTATGGAGCCACGGACAACAACGGCGACAACCGCAGTCAAGACCGCCATTACTATCAACAGTTCGAGCAGAGAAAAGCCACGTTGCGGAGCTTTCGAAATCCTTGAATATGTCATAGTCATAACCGGCATTACATTCCTTGAATACCGCGCACAGTTACGGGGAGAGCAAAACGTAGGCCGCCATAGCCTGTGGTCCCGGGACTCAATTGGCGGGCAGAGACCGTGACCAGACGAGCGTAGGAGGTTATCTGGACAATATTCCAGCGAACGTCGTAGGTAACCTGACGGCCGCCGACGCCACAATCGACATATTGCATTTTGTAATTGGCTGGAATCGCGGCGTAGGCCTGAGTTGGGTCAATCTGCCCGTAATATAGGCTACCAGCATTGTTGTTTAGACTCGCGCCAGTGCCCACCGGCGGCGACGGAGGCGGTATCGCCGTCGGATCCGCTGTGGCGATGGTCCATACGTTTCCAGCGCAATCGGTCAGAGCTATTGGGGCGGTCGAGTTTGGGTGTTGTGCGCTGATCTGCTCGAGCACAAGCTGCGCCAACAGAGTTGCAGAAGTATCTTTGCTGTTCCTGTTGTCGGTGTAAGTCGTGTTTATGAACAGAATGCTTAGAGCTCCCAGTCCGACCGCCAGCACAACCATGGCGATCATCAACTCAATCATCGTCATGCCGGCTTCGCGCTTTCGGTGCTCAACCATCGATCTTGTTTTCCGTGTCATAACCTAATTCCTCGCCTACTGCATTGGCGTCCACGTACTCGAGGTGGTGTTGTAATACCAGGTCTTGATTCTGCCTGCGGGAGTGATCGTTACCGCTACCCACTCCTGTGAAGTGGTGGATTGAAAGAAGGTCTCATAGGCGGCGATTCCGCCGCCTGTGTTGCAGGTCCCCCCGACTGAGGCGCAGGGGAGCCCCTCTGGTCCAAATGTGGGACCGGTGTTGTGTATGAAGCCCGCCAAACACCCCGGGCAGATCTGGCCCTCCAGATTGGGGGTGCTGGGAGCCGCAGCCTTAAGCCGCGGAACGATCTCCGCAGACAATGGCACCATTGGGTCAGCAGGTGGACCCTTTTCGTAGAAACCGCCACCAGTAGGATCGCCGTGCCCTCCCGAATTCCCGGGTACCTGGGTCGGATACATATCTACATACGCCATTTGCGGGTTTGGGCCCGTGGCGGCTTGAGTATACACAGAATAATATCGGTTATCGTCAACCGCTCTAATGCGTGCGATTTGCAACAGGCCGGCGTAATCCTTGGCAGCTCCTCTCACCTTCCCGGTTCTTATGGAACTGATCGCGACAGGAATTTCAAACGCGGCTACGACCAGCATGATCGCAACCACGATTAATAATTCCGTTAGCGAAAAGCCGCGCTGGCCATTACGATTTTGCTGCGGCATCGTGCGCGTTCCCAGATGGCTCAATGAACCCTTCCTGTGACCTCTACCCAAGCTGCTGCTACTTGTTCCAGTCAAGCTTTGCCTCATCTTGAAGACACAATTCCAAGCGGCTGAAAAATTTGGGGAAGGGAAGGGAGAGATATTGAATGGCTCCGCACAGGGCCCCTCTCCAATATACGTGTGGGATTATGTGCCAGCGCCCTGCATTGAACAACTTACTTAAGTACCGTGGAGGTAATCGCCAGCTAAATCGCCGGTAACGGGCCAAAAAGCGCATGTTGCTGGGCCAAAAACCGAAACGTGGGAGAGGAATATTTGGCCCTACAGCCCCTTAACAGCCTGATATACGACCCAACCCAGCACAAGGATAGCCCAGCCGACAGCGCCTACCTCGGCCTGCTAAGGTTACGAAAGTAACGCTTTGGCGTGAGGGTTCCAGGAATTCTACGGCCGGACTGTCGCCAGAATTGGTAGCCCACCTCCGGAAACCGTACTCAAGCCTGATGGCTGGCTCTGACGAACCCTACAGTATTCACTGTATTTACTAGGGCGGTGAGATAGTCGATAAAGCTTCCAGCACGCTGCTCGTAAAACTTCCGCTTCGAGAGTTCAACTCGCGTCCGCCTGCGTTCGACGGAGAGGACCAATGCTTGAAAAAGAACAAAGCTGGATAGAAAAGTACAGAGCCGCCCTCATCGAAACCAATCCGCAAAGGCAGTTAGACCGCATCGAGGAAGCTGTTAGGGCTATGCAGGGGCACGCGCAAGAGCCACCAGCGGGGCGTTTTGAAAAAGAGGCGCTTGAGGATGCCAGGTTGATTCTGCGTTTGTTGCGCGAGGAAAGTCTCGGACGCGCATCTTCGCCTTGGCTGTAACTGCTAGTCGCTAGCCAACTTGTTGACCAGTCGTCCGCACTCGGACTGGCAGGTGTCCATTCCTGCGGAACCACACCAGGGCCTCCCCGGTTTGCAAATCCATATCTGCTCCCGAAGGCGGTGGTACGCGCACTACGTTGGCAAACGAGCGGAAACTGCTCATCGGCGATTTGCCCGTCGCGATCATCACGTCGACAGCATTCAGCACAGCCGGTGAAACGTGGTCAGGGTGCACCGTGATCAGAATCGTGCTTTCCAGCGCTTGCGGCACCGTGGTCGATGCCGGCAACCACGACGAGGGCAATAAATGGTGGGCCTCATCGACGATGAGCCAATGCGGTCGAGCAGTTCGCGCCCGTAACTCTTGCAGTCGTGGCAGAAAGCCGGAAAAAAATTTGGGACGATCTGAGACTGGAACACCCAGCAGATTGACAATCACGCATCTCGCGGGATCTTCCAATAACATCCGCAATTCATCAATATCAGGACTCTTCTTAGCAGTTCCTAACGAGATCGCACCACCAAAGTTTTCATAGCCGCCTTCAGGGTCGACTAGGCAAAATTGGTATTTCTGTTCCAATAACCCTTCGAGGATGCCTGCCACTACGGTCGATTTTCCGCTGGCGGAGGGACCGGCGATGAGAATGCTATCTCTGTGCGGGCTCAGCAGAATTGGTTTGCCGCTATCTTCCACGCTTTGGCCCAGAGAAATGGAATGCCGGAATAGGCGTGAGTCGTACCGGGCGAGGTCATCACTCAACAACTGTTCGATGACTTCGACAACGCCGGCGCCGTGGGTGCCCTGAGTCACGATGTCCGCGCGTTCCTTCAATACCGGCAGGGCATTGGCCACGGCTACCGCGCATTCACAGGTTGCGAGAAATGCATGATCGTTTTCGGCATCCCCAAAGCCAACCACGTTGTGCGGCGATACTCCGAGCTCGTCAAGGGCGGCTTTCAGACCGGTTTCCTTGTTTACTCCCGAAGGGAGCACCATTACCGCACCCTTATTGAAAATGACGTGGAGTTCAAGGCCGAGTTCGCGGATGGCATTGAGCACTGCACCCTGATGGGGCTCCCGTGTGGCAACAATACCCCGCCCTACAGAAAACGGAATTTGGAGTTCTCGCAAACGCGAAAGGAGACGCTCGGGCGGTGGTTCGCAGAGGAGTTTTTCTTGCCGTGATGTGGGCCGGTAGAGGAGCGCTCCGTTTTCTGCCACAACCCGGTGGAAGAGATCGAGTCTGTTGAACACCTTGTTCAGATCAGGGAGATGGCGACCCGTGACCAGGATGAGTTTCCGACCTGAAGCAAGCACGCTTTCCAATGCTGCCAGCGCGCTGTCGTCAACTTGACCCTGCGATGCAAGTGTTCCGTCGTAATCTGTCGCAACCAGCAAGTATCTCATCGTGCAATTGGATGCCGAGGTACAGCTGAGGTTGTGCTGAAAGAGCCGACGCATAACCACCGTGCGACACGCAGCACAACACCACCTCCTCTCTCAGCTTAACAAAACGCGGTCCAGGCTGGGTGGGAATAGCTCGAGAATGCATCAAGATGTTTACAGGGGAAAACAAACGTACGGCAACTGAGTCGCAAATCCCTCCGGTAGGTGCGGTTTGGTGTCCGCTACCCGCTACCGTCGCATTCTGCACCGGTTGTGCAAGTGCCTGGGACGTAAACAAAGGCGTCAACAAGTACGTAAGCAATAACGTGGACACCAGGGAAAATTTCAGCTTCGACCCCGTGGCTATGCTTGACAGTCGTTTCACTCTGCTGTAGTGTCCGCCAGCATCAGCCCTGAATTCAAGGGCGAGATTTTTTCGCGGGGGCGATGTAGGACTTGCGACCAGCAAACGGAACCGGGTTTGCTCCACGAAGTGAAATAAGAGAAAGATCCTCTGTGACTCGGTCGAAGGTAAAAGGATCGATGATTACTATTCGTGACGTAGCGAAAGAAAGCGGCTTCTCGTCCACCACGGTTTCCATTGTTCTCAATAACGCACCGCTGGCTCGCTACATCCCTGCCGTGACCAAGAAGCGTATTGAGCGGGCGGCGAAGAAGCTGGGCTACCGCCCTAATCTATTTGCGCGCTCCCTACGCAGCAAGCGAAGCCATACTGTCGGCGTGATGGTTTTCGACATGACCGACCCCTACTGCACCCTGATCCTCCGCGGAATCGAGAACTGCTTATACCAGTCCTCCTACCTTCCCATTCTCACAGACGTTCATAATGAGAGGGGCCGGTTCGAACGATATCTCGAAATGCTGCTGGACCGCCGGGTAGAAGGGTTGATCGTCCTCGCCAACTGGCTGTTCCTGGATATTAACTTGCTAGCCGATTTGGAGAAGAGCAGCATCCCCACCGCGATGATCGGGTGCGAACTGAAGAACGATTCCATCAGTTCGGTACTGGTGGACAATGAGTTAGGGGCCCACGTCGCCCTCGAACATCTGTACTCGCTTGGCCATCGCAAAATCGCCGTTATCCGCGGACCAAAGACTTTGGCAGACAGTGCTCCCCGATGGAAGGGGATCCGTTCCTTCGCCCAAAGCAGTGGGCTCGAATTGGATTCAAGGTTAATCGTAGATCTTCCAGAATCGCGAGATCCGATTTCAGGTTTTGAAGATGGCTACAAATTAACGGAGGAATTGATTAACCGGAAGCGGCCATTTACGGCAATCGTGGCATTTGACGACATGACTGCGTTTGGAGCCATACGTGCACTCGCGAAAGCCGGTATCCGAGTGCCCGACCATTGTTCCGTCGTCGGCTTTGACGATGTTGCGCCAGCGGCACTGTATACTCCGCCGCTCACGACTGTCCGCCAGCCCATGGAGATCATGGGGACGATGGCTGGGAGTATCGTAGTGGACGGAATCAACGCCCTCCTGGAAAAGAGGGAAGTCGCGGCCGTCCACCACAAGGTAGCGCCGGAACTGGTGGTCAGGGAGTCAACTCGCAGCCTGTTGTGACTGGGCGTGGTCCACCGCCCGCCTGGAACAAAATGGCATTTTTCGCTTGACACAAAATGGGTTGTTCTTGCACTATTCATACGTTTTAATGAATGCTTTCACCGGAATGGGCGGAGCCATCTGACTCCTGAAGCGGCGCGCCGCTGGGGCGGCGCGCAAATAAGTCTCTGGCACACTCCGGTCCGCGTCACAAGAATTCGGTCATGGCTGCTGCACCCTTTGGCGTCATGGCGGTACGGACATGTCATGCAGGGCTCAACCCAACGCTCACTTTTTTCGCACTTGACAGGGCCGGACGTTGCGCCCATATTGATTCGATTTAATGAAGGCTTTTAGTAAAATCCCGCTGCCGAGTGCTACCCGTAGCGATCTGACTGCGAACTGATCGTGCACGGGGCCAGGCAGTGCAATTCCAGGTCGCGGCAGCTCAACCTTGCGGTTCTTTAAGACGGGGATCAACATGCGCAAAGCTCTGCGGTTAATCGTCATTGTCGCCTTCTTCTTCTCCTTGCCGCTCGTGGCGCAGAAAGTCACAGGCGTCATTCGAGGGGTCGTCACTGATCCCTCGGGGGCGGTCATTCCCGGCGCCCAAGTGACTATCACCAACTCGGCTACCGGCGAGGCGCGCACCACCAGTACCAACGCGGCGGGCGAATACGTTGTGCCCGATTTGCAGCCCGGCAATTATGACGTGCGCGTGAAGCAGGCGAATTTCAAGGAGTTCGTCGGCAAGAGCGTGCAACTGTTCGTCTCCAGTACGGCCGTCGAGAATGTCACTCTCCCGGTCGGCAGCGCCACAGAGCAAATCAGCGTCGAGGCCAACGCCGTCCAAGTGGAGACTACGACGGGCGAAGTAGGCAATGTGGTGGAGGGCAATGAGGTTCGTGAGTTGCCTCTCAACGGCCGCAGCTTCGTCCAGTTGACGCAATTGATGCCAGGTGTTTCCCCCCAGGCCGCCTTCGATTCCAAGAACAAGGGTCTAATGGCTGGTGTCGACTTCTCGGTCAATGGGAACAATACGACCGGTAACATCTTCATGGTGGACGGCGTGAACAATAATGATGTCGGGTCGAACCGCACTATCCTGGTTTATCCTTCGGTTGATGCCATCCAGGAATTCAAGATTCTGCGCAACAGTTACGGCCCGGAATACGGGCAGGCGATGGGCGCGATCGTTAACCTTGTCACCCGCAGCGGGACGAATGATTTCCACGGAGGCGTCTTCTACTTCGGCCGTAACGACAAACTCAACGCCGCTGACTATTTCAACAATTTGGAAGGTATTCCGAAGGACGTTCTTCGCCGTAATGATTGGGGCTACGACATTGGCGGACCTGTATTGAAAAATAAATTGTTCTTTTTTTGGTCTCAGGAGTGGAACCGGGAGTTGCGCGGGACCCACCGTTCTGCGAACGTGCCGACGCCAGCGGAAAAGCAGGGGGACTTCTCCGTACTACGTGTCGCCAGTGACGGAAGTCAATGCGAGCCTCCACCTACTGTCGGCAGTACGACGTTTACTGCAGTACCTGCTGGGCAAACATCAGCAGCAGGTGCGCTGTTGGTCCAGCTCTTTCCAGATCCCAACCTCCCGCCATCCGCGGTTCTGCCCAGCAACTGTTTCAACTGGTCCGAGTCGTTAGTCGCTCCCATCTACTGGCGCGAAGAAAACATTCGCATGGATTATAAGATTGGGAGCTCCTGGAGCATCATGGGCCGCTATACCCATGATTCATGGTCTCAGCCTTTTCCCAGCACGCTCGGATTCTGGGGGGACGACCGTTATCCTTCGGTTGAAACGAGCTGGATTCAGCCCGGACTGCAGGCGACGATCAAGATAACCAAACTATTTGGCGCGAATGCCGTGAATGATTTCCAGGTGTCCTACGCGGCAAACCGTATCACTGCGAAACGTTCCGGAACGAATCCCGGCCTAAACGATCAGATTACACAGGCGTTGCCGCCTGACTTCCCGCTTTCGGACAAAACCTCAGGTAAGGATTTGGGCTATCCTGTGTTCTGGGGTGGCCTGGGAGCCGGCGCCGATTCCGATGACCTGTGGACGCAGGCGCCCTGGCATAACAACGAGCAACTCTTTATCTTCAAGGACGATTTCTCCAAAGTTGTTGGCAACCATGCCTTCAAGGTAGGCTTCCTGGCCACCAATAACCAAAAAAATGAGTTGGTAAACGGATCGTCAGAGGAAGCGCCGCAGTTTGGGGGACTCGCGTCTTCCAGTCCCGATAGCGGAAATGGCGTTTTTAATGCCCTTTGGAACCAGGTCGTGTGGAACGCGTCTGAACTGCAGACGAACCCGTTTGGTCGGCAGCGTTGGCATGACTACGAGTTCTACTACGGCGATACCTGGAAGCTGCGCCGTAATTTGACTTTCGACTACGGATTCCGTTGGTCTTTCCTGCGACAGCCATATGTTGCGGATAATCGGATCGCAAGCTTCCAACCTTCCGCATATAACCCGAACTTGACCGATAGCAGTGGCAATCCAGCGGCGAATGATCCTTGCAACGGTATGATATTGGCACCGGGCACGAATTTCTGCCACGCGGCGGGCTTCTTGGGTGGAGTGCCTGGCCCCGACCGGTCGCTGAAGGAAAATAACAATCATGCGATTGCGCCACGCCTTGGAATCGCGTGGGATCCAAGAGGCGACGGCAAGATGTCGTTTCGTGCGGGTGTTGGTCAGTTTTTCCAGCGCGAGCGCCTGTTCCATGGGCTGCAGTTGGCCAATAATCCTCCCTTTTCACTGACCGCGCCTAGTATCGATCGCACCCTCGATATACCTGAGCCGCCAGCCGGTTTAACTGGCTCTCCCAGCTTCGGGGCTGACCGGGGCGACAAGTTGCCCAACACATGGCAGTGGAACCTTACCTTTGAACGCGAACTGTATCGGAACTCAAAATTAGAGCTGGCGTATGTTGGAAATAGGGGAATTCATCTCCTGCGATTTACGGATGCGAACTTTGTTCCGCCGAATCTCTGGTTAGCATATGCGGTCGGGAATCCAGATGGCAGTGTTAACAATTCGTTGCGCCCTTTTGGCGCTGGCGACTTTGGCACGATCGATTTTGCGCAGTGGGCGGGAAGCTCCAACTATCATGCACTTCAGGCTTTGTACCGTGTGCGTGTGAAAGCGTTGGATGCGCAGTTTGCCTATACCTGGTCTAAGTCGCTGTCTGACACGTCACTCACGAATAGCGGCGGCTCGGCCAACAGTACGGTTTTGCTTGATCCGCTAAATCCCAGGCTGAATTATGGCGCAAGCTACATCAATCGACCCCATACTTTAGTAGGCAACATCGTTTACGACTTGCCGGATCTCGCAGGACATAATGTCTTGATGCGACATGCTTTGGGAGGATGGGAACTGGCCAGCATCCTGGATTACGCGAGCGGTCCGTCATTGACCGTGTTCGCTAATGGCAACATCACCGGCGCCCCGGGCGGCTTTACGGGCACTGGAGTGCGCGTCGACGCCACACGTCCCCTACGCGTTCCGGGCCAGCCTTGCCGTGCTCCGTCTGGATCCCCCAAGTTCCAGTGGCTTAATCCGGCCGCCTGGACAGTCGATAATTACCAGCTAGGGACGTTCGGTACTGCTGGGGTTGGCGAGTGTTTTGGACCTGGCCTTGCCAATACCGACTTTTCGATACATAAAAACTTCAAGCTGGGCGAAAGAGTGCAACTGCAATTCCGCATGGAATTCTTTAATGTATTCAACAAGGTGCAGTTCAGGTCCAATTCCGAGGACGTAACTGGGGTCGATAACGACTTAATCGACAGTGCCTTCGCCTGTACAGCCACCTTTCAAACGGGTGACCCCGCCACTTTCGCTACTCTGTGCCCGAGCGGGGTCACAAATCGCGTGGTTGCTCCGGCGGGCCACGCAACCTTCGGTCAGGCACAGAGCGACAAAGGACCGCGCGAAATCCAGTACGCCCTGAAGATCACCTTCTAGTACTTTCGGCAACGGGTGAGGCTTGACTTAGCTCAGGTCTCACCCGTTATTCTTTTCCCACATGGGTTCCCGCAGCCTGTCTTTGCCTATCACGTGCTTCGGTGCGGGGACCGCTGCAACCCGTGCTGGTTGGCGTGCGGTCCTCCTGGCCTCGTTTTTCTTCCTGCTTGCGGTTTGCGGCGCCCAAACCTCGAATAGCACCCGAAAATCGCAGCCGACCCCAGAAGATTCCCTGCAGCGGCATTACGATGCGGCGCGAACCTTTCAACTGAGCGGCGATGAGGAGCGCGCCGCTGGCGAGTACAAGGCATTCCTGGGCCAGGCCTTGCGCCATGTCGCTAATATTGACGCTGACGCCGGCAACTTCGACGCTGCGGTACAGCTCTTCGAGGAGGGGTTGCGCCTGGCTCCGGCAGACCCCGATTTGCTGTTGGACTACGCTGCGGCGCGCCTGCAACAAGGGAAGCTTGGGGAAGCCAAGTCCCTGGCGGAAAAAGCGGTGCAGTCGGCGCCGAAAAACGCAAGAGCTCGTCACCTGCTCGGCAGTGTGCTCTTCGAACAGGGAGACTACCAAGCAGCCAAGGAACAGTTGGAAGCGGCGGTAGTTGCCGCTCCCAGCTTTGACGTCGGGTATCTACTGGGCGTTACCTACCTCAAGGTCCACGATCTGAATCGCGCGGTCATGTTGTTTAACGAGATGACTATCGGACTGGGAGACTCCGCCCGCATTCACGTCTATTTCGGCCGCGCCTATCATGAAGCGGGATACCTCGATCAGGCGGCGGAGGAGCTCAAGAAGGCCATCGCCAAGGACAGCCACGCGCCGCAAGCTCACTACTTCCTCGGGCTGCTGGCCTATATGGGGCGCGACGGTGAGTCCGGTTTTCCCTTGGCTATACCCGAGTTCCGGGCCGAACTCAAGATCAACCCGGACGACTATCGCAGTCACTACCTGCTGGGATACATCCTGCTCAAGCAGCGTAATCTGAAAGAAGCCGAAAACGAGCTGACCCGGGCCGCGGCCCTGGAGCCGCAGAACCCCGATCCTTTGATCTACCTTGGTCAGTTGTACGCCGATGCCAACCGGCTCCCGGAGGCCGAGGCAACCCTGCGCAAGGCGATTGCGCTGACCAAGGATGTTTCGCGAAACGACTACCAGATCAACCGCAGCCATTACGTGCTCGGGCGGATACTGCTGCAGACTGGACGAAAGGAAGAAGCACAGAAGGAGCTGCGGATTTCAGAGGAGCTGCGGAAGAAGGCCGTACAAGTGGCGCGCGACAAAAGTCTTCCGCGTGCCGCGGATCCGTCCCGGGAAGAAAGATCCGGTCGCCCTGGTCTCAGGACGGCGGCAACTTCGCCGGAAGAAAGGGCAAGAGCGGAGGCGTATGTAAAGCAGCTCAAGCCTGCCATCGCGGACGCCTACAACAATCTGGGTGTAGCCGCTGCCAGCCGCAAAGACTTTGCTAGTGCGCTGGTGGATTTCGGGAAGGCCGCCGACTGGAATCCCTCGCTGGAGACGCTCGACCGCAACTTGGGCATGGCAGCCTTCTACGCCAACCAGTACGACCAGGCGGTTTCCCCGCTGGAGCACCATCTGCGAGCCCGCCCCAACGATACGCGAGTCCGGGCCGCCCTGGGCCTTTGTTTCTACACCCTGCAGAAGTACGAAAAGGCGCTCGAGACGTTGCGGCCGATGGAGACGGAGGTCGATGCAGACCCGGGCCTGTCCTATGCCTACGCCGTTTCCCTGGTAAAGATCGGGCAATACGACCAAGGCATTGCTCGTCTGAAATCGTTGGAGAAGGCCAATCCCAACTCGGCCGAGATCCGCACCCTGTTAGGTGAAGCTTTCGCAGATCAGCGTGAATATGCTGTGGCGATCGAGGAGTACCGCAAGGCGCTCGCCATCGATCCCAACCAGGCGCGCACTCATTTTCTGGCAGGTCGGGCGTTACTCCTTCAAGGCAGCCAAGCGGAAGCCGCCCAGGAGATGCGGGCGGCGCTCAAGATCGATCCTTCAGACGCCGCCACCAAGTATCAATTGGCTTTAGCGCTGATCGAGATGCAGCAAAGAGACGAGGCGCTGTCCCTCCTTGCGCAGATCATCCAGCAGCATCCAAAATACTCGGATGCCTACTACCAGTTGGGTAAACTCCAACTGGAGCATGGGGACACAAAGGCTGCCATTCCCAACCTGGAGACTGGGGTGAAGCTCAGCCCCGATAGCGACTATATTCACTATCAACTGGCGCTAGCCTACCGTCGCGACTCGCGCACCCAGGATGCCGCGCGCGAGATGAAGCTCTACCAAGCCCTTAAGAATCTCCACAGGGGACGCAATGCGCCGCAATCGAATTGAGCGCTGGCGACTACGGCCATTTTTTGATTGTGCTGGCGCTCGCTTGCCTGGGAGGCAATCCGTTCGCGTGGACGCAGAAGCCGCCTGCACAGGGAGGCTCTCCGCTTGACGTGGCCGGAACCCGGCTAGCCCGCGGGGATCTTCAGGGTGCGGAGAGCGCGCTGGTCACTCCTCTCGTCTGATCCTAGCAACGCCACGGGTTCTCCTCTGGCACTGGCAGCTTTGGCGGGAGCAACTTCCTCCAAACCGGGACCGCTTACAGCCCACGCATCCTACAGCTCGGCGCGAAGTTCATCTTCTAGCCGACTGCATACAGCAGTCTCTAAATCCTGGCCTCGTCGGGAGGCCAGGTTTCTTTTTGCGCGGAATTTCAGGCAGGCCCGCTACTTGTAGGTCACTGCTACCCAGCGGCGTTCCCGAGCGCTCGCTGCGATCGCCTCGCACAGCACGAGTTCTTCATGGCCAGTTTCGAACGTAGGGAAACCACGGGGCGCGCTGAAATCGCCCGCCACAATGTAGCCGTAGAAATCTTTAAACAATTGCACGAAAGTGTCTGGATAACCTTCGATGTGTCCCCCCGGATACGCCGCATAACCGCGTGCCTCAGGGCTCATGAGCGCAGGGTCTTTCATCAAGTCCTGGTTGGGTTGATTACGATGGCCGATCCAGAGCGTGTTCGGCTCTTCCGAATGCCAGGCCAGCGAGCCCTCGGAACCATCCACCTCAAACCACAGACGCGCCTTGCGGCCCGCGCTGACCTGCGAGACCGTCATCACTCCGCGCAGCGAATGCTCAAAATTCAGCAGGATCGAAGCGTAATCGTCCGTGTTGATCTTCACCTCGTCGAATTCACCAGCGCTTCGCTGCTGAAAAGTTTCCACGCGTCCGCGCGGACGGTGCCGGACCGGTATCACTGTGGCCAAATCTGCGCAGACCTCCGTGACCCTGCGACCCGTGATCCACATCATCAGGTCCAGCCAGTGTGTGCCGATGTCGGAAACCGCGCGCAGCTCGCCGCCCAAATGCGGCTCCAGTCGCCAGTTCCAGTCCGTGGGATAGAAAAGCCAGTCTTGCAGGAAACTACCATGTACAAGCCGCGGTTCGCCGATCAGCCCGCGCTCGACCATCGCTCGCGCTTCCTGGCACAACGGATAGTAGCGAAGATTGTAGGTGACGCCGCCAACCCGCTTTTGCTGACGGGCCGTTTGGACCAGCGCAGCACTCTCTTTCGTATTCATCGCTAATGGTTTTTCGCACATGACGTGCTTGCCGGTGTTCAACAGAATATTGGCTTGATCATGATGCAGGTGGTTGGGCGTACAGATGTGTACAACATCGACACTGGTATCGTTCGCGAGTTCGTCGATCGAGTTATAGGCGTGGCCGAGGCGAAGAGACTGAGCGGCATCCTGGGTCCTGTCGGGGGCGCTCCCGAGTACTCCTCGCACGGGAACGCCGAGGCGTCGCAGCGCTTCCACATGAGCTCTGCCGACGAAACCGAGGCCGATTACGGCTGCCCGCAGGTCCTCCATCGGTCACCTCAGGGACAGCGTTATTGCAAATATGGAACGCGGGCGCCGACCTCGCGCAGTGCTGTCGATGCCACAAGAATCTGCTAGCCGACCTGCGCATGCTGACGTGCTGTGCTGGTCACAGTCAGCGCCTGCTCCAGGTCGGAGATCAGGTCGTCTGCATTCTCGATTCCTACAGACAACCGTATCAATTGCTCAGTGATCCCCATTTTTTGCCGCTGTTCGGGTGAGATCATGGCATGGGATGTAAGTACGGGAATGGACACGAGCGAGTCCACTCCACCGAGGCTCGGCGCAAGCGTGAAGAGATGAAGTGCTTCAGTCAGGCGGCGCGCGTCGTCGCCCGAGCCGTCCACCTCGAAACTGAGAACCCCACCTCCACCAGACATCTGTTCCATTGCCAGAGCACGTTGCGGGTGACGCTCCACGAATGGGTAGTACACACGTCTGACCCTACGATGCCCTGCCAGGAACTCCGCGACCCGGAGCGCATTTTCGTTCTGCCTCTGCACTCGCACCGCCACTGTTTTGATTCCGCGCAACAGCAGAAATGCGGCATGTGGATCCATGCAGCTACCGATCGTGGTTCGACTTTCGTGGATGGTTTGAATCAGGTCGTGCCGGCCCGCAATGATTCCGCAGATCAAATCGGAATGCCCGCCTAAATACTTGGTTCCCGAGTGCATCACCAGATCAATGCCGAATTCCACCGGACGTTGGTTGATAGGCGTCGCAAACGTGCTGTCGATCATACTGATCAGGTTGTGCTGCTTTGCTAACCCCGAGACCCTTCGCAAATCCACTACCTTTAGAGTCGGGTTGGTCGGCGACTCCAGGTAAAGCAGCTTCGTGTTGGGCCGGATCGCGCGGGCGTGCTGTTCGTATTCGACCGTATCCACAAACGTGGTTTCGACGCCCAGCTTGGGCAACCACTGGCTGAGGAATTTGGTTGTGCCCCCGTAAATGTCGCGCTGAGCAACAATGTGGTCCCCCGTTTTCACCAGCGCGAGAATGGATGTGGTAATCGCGGCCATTCCGGAAGCGAAGAGAAGAGCGGCATCCGCACTTTCCAATTCAGCGATCGCCGCTTCGGCAACCGTGTTAGTTGGATTGCCGTAGCGCGTATAGAACATGTCGGTGTGGGTGGCACGTAGCTGCTGATCGTTGTCCGTTACCTCGAACGTCGAGGTCTGATAAATCGGCGTTGCCAGTGGCCCGTTCTTTTTGCTGAGATCGGCCCGGCCGTGTACAGCCTTAGTTTCCTGACGATGCTGACGCTTCTTCATACTTGCTCCTTGGCACTCATGCTTTGGCAACTGCCACATCAAACGCGGGCACGTAGGAAAGCCATTCTGCTGATCTCGGATGCCTGCAACCCGGCATTCACAAAGGGGACTTTTGCTTCGGACGAATCTCTCAGCTCCTGATCAATCCAGACGTAGCGGGCAGATGCCATAGGCCTCAATCCAGAATCAGATGATCGTTCAAGAGTAACTGCCAACCGAGAACTGAGCAAGAGGCTGGGCACGATCTTCGCTCATCACCGGCTAGCCGCTCATGGATCACTTCCCTGCGTTTATAATCGCGCCTCTATGGACACAGGTCTGAAGAACCGAGTCGCGATCGTTGCTGCCTCCAGTCAGGGAATTGGCCGGGCGACTGCCGAAGCCTTTGCCGCCGAGGGTTGCCGCCTCGCCATGTGTGCCCGCAACCGAGAAGCGCTGCAAACCGCAGCCGAGAAAATCCAGAAACAAAACAATGCGGAAGTGTTAGCCGAGCCGCTGGACGTTACGGATGCGAGTGCAGTGCACCGCTTCGTCGAAACGGTAGTAAATAGGTTCGGCGGTGTCGATATTTGTGTCACCAACGCCGGTGGTCCGCCCGCCAAGGGATTTTTGGCCGCCTCTTTGGACGACTGGCGCAAAGCAGTAGAACTCAATTTCCTCAGTACGGTCTACTTTGCTCGCGAAGTCATTCCACATATGCAACGCAAAAGCTGGGGGCGGATCATCACCATCACTTCGATTACCACCAAGCAACCCGTAGCCGACCTTGTCCTCTCAAATGCCGTTCGCGCCGCAGTGGTTGGGCTGGTCAAAAGCTTGGCAAATGAATTTGGAAAGGACGGCATCCTCGTCAACAATGTAGGGCCTGGTTATACGGCGACCGATCGCTTGAAAGACTTGGCTAAATCCCGTTCCATGGCGATGGGCAAAAGGGAAGACGAAATTTTCCAAGGCTGGGCCCTGGAGGCGCCGTTGAAGCGCCTGGGCGAACCCCGCGAAGTCGCCGATGCCATCGTCTGGCTAGCTTCGGCGCGTGCCTCTTATATAACGGGTCAGACCATCCTCGTGGACGGCGGTTTATACAAAGGGTTATAACTTTTGAAGCAGACACATCATGAACATGAGACCTACGCCGCGCCTGATCCAGTTGCAGTTGACAGAAAGCTTCTTAGGATGAGGAAAGACAAACAGCCGCGCATCCCGATGCTCGAGCGGGACCAGGTCTCGCCAGAGGTCGGTGCTCTCTATGACGCCCTGATGGAGCAGCGGGGCGTCGTTCCTAATATGTTTAAGACCATCGCGCATACGCCGGCGCTGGCATTGGGCTTTGCGGCGTTTCTGAAACCGCTCATGGGAGACGGCGCTCTGCCTGGCTGTTACAAAGAATTGATAGCTACGCGAGTTGCCGTGCTACAGGATTGCGATTATTGAACCACCGCACACTCTGTTTCGGCGAAACAGAAGGGCGCCAGCGAGGAGCAGATCGAGGCTGTCAAAGGAAACTTCGAAAAAGGCCCATTCAGCGAGGAGGAAAAAATCGGTCTCCGATGTGCCGACAAGCTTCACCGGTCACCGCACGAGATCGACGATGAGTTCTACGCCCAGTTGAAGAGCTTCTATAATGACCAGCAGATTATCGAATTGACTGCGACTGCCGCTGCTTTCGATTTCTTTCCGCGTTTCGTGGATGCCTTGCGCATCCCGACCACACCCGTGCCCGAGGGATTTTTCGAAAAGAAGGACTGAATGCGACCCCTGGCTTCCCGGATGGCAGTGATGAGCGGAGAAGGAGCGCTCTCCGTCTTTGCCCATGCCAGAGAACTGGAGCGCCAAGGTCGCTCCATAATTCACCTCGAGTTGGGCGAGCCCGATTTTCATCCTGCCGAGCCGGTAATTGATGCAGTTCAGAAGGCGCTGAGGGAAGGGAAGGACCGCTACTGTCCGGTGGCAGGCGTGGCCGCATTGCGAGAGGAGTTGGCAGCCTATCTGCTCCGAACTCGCAATCTGAATATTTTGCCGGAGAGCGTTGTGATCGCCCCCGGTTGCAAGATCGCTCTCTTTTTGGCCTTGATGGCACTTGTCGAGCCAGGTGATGAGGTGCTTTTCCCCGAGCCGGGTTTCCCCGGATATTCCTCGATTACCCTCGGGCTCGGCGGTGTTCCTGTGCCGTTCGAGCTGGCGGAACGAAATCATTTTCAACCAGATCCCGACGAGATAGCTGCGAAGATCACACCGCGCACCAAGATCCTACTCACCAATTCGCCGGGCAACCCCACTGGTACTGTATACACAGGCGAAGTGCAGCGTCGAATTGCCGAGATCGCGGTTAAACATGATCTGTATGTGCTCTCAGATGAGATCTACGCCCGCATCATCTACGGCTCAAATTACATATCGATGCTCAGCTATCCCGGCATGGACGAGCGCACGTTGATTATCGACGGCTTCTCCAAGAGTTTCGCCATGACCGGATGGCGTCTGGGATACACCATCGCTCCTACACACATTGTGCCCGCGCTGGTCATGCTGGCGATCAATAGCTACACCTGTGTCGCCGAATTCACGCAGTATGCTGCCATAGAAGCTTTGCGTGACCGGGTGCAAGCCACGCCGCGGATGGTGCGCGAGTTCGGGTGCCGCCGCGAACAGTTCGTGCGCGATCTGAATCGTGTTCCGGGATTTCGCTGCGCTTCACCCGAAGGCGCGTTCTACACCTGGGTCAACGTCAGCGATACAGGCACGAGCGCTGAGGAAATCTGCCGGATCATGCTGGAGGAAGCTGGGGTAGCTGCGATTCCGGGAGCAGCCTTTGGTCTCTTGGGCAAAGACTTCGTGCGTTTTTCATTCGCGTCTTCCACCGCTACGCTCCAGGAGGCGGTCAAGCGCATTCTGAATGTTTCTAGCGCCTGGCACGGAACACTGGCCAGAAGTTAGGGCCAGGTAATTCAAATAACCGAGAACTTCATCGACAGTAGCGTTCATCTCTATGGCGCTCGCCATCGGCCAGATCCCTCCTCCGCATCGACAGGAAGTGTTATACAGAGAAGCTATGAAGCGATCACTCAAAGAAGT
>WNFB01001223.1_pt1 | contig 21760 bp, 22 predicted proteins | sample 5400501 | NCBI WGS metagenome assembly WNFB01 (sample SAMN13153341, study PRJNA577476) | soil metagenome | isolation source: 200 cm saprolite under Douglas fir tree site 2 hole 1 | place: USA:California | collected 2015-04-18 | reverse complement strand
TCAGTGAGGAGGCATCGTCATGAAATTGAATATCGGGCTCTCCGATCAGGAGCGTAAAGGCGTCGGCGATATGCTCAACGCTTTGCTGGCCGATGAATATGTCCTGTACACGAATACCCGAAACTATCATTGGAACGTGGTCGGTCCCCAGTTCCATGATCTCCATAAGTTTTTTGAATCCCAATATGAAGAATTGAATGAGGTGGTGGATGAGGTCGCTGAGCGCGTGCGCGCCTTGGGCGGAACAGCGTTGGGCAGCTTAACCGAGTTTCTGAAGCAGACGAGGCTGAAGGAACACCCGGGGCAATCTGCGAGCACCCTTGAGATGGTAAAGAACCTGTTAATGAGCCATGAGGCGATTATTCAATCCTTGCGTGTGGATCTGGAAAGTTGTGCCGATAAGTGTCACGACATGGGGACGAGTGATTTTCTGACCGGTTTGATGGAACAGCACGAAAAGATGGCCTGGATGCTCAGGGCCTTGGCGACGAAAGATTGATGGTGCCGGACATCATCAGAAGCCGACGGACGACTGCGGTCACAGCGGACCAAGGAGTGACTGTTATGCGAGTTGTCGGACGTGAGTAATGACCATCTCCAAGGAGGCGAGCATGGCTAAGGAAGGATCCAAGAAACCCATCACTAAAATGGTTCGCCACATCTTCTCTCCCGACCGGAACACTCCAACTGAAAGGCCGAGTCGAGAAGAGATTGCCCAACGTGCGTATGAACTCTATCTTGCGCGAGGAGGCGCAGACGGCTTTGAACAAGAGGACTGGTTACAGGCTGAACGCGAGCTTCAACATTGAACAGTGTGGTAGCGAGAAACTGTTGCGGGAGAGATCGGCCAATGGCAGCTGTTTCTAAGAAAGCGTGACCATGGGAGCACCCCACATGAACACAAACAGAGGATCTCAAACTCATCTTGATATTCGCCGGAGCCATCAGCGGTTTCACACACAGATTAGTTGGCTCGATTCCCATCATAGCTTTAGTTTTTCAGACCACTACGCTCCTGACAACACCCATCATGGACTGCTCCTGGTGAGCAATGATGACGTAGTGAAACCCAACACGGGGTTCCGCACCCATCCGCATCACGATATGGAGATTGTGACCTGGGTGCTCGACGGTGAACTGGAGCATAAGGACTCGGAGGGCAATACCGGCATCCTCTACCCCGGGCTTGCCCAGCGTATGAGCGCCGGGACAGGGATCTGGCACTCTGAGATGAACCCAAAGAAAGAGAAGAACGTGCACTTCATCCAGATGTGGGTCCCGCCCGATACGGAACGGATCAATCCGAGCTATGAGCAAATGGATATCAACCGAGAGCTGGCGCGCGGGGGACTGATTCCCATTGCGTCGGGGCGTGGTCATGAGGCTGCGATCTCTATCAAACAACAGGGGGCCGTGCTCTGGGGCGGGCGACTCAAGCCAGGGGGATCGGTACAAGTTCCTGATGCCCCGTATGTGCATCTGTTCATTGCCAAGGGGAGTGCTGAACTCGAAGGGGCCGGGGTGCTCCATACCGGCGATGCGGTTCGTCTCGCAGCAGCCGGTGCGCGGCGCCTGACGGCTGACGCCAGCGCAGGAGCGGAGGTTCTCATCTGGGAAACCAATCAAGACCTCGAGATCTAAGGAGGGAAAGCCACGACAACCACGATTACAAGAAATGATCCCCCCATTTGCCAATCAGTCACGCGAGGAGGAGACACGATGAGCACGACGAAGCTACAACAACGGCTGAACGATCTGTTCAGCCATATTCGACAGGGCAAGATCATCGAGGCGATGAATGAGTTTTACGACAAGGACACGGTGATGCAGGAAAATGCCAATCCGCCCACAAAGGGACTCGCGGCCAACATCGAACGGGAAAAGCAGTTCATGAGTGGCGTCAAGGAATGGAAAGGATTCACCGTCACAGCGTCAGGCGCCAGCGACAACGTGACCTTCTATGAATCCACGAGCGACTTTGCCACCACTGGCGGCGTGCCCGTCCATATTGAGCAGGTTTCGGTGGCAAAGTGGAAGAACGGAAAAATCATGCACGAGCGGTTCTATTACGACACGGGCAAGCAATAAGGCGAATCCTCTTCAGCCGGCATGTGTCTCTCAAGGAGAATCCATGAAAGAAAACCTCGAAAACGTAAAACTGCTGGCTCGCGATCTGCGGAACGGCAAAGAGTTTCCACGCAGTCCGCGTGAGACGCTGAGCGGCTACGTGCTGGCCGCCCGGGCGGTGGACAAGTGCCGCGCAGTCCTCGTCGGTTGGCAAGGCGACTACCACTCCAACTGCCCCCTCGATCAGCGGTGGCTGAAGTTCGCAGAGATTGACTACCACGCGTACAGGTCATTTGTTGCCACTGGCGCGACCGATGCAGAGGTCGCCGCGTGGATCGGGGAACATGCTAAGAAACGTTCCCGTGCGGACATCGTCGTCTGGAACAATAAAGAACGGGACTTGCGCTTAAGCGACCTGTCGCCGGAGTTGCAGGAATATATGGAAGATTATATTGCCTCCTCCGTCCCACGCAATCGCGTCGTCTACCACTGGTTCGACGTGTATGACTTGGAAGAGCAACGTCTCTGATCGATGGTGTTTACGATCTGATGTAGGAGGGCAAGCGAATGTGGAAATCACTCGCCGCAACAGCAACCGTGGCCTTCGCCCTTGTGAATCCGACTCTTGGAGTCGCACAAGACGCGCCGGTCAGTCAAAAATCGGTACCTGAGCAGATAGTGGACGCCTTCAACGGCGTGTTCGGGGTCCATCCTGGAGCGCGCGCGACCCACGCGAAGGGCGTCGTGTTGGAAGGCACGTTCACGCCGAGTGCGTCAGCGACGGCTGTGAGCAAGGCCGCACACCTTCAGAAGAAAAAGCACCCGGTTCCCGCGACCATTCGGTTCTCCGCCTCGACGGGGCTCCCGGCCATCCCCGACACTGACCCCGGCGCGAGCCCACGCGGCATGGCGGTGAAATTTGATCTCCCTGATGGCTCGAAGACCGACATCGTGGCTAATTCGTACAACGGCTTCCCCGTCGCCACGGCAGCCGAGCTCAGAGATTTGTTTCTCGCAATCGCAGCAACCAAACCCGAAGATCCCCAGCCCACGGCGCTTAACCAGTTCTTGAGCAGTCATCAGGCCGCTAAGGCGTTTCTGGAGGCTCCGAAGCCGGCACCGGTGAGTTACGCAACCCTGGTCTATTTTGGCGTGAACGCATTCACGTTCACGAACGCGAAGGGGGCTGCCACGTTCGGTCGGTACCGACTCCAACCCGTGGCCGGCGAGCAATTTGTGACCAAAGAGCAGCTCTCGGCGATGGGGCCCGACTATCTGACCACTGAGATCCGCGAGCGGGTTCGTCGTGGTCCCGTCAAGTTCAAATTGTTCCTGCAAGTAGCCGCGCAAGACGACAAGATCGACGATCCCTCGATCGCGTGGCCGGAGGCTCGCAAGAAGATCGAATTGGGCACGCTCACCATCACCAACGCGGTGGCAGACAGCCAAACCGCAGAAAAGAAGTTACTCTTTATGCCGGGCACGCTCGTGCCCGGCATCGAGGCAGCCGATCCGATGATCGCCGCGCGGTCGGCGGTGTATATCGTGTCCTTGTCGCGTCGTGCTCAGACACAGTGACGTGAGTCGGAGGTGGGGGTGAGAAATTCTTCTAGAGCAAACCGGGTCAGAGTACATTTTCTGGAGGAGTAATTTCTTTGTAAATTGTTCTCTGACCCCAATTCCACAAGAACGATCCGCTACAAACTAGGAGGTTCGGCATGAAATTGTGGTTAGAAGAGTGGCACCGTTCACAACATCTTCAACAATACCGAGAAGGAGACGCCAAAATGAAGCAAGTCACCCATCGTCGATTCATGAGAGTTCAGTATCTCGGAGTAACCCTGCTCCTAACTGTTGGTCTATGTCTCCTATCCGGCACGCTGATGGCTCAGGAGGGTAAGGTCACGCCGCTCATCTCGGAAGTTCTGACGGACATTTCCGGCAAGGAAGGCCTGATGATCACCGTAGAGTATGCGCCCGGCGGGTCGAGCCCGATCCATCGTCACAATGCACATGCATTTGTCTACGTGCTGGAGGGCTCCATCGTGATGCAGGTGAAGGGCGGAAAAGAAGTCACTCTTACACCAGGACAGACCTACTATGAAAGCCCCAACGATGTTCATGTCGTTAGCCGGAACGCAAGCACTACCGCGCCGGCAAAATTCCTTGTGGTTCTGGTCAAAGACAAGGGCGCTCCAGTAGTAGTGCCAGTGAAGTGACTGCGGAATGACCGATAAGCGAGCTTGAGCGAGAGCGGCAGTCCACTACCGCTCCGAAGATGATCGCGGGCGGTACTCGCCCGGTTACGGGCGACAAACGAAAGGATAATTTATGAAGATCGTGGTGATTGGCGGCAGCGGGCTTATCGGTACAAAACTTGTGAACAGGCTGCGCAAGCAAGGCCATGAAGTGGTGGCGGCGTCACCTAAATCGGGCGTCAACACCATCACGGGTGAGGGGCTGCCTGAAACGCTAGCCGGCGCTCAGGTTGTCGTCGATGTGGCGAACTCACCTTCGTTTGAGGACAAGGCCGTGTTGAAATTCTTCGAGACGTCAGGTCGTAACCTCCTTGCTGCAGAAGCCGCCGCTGGCGTGAGGCATCACGTCGCGCTGTCGGTCGTCGGCACCGACCGCCTTCTCGAGAGTGGGTACTTCCGCGCGAAGATGGCCCAGGAAACTCTGATCAAAGCCTCAAAGATTCCCTATACGATCGTCCAGTCAACGCAGTTCTACGAATTCGTGGGCGCCATCGCCCAATTCAGCACCGTCGGGCAAACGGTGCGCCTGCCACCCGCCCTTGCGCAGCCCATCGGGTCCGATGACGTGGCTGCCGCAATGGCCGACGTCGCAGTCGGACCGCCGGTGAACGGCACGATCGAGATAGCCGGTCCCGAACGGATACCTCTCGACAAACTCGTCGGACGATTCTTGACCGCAACCCAGGATCCACGCAAGGTAGTCACAGATGCCCACGCACGCTACTTCGGCATAGAGGTGAACGATCAATCGCTCACCGCCGGCAACAACGCGAGAATCGGCTCGACGGGTTTCGAGGACTGGCTCAGCTCCATGCCTCGGAAGTAAGTCAGCCAGGCAGTGTTTGAGGGGCCAGACCTCTTTAATTTTTTGACAGCGTTCCCTGGGGCGCGCGGGAACGCCGGACGAAGGCACAAAGGCAGTCTCATCTCTCGCGTCGGATGGCAGCAGCTACGTCATCGGCATCGAATTGTTCGTCGAGAGATGCATTGCAGATTCTCCGAATAGCCCGCGACGGATGGGAGGAGAGAAGCCCATGTCACAGAAATTCGCAGGGAAAATCGCCCTTGTCACCGGCGGCAATAGTGGGATCGGGCTGGCAGCAGCGCGCGCGTTTGCGAAAGAAGGCGCGCGTATCGTAATCACGGGACGCGATCAGGCTACCTTGGACAAGGCGGCAGCACAGCTCGGCGAGAAGGTCATCGCGGTGCGAAGTGATGCCGGGAGTGTCGCCGATGGGATCAAGCTCGCCACGTTGTTGCAACAGCAGGGGGTGATGCTCGACGCCGTGTTTATCAATGCAGGTGTGGCCAAGCTCGCTCCGTTCGAAGCGGTCGGGGAAGAGATGTGGGATGCGACTTTCAACACCAACCTGAAAGGTCCGTATTTCTTGATCAAGGCGCTGCTACCACGCCTGAACCCGGGAGCCGCCATCGTGCTCAACGGCTCGATTAACGCCCACATCGGCATGCCTAATACGAGCGTGTATGCCGCCAGCAAGGCCGCATTGATCTCGCTGGCGAAGACTCTGTCCTCCGAGCTGTTGAGCAGAGGCGTCCGTGTCAATGTGGTAAGCCCTGGTCCTGTCACCACACCTCTCTATGGTCGCCTGGGTCTCCCTGCGGAGCAGCTCTCGGAAGTTGCGGCGGGCATCCAAGCCCAGGTCCCCCTCAAGCGCTTCGGGACACCCGACGAGATCGCGAGCGCTGTGCTGTATCTGGCATCGTCCGATTCGGCATACATCGTTGGTACGGAGCTGGTGGCCGACGGTGGCATGAGCCAGCTCTGATTGTCACCAATGACAGTTCAAGCCTCACGAAGGCATGCAGGAATAGAGAATAGAAGCATTCAGAATTTTGAGGAAAAAATATGGACCAGGTTTCGGTGACCCAGTAGAAGAACGGCAAGATCATCCATGGCGGTTCTACTACGGTACCGAGGGAAACGCGTGAGGAGCGCGCGATGGAGGGCAAGATGAGAGCGGAAAGCAGCGTCGTGCTGATTGCCGGAGGATCCGGAGCGCTGGGCAAGACGGTTGTTCCAGCCTTCGTCGCGGCAGGTGCCCGGGTCATCACGGTCGACCAGCATCCACCTTCTGTTCAAACGGAAGGTCGCACGGACATGAAGGCCGATGTTACCGATGAAGCCGACATCCGGCGCCTCGTGGATGAGGTAATCCGAAAGGCAGGTCACATTGACGCGCTCATCAATTTGGTTGGCGGGTTTGCCATAGGTCGTGTCGTGGAAACCGACGCTTCGCTCTGGCATCGGATGTTGACCATGAATCTCACGGCGGCCTTTCTACTCTCAAAGGCGGTGCTGCCTCACATGCTGGAACGGCGGATGGGACGGATCGTGCATGTCGCCGCTCGAGCCGCGCTGGAGCCGTTCCCTGGGGCGGCGGCCTACATCGTGTCGAAGTCGGGCCTTGTCGCTCTGATCCGCGCCCTCTCGCTAGAACTGACCGGATCGAGCGTGACGGTCAACGGAGTTCTGCCCACGACCATTGATACGCCGGCGAATCGGAGCAGCATGCCAGATGCCGATCCATCGAAATGGGTCAGGCCTGAATCCATCGCGCAGACCTTGATCTTTCTCGCATCTAGAGAAGCAAGCCAGATAAACGGCGCGCTGATTCCGATCGGGTAACGAGGAGTCACGACATGAAAGCCCACTATCTCGGTCACGTCGTCTTCTATGTGAAGGATCTCCAGCGCTCCCTGGTGTTTTACCGTGACCTGTTGGGATTTAAAGAAGTGGGCCGGGTCTTCAACGGGGCGGCGGCCGCACTGACCTCCGGCCGCACGCATCACGAGCCGTTGGTGATCCTGGTGGGGAATCTGTCGCCGAGTCGCTCGTCTGGCTATACCCCGATCCGGAGGTGCAGGTAGAAGGCATTACATTTGCCAAACAGTCACGCGAGGAGAAGACACGATGAGCACGACGCATCTACAACAACGGCTGAACGATCTGTTCGGCTACATTCGACAGGGCAAGATCATCGAAGCCATGAACGAGTGCTACGACGAGAACATAGTCATGCAGAAAAACGCCAATCCGCCAGCCAAAGGTCTGGTTGCAAACATCGAGCGGGAAAAGCAGTTTATGAGCGGCGTCAAGGAATGGAAAGGGTTCACGGTCACCGCGTCCGGCGTCAGCGACAACGGGACCTTCTATGAATCCACGAGCGACTTTGTCACCACTGGCGGCGTGCCCGCCCATCTTGAGCAGGTTTCAGTGGCGAAGTTGAAGAACGACAAGATCGTGCACGAGCGGTTCTACTACGACACGGGCAAGCACTAAGGCGAATCCTCTTCATCCACCGTGTCTCTCTCAAGGAGAACCCATGAAAGAAAATCTCGAAAAGGTAAAACTGCTGGCTCGCGATCTGCGGAACGGCGAGGTACCTATGAAGCTTGGAATGAAAGGAGTAATCATGGACTTACAACTGTCTGGCAAGCTCGCGCTGGTGACCGGTTCGACTGCGGGTATCGGTCTGGCGATTGGTTCGACTCTGGCCGGTGAGGGCGCGACGGTGATTATCAACGGTCGGTCAGAAAAGCGTGTAACCGAAGCTATCCGGAAAATCCGGCAGCAACATCCTCACGGCAAGCTGGAGGCGCTCATCGGTGATCTGAGCAAAGGGGAAGCGGTGAAGCAAGCCACTAGCAGTTTTCCTCGCGTGGACGTTTTGATCAATAACCTCGGCATCTATGAAATAAAGTCCTTTGAGAATATGTTGGATGAGGACTGGGCAGCGATCATCGAAACGAACTTCATGAGCGGCGTGCGCTTGAGCCGGCATTACCTCCCGAAGATGAAGGCGAAGAACTGGGGCAGGGTCATTTTTATTTCGAGCGAATCCGCCATCAATATTCCTGTTGAGATGATCCACTATGGGGTTACGAAGACCATGCAACTCGCGTTGGCGCGCGGTCTGGCAGAAACCACGGCAGGCACAGGCGTGACGGTCAACTCCATCTTACCAGGACCAACGCGATCCGAAGGAGTGGAGGGGTTTGTCAGCCACATGGCGAAGTCTCGCAACGTGGAGCAGTCTGTGGTGGAGAAGGAGTTCTTTGAGACTATCCGACCCAGTTCGCTGCTCAAACGGTTTGCCACACCAGAGGAAGTGGCCACGCTGGTGGCGTTCGTCGCCAGCCCGCTGTCCTCTGCCACGAACGGAACGGCGCTCCGTGTGGACGGCGGAGTCGTTCGCTCGATTATGTGATCGATAACCTGGGAAGCTACTGTTCGGGACGCGAGTACGCTTCAGACAACCGGCAAGGAATAGGAAAAGTAGTCTGTCACCTTGTTCTGTTCCATAGGACAGCTGACTGCTGAATACAAGCTCGGAGGATAACATGCGCGTGGGAATTGCCACGGATTATGGTGGATTTGGTGTGAAGGAAGAGTTGGTTGCTCACCTCCGCGAGGCGGGGCATGAGGTCATCGGTTTCGGTGCTCGTGGCCTGAACGAGGGCGACGATTATCCCGACTTCGTCATCCCGCTCGCCCGGGCTGTGGCGGCGGGTACGGTGGAGCGGGGGGTAGCGATCTGCGGCAGCGGCGTCGGCACATCGGTCTGCGCAAACAAGAACCAGGCATTCGCGCCGGACTGGTGCATGACATTGACCTCCCCAGTTGAGGCCCAGTCTACCATTCACACCGGACCGAATTTGCCCGGGCAGGTCAGTGAACGGAAACGAATGGAGACGGTGATGAAGAACGTTACGAAAGCATGGAAGCTCTTAACTCTAGGATGGCTTGTCGCAACTTTCTTCGGCTGTGGGGTATTGCAATCCCAGCCTGCCTCAAAGATCGTTCCTATTTCCGGGTTCGACCAGGTCGCCGGCAATTGGGAAGGATTGAGCAAACGGGTGCCGGACATGCGGGACCATGCCTGGGTCATTCTGATAATCAGCGAGAAAGGGCGCTTTCACTTCGCAAGCAATCGAGCGACGGAGCTCTTGTTGGGGACCGGCACCCTCGCCATTCAAGACGGTAAGGTGTTCGGGAAGACCGGCAGTGGAACCGGCACGTTTACGCTCCACGATAAGGCCGGCAAGCCGGTCTTAGTAGTCGAAGCGGCCCTCAATGATGGCAATCACTACTATCTTGAGATGACTCCGATCAGATAGCGAACACTGCGGCCTTGCATATACACGGGACGCCTGCTTCAACAACGGTCCTCCAACATGGCCACCGCAGCATCGGCTCACCAGACCGGCTCATTTGAGACTCGTATCTCAAGCGATCGAGCAACCCTCACACTCCTGATGACAGGACGGTTGGATGCGAACACCACCGGAAGGTTATGGCGGGAAGCTCAGCACATCCTCGAGCAATCGAACCCGATCCGGGTCGTGATCGATGCGTCGGAGGTGAGCTATTGTGACGGGGCAGGTGTCGCCTTCATCGTCAAGCTTCAGCAGTACCAGGCGCGCACCGGTGGTGACGTGACGATTCACGGACTGCAGGAGGAGTTCCGTCGCCTTCTCGACATCTATGGGCAGATCTCAATAGAACCTCCGCCAGGACGTCGCCGCGAGCCGCTCTCGGTCGTTGAACAGGTCGGGCAAGCTGCACTCGGAGTCTGGCAAGACGTCCAGACCTTGCTGACATTCGTCGGGGAGCTGACGGTAACCCTGCTCCGCGCCGCGCGCCATCCCCGTCTTGTCCGGTGGTCGGATGCCTGGCTCAGTGCGGAACGGGTCGGCGTCGATGCCCTCCCCATCATTGCGCTGATTGGGTTTCTGCTCGGACTCATCTTGGCATTTCAGTCGGCGATTCCGATGCGCCGGTTCGGAGCGGAGATCTTCGTCGCGAACCTCATCGGAGTCTCGATGATTCGGGAGATGGGCCCGCTGATCACCGCCATTATTCTGGCTGGCCGCTCCGGCTCGGCCTTCGCAGCCGAGCTTGGAACCATGAAGGTCAGGGAAGAGATCGACGCCCTGACCACGATGGGGCTCGAACCGGTCCGGTTTCTCGTCGTGCCTCGCGTCCTGGCGGCGGTGACGATGACCCCGCTCCTGGCCGTGTTCGCGAACCTGTTTGGCTTGATCGGAGGCGCGGTGGTCATGCGGTCGCTCGGGTTTCCGCTTGTCACGTATGTGAATCAGATCCTGTCCGCACTGACGGTCGGCGACCTGCTCGGTGGGCTGTTCAAGTCCCTGGTCTACGGCATCGTGGTGGCCGGGATCGGCTGCCTGCGCGGCCTTCAGACGAAGACAGGCGCGAGCGCGGTCGGTCAATCGGCCACGAGTGCGGTCGTGAGTGGAATCGTGTTGATTGCGATTGTGGATGGCGGATTTGCGGTCGTCTTCTATGCCCTGGGGCTGTAACGTCTGTGAATGACAAGCGGACAAGACACGAGCCCATCATTCAGGTGCAGCGCGTTACCGCCGCTTACCAAGGCTCCGTGGTGATCGACGACATTTCCTTTGAGGTCTATCGCGGTGAAGTGTTCGTCATCCTGGGCGGGTCTGGATCCGGGAAGAGCACCTTGCTGAAACACATGATCGGCCTCTACCAACCTGTGGGTGGCCGCATTCTGATTCAGAATGAAGATATCGTCACTGCCGAGGGAGAGCGACGCACAACCATCCTCAAGAGCATCGGAGTCACGTATCAAATGGGCGCGCTCTTCGGGTCCATGACCCTGTTGGAAAACGTCCGGCTGCCTTTGGAGGAGTACACCGACCTGCCGCCTGATGCCATGAATCTGATCTCTCGCATGAAACTGAAATTGGTCGGGTTGGAAGCCTTCATGGATTATCTGCCTTCCGAGATCAGTGGAGGCATGCAAAAGCGCGCGGCCATCGCGCGCGCCATGGTGCTTGACCCACAGATTCTCTTTCTCGATGAGCCGTCCGCCGGGCTCGACCCGATTACCTCCGCGGAGTTGGACCAATTGATTCTCGGCCTCGCCCGCAATCTTGCGATTACATTTGTGGTCGTCACGCATGAGTTGCCGAGCATTTACGCCATCGCCGATCGCGTGATCATGCTGGACAAGCGGGTCAAAAAGATTGTGGCGACGGGACGGCCGCAGGAGCTGCGCGATCACTCGACTGATCCGTGGGTTCGGCAATTCTTCAACAGGGAGGTCTCGGTCCAATGAGCGCACAAGCCCACTACTTTAAGATCGGAGTGTTCATGCTCAGCGGTATCACCCTCGCTGTGCTGGCAGTCATTATCCTCGGCGCCGGGGCGCTGTTTAAAAAGAAATTCATGATGGAAACCTATTTCGATGAATCGGTGCAAGGCCTCAGCGTCGGGGCTCCGCTGAAGTATCGAGGGGTGACGATCGGGCGCGTGGAGCACGTCGGGTTCGTGGGAAATGAGTACAAAACAGAGCTCAGTGACGACGACCGGTATCGCTATGGCCACTATATTGTCGTCAGGGTGTCCGTCAAGGAAGTGTTTCCGGGGCAGTCGGATGAGGAAAGGCGGATGGAAGTGAAACGGCGAATTGAGGAGGGGCTCAGAGTTCGGCTGACCTCACAGGGCGTGACCGGCGTCGTCTACTTGGAAGCCGATAATCTTGATCCAAACGAGTACCGGCCCGTGACCATCGCATGGGCACCGAAAACGCTCTACATTCCTTCCGGACGCAGCACCGTGACGGTGCTTGGCTCAGCCCTGACCAAGATTGCCAAGGACTTGGAACAGGCTGAGGTCCACAAGGTGACGGCTGATCTGGATGCGTTGCTCCTGTCGCTCACCAAACTTACCAGAGAGACGGACATGAGCCAGCTAAGCGTCCAGACCGGGCAGGCCTTAAGTGAACTGCGAGGGACGCTCCAGCTGGCGCGCAGCATTCTGACCAATCCCGCGATTCAGAGCTTCATGTCTGACGCAGCGGCGACAGCAGGAGAGGCGAGGCACCTCGTCGCAGAGCTGTCACAAACATCGATGCAAATCAGACGTATGTCCGATGAGCTGCCCGGCACCCTCACGCGATTGGATAATACCGTCCGGCGAGTGGACCATCTCGTGGTCAGCAAAAGCCAAGACATCGACGAAATCCTGGCGAACCTTCGAGTCGTGTCAGCAGACCTCCGGGAATTGATGACGAATGCCAAGCGATACCCATCTCAAGTATTCTTAGGTGAGCCTCCACCTCATGCGAATTCGGCAAGACGGTAAGTCCAGCAGACGGCTCGTATGGTTCACCTGGGTGGTGCCTCTGGCGCTCCTTGTGTTGAGCGGCTGCGTCAGCCTGGCAAAGAGCTTTCCTGACAAACACTATTACGCGCTGGATGTCACTCGGCAAGGGGAGCCCGGCGTTCCCGTTTCCGGGGCCGTACTCGACGTTCGAGGATTGTTTGTCTCGCCTCGTTTTGAAGGCAAAGAGCTTGTCTATCGTATGGGCGACACACGCTACGAATCAGACTTTTACAATGCGTGGTTTGTCTCGCCCAGCGCGATGCTGACCCAGCAGGTGCAGAACTGGCTGAGAAATGCCCGGCTGTTCGAGCATGTCGTAGCGACGCCCAGTTATTTGGACGCGACACACATTTTGGAGGGAACGGTGACGGCCTTGTATGGGGACTACCGTCAACAAGGGGAGCATAAAGCGGTCGTGGGGATGCATATCGTGTTGATCGAAGATAACTCGACGCGGACGGCGATTGTGTTTCAACGTGACTATCATCAGGTGGTGGAGTTGACCGAGACTTCTCCCGATGGGCTCACTCGGGGTTGGAATCAAGGCCTTCAACAAATTTTTATGGCGCTTGAAGAGGATCTTCGAGGGGTCGATCTGAAGGCAAACAATCAGAAACCGGCTTCATCCCGGCGCCTCAACTACTTGCATAGGTAATCATGGTTGCGGAAACTGGCAGGCTCTGTGCCAGAACCAATATCGATTACTGGGATCGCGCACAGATTGCAGTTCCGATTTCGCTGTTACCTTTGACTGTGTTGCTGCAGGCATTAGCCGAGTATAAGGACATTATCGTTCTCTATCTCGAACCGCAGTGCGATGGAGGCGGTCTCATGAGCGAACCCTATCCGATTATTTACCTGGCCAGGCACGGTGAGACCGCCTGGAGCCTTTCAGGTCAGCACACGGGGCTCACCGATCTGCCGCTGACTGAGCGCGGCCGGCGCAACGCGTGCCGGCTAGGGGAACGGCTAAAGGGAATCACGTTCGTCAAGGTGTTGACCAGTCCGCTGCAGCGTGCAGCTCGGACATGCCACCTGGCCGGCTTCGGGGCCTCGGCGGACGTCGATCGCGACCTCCTCGAATGGGACTACGGCCAATACGAAGGGCGCCGCACCGCCGAGATCCATGCTGAGCGCCCGGAATGGCAGCTGTTCCGCGACGGCTGCCCCGGAGGCGAAACGCCGGATCAGGTGGCCGCTCGGGCAGACCGGGTGGTGAATCGGGTGCGAGGTGTCCAAGGGGACGTGTTGCTTTTTTCGAGTGGGCATTTCCTGCGGGTACTCGCCGTCCGCTGGCTCGGACTCGGACCGGGGAGCGGGAGCTACATCGTGCTGGGCACCGCGAGCCTGAGTGTGCTTGGCTATGAACACAACAGGTCCGAGCCGGTGATTCGACTGTGGAACGATACTCGTCATGTGGAAATGTAATCCGATTGCCTGACCTGTTCAGAAAGGATACGTGATGAGCACAACAAAGATCGGCACAACAGAAAAGCCCGCCCCTCCGATTCAAGCAGAATCGGACGGCAACTCGAAGCTCCTCCAACAATACGGGTGCGGCCCGATTCAGTTCGCAGGGACGGACAATGCCCTCTACGAGCGGCACCTTGTCTTCGACAACGTCGTCGGTCTGGCGGCGGCCGGTCCACGTGAGCGCTTTGAAGCTCTCGCACGGGCCGTACGGGATATCCTCTCCCAGCGATGGATCCATACGGAGAACACGTATGAGCGCAAAAACCCGAAGCGCGTCTACTACCTTTCCATGGAGTTTCTCATCGGCCGCTCGCTTGCCAATAATGTCATGAACCTGCTCCTCAATCCGGTCGCGAAGCAGGTTGCCAAGCAAAAGAACCTCGATTGGCTTGGCCTGCTCGAACAGGAACCCGACGCTGGGCTGGGTAACGGTGGACTCGGGCGCTTGGCGGCGTGCTTCCTCGACTCGATGGCGACGATGCAACTCCCAGCCATGGGTTACGGCCTGCGGTACGAATACGGCATCTTCAAACAGGCCGTCCGGGATGGCTGGCAGCAGGAACAGCCGGACAACTGGCTCCGTCGTCAGGACCCATGGGAGGTTCCACGCCCGCACGAGACGGTTGAAATCAAGCTGAATTGTTCCTTCCAGGTGCGCGGTGGGAGCTTATGCGCGATCGTTGGCAAGGCGTCCAGCTTGATCGGCGTCCCTTTTGATCGGCCCGTGGTCGGTTACGGCGGCAAGACCATCAATACGCTTCGCCTCTGGGCTGCCAATGCGCCCGATTACTTCGATTTTCAGGTATTCAGCCACGGCGATTTTGTCGGTGCGGTGGCTGAGACGCTCACGGCCGAATCCCTCACGCGGGTACTCTACCCTGACGACTCGACGAGCATCGGGCAGGGGCTGCGCTTCGTGCAGGAGTATTTTCTTGTGGCCTGCTCGCTGGGCGATCTCATTCGGCGCTTCCGGCACAGCAATCCCGATTGGACTGCACTTCCTGAAAAAGTCGCCATCCAGCTCAACGATACGCACCCGACACTGGCGGTCCCCGAGTTGATGCGGATTCTGCTCGACGAAGCACATGTGGGATGGGATACGGCTTGGGATCTCACACGAAGGACTCTGGGGTACACGAATCACACGCTGCTGCCCGAAGCCCTGGAGAAATGGCCGCTCGCGTGGTTCGAGGCACTGCTACCGCGCCACCTGGAGATCATCTATGAGATCAACCGACGCCTGCTCGATTCGGTTCGGACCCGATTCCCGCGCGACGAGGGACGCGTTCAGCGCGTAAGCGTGATTGAGGAAGGCCCAGCCAAGCACGTCCGCATGGCCAACCTCGCCATCGTCGGCTCACACAGCACCAACGGTGTGGCCGCGATTCATTCCGAGCTGCTGCGCACGATAACGGTCAAGGATCTGGCCGAGATGTTTCCCGAGCGTTTCAGCAACAAGACCAACGGCGTCACCCCCCGCCGCTGGGTGTTGCTGGCGAACCCGGCGCTGGCTCACGTGATCACACAGGCGATCGGTGACGGTTGGATCACGGACCTCGGCGAACTGGGCAAGCTCAAGCCGTTTGCCGACGACAAAGGCTTTCGCGACAGCGTCAGGAAGGCCAAGCGTGAGGCCAAATGTCAGTTTGCCACTTGGCTCAAATCGACATCCGGTCAAACGGTGGACACGGACACCATCTTTGATTGCCAGATCAAGCGCATTCACGAATACAAGCGGCAACTGCTCAATGCGCTGCGCATTGTGGTGCTGTACAACCGGCTGCGGGAGAATCCGAAGCTTGCGATAGCGCCGCGGACGTTCTTTTTCGCCGGCAAAGCGGCGCCGGCCTACCAGTTGGCCAAGCTCATCATCAAGTTTATCGAGAACCTGGCTGGCACCATCGACGGCGACCCGGCGATGCGAGGTCGACTCAAGGTTTTGTTCCTGCCCGAGTACGATGTTTCGCTCGCGGAGCGGCTGATCCCCGCCAGTGATGTCTCGAACCAGATCTCAACCGCCGGCTACGAAGCTAGCGGCACGAGCAATATGAAGTTCATGATGAACGGCGCCTTGACGATCGGCACGCGCGATGGCGCCACCATCGAGATGGCGCAGGAAGCGGGCGAGGAGAATTTCTTCCTCTTTGGCCTGACAGCGGAACAGGTGACCGGCAGTCGCGGGTGGTACAACCCGCACTGGCACTATGAACACGAGCCAGAGACCCGCGCGGCATTGGACTTGATCTTTTCCGATTATTTTAGCCGCAATGAACCCGGTGTCTTCGCCCCGTTATACGGCACGTTGTTGACACACGGCGACCACTACATGCACCTGGCGGACCTGAAGTCCTACCTCGAGGCGGACCAGCAGCTGCGCGAGTTGTATGCCGACTCGGACGAGTGGATGCGCAAGGCCATCTTGAATGTGGCCAGCTCCGGGAAGTTCTCCAGCGACCGCACCATCACTGAGTATGCCGCTGGCATCTGGAATGCCAAGCCATGCCCGGTGGACTAGGGAGCGATTTCTACGCCGCGCCTGAGGAAAGGTGAATCATGCAAGTCAGCCCATTCGCAGGGAAGCTTGCCGACCCGTCGATACTCATCAATGTCCCCAGGTTGGTGACCTCCTACTACACGGGGCGCCCGGATCCATCGGTGCCCGGGCAGCGCGTCGTGTTTGGGACTTCCGGCCATCGGGGTTGCTCACTCGACAACGCGTTCAATGAGGCACACATCCTCGCTATCACCCAAGCGATCTGTCTGTACCGTGGACAGCAGAGCATTGACGGACCGCTGTTCATCGGCATCGATACACACGCTCTGTCGGAACCAGCGTTTGCGAGTGCCTTGGAGGTGCTGGCGGCGAATGGTGTCGAGGTCATGGTCGATGCGGACAATGGATACACGCCAACCCCGGTGATCTCGCATGCCGTGCTCAACTACAACCGCGGCCGGAGCCGGGGTCTCGCCGACGGCATCGTCATCACGCCATCGCACAACCCGCCCCGATTCGGCGGCTTCAAATACGATCCTCCCCACGGCGGACCCGCGGACACGCACGTCACAGAATGGATCGAACGGCAGGCCAACGCGTTGATTGCCGACGGCCTGCGTGGAGTGGCGAGAGTTCCGTTCGAGCGTGCTCGCAAAGCTTCCACCACGCATCGGCACCATTATCTCGATTCTTATGTGGGCGATCTCCCTTCGGTGGTGGATTTGGAGGTAGTTCGAGAGAGCAAGGTTCACATCGGAGTGGATCCGCTGGGCGGTGCCAGCGTGACGTACTGGGATGCCATCGGCAACATGTACAGCCTCGACCTTGAGGTGCTGAATCACGCCATCGATCCGACGTTCCGCTTCATGACCGCTGACTGGGACGGCCAGATCCGCATGGACCCTTCATCGACCTACGCCATGGCGCGGCTGGTCGGCCTCAAGGAGCGATTCGACGTGGCCTTCGCAAGCGATACGGATGCCGATCGACACGGAATCGTGAGCCACAGTCAGGGATTGCTTGAGCCGAATCACTACCTATCCGTCGCGATCGGATACTTATTCGCCAACCGCCTCGAGTGGCCGGCAGCGGTCGCTGTTGGCAAGACCGTCGTCAGCAGCAGCATGATCGATCGGGTAGCGGCGCATGTGAAGCGACGGCTGATCGAAGTTCCGGTGGGCTTCAAGTGGTTCGTGGAAGGACTGGTCGATGGCTCGATCGGCTTCTGCGGCGAGGAGAGCTCGGGAGCCACGTTCCTGCGGCGCGACGGCACCGTCTGGACGACAGACAAAGACGGGCTGGTGCCGAACCTGTTGGCCGCGGAGATCGCCGCCCGCACGGGCAAGGACCCGGGCGAGCACTATCGTGAACTGACAGCCGAGTTCGGCGCCCCGTCTTACACGCGCCTCGACGCGCCGGCGACGCTTGCGCAGAAGGCGAAGTTGGAAAAACTGTCGCCCGATGCGGTCACGGCGTCGACACTCGGTGGCGAGCCGATCATCGCCAAGCTGACCCGCGCACCCGGCAACCACGCCCCGATCGGTGGCCTCAAGGTAGTGACCACGAGCGGCTGGTTTGCAGCCCGGCCTTCGGGCACGGAGAACATCTACAAAATCTACGCTGAGAGCTTCAAGGACCAGGCTCACCTGGACGCGATTGTGAACGAGGCCGAGGAGATTGTGAACAACGCGCTGAGTACCTCTAATCCAAGCCGTGGGCCGGCGGAAGGATGACGATGAGCGAGAACAGCCGGCCATTGAGTCTTCCGCCCTTCGTACCGTCATACCGCGCCGCTGGTTTACTGCTGCATGTTACGTCGCTGCCCTCGCCTTCTGGCATTGGCGATGTAGGGCCGGCAGCCTTATCGTGGATCGACCGCCTTGACCAAGCCGGCCAGCGCTGGTGGCAGGCGCTGCCACTCGGTCCTACCGGTTACGGCAACTCGCCGTATCAATCCTTGTCGTCTTTCGCCGGGAACGAACTGCTCATCAGTCCGGACTGGCTGCTCGAGGATGAGCTATTGCGGGCGAGCGACTGTCAGGTCCGCTCGTTCCCGCAAGACGACATCGACTACAACACTGTCATTCCTTTCAAACACGGGTTGCTCAAGACAGCCTGGGCCAACTTCAACGCCGGGGCACGTGCAGATCTGCGTTTGGCCTATCAGCAGTTCCGCAATGACCAGGCGCACTGGCTCGAGGATTACGCGCTCTTCCGTGCCCTAAAGGCCAGGTTCGACGACGAGTATTATCTCGAATGGCCGGCGGAGTTGGTCCAGCGCGAGCCAGCGGCGCTCGACCGGGTCCGACGCGAACTGGCGGATCAAATGGGCTGGGTGTCCTTCGCGCAGTTCCTGTTGTTCCGCCAAGGCGAGCGCCTCAAGGCACACGCCCACAGCAAGGGCTTGGGCTTGATCGGCGACCTGCCCTTCTTCGTCTCTCCCGACTCGAGCGACGTCTGGGCCCACCCGGACCTGTTTCTGCTGGATGAGCAGCGCCGGCCGCGCTTCGTTGCCGGTGTGCCTCCCGATTACTTCAGTGTGCAGGGACAACTTTGGGGCAACCCCATCTATGACTGGGACGCTCTTCGGCAGTCCGGCTATCGTTGGTGGATCTCTCGGTTGCGATCGCTGCTGGCCCACGTCGACGTGATTCGCTTGGATCATTTCCGTGCCTTGGCGGCGGCGTGGCACGTGCCAGCTGGAGGACCGACCGCACAGTTGGGAAAGTGGGTCCCCGGTGCCGATTTCTTTCAGGCGGTGCAGAGAGAATTAGGCGTTCTGCCGTTTATCGCCGAGGACTTGGGGGTGATCACACCTGACGTGCATGCGCTCCGCGACCAGTTTCATCTGCCGGGGACGAGAGTGCTCCAGTTCGCATTCGACGGCGATGCCCGGAACCCCTACCTCCCTCACAACTATGTTACCAACGCGGTGGTGTACACCGGTACCCATGACAATCCTACGACCCGCGGCTGGTTTGAAGAATTGCCGGATGACCAACGACAGAACCTGTGGAAGTACCTGAAGCGGCTGGCGGGCGAGAGTGTCGAGGCCGCACCGGCGTTGATGCGTATGGCTTGGTCATCCGCGGCTGCGCTTGCGATGGCTCCATTACAGGACTTGCTGAATCTGGGGAGCGAGGCTCGGATGAACACTCCCGGCCGGCCCGAAGGCAACTGGTGCTGGCGCTGCACGGAAGACATGCTGTCCGATGGAGATTTCGAATGGCTGCGCGATCTCACGAAAAACTCGAACCGGTTGGGGACCCTTCTAAGTCCGCACACAGGGAAGATGCTGGAGGCGATATCACGACCTTGAACGCCATTGTCCTACTGGCCGACGGCCTGAAACATTCTGTGCGGTCAAGACACGTGGGATGACTTTATTCACTGATGTGCCCGCAGGGCTCGCGGGCCACGAAACAGAGGTGACATGATGAACGCAACACAATTGCTTCACAATCTCGGTCAGAGCATCTGGCTGGATAACATCACACGCGACCTGCTGAACAGCGGCACACTCAAGCGCTACGTCACCGAACTCTCGGTAACGGGGCTGACCTCAAATCCGACGATCTTCGATCACGCCATCGAAAACAGCCCTGCGTATGACGCCGCGATCCGCGAGACGCTGAGTAGGGGCAAATCGGGCGAGGCGCTCTTTTTCGACCTAGCATTGGAGGACCTCACCCGGGCTGCCGCCCTGTTTCGACCTGTCTACGACAAGACGGACGGTGTGGATGGGTGGGTCTCCTTGGAAGTGTCGCCCTTGCTGGCGTACGACACAGCCAGCACCCTGGCTGCAGCCAAGGATTTGCACGCGCGGGCGGGGCGGCCTAACCTGTTCATCAAAATTCCTGGAACCAAGGAAGGCCTGCCCGCGATCGAGGAGGCGATCTTTGCCAGCATCCCGATCAACGTTACCCTCCTGTTCTCGCGCGAGCACTACGTGGCGGCCGCTGAGGCGTTTTTACGTGGCATCGAGCGGCGCATCGATGCGGGACTCAACCCCAATGTCGGATCGGTCGCCTCGCTGTTCATCAGTCGCTGGGATGCCGCCGTCACGGGGAAGGTGCCGGACTTGCTGCGCAACCGGCTCGGCATGGCCATCGCTATGCGCACGTACAAGGCGTATCGCGCCTTGCTTGCCTCCCCCCGCTGGCAGCGCGTATTCAACGCCGGCGCGCGTCCCCAACGGCTCCTATGGGCCAGCACGGGAACCAAGGATCCCAAGGCGTCCGACGTCCTCTACATCAAGGCCCTTGCGGCGCCTTTTACGGTGAACACGATGCCGGAGGGTACGTTGAAAGCCCTTGCCGATCACGGCGAATTGGGCACGATCCTGCCGGCAGACGGTGGTGACTGCGAGGAAGTGTTAGCGCAGTTCGGTAAGGCCGGAATCGATGTCGACACCCTGGCCGCCCAGCTTCAGGATGAAGGGGCGAAGTCGTTCGTGAAGTCCTGGAACAAACTGATGGCGGTGATCACTTCCAAGAGTGCTGCACTCAAGGAGGCCGTAGCCAGTTGAAGGCCGGAGTTGATGGTCCCGAAAAGGACACCTTCAACATACCGCGGGAGACGAAGAATGTCACAGGCTTCCCATTTGAACGTGCTGGTTGTTGACATAGGCGGGACGCATGTCAAAGTCCTCGCCACCGGGCAAGCCCAACCTCGTAAGTTTCCCTCTGGGCCGACCATGAGGCCCAAACAGATGGTCGCTGGCGTCAAGAAGCTCGCCGGGGACTGGAAATATGACGCGGTATCGATCGGCTATCCCGGGCCGGTCATCAAAAATCGACCGCTTGCGGAACCGCATAACCTCGGACGCGGGTGGATCGGCTATGACTTTGGCGCCGCGTTCAAGCGTCCGGTAAAGGTCGTGAACGATGCCGCGATGCAAGCCCTCGGAAGCTACGCGGGTGGAAAGATGCTTTTCCTGGGGTTGGGGACCGGCCTCGGGTCCGCCATGATCGTGGACGGCATCGTGGAACCCATGGAGCTTGGCCATCTGCCTTACAAAAGGCGCACCTTCGAAGACTATGTCGGGGTCCGCGGATACGAGCGGCTGGGCAAAAAGAAATGGCGGCAGCACGTCCCTGACGTGATAGCCCGCCTCATTGCCGCTCTGGAACCCGAGGACGTGGTTTTGGGAGGAGGAAACGTCAAGAGACTGAAAGAGCTACCTCCAGGTTGCCGAGCGGGCGACAACGCCAATGCATTCGTGGGAGGATTTCGCCTTTGGCAGGAAACGAGCGGGGGCGATCCCTCCACTTCCAGAACGACTTGTCGCGATAG
>WNFB01001222.1_pt1 | contig 21767 bp, 17 predicted proteins | sample 5400501 | NCBI WGS metagenome assembly WNFB01 (sample SAMN13153341, study PRJNA577476) | soil metagenome | isolation source: 200 cm saprolite under Douglas fir tree site 2 hole 1 | place: USA:California | collected 2015-04-18 | reverse complement strand
GAGCAGGCGGTGGCGCGAGAACCCGCGCACCGTCCCGCTGCCGAGGCGCGTCAGGAGCTCGGCCTCGTCGCCGCCGTAGTCGACGAAGATGACGTATCCGCGCGTGAGCGCCGCGGCGAGGCCGGCGACCCAGCCCTCCGCGCGGGGACTCACCTCCCAGCGTCCGCCGACGGGCAGGCTGTCGGGAACGCGGTAGCGCAGATCGGGCGAGCTTGGAGCGCGCAGCGTCTCGACCAGGCGCCCGTCCTTCTCATCGACGAAGGCCTCGCTGATCCCATCCTCGGTGCGCGCGAGCACGTGCACCGGGAACGCATCGAGGATCTCGTTCGCGTACAGCACGCCGGAGATCGGCGCGAGCGCCCGCGGATCCGATGCCCATCGCAGATCGCGGCCGTCGAGGGCCGACGACTGCTCGGCCCGCAGGCGCTGCGACACCTCGACGATCGCGGGACGCACGCCGCGCGCGGCGTCGGGCCGCTCGCGCTCGAGCGACATGAGCACGTCGCGCAGCAGGGTCCCTCGGCCCGCGCCCGCTTCCACCAGGTCCCACGTCGCCGGTTTGCCGAGCAGCGTCCACTGATCGGCGAGCGCACGCGCGAACGAGCGGCCGAAGTGCTGGCCGAGATCGGGTGCGGTGAGGTAGTCGCCCTCGAAGCCGATCGCGGCGCGCGCGTTGTAGTAGCCCTCATCCGGGTCGTAGAGCGCCGCTTCCATGTAGTCCGCGAAGGAGACGGGGCCTCGTGCGCGGATCCGCGCGACGAGACGGTCGCGAAGGGTCACGCGCTCCAGCGCGGCGGGCCCGGTGGCCGGACCTCGGGCGGACGGACGCCGCCCTTCCCGTTGCCGTTGAGCGGGATCTCTTCGGACGGCTTCCAGGTGCGCGCGACCGCGAGCTCTTCCTTCGCGAGGACGGTGCGGCCGAAGCGCGTGTAGGTGGCGAGCTCGAAGTTCGGGGTCTCACCGAGCGCGCCGTGCGGGCACACCTCGACGCAGTCACCGCAGTAGATGCAACGGACGATGTCCAATTCGTACGTCTCCAGGTCGCGCTCGCGCATCATCAGCGCGCCGGTCGGGCAGGTCTCGGCGCACGCGCCGCAGGACACGCAGTCGGTGTAGCTCAGCGAGACGTTCCACGGAGTCGTGACGATGGAGTCGTACCCACCACCCATGAGGCCATAGCAGTTCGCGCCGATGACGTCGCGGCAGATGCGCACGCACTGCGTGCAGTTGATGCACTTGTTGAGGTCGCGAAGGATGAAGTCGTGGCTGAAGTCGTACTCGTAGTCGTGGTAGTCGACCGGCTCGGCGCGGTGGAACTTGTTCTCGGTGAGCCCATGCTCGAGTGAGAGCCGCTGCAGGTGGCACCGCCCCGCGTCCGGGCACACGCACTGGAGGCAGCGCTCTGCCTCCTTCTCCGCAGCCGCCTTGTCGTAGCCGTTCTCGATGAGCTCGAACGACTGCACGCGCTTCTCGAACGGCAGGAACGGCATGCGGACCTGCGGCTCCTCGGGCTTGTACGGGACGATGTCGATGAGCTCGGGGACCCGCTCTTCCTCGGTGATCTCCTCGGCGACCATCGCCATGTCGTCGCCGGCGAGGTAGCGGTCCATCGCCTTCGCGGCGAGCTTGCCCTGCGCGACCGCCTGGATCACCGTCACCGCGCCCATCTGGCAGTCGCCGCCGGAGAACACACCGGGACGATCGGTCATCAGCGCGCCGTTGGTGACGATCGTCTCGCGTCGGCTCTTGCGGATGCCGGGTGACCGGTCGTACCAGTCGAGGTTCGGCACCTGGCCGATCGCCGGGATGACCGTGTCGCACTCGATCACGAAGTTCGAGCCTTCGATCGGCACGGGGCGGCGCCGGCCCGACGCGTCCGGCTCGCCGAGCGCCATGCGCTGGAATTCCACCCCGCCGGCGCGTCCGTTCTTCTCGACGATCCGGACGGGGGCGGCGAAGAACTCGAGGCTGATGCCCTCGTGCTCGGCGTCGTCGACCTCGCTGTAGTGCGCGCCCATCTCCTTGCGCGAGCGGCGGTAGACGACGGTGACCTCGGCGCCAAGCCGGCGGGAGGTGCGCGCGCAGTCGAACGTGGTGAAGCCGCCACCGATGACGACCACGCGGCTGCCCTTGCCGACCGGCACCGGGTTGCCCGACGCGTTCGAGTTGAGGTAGTTGATCGCCTCGATCACGCCGGGCAGATCCTCGCCGGGGATGCGCAGCTCGTTCGAGCGCCACGCGCCGATGCCGACGAAGACCGCGTCGTAGCCCTGGCTGAAGAGATCGTCGATGGTGTAGTCGCGGCCGAGCATCTTGCCGCCCTTGAACTCGGCGTCGCGCAGCTGCCAGACGGAGTTGAGCTCCTTGTCGAGCTTGACCTTCGGCAGCCGGTACTCCGGGATGCCGTAGCGGAGCATTCCGCCCTGCTTCTCCATCATGTCGAACACCGTCACCGCATGACCGCTGAGCGCGGCGTAGTACGCCGCCGTCATGCCCGCCGGTCCGGCGCCGATCACCGCGACGCGCTTTCCGGTCGCGGTCTTCTGCGGGAACGGCGTCGGCGCGACCTCCATCTCGAGGGACAACTCGCCGCCGTAGCCGTGGCACTGGCGGATGGCGATCTCCTCTTCGACGAGGCCGCGGCGGCAGACGTTCTGACACGGCGCCGGGCACACCAGCCCGAGCGCGTACGGGAACGGCAGCACCTCTTTGACCAGCCGCGCGGCCTCGACGTGCTGCCCCTTGGTCATGAGCTCGAGGTAGCCGGGGATGTCGATGTGCGTCGGGCAGCCCACCTGGCACGGCGGCATGCAGTAGGCGTTGTGGTCGCTGAGGATGTACTCGAGGTTCTGCTTGCGGAGCTTGAAGAGACCGTCGTCGGTGGCCGTGATCTTCATGCCCGGCTCGACCGCGAGATGGCACGAGGGCATCGGCCGGTCCTGGCCCTCGATGTTCACCAGACACATGCGGCAGGCGGCGGCGGGCGCGAGCTTCTCGTCATCGCAGAGCGTCGGAATGTTGAAGCCGGCGCGCTGCGCCGCGCGGAGGATCGCCTCGCCCGGGACCGCGGTGACCTCCTGGCCGTCGATCCAGATCGTGGTCGTCGGCTGACCTGACGGGATCTCGCCCTGATGGCTGACGGTGGGGATCTGCGCCTCGGCCGGCTGGGTGTACCTCTCGAGCAAACTCACGTTTGCTCTTCCTTGCTCAATCTCGTGACTTCGTCACGAGACCCGTTCAAGACTGGTGGATTCACTCGTCGTGGCAAAGCCACTCCTCGCTCATTCATGCTCATGGTTGAGCCATTGTCTCGTAGCGACGAGCGCGAATCGGCGCGCACGTGCCAGTTGGGCACTTGCGGTCTTGGATGTGCGCGCGGTAGTCGGCCGCGAACTCGCTCATCGTGGTCTTCAGGATCGACGGCGCGGTGATGCCGAACCCGCAGAGCGAGAACTTCTCCATGTGATCGCCGAGCTCGGCGAGCCAGGCGGTGTCGGTGTCGCGTCCCAGCTGGCTCTGCACGCCCTCGAGGATCCCCTGCACGCGCGCGGTACCGACGCGGCACGGCACGCAGATGCCGCAGGTCTCCTTGGCGAGGTACGCGAAGAGCTTCGCGGCGTAGGCCACCACGCAGGTGTCCGACGCGATCGCGCGGATCTGCGCCGAGCCCATATGCGTCCCGGCGGCCCGCAGCTCTTCGAACCCGAGCTTCGTGTCCCGCTTCGAGGCCGCGAGGACGCCGCCGGTCGGCCCGCCGACGTGGATCCCCTTCAGCGTGCCGGTCACGCCGCCGGCCTTGTCGAGGATCGCACCGAGCGTCGTGCCGAGCGGGACCTCGTACACGCCCGGCGAGTTCACTGCGCCGGTGACCGACACGAGCTTCGTGTCGGCGCGCGCCCCGCCGTCGACGATCTGCGGAAGCCAGGCGATCGTCTCGGCGCTCGAGATCAGCGTCGGCCGCTGCTGCACGCCGTTCTGCGCCGGGTACGGCGGCCGCTGGTGCGCCATCGCGCGGCGTGACTCGAGCACGTTCATCAGCGCGCTTTCTTCGCCACCCATGAAGCCGCCCGGGCCCTGCGCCACCGTCACGGTGAGCGGAGCGAGGCCGCCGCGCCGCACGACGATGTCGTCCTCCATCGACTTGCGCGCGCCGTCTGCCTGCGGGTGCATGTAGATGATCGCCTCGCGCGCGCCGATCGCGTGCGCGGCGATGGCCACGCCTTGAAGCACGTTCGCGCGGCTGCGCATGATGAGCGTGCGCGCGAGCGGGCTGTCGGGGTCCGCGTCGTACGCGTTCGCCACGAGCAGCGTTTCGCGATCGTCCTGCTTCGCCGCCGCCACGACCGCGCGCAGCTTGTCCGCGAGGGGATACCCCGCGCCACCGCGACCGCGCAGACCGCTCGCCGCGACGACCGCGATGAGCTCTTCCGGCGCCATGCCGCGGGCCTTTCCGACGCCCGGATCCCCACGGCCCTCGAACAGGGTGGCGGCGGTGCTAGCGGGCAAAGGTCGGCTCGAGCACGTGCTGGGCCTCGTCCTCGTGCAGCTCGTCGTGCGCCGGCGGCGGCGACACCGCCGGCCACACGCCGGCGATGCCGAGGTTGCCGGTGTACTTGCGTCCGCCGCGCGGCACCGCGGTGCCCTTGCCCGCAGGCGCACCGCGGAAGTTCGCGAGCAGCGATGCCGCGGTGTAGACGTCGGTCATCGTCTTGCCGAACTCCGTCGCGATCCGCTCGGCCGCGCTCCAGGGGAGATAACCGTATTCGGCGTTCGTCCGGTAGAGCACGCGCGTCATACGATCGCGTCCCGCGGGCTCGGCGCTCATGATCCGGTCGACCTTGCCAAGGTCGAGCGCACGCTCGTCCTCCGCCGGCACGGTCACGACCGCGGTCGACATGGGACGTCGGTCACCGTACGGCGCGGTCTGCACCATGCGGATCCGGTAGTACGACGCGCGCGGCGCGAGCATCGGGCGGCGGCGGAAGCCGTTCTTGAACTTGTAGGAGATCGAGATGGCGCGCGGCGGGCAGGCCTTCTCGCACATCAGGCACGACTCGCACTTGAAGATGCTCGTCTCCGGCTCGAGGAGCAGCGCGATGAGGCCGCGCGACCGCTCGGGCAGCTCGCGCTTCTCGTATGGGTAGTCGCGCGTCACAAGGCGCGGGCGCACCAGGTGCTGCAGCGTGCGCAGGAGGCCGCTGACGATGCCGAGCACTAGCGGTCGACCTCTCCGAGGACGAAGTCCATCGAGCCGAGGATCGCGACGGTGTCCGCGACCAGCCGACCCTTGAGCAGCCACGGCGCGATCTGCAGATTATGAAAGCTGGCGCCGCGCATCTTGGCGCGGAACGGGTTGGGGCTGCGACCGTCGCTGATCATGTAGATCCCGACCTCGCCCTTCGCGCCTTCGACCGTGTAGTACGACTCGCCCTTCGGGCACTTCCACACATGGCCGAGGCGCGCGCGCATCGCGCCGCCCGGCAGCTTCGCGATGCATTCGCGCACGATGGCGATCGCGAGGCGCATCTCCTGCACACGCGTCTTGAAGCGCGCGAAGGCATCGCCCTCGGGGAAGACGGCGGGCTTCATGCTCTTGAGCTCGGGGTAGATGGAGTACGGGCGATCGACGCGCAGATCCCACGCGACGCCCGATCCTCGCAGCATCGGACCGCTGAGACCGTAGGCGATCGCGACGTCGGCCGGGATCACCCCGACGCCCACGGTCCGCTCGAGGAAGATCTCGTTGCCCTCGAGGACGCGCACGTAGTCCTCTTCGATGTGCTGCGCGTACCGGTCCAGGAACCGCTCGAGCTTGCTCAGCCATCCCGGCGGGAAGTCATAGAGGACGCCGCCGGGCCGGTAGTAGTTGAAGTTCATTCGGGAGCCGCAGAGCTCCTCGAACATGTCGAGGATCTCCTCGCGGTCACGGAGGCACCACAGGAAGGGTGTCGTCGCGCCAACGTCGAGGCCATACGTGCCAAGCCAGACCAGGTGCGACGCGCAGCGGCTGAGCTCGTCGACGATCACGCGGATGTACTCGGCGCGGCGCGGGACGTCGATGCCCGCGATCGCCTCCATCGCGCCGGCGTAGGCGTGCTCGTTCAGCATGTTGGAGACGTAGTCGGACTGGTCGGCGTAGCGGATGCCCTGGTGGTAGGTCCGCCACTCGAAGATCTTCTCCAGGCCGCGGTGCAGGTAACCCATGACCGGGATGCACTCGACGACCTTCTCGCCCGAGAGCTTGAGCACGAGACGGAGCACACCGTGCGTCGACGGGTGCTGCGGGCCCATGTTCAGGATGAGCTCTTCGGTCTCGAGGCCCTCGTCCTCGATGACGGGAAGCTCGACGAGCGGAGTCTCCGGGAGCTGGCGGATCTCCGCCTCGGTGCTCAGGTCAACCGCCCCGCGTAATCTTTTCGCGAAGACGCAACACGCCTTCGGTCAACGCCTCCGGGCGCGGCGGGCAGCCCGGCACGTAGACATCGACGGGCACGACCGTGTCCACACCCTGCAGCGTCGAGTAGCTGTCCCAGAACTCACCGCCGCTCGACGCGCAGTTGCCCATCGCGATGACCCACTTCGGCTCGGGCATCTGCTCGTAGAGGCGGCGCAGCCGCGGCGCCATCTTGTGGGTGACGGTACCCGCGACGATCATCACGTCGGCCTGGCGCGGGCTGGAGCGGAAGACCTCTGCGCCGAAGCGCGAGAGATCGTGGTGCGGGCCGGCGGTGGCCATCATCTCGATGGCGCAGCACGCGAGTCCGTAGCCCAGCGGCCAGGGGCTGCGCGACCGCGCCCAGTTCACGAGATTGGCGACGGTGGTGAAGACCATGTTGTCGTCGTTCGCGATGGCGGCCTGGCGCGTGGGCACGTCCTCGCTGCCGAGCCCGGCCTGGGTGGTGACGGGACGCCGCTGGATGACGTCCTCTTCGAAGTCGATGGGGACGCCCTTGGCGGTCTTCGCAGGACGCTCTTCGATCGCCATCTCGCGTCAAGTCTACGGAGTTCTAAGGGCTTTGCACGGCGCGCCGCAGCAGCGTTACGAGAGGCTCGTGGATGCGCGGCGCGCTCGCGACGATGTGCGGCTGTCCCGGCCGTGCCTGCGCGAGCTGGGTCACTCGGCCGCCGGCTTCCTGCACCAGCAGCGCCCCGGCCTTCCAGTCCCAGGGCTTGTCGACCGATTCAAAGTAACCGTCAAGACGCCCGCCGGCCGTCCACGCGAGGTCGAGCTGCGCGGATCCGAAGCGCCGGATGTCGCGCACGTAGGGCAGGACACCGTCGAGGATGCGCGCCTGCTCCGACCGCGCCTCCGCCAGGTAGGCGAAGCCCGTGGCGACGAGGGCCGCGGCGAGGTCATCCGCGGCGGTCACCGCAAGGCGCGACCCGGTCGGCTCGTCTGACCACGGCGCCGTGTGATCGTCCGTCACCAGCCAGGCGCCGGCTCCGCGCGCGCCGACGAACATCTCCCCGCGCGATGGGTCGAGGACGATCGCCGCGAGCACGCCGCCGGCGTCCTCGAGCGCAAGCGCGATGGCGTAGTGCGGGATGCCATAGAAGAAGTTGATCGTCCCGTCCATCGGATCGACATACCAGCGTCGGGACGACGTCCCCGACGATCCCCCACCCTCCTCGGACACGATCTCGTCGTCGGGGAACTCCGCCCGCAGCTTCGCGACGATCGCGTCCTCGGCCGCGCGATCCGCGTCGAGGACCAGGTCGGTGGCGCTGCTCTTCGCCTCCGCGCCCGCGCGCCGCGTGTCGCGTCGCGCCAAGAGGATCGCGGAAGCGATCTGCGCGGCCTCCGCGCCGACCCCGAGCGCGCGGCGCGTCTCGGAGGTGAGGTCGGTGGTTATCGGGTCGTGATCCGGCCCTCGACCTTCGGGTCGAGCGGCGAGTGCGCGGTCATGTACGCCGCGACGGCATCGACCTCGATGTCGCCGTAGATCACGTTCGTGCCCATACCGAACCAGGTGTGGCCGTCGCCGCCGAGCAGCAGGTAGTCGATGGTCGCGACGTGATAGACGCGCTTCGCGTCGAGCGGCTGGCCGGCGATGGTGGCCTCGAGCACGCGCTCCCCCGAAGCGTTGGTGAAGCGGTATACCCACTTCCCGCCTCCGATCTGCAGCCGGCCCGCGCGACCTGAGGCGTCCTCGAGGACCTGGCGGAGCTGATCGCCGGTGAGGTCGACGTTCACGACCGTGTTCTCGAACGGCAGCACCTGGTAGAGCTGTCCATACGTGACCTGTCCGGCCTTCAGCGCCGAGCGGACGCCGGCGGCGTTGTAGAAGGCGACGTCGGTCTTCCACCCCTGCTTCCGTCCGTACTCGAGCAGACCGTCGGCGATCATGTTGCCGAGCCCGCACTCATCGCGCGGATTGTCGAGGTCGTTCTGGATCGTGCCGACGACGCGCGAGGTGTATTTGTCGGCCTCGCTGCGGCGGGCTTCGACCAGCGCGGCGATCTCCGGATCCGGCTTCAGCGTTGACGACGCCGCGATCGCGACCAGCTCGCCGGCGCGGATGGCGTCCTTCATCTTGTGCGTCGTCGGATCGACGATGATCTCGAGCCGTCCGAGATACTGCGTGTACGCGCCCGAGTCGACGATCGTCGTCTTTCCCTCCACCCGCCCGGTCTGCACCGGGATGTGGTCGTGCCCCGCGACGATGACGTCGATCCCTTGGACGTCGCGAGCCAGCTTGGCGGCGTCAGCCGAGCCGATGTGCGCGACGACGACGATGATGTCGGCCAGCTTCTGCAGCTCCGACAGGTACGGCTGGATCATCGCGGCCGGCGCCCCGAACTTCAGACCGGCGACGCTCGTGGCCTTCACGATCGTGTTCGACTCGGGGTTGGTGATGCCAAGGAAGCCGACCTTCGCGATCCCCAGGTCCTTCACCACGTACGGCTTGAGGTAGGTCGGGAGCTTGCCCGTCGCGGTCTCGACCACGTTGGTCGCGAGAAATGGAAACGATGCTTCGCTTGCGCGTTTCGCCAAGACATCTTGGCCCCAGTCGAAGTCGTGGTTCCCCACCGCCATGGCGTCGTACTTCATCAGGCTCATCGCCTTGGTCACCGCTTCGCCCTTGTTGGCGTTCGAGATGAACGTCCCCTGCCACGCGTCGCCGCCGTCGACGAGCGCCGTGCGCTGCGGGGCGCGCGCGCGCAGGAGGCTGACCTGCGCCGCGAGTGAGGCCATGCCGCCCTGGTTGAAGGAGCTCGAGCCGCTCTTGATCGTGTCGTAGTCGAGGTGGCCGTGGATGTCGTCGGTGTGCAGCAGCTGGATCCGGTCGGACGCCAGCGATGCCGCGGCGCTGGCCGTCGCGGCGTCCGCCGACGGCGACGCGATCGGTGCCGCGGCGCTGCACGCCGCGGTGAGCGAGAGCGCGAAGGCCGCGAGGAGGCGACGCACCACTCGTGATGCTAGCGGCGCGGGCTTGACATCGAGGGCCCCGGCTCGTCGCCGGGGCCCTCGCGCATCCGGAGTAAGAGCGGCTGCTCCTAGCACTTCCCGTGCATCTGGATGTTGCCACCAACGAGGAGGCCGCCGGTCATCGCACCCGGCGCGATGATCTGGAAGTAGTCACTGCGGCCTGGCTCGCCTTCGTCGACCAGGAGCACCTTACCGCCGCCCTGATCCGTCCAGCTCAGGATCGCGCCTCCCTCGAATTTCGCAGCGTCGAGGAGGCTCGTGTTGAAGCCCTGTGCGGCGGCGTCGGCCTTTAGCTGAGCGAACACGCCGTACACGATCGCGTACGGATTCCGTGTGTGCAGGCTGTAGCCGCTCAGCGTGTCGCGGTAGAGCAGGTGGCCCCAGTTCGTCAGATTCCGGCCAGCAGCCGCGAAGTGCTGCTTGTCTGAGCCGGTCGGATCGATGAACCCACCGCTCGTCATGAAAGCGCCGGGGCACTGCGGCACCGCGCACGTGATGTCGGCGTGGGCATCCGCGATGAAGAGCTCGGCGAGGCCAGGCACGTTGACGTACACCGCCGTGACGTCGATGCCCTGGCCGCCGGTTCCGTTCGGCCCGGACGCCTGCTTGTTGATGATGATCTGCGTGCCCGGCGGGAGCAGCGCCGCGACCGCAGGCGGGGCGTTCGCGAGAACGTCGTAGTTCGGCGTTTCGGCCACCACGACCGTGAACGGACCGATCATGAGCACCGGTTGCGAGTTGATGCGGGCGACCTCCGAGCTGCCGCTCACCGAGGCGCCGCCCTGAGCACACTGCGCGGTCGCGTGGGCGGTGAGAAAGTCCGTGCGGACGTTCACACCCGCGATGGCCAGCGTGAGGTCCGCGACCGAGGCCTCGGCTCTGCTCGTGTTGTCCGCCGCCACCACCGCGGCATGAAGGACTCGAGCCCTGACGGCCCCGCTCGTCGGATCACCGACCGGGGACTGGATGACACAGCCATTCCCGCTCGGGTAGCACGCAAGGGACGCCTCGTTGGCGCCGCCCTGCACCGACTGGGTCGCGCTGAGCGCGCCGGTGTCGACGATGCAGAAGTACTGCGGGCTCTGCGGGTCACATGGGAGCAGCGAGTTGAGCAGCGGGAGGCCGGCGATGCTTCCCTTGACGGCTGTCGCCTGTCCGCTGAAGGTCGTCGTTGTCGCCGCGTGCCCGGGCGTGGCTGCTGCCGGCCACACCAGAAGGCTCACGAGCAGGAGCGCGATGACCGATGGCGAGATGATGCGGTGCTTCGTCATTTGGTCCCCTCCCCGGCCAGCGCCGGTACGTTTGTCCTTCGGCGCCAGCGGAAAGGATGCCCAAAAAGCCGTCAGTGACCCGGAACCGGGAGGACTACCGGCCGTTGGTTCTGCCGGAGGCGGCGCAACAGACAGCCATGAGCCCGTCGCTTTCTCGGCGAGAGATCGAGGTCCTGCAGCACGTCGCCGTCGGGGAGACGTCGAAGGAGATCGCGCGCGCCCTGGGTATCGCCGAACGAACCGTCAATTGGCACATCGAGCGCGCTTTTGTGAAGCTGCATGCCGGAAGTCGCGCCGAGGCGGTCGCGCTCGCGATCGAGACCGGCGTCCTCAGGCGACCGCACGACTCAAGGACCGAACCCTGAGCGTGCCTTCGGACTAGGTCCCATAAGGGGTTGTCAAGGGTGTGAAGGCGGAGCGGCGAAGTCCGTGCCGCTCCGCCAGACGCCCCAAACGATCGCGAGGGCCTTCTTCATACAGTGGCCGACCGCGTTCATCTTGCTCTTGCCCTGGGCGCGCTTGCGCGCGTAGTGGGCGCGGATCAGTGGGTTGTGGGTGATGCCGACGATGGCCATGCGATAGAGCGCCGTGCGCAGGTAGGCGTTGCCGGCCTTGCTCATCCGCCAGCTGGTCTCGGGGTTCTTGCCTTTCTCGCCTGAGCTTCGCTCGGCCGGGTGCACGCCGACGAAGGCCACGAGCTTGTCGAACTCACTGAAGCGAGCGATGTCGCCGATCTCGGCGATGAGCGTGGCCACGATCGCCGGGCCGACGCCGGGGATGGTGCGAAGACGCCGCACCAGCTCGCCGTCCAGCAAGCTCGCAAGGTGCGCCTCGGCCTCGGCGATCTGGCTCTCGAGCATGTCGTGCTGGGCGATGAGCAGGCGCATCTGGAAACCGATCTGCGCCGCCAGCTCGGGTGCGGCGATGGTGTCGTGGGCGAGCGCGGAGATGTGCTCGGCCTTCTTTGGGCCGATGCGCCGGCCGCCACCCGGTCGCGCGACCTGGGCCAAGGTCGCGGTGTGCTTGCGCGCGGCCGCCTGGGCGGTGGGCGCGGTGCGCAGCACCGCAAGCGCGCTCACGCAGGTCGGGTCGTCATAGGCCTGCTCGAGTTCGGGGAAGCCGATCTCCACCAGCCGGCAGATCTTCTGGTCGACCCGCCCGAGCTGGTCGACGAGGCCCATCGCGAAACGCGCCGCCTCGCGCAGCTCGGCGCCGGCGAGCACGTCACGAACCTGTGGCTCATCCACCATGGCGAGTGTTGCCAGTGTGCGCGCGTCGGCCGGATCGCTCTTGGTCCGCTGCAGGCGGCGCTTGCCGAAGTACTTGGATTCGAGCGGGTTCACGACCGCGACCGGCAGGCCTTGCCGCTGCAGCGCCGCGGCCAGGTTGAGGTGGTAATGACCGCTGGACTCCAGGACCGCGCGCGAGATCCCGCCCTGCCGTGCGATCCAGGCGCTGAGGGTGGCCAGTCCGGCGCGGTCCGCGCCGAAGTGCAGGACCGCTCTGCGGGCCTCGCGCTCTCCGTCGTACTGGATCGCCGCGATGTGCTGCCGCTTGCCGACGTCGATGCCGATGGTCGCCATGCCAGCTCCTCCGATCATTTCTGACCCCGGGGAGCTCACGTCATCCGTCCCACGCCCGCTGATGCCCGATCACTGGTCGGCCTGTCGGCCGCCACAGGGTCCCGATCACCGTTCTTGGACGGAGCGCGAGGGCCGAAAACTAGCCCCATCGGTCGAAGCCGGATAGCTGGCGTTCGGTCTCCCCGCGAGGGTCCATCGCAGGATGAACCCTCCGACAAGGACCTATATCAGCTGGACTTGGTCCCTGATCCGACCTCGTGCGCGCGGTACTGGAGCTCGTACAGGCGGTGATAGACGCCGCGCTGCGCGAGCAGGTCGCGATGCGTGCCCATCTCCACCATGCGGCCCTTGTGGAGCACGATGATCCGGTCGACGTTCTGGATCGTCGACAGGCGGTGGGCGATGATGATCGAGGTCCGGCCGGACATGAGCTTCGCCAGCGCGTCCTGGATGAGGTGCTCCGTCTCGGTGTCCACCGAGCTCGTGGCCTCGTCGAGGACGAGCAGGATCTCCGGGTTGAAGGCGATCGCGCGCGCGAACGCCAGAAGCTGCTTCTGCCCGACCGACAGGGTCGATCCGCGCTCGGTGACCACCGTCTCATAGCCCTCCGGCAGCCGGTCGATGAACTTATCGGCGTTCACGAACCGCGCGGCCGACCGCACCTGCTCGTCGCCGATGCCCGTCTCGTTCAGGCGGATGTTCGACGCGATCGTGCCGGCGAAGATGAACGGGTCCTGCAGGACGACGCCCACGTGCTTGCGCACGTCGGCCTGCGTCATGTCGCGGAGGTCCACGCCGTCGAGGAGGATCTTGCCCTTCTGGACGTCGTAGAAGCGCGAGATGAGGCTGATGATCGAGGTCTTCCCCGCCCCGGTCGCGCCGACGATGGCCACGCTCTCGCCCGCGCTGATCGTGAAGTCCACGTCACGTAGGACCCAGTCGCCCTCGTTGTAGGCGAACGAGACGTTCTTGAATTCGATCTCGCCGCGGACGTGCGGCAGCACGACCGGGCTCTGCGGGTCGAGGATGTTCGACCGCGTGTCGAGCAGCCGGAACACGCGCTCCGACGAGGCCATCGCGGCCTGCATGATGTTGTACTTCTCGGCCAGGTCGAGGATCGGCTGGAAGAACTGCTGCAGCAGCTGCCAGAAGGCGACAAGCGTCCCGATGCTGAGCTGCGCGTCGAGCACCCAGTTCGCGCCGACGACGAAGAGCAGCGCAGCGGTCGCGTTGCGCGTGAAGTTCACGGTCGGCTGGAACACGCTCATCGCCCGCACCTGGCCCTGGTTCGCCGCCAGGAGATCCTTGTTCAGCTCGTCGAACTGGTCGAACGACGGCTTCTCGCGCGTGAACAGCTGGATGATCGACATCCCTGAGAGCGTCTCGGCCAGATACGCGTTCACGCGCGCCAGCCGTATCCGGATGGCCCGGAACGAGTCGCGCATCATCCCGCGGAAGTACGCGGTCAGCGCGATGAGGATCGGCAGCGAGATGAACGCGACGATGGCCAGGCGCCAGTCCAGCAGCAGCATCGCGCCGGAGATGAGGACCACCATCGCGATGTCGCCGAAGATCGACACCACGCCGCGCGTGACCATGTCGGTCAGCGCGTCGATGTCGTTGGTGATGCGCGTCATGAGGCGGCCGACCGGATTGCGGTCGAAGAACGACAGCGGCAGGAACTGCAGGTGGCGGAAGAGCTCGAGCCGGAGGTCGTACATCGCGCGCTGGCCGACCCAGGTCGTCAGCAGCGTCTGGCCGAAGCGGATCGCGGCACCGACGGCCAGCACAACGAGGTACACGACGCCGAGCGTCGCGAGCCTCGTCGACGCGTCGTCACGTGAGATCGCGCCGTTCACCGCGGGGATCACCGCCTGGTCGACGATGTCCTTCGCGATGATCGGCGGCACGATCTGCGCGAGCGACTGCAGCAGCAGAAGAACGATGGAGACGCCGACCCACACCTTGTAGGGCGCGAGGTAGCCGACGAGGCGTCGCGTCAGGACGGCGTCATAGGCCTTCCCGAGGATCTCGTCCTCGTGGAAGAAGCCGCCGGCTCCGCCACCGTGGCCCCCGCCGCCGCCACCACCACCGCGACCGCCCATTTAGTCCTGTCCTCCGGGCATGTCGTCCATGCGGCGCGCGCGCGGCGGCACGGCGTCGTCGCTCGCCGCACGCACGCGCCTGTCATGCTCGGACTGCTCCTCGTCGACCTCGAGCTCCTCCTCGAGGAGCTGCCGGCGGTACATCGCCGCGTACAGGCCATTCCGCTCGAGCAGCTCGCGGTGCGTGCCGCGCTCCGCGACGCGGCCGTCGTCCAGCACAAGGATCTCGTCGGCATCCTTCACGGTCGAGATGCGGTGCGCCACGACGATGCTGGTGCGCTCGCGCATGACGCCGCGGAGGCGCTTCAGGATCTCGGCCTCGGTGTACGTGTCGACCGCCGACAGCGCGTCGTCGAGGATCAGCACCCGCGGATCCTTCGCCACGGCGCGAGCGATGGCGGTGCGCTGCTTCTGACCGCCCGAGAGCGTCACACCGCGCTCGCCGATCATCGTGTCGTAGCGCGCAGGGAAGTCCTCGACGTCCTTGCCGAGCTGCGAGACCTCCCCCGCCCAGTGGAGCTCCGCGTCCGTGAGTGCGCGGTCTCGGCCAAAGCCGACGTTCTCGCGCAGCGGCACGGAGAAGAGGAAGGTCTCCTGGGGCACGTAGCCCACCGCGCGGCGAAGCATGGGGAGCGGGTAGCGGCGCACGTCCACGCCGTCGATGAGGATCTCGCCCTGCTGCGCGTCGAAGAGACGCGGGATGAGGTTCACGAGCGAGCTCTTTCCGGATCCGGTCGGGCCGACGATCGCGAGCGACCCGCCCGCCGGCACCTTGAACGAGATGTCGCGCAGCACGACGGCCTGGCCGTAGGCGAAGGCGACGTTCCGGAACTCGACCGCGCCGGCGATCGGCGTCAGCACCGGATCGATGGGGTCCGCGACGGTCGGCTTCGCGTTGAAGACATCCTGCAGGCGCCCGAGTGACGCGGCTCCCTGCTGGATCATGTTCGTGACCTCGCCCAGCGCGATCATCGGCCACGAGATGATCTGCAGGTAGGCGATGAACTGGACGAGCTGCCCGATCGTGAGGTGGCCGTCGATCGCGTCCTGGCCTCCGACGTAGAGGATCGCGAGGATCGCGCCGCCCAGGATGAACTGCATTGCCGGCCAGAGGAGGCCGTTCACCATGGCGAGCGAGACCGCCTTGTCGAGGTAGTCGCGGTTCACCCTGGCGAATGCGCCGATCTCCGGCTCCTCCTGCGAGAACGCCTTCACGACGCGGATGCCGGAGAAGTTCTCCTGCGCCTTCGCGGAGAGGTCGCCGAACTGCGCCTGCAGCGACTCGAAGCGGCGGTTCACGCGGCGGCCGATCGTCCAGAACGTGTAGGAGGAGATCGGCGTGATGACGAGCGTGATGAGCGCCAGCTTGGTGTTGACGCTGAACATCGAGATGAACGTGAAGAGGAGCGTGAGCAGTGTGTTCGTCAGCATCAGCGTGCCGAAGCCGATCATCTGGCGTACCGCCTGAAGGTCGTTGGTGAGGCGCGCCATGAGGTCGCCGATGCGCTGATGCTGGAAATACGCGAGGTGCATCGTCTGCAGGTGCGCGAGGAGGTCGTTGCGCATGCGGTATTCGATGCGCCGCGACGAGTCGAGGATCCGCAGGCGGCCGAACCCGCGGAACACGTTCTCGAGTCCCGCCAGGGCGACCATGATGAGCGCCAGCCGCACGACGACGTCGATGCTCGAACCGGTCGTCAGCGCGTCCACGATGCGCCCGATGAGGAGCGGCGGGAGCACGGCGACGAATGAGCTCAGCCCGACCAGGGCGATACCGGTAGCGAGCTTGACCTTGTGCTGGCCGAGGTAATGGAGAAGGGTCGCTCGAGCGGACCTCACTGAGAGGCCCAGTTTAACCGCCGACGCTGTCCTTCGGATGCGTGACGTGCGTCACAGTCGCGGCCGCGCTTCGCAGTCCCGCGCGGAGCCGCTCGCTCCGTCCCGCGAGCCACACCAGGAAGACGGTCGCCGCCGCGAGCACGAATACCGGAGCGATACCCCAGACGTCGGCGATGGGGCCGACGATGACCAGCGGCAGGAAGCTGAAGATCGAGACAAGCGAGTTCAGCACGCCGAACACCCGGCCGCGGATGTCCTCGGGCAGCTCCTCCTGCAGGAGCGTCATCGCCGGCACGGTGATGAACGAGTAGGCGATGCCGAACACGAACGCCGTGACGCTCACGATGCCGATGAAGAACGGCAGCGCGCCGCCAAGTCCGCCGAGGCCACCACCGAAGCGCGACTCGGCGAAGACGTCGGTGAACGGCCGAGCCGCGGCGAGCACGATGAGCGCGATCACGGTGGTCATGAGTCCCGCGCCGATCGCGTGCGGTCTTCCGATGCGCCGGCTCACGACGTTCAACAGTCCGAGGCCGAACACGACGCCGAGGCCCGCGGGCGCGATGAGTACCACCACGTTTCGTTCGCCGAGCCGCAGGACCTCCCGGACGAAGCCCGGAGCCAGAGCGCCGGCGATCGCGATCAGCGTGTAGGTGAGCGCGATATAGACCATCGCCCAGGTCACGAGCGGCGTCGACCGCAGGTAGTGGAAGGCGTCGCTGATGCCACGCCGCGTCTCGCTGAATGCCTCCGATGCCGCATCGACCGAGAGGAGTCGCGCCTTTGGCGCGGATGTCGGCAGTGTCAGGCACAGGAGCGAGGCGATGGCGAACATCGTCGCGATCGTGAACCAGAGGACGTAGAACCCGTACAGGGAGACGACGATCGGCGCGAGGATGATGAAGCCGACCAGGAACGTTCCGTTGAACGTGAACGTAAAGAGCGAGTTCGCGACGAGCAGGTCCTTCTTGCGCACGATGGACGGGATCGTCGCCGCTTCCGCCGGGACGAAGAAGATCGTCACCGTCGCGACGAGGAAGTTCACAAGGTACGCGGTGGCGACGCTCTCGCCTGCGAGGATGAGCGGGACGATGGCGAAGGCGCGCGCCGCGTTCGTCAGGACGAGCACCACCCGCCGATCGACCCGGTCCACGATCACGCCCCCGGCGAAGCCGAAGACGACGGCCGGGATGATCGCGAGGAGGATGAGGATCGAGGATGAGGTGTTGGAGTGCGTGAGCTCGGCCACGAGGATGATCAGGGCCGAGGTGACCGCGGTCGCCGCGGCCTGCGACAGGATCTGAGCCGCCCACAGCGACATGAACGCGCGATTGCGCAGCAGCCCGTGCTGCGCGGCCTGGGTGACCTCGGACAAGCTGCGGTCTATTCCGGCGGAGCCAGTGGTCCGCGCGCTACGAACCGTTTGATGTCGCGCTCGACCGCCGCACGCGGTACGAGCACGCGCCTCGAGCAGGTGACGCAGCGGAGGCCGATGTCGGCGCCGAGGCGGACGATGCGCCAGGTGTCGCCGCCGCACGGATGCGCCTTACGGAGCACCACCACGTCGTCGAGATAGAGCGCGATGGGACCCTTCGGTCGGACCACCTTCATGTCGGTCATGGGATGGGCAGTCTAGCCGCGAGGCGGATTCGCAAGGCTCGGGACATCGAGCGTTGATTCGCGGGCGACACCGAAGCGCGTGCTCCGGTAGATGAGCTCGAACTGGCCGATGATGCCGCCGGTGCGGGTCATCGCCACGTACATGACCTCGGGCGCGCCGACAGCGCTCACCGTCCACGGACCGCGGATCGGCGTCGCGTCGACGGTCAGCGCCCGGTCGGTGCCCATCCCGAACCACGAGCGGGGCCCGACACGGACGGTGTTGACCGCGATCGCCTCGGCGCCGGCGTTGCGCAGCTCATTCACCAGATCCGATAGCGCGCGGTCGTCGAACGACCCGTCGATGCGCACGCTGATGCCCTGACCCTTCACCGCCGTACGACCCGCGAAGACCTCGAGCTGCGCGAGCTGCCGCTGCGCCTCGCTCAGCGTGCCCTTCCCGCTCGCGGCGTCCTCACGCGCGGTCTCGGTCCGCAGACGCAGATCGAAGATCTCGTCGCGGAGTCCGTTGTTCCGCTCGGCCAGGTTGGCGATGAGCGTCGTCAGCGATGACGGCGTCTCCAGCTGCAGGCTGCGGCTGTACACGTCCTGCGCGCGCACCTGCGTCACGGCGAGCAGACCGAGGAACAGCGCGACGATCGCGGTGGCCACACCGCCGGCGCTCGTTCTCATTGCGGCTTCGTCGCCGCGTAATGGACGTTGAGTGCGCCGCCGTAGGGTGGGACCTTGACCGCCGTCGTGCGCGTCACTCGGAAGCCCAGCCCGTAGACGTCGCGACGCTGCTTGATGTCGCGCAGCTCGTTCGGATCGTCGTACGCCGCGAGGACCTCGTTCTGGGGACCGATGACCAGCACGCTGAACGGTGGCGACATGAGCGTGCCGTTCACCATGATGGTCGACCCGACGCAGTACACGCTGGTCGACCCGACGACGCGCTCCCCATTGATCGCGATCGCTTGCGCTCCGCCACGCCAGGCGGTGTTGACGATGTCGGTGAGATCGGTCGAATGACAGATCGACTTGTCGACGTTGGTGGTCTGCGCCGGTGAGGTCGAGCGCGCGTCGTCGAGTGTGATGACCACGCCGTCACCGGTGCGCTCGGTCAGGCCGGCGGCGGAGCGGAGCTCTTCGATGCGCGCCTGAAGATCTCGGCTCGCCGTGCTCTGCGACGCCGCGCCCACCTGGATGGCGTCGAGCTGCGCCCGAAGGTCGGCAAGCTGAGCCTTCAGCGTGTTCTGCTCGTTCTGGAGCGAGTTCGCGGCGTCCAGGAGCGGCGCGTTGTAGCGCACGGTCAGCTCGCTCCGCTCCTGCTGCGTCCGCCACTGAAGCGACACAAGCAGTCCGAAGAGCAGCGCCGGAAAGATCAGGACGAGTGGCGCACCGAGCCGCCGCGGCGCCCGTCCCGCGAGCGTGGCCATCTGTGGATAAGTCTGGCACAGGCCACCCGTCCGTAACCCCGTACCCCCTAACCGGGGGATGACCGGTACTACCCCGTAGAACAGGCTGGCTGTGGGTGAGTGTGGTCGAGGCGGGTCTTCAAGTTGCCGCGGTCGAAGCGACCGCCTGTCCGCTTTGCGCCGCGGATGCGGATCACGCCGCCCACGCGGAAAGGCCGGCCGAGGCGCGCAACGATCACCTGCTCCCCTGGCTCATCGCTCTCACCATCTCGGCCGTCATCACGAGCGTCGGCATCGCGAGCGAGCGCTGGTTCGGTCTCGGCACGGCGGCCGGTCTCCTCGCCGGCGCGTTCTGCGCCATGCAGAGCGTCGGCACGGTCGTCCGCAGGCACGAGCAGTCGCGCGAGCGCGAGGTCAAGCTGCTAAAGGACGACGCCGACTCGCGCGTTTCGATGGTCATCCGGCAGTTCGAATGGGCGGTCAACGATGTCGCCAAGCTCAGGCGCGACCAGGAGCGCGCCCAGGTCACCGCGGACCTCCTGCTGGTGCAGGGCCGCGCCCGGGAGCGCCACGTTCGCAAGCTCGAGCGCGAGATCCTCGACTCGCGCGAGCGCGAGGCGAAGCTCGCGGTGCTGGCCCGCACCGGCGAGGCGCGCGCCGAGTTCGAGCCAGCCGTCGATGACGCCGACCGCGCGGTCCGCATCCAGTGGGCGGTCCATTTCGATGGATCCGCCACACGCATCGAGCTCGAGTGCGACGCTCGCTCGCACCGCCCGACCCGCCTGCGGGTCGTCGGACCCGATGGCGAGGTCCACACCAAGACCATGACCCCGATGCACTCGGGTGACGGCACGCTTTGCTTCGCGCTCGCGGAGCCGCCGGCCGATCTGGTCGCGGATCTTCTCGCGGGCCGCGAGCCGGCCCACCGCCTCGAGGCGCAGGTCGACTACGAGTGGCGCGCAGTGCGGCTCGAGGACACCGGGCGGAGGACGCGGCTCAAGCAGGACAAGCATGGCCGCACCTTCCGCGTGACCGAGGCCCCGGCGTTCGAGCGCACGGTCGTCCCGGCCGCGCCGGAGCACAACCCCTTCGACCACACCTTCGAGTCCAGCTACACCCTCTAGCGCTAGCCCCACCGATACGGAACGCGGCTTCGCCGTTCGCTAGGCTTAATGCGGCTTCGCCGCATGGGGCTGTGTCCTCCCTACGTGCTCCGCTCGCTGACGCTCGCTTCGCACAGGGACCCAGCCCCGCAAGCGGCTTTGCCGCTTGCGGGGCTGTAGCTCAGTGGATAGAGCGCCGCCGTCCTAAGGCGGGCGTCGCCGGTTCGATTCCGGCCAGCCCCTCCGCCAGATCTCTCGCCTAGAAGCGGACGCTCTGCACCGCGTCGAGGAGCGGGCCCGGCAGCAGACCGATGGCCAGCGTCACCACGGCCGCCGCGATCGCGACGGCTCGCGCGATGCCGATCGCGTGGGCCGCGCCGCCGGTCTCGCCGAGGCACGCGAACACCAGGCGGAACGCGGACGCCGCGGCGACGACGGCCGTGAGTGACCCGACGATGACGAGCCACGCCAGATGCGCGCCGATGGCAGCCTCGAAGAGATAGACCTTCGCGACGAATCCCGCCATCGGTGGAAGACCGGCGAGCCCCAAGACGAGGACAGCGAACGCGGACGCCAGCACCGGCCGGCGCCGTGGGAGCCCGCGGAGATCAGTGAGGCGCGGATCCTTGCCGAGCTGCGCGACGACCGCGTACGCGCCCAGCGTCGTGGCCGCGAGTACGGCGAGCCCGAACGCGATCGCCGGCCCCGCGATCACGCCGGATGCGAGCGCGACCGCGAGCGTGCCCGCCTGCGAGACACCGATGTATGCGAGAAACCCGCGCACCGACGATCGCGCGAGCGCCACGAGTGCACCCGTCGTCATGGTGAGAGCGGCCAGGATCGCGATGCTCGCGCTCCAGTCGGGCTGCGCGGCACCCGACGCGGTGATCGTGCCGGCGGCGCGCAACAGCAACGCGAACGCTCCGATGCGTCCGATCAGGCCGGCGGCTCCCGCGACCATCGGTGGCGCGGTCACGTCGAGCTCGCGCGAAAGCAGGTGGAACGGAACGAGCCCGGCCACGGCCGCGAGGGCCGAGAGCACGAGTGCGGTGCCTGCCTCTCCCAGCGGAGACGACACGACACCCAACGCGCCGACGCGCGTCGATGCGGCGTCCGCGAACACCAGCGCGGTGCCGGCCCCGAACAGCAGCGGCACCACAAGCGCGCGCCGCGCCGACATCGCGAGGAGCGCGACGAGCGTGATCCCGGCAAGCGCGATGACCAGATCGCCGGCCGCGCCCGCGAGCGTCGCGCCGCAGGCCGCTGCGAGCACGAGTGCGGCCGCGCGCGCTCCGTGACGCGCGTCGTACAGGGCATCTGCCGACTCGACGACCAGTGTGATCGCGGCGCTCGCGCCGGCGAGGAGCGCGATGAACCCGCTCGCGCCGTCGCGGCGCAGGAGACCCTCGAAGCCATCGG